>Ga0187893_10000820_pt1 | contig 78664 bp, 77 predicted proteins | sample MA1701074metaG_FD_139574 | JGI IMG/M metagenome (GOLD analysis project Ga0187893, IMG submission 139574) | White microbial mat communities from a basaltic lava cave in the Kipuka Kanohina Cave System on the Island of Hawaii, USA - MA170107-4 metaG ...
CGTGCAGCATCTGCTCACGATGGGCCCGACCAAGGGCGGCATCCGCTACGACCTCGACGTAGACCTCGGCGAGGTCACCGCGCTCTCGATGTGGATGACCTGGAAGTGCGCGATCATGGCGCTTCCGTTCGGCGGCGCAAAGGGCGGGGTGCGGATCGATCCGCACTCGCTCTCGCGCGCGGAGCTGCAGCGCATCACGCGCCGCTACACCTCCGAGATCATCGAGATGATCGGGCCGGACCGCGACATCCCGGCGCCCGATCTCGGCACGGACGAGCAGGTGATGGCCTGGATCATGGACACCTACTCGCAGCAGCAGGGCCACGCCGTGCCGGGCGTCGTGACGGGGAAGCCGATCGAGATCGGCGGCTCGCACGGCCGGCGCGAGGCGACGGGCCGCGGCGTCGTCACGTGCCTGCTCGAGGCGTGCCGCGAGCTCTCGCTCGACCCGAACGGCTCGCGCGTGGTGGTGCAGGGGTTCGGGCAGGTGGGGAGCGCGGCAGCGCGCATCGCGGCGCAGCACGGCGCGAAGCTCGTCGGCCTCTCCGACGTGAGCGGCGGCATCCATGCCCCGGCTGGGCTCGACCTCGCCGAGGTCGATCGCTGGCTCGCGGAAAACCACCAGCTGAAGGGCATGCCCGGCACGGTTGCCGTCAGCAACGAGGAGCTGCTCGAGCTGCCCTGCGACGTGCTGATCCCCGCCGCCGTGCAGAACCAGCTCACGGGGAAGAACGCCGGCAAGGTCCGCGCGCGGCTCGTGGTGGAGGGCGCCAACGGCCCGACCGATCTCGAGGCCGACCACGTCTTCTCGGAGCGCGGCATCACCGTGGTGCCGGACATCCTCGCCAACGCCGGCGGCGTGACCGTCTCCTACTTCGAGTGGGTGCAGGGCCTCCAGCAATTCTTCTGGTCCGAGCAGGAGGTGAACGACCGCCTGATCCGCCTGATGCAGCGCGCCTCGAAGGACGTGTGGGCCGCCGCACGGCAGCGCGGCATCACCCTCCGCACGGCGGCGCTGATCCGCGGCATCGAGCGCGTCGCCGAAGCGAAACGCCGCAGGGGCGTGTTCCCCTGAACGAGTCGATGGCGCTCGACTGGCTGGGCGTCGCCTGGCGGCTCGGGGCGACGCTCTTCTTCGTGTTGCTGAACGGCTTCTTCGTGGCCGCCGAGTTCGCGCTGGTGAAGGTGCGGACGGCGCGCATCGAGCAGCTCGCGCACGAGGGCGGCCGGTCGGCGCGTGTCGCCCGTCACATCGTCGGGCACCTCGATCGCTACCTCTCGGCCTGTCAGCTCGGCATCACGGTCGCAAGCCTCGCGCTCGGCGCTCTCGGCGAGCCCGCGGTCTCGCGCCTGTTGCTCGCGCTCGTGGGCGCGGTCGGCGTCACGGTGGCGCCCGGCGCGACCTGGGTTCACGTCGTGTCCTTCTCGATCGCGTTCGTGCTCATCACCACCCTGCACATGACGCTCGGCGAGCAGGCGCCGAAGATGTGGGCGCTCCGCCGGCCCGAGGCGGGCGCGCTCCGGAGCGCGCTCCCCCTCCGCGTCTTCACGTTCTGCTTCGGACCCTTCATCTCCGCGATCAACGGCATTTCGAACGCGATCCTGCGCACCGTCGGGCTTCCCCACGACGACCAGATCGAGCCGAGCCATTCGGCCGAGGAGATCCGCAGCATCCTGTCGCTCTCCGCGCGCCACGGCCACATCACGCAGCGCGCGCAGGAGCTCTCCGAGAACGTGCTACGCATGGTCGACCTCGAGGTGCGCCACATCATCCTGCCGCGTGTGGACGTCGACTACCTCTCGGTCGAGTGGCCCTTCCAGGAGTGCGTGCGCGTGGTGCGCGAGACGTATCACACGCGCTATCCGCTCTGCGAGCGCGGGCTCGACACGATCGTCGGCTTCGTGAACGCGCGCGAGGTTCGCGAGGCCGTGCTCGAGGGCGAGACCCCCGACCTGCGCAAGCTCGCACGCGAGGCGACCTTCGTGACCGAGACGATGCCGCTCTCCGACTTCCTCGTGGAGCTGCAGCGCCACCGCGCGCACTGCGCCGCGGTGGTGGACGAGCGCGGCACCGTGATCGGCCTCGCCTTCCGCGAGGACGCGCTCGAGGAGATCGTGGGCCCGCTCGGGGACGAGTTCGACGAGGACCGGCCCGAGTTCACGGAGGTCGCGCCCGGGGTGTACGAGCTCTCGGGCCGCATGTCGCTCCCCGAGGTCTGCGACCGCCTCGACTTCGAGCTCGACTGGGAGGAGGACGAGGAGACCGACACGATCGGCGGCCACGTCACGGCGCGGCTCGGGCGGCTCCCGCGCCGCGGCGACCGCGTGGGGGTCGGCCCCTACCGCGCGACCGTGCTGGACGTGGCGCGGCGCCGCGTGCAGCGGGTGCGCCTCGAGCGGGGCGAGCGGGTCGAGGCGTTCGGCGCATGATCGAGCTGCTGCGCGACATCGGGCTCCTCGACCTCGTAGACATCGGCGTGGTCGCGGTGCTGGCGTGGGTCGGGCTCCGTCTCGTGCGGCGCACGCGCGCGCGCCCGGCGCTCCTCGGCCTCGCCACGCTCTTCGCCATCTACCTCGCGGCGCGCCAGCTCGGGCTCGGGCTCACGGCCGCGATCTTCCAGGCCTTCTTCGCCGTCCTCGTGCTCGTGCTCGTGGTGGTGTTCCAGGACGACCTGCGTCGCATCTTCGAGCAGGTCGGAGCGTGGGTCTCGCGGCGGCGCGGCGAGGAGACGGGCGGCGCGGGCTCGAGCGAGGTGCTGGTGCGGACGATCGAGCAGCTCGCAGACGCGCGCACCGGCGCGCTCGTGGTGGTGCCGGGGCGCGAGCCGATCGACCGCCACGTGGAGGGCGGCGTCGAGCTCGACGGGCGCATCTCCGAGCCGCTCCTCCTCTCGCTCTACGACGCGAGCTCGCCGGGCCACGACGGCGCCGTGGTGCTCGCCGGCGACCGCGTGAGCCGCTTCGCCGTGCACCTGCCGCTCTCGACGGACCGCGAGCAGCTCGTCGATCTCGGTACGCGCCACGCCGCGGCGCTCGGCCTCTCGGAGCGCACCGACGCGCTCTGCGTGGTGGTGTCGGAGGAGCGCGGCACGATCTCGGTCGCGAGCGGCGGGCGCCTCCGGCCGATCGCGCGCCCGCGCGCGCTCGCGATCGAGCTGCGCCGCCACGCCCGGCCCGCGCGCGAGGCGGCGAGCGCCGGCTGGCTCCAGCCGCGCTTCCGCGACGCGCTGCTCGCCGTCGGCATCGCCGCCGGCCTCTGGGTGGTGCAGGTGCCGGGCTCGGTCGTCACGGAGGTCGAGGTGAAGGCGCCCGTGGTGGTCGAGAAGCTCCCCGACGAGTTCCGGCTCGAGACGATCGACCCCGAGATCGTGACCGTGCGGCTCACCGGCCGCCGCCGCGACCTCGTGCTCGCAAGCAACGGCGAGGTCGAGGTGCGCGTGGACGCACTGCTCGCGCGGCTCGGGCGCCGCACCTTCCCGCTGACGCCCGACCTGGTGGAGCGACCGGAAGGGCTCGAGGTGACGAGCATCGAGCCCGACCGCGTGAAGATCTCGATCGGGAGCGCCGAGCGCGCCGCACCCCCCGCCGACGGCTGAAGCGAAGCGAAGCGAAACGGGGACGTTCTTCGAAACGTCAAAACGCTCCGCTCGTCCCGCTCTTCGCCACCTCGACCAGCGCGGCGGCGATGCGCTCGCGCGCCGGCTCGGACAGGCCCGGCACCGCGAGCGGCGCGAGCGCGGCGCGCGCGGCCGCGGCGTCGAGGTCCGCGGGCAGGCGGAGCGCGAGCGCGGCGATGCGCTCGCCGACGCGCGCGAGCGCGGGGCGGAGCGTGGCGTCGAGGTCGGGCGCGGGCCCGGCGGGCGGGCCACCGAGCGCGTGCTCCTGCACCTCGCGCGCGGCCTCGATCAGCGCGGCGAAGAGCGGGCGCGCCCGCGCGGGCGCGGCGGCGAGCACCGCCGCCTCCTGCGCGGGTGCCTGCACCGGCGCGCCCGCCGCACGCTTCGCCTCTGCCACGAGCGGCATCAGCGCGAGCCGCTCCTCGACCGCGGCGGCGAGGGCGGTGAGGGGCGTCGCCGTCGGAGCCGCACCGGCGCCGAGGTGCGTCGCGCGGAGCGCGGCGAGCGTGCCGTCGGCCTCGCGCGCGAGGAGGAATGCGTCCACCTCGCGCGCGCGCTCGCCCGCGGGCGCCGGCAGCCACCACGCCTTCCAGTCGCGTGTGTAGGGACCGAGCACGCGGAGCCCGCGCGTCCCGGCGAGCCAGTGCGGCGCCTCGAGCGTGTCGGTGACCGCGGCGTCGGCCTCGCCCGCGAGGAACGCGTCGCGCACCGCCGCGTTCGGCGTCACGGGGAGGAGCTGTGCCGCCGGGAAGAGCCGGCGCGCCACGCGCTCGAGGTGTCCGCCCCGGTTCACGGCGATGCGCACGCGAGCGTGGTCGAGCCTCGCGATTTCGTCGGCTTCACGCACCAGCGCGACCGCGCCCGCGCTCGCGGTCGGCACGCTGAAGCGCCCCGCGAGCGAGCGCTCGGGCCGCACCGTGACGCCACCCGCCACCAGGTCGAAGCGGCCCGCCGCGAAGTCGCGCTCGAGCGTGGCCCACGAGAACGGCACCCAGCGCACGCGGAGCCCGCGCTCCTTCGCGAACGCGCGCACCAGCTCGACGTCGAAACCGCCGCGGCCTGCGGGACCGAGCATGCTGAACGGCGCGTAGTCGCCGCTCGTCCCTACGCGGAGCACGGGCGGCGCCGCCTCGCCCCCGGTGCAGGCCGCGAGGAGCAGCGCAGCGAGCCAGGTCGCGAGACATCTCATCCGCAAGAGGCTCCGCCTTCGACCGCCGCAGCCCGGGCGAGCGTAGCGGCCCGGACCCACTGATTTGACCGTCCCCCAGCCATCCTCTAAGTTGCCCGGCCTCGCGCCCCGCGGGTGCCCGCTGGATCCGCCTCCGCGAGCCGTTCTTCCGCGTGCCCGCGCCGGGCCCGCGACACGAGACCGAGGTCTCCCATGCTGACCCTCGACGAGATCGAACCGGGCGCCTCGTGCACCCACAAGAACACCGGCCTCCGCTACACGGTCGTCGAGGTCGAGGAGAGCGAGATCCTGCTCGAGGCGGAGACCTCCGGCCACGAGCCGCTCACCGTGAAGACGGAGCTCTTCCTCGTCGAGTTCGCGCTCGGCGGCTACTCGGCCGCGCGGCGCGGCCGGCGCGGCGCGCGGCCCGGCGGGCGGCGCACCGCGGCCGCGACCGTGGCGCCGACCGGCCCGAAGTCGCGCGGTCGCATCAAGAAGATGGTGCGCGACCGCGGTTTCGGCTTCATCCGCGGCGAGGACGGCAAGGAGGTCTTCTTCCACCGTTCCGGCATGGCGGGCTCGGACTACGACTCCGTCTCCGAGGGAGATGCGGTCGAGTACGTGATCCAGGAAGGCCCGCGTGGCGCCCGCGCCGAGCACGTGCGCGCAGTGAGCGCCGACACCGCGGCGTAGCGCGCCTACTTCCCGTCGATCATCTTCGCGAGCGCTTCCTCGCCGAGCGGCTCGTCCTGCTTTACGCGCAGGCTGTCGGCCCATTCGGCGTTGAAGTCGCGCTGGAGCGCGCGGTTGATCGCGAGCGTGATGCCCATCGCGATCAGTGCGCCCAGGCTCGCGAGCAGCATGTCCCAGTGCGCGTCCCAGACGTCGCCCTGCGTGCCCAGGTAGGCGGTCCCCGTCTCGCCGCCGAACACGACCGCGGCGAGCCACTCGATCAGCTCGTAGATCATCGAGGTGGACATGGTGAGGTCGAGCGGGAGCGCATAGCCCCAGAAGCCGCGCACCGCGACGACGCGCAGAAAGATCTCGCGCATCGGGTAGGCGAAGAGGAGGCCGTACGCGAAGTGGATGGCGCGGTCGAAGTGGTTGCGCTCGAAGCCGAGCGCCTGGTGGAGCGAGAAGCCGAAGACGCGCTGGCAGAACGCGTCGTACGGAACCTCCGAGTATGTGTAGTGCGCGCCGATCTCGTGGAGCACGAGGAACAGGAAGATCAGCGTGTACGAGACACGCGAGAACGGGAAGCTCCGGTGCGTCGCGACCAGCAGGCCGACGAGCGCCACCGCCAGCAGGTTCTCGAGCAGCCAGGTCGAGCGCGATACCGGGTTGAAGGCCAGCACGACGAACTGGACCGCGAGCAGGCCGAGCAGCACGCCGGGGTAGAGGAGGGAGCGCTCGCGCCGGTGCGGCATCCGGGTCCTAGAGCGCGTAGCGGTGCACGATCGGCAGCCGCCGGCCCGCGCCGAACGCCTTCGGCGAGACGCGCAGCACGAGCGGCGCCTGGCGGCGCTTGTACTCGTTGCGATCCACGCGCCGCAGGATCGCGGCGGCGGCCTCGCGCGTGACGCCCGCGGGCGGCTTCACGCCCGCGACGCCGACGCCGCCCTCGACGGCCTGCGCGAGGACGGCATCGAGCACGTCGTAGGGCGGGAGGTCGTCGCTGTCGAGCTGGCCCGGCGCGAGCTCGGCGGAGGGTGGTTTCTCGAGCGTGCTCCGCGGGACCTGCTCGCCCGCCTGGTTCGCGAAGCGAGCGAGCGCATAGACGTCGCGCTTGAACACGTCGCCCAGCACCGCGAGCCCGCCCACCGTGTCGCCGTAGAGCGTGCAGTAACCCATCGATAGCTCGCTCTTGTTGCCCGTCGCGAGCACGAGCCGGCTCTCGGCGTTGGAGATCGCCATCAGGATCGCGCCGCGGATCCGCGCCTGGATGTTCTGCTGCGCGATGCCGTAGTTCTCGCGCTCGCCGAAGAGCTGCGCGAACACCCGCCGGTAGGCGTCGTAGACGGGCCGGATGTCCACGGTGCGGAGCTCGATGCCGAGGTTCCGGGCGAGCGCATCCGCGTCCGCGAGGCTGTGCTCCGACGAGAACGGGCCGGGCATCGCCACGCCGAGGACGCGCTCCCGCCCGAGCGCCTGGACGGCGAGCCAGGCCGTGACCGCCGAGTCCACACCGCCCGAGAGGCCGATCACCGCGCCGGGCGGCAGATCCTGCTTGCGGAAGTAGTCGCGGATGCCGAGGGCGAGCGCGCGCGCGAGCTGCTCGGTTCGCCCGGGGTCGACGATCGCGTCGAGAGCGCGCGCGGGTGCGCTCGCGAGGTCCACCAGCTCGAGCGCGGGCTCGAAGAGCGGGAGACTGGCGCGGATCTTCCCCGCCGCATCGACCAGGAAGGAGCCGCCGTCGAAGACGAGCTCGTCGTTGCCGCCGACCTGGTTCACGAACGCGATCGGCACGCCGCGCTTCGCGGCGAGGTCGCCATAGAGCCGCCTGCGCTCGGCCGCCTTACCGACGTGGAACGGCGAGGCCGAGAGGTTCAGCACCAGCTCGGCGCCCTTGCTCGCGAAGTCGCCGACGGGATCGGCCGGGTAGGCGAGCTCGTCCACCCACGCGTCCTCGCAGACGGTCATGCCGAGCGCGGAGCTGCCGACCTCGAGGAGCGGCCCGCGCTCCTCCGCCGGCACGAAGTAGCGGTTCTCGTCGAACACGTCGTAGGTCGGGAGCAGCGTCTTCGCCTGGAAGCCGGCGCGCGCTCCGTTCCGGAGCAGCACCGCCGCGTTCGCGAGTTGCTTCCCGCCGCGGCGCGGCACGGGAAGCGCGGCGCCGACCGCGATCGCGATGCCGCGCGAGGCTGGCGCGAGCGCGTCGAGCTCCGCGAGCTGGTCCTTCACGAAGCCGTCGCGCTCGAGGAGGTCGAGCGGCGGATAGCCGGTGAGCGCGAGCTCGGAGAACACGACCAGCTCCGCGCCGCGCTGCTTCGCGCGCTCCACGGCCTCCTCGATCAGGCGCCGGTTGCCCGCGAGGTCGCCGACGGTGGGGTTCACCTGCGCGAGGGCGAGCTTCACGGAGCTTGGCCTGGATCGCCCGGCGCGGGGTAGAAGACGAGGGCCGCGTCGCCGACGGCCGCCGGCCGGCTCTGGCCCTCGACCTCGAACAGGAGCCCGAGCATGATGCGGAGCGCGCCGCCGGGGAGATCGCGTGCCCCCTTCAGCGTCGCGTGGAGGCGGACGCGCTCGCCCGCGCGCACGGGCGCGCGGAGCCGCATGTGCTCGATCCCCGGGTTCACGATCATCGCCACGCCCTTCACCTCGACGATCTGGTGGAAGAGGTGCGGCGCGAGCGAGAGCGTCAGGTGGCCGTGTGCGATGGTGCCGCCGAACGGCGAGTCGCGCTTCGCGCGCTCGCGGTCCACGTGGATCCACTGGCGGTCGCTCGTGACGTCCGCGAAGCGGTCGATGCGCTCCTGGCTGACCTCGAACCAGTCCGAGGTCCCGAGCTTCTTGCCGACCCAGCCGTGGACGGAGGGCAGGTCGGGGATCACGAGCTGGGCCATCGGGGGTTTCCGGCGCGTCGGGAAGAGGCGGAAAAGAGCGGGCAGCATAGCCGGCGGGCTCCGGGAGAGCGACGCTTGCCGCATGCGAGTCGGAGTACGCATCACGGCGCAGGCAGCGGACGCGGCCGCGGAGCTCGCGGCGCTCCCGGCCCTTGCGCGCGAGGCGGAGTCGCTCGGCTTCGATCTGCTGGTGGTGCCGGAGCGGCTCTCCGCGGAGGGCGGCGCGCCCGCCGCGCTGCCCGCGTGCGCGGCGGCGCTCGCCGCAACCGAGCGCATCCGCGTCGCCACGGGCCTCCTCGCGCTCCCGCTCCATCATCCGCTCCGCGTCGCGGAGGACGCCGCCACGCTCGACGCGCTCTCGGGCGGACGCTTCGAGCTCGGCGTCGGGCTCGGCGCGGAGGTCGAGGCGTTCGGTGGCTTCGGGCTCGACCTGCGTCTTCGTGCCGCGCGCTTCGAGGAGGCGCTCGAGGTGGTGCGGCGCGCGTGGGCCGACGGCCCCGTGCGCTTCGAGGGCCGCCACTTCCGCGCGGGCGAGGTGGAGGTGCATCCGAAGCCGGTGCAGGCCGGGGGCCCTCCGCTCTGGCTCGGCGCGCAGAGTGCTCTGGCCCTCGCGCGCGCCGCGAAGCTCGGGACCGGCGTAGTGCTCGAGGCGGAGGCGGACCCGCGGCCCTACCTCGACGCGTGGCGCGCGAGCGGACGGGCCGAGGTGGAGGCGCGCGTGGCGTTCCTGTCGGGCGGCGAAGGGGGCCTGGACCTCGCAACGCTCGCCCCACGGCTCGCGAGCGCGGGCGCGGCGCGGGCCGACGTCTGGCTCGCGTGCCCGGAGCGCGGCGCAATCGGGGCGGCGGCCGTGCTCGCGACCCGGCTCCGGAGCCTCGCCCCGGGCTGAGCTGCGCGGGCTGCGCCTATACTGCGCGGGTCGCAGGAGGGCGTGGCATGCGCGGGCGCTGGTTCCGGCTCGGACTCTTCTCGCTCGGCATCCTCTGCTTCGGCTACTTCGCGCTCGGACCGATCCTGTACGGCCTCGTGATCGGCTTCGACTGGACGGCGTACCCGGGCGGGAGCGCGATCGAGACCCTGTTCCGCGGCCTCGGCTACACGGGACAGAACGCGATCGCCGGCGTCTTCTGGCTGCTCCTCGGGCTCGTCGCCGTGATCGTCGTGGCCTTCGTGGCTGCGCGGCGCACGGCGCGGAGCGGGGTCGATCCCGAGCGCCGCAGCGTGCTCACGGGCGTCGCGACGGGGGCGTTCTCCGCGCTCGGAGCGGCCGCGCTCGCCGGCGCAGGCGCCGCCGCGCGCTCGCTCTTCGGCTGGGGCCGCGACGACACGGGCTGGCGCGCGGTGAACGAGGGCATCCAGGCCGAGGTCGAGAAGACGAGCCCGACCTATCCCGAGGCGTGGAAGGGCGCGACGGTGCAGGCCCACCGCCGACTCGGCCGCACCGGCTTCGAGGTCTCCGACATCGTGCTCGGCTCGGGCCGGATCAAGGGCGAGAAGGGCACCGACGTCGTCGAGCTCGCGCTCGATCGCGGCATCACGTACATCGACACCTCGCCCGACTACTCCGCCACCGGGAGCGAGGAGGCGGTCGGCAAGGCCATCGCCGGCCGCCGCGACCGGGTCTTCCTCGCCACCAAGTTCTGCACGCCGTGGGGGCACCTCGGCGCCGGCGCCTCCGTCGCGCAGTACACGCAGGTGGTCGAGGACAGCCTGCGGCGCCTCGGCACCGACCACGTCGACCTCGTCCACATCCACGCCTGCGACGAGGTCGAGCGGCTGATGGACGAGAACGCCCACGAGGCCTTCGATCGGCTGAAGCAGGCGGGCAAAGTGCGCTTCCTCGGCTTCTCGTCGCACACGCCGAACCTGGTCGAGGTGACCGAGACCGCGATCGCGTCCGGCCGCTTCGACGTGATGATGCTGGCGTACCACCACGGCATCTGGCCGCAGCTCGGCGGTCTCATCGAGCGCGCGCGCCGCGAGCAGGACATGGGCGTGGTCGCGATGAAGACGCTGAAGGGCGCGAAGCACCACGGGCTCGCCGGCTTCCGCGAGCACGCCGGCTCCTACAGCCAGGCGGCGCTCCGCTGGGTGCTCTCGAACTCCGACGTCTCCTGCGCGGTGATCTCCTTCGTCGAGTTCCAGCACGTGGACGAGTACCTGCAGGCTTCGGGCGGGACGCTCCGCCCCGAGGACGTGGCGATCCTCGAGAAGTACGACCGGCTCGTCGCCGGGAGCTACTGCGCGCCGCACTGCGGGGCGTGCCTGCCGGCCTGCCCCGAGCAGCTCGCGATCCACGACGTGCTGCGCCATCGCATGTACTTCGAGGACTATGGCGACGAGAAGGAGGCGATGCGGCTCTATGCGCGCCTCGAGAAGAACGCCGCCGTGTGCGTCTCGTGCAGCGCGCCCTGCCTGGGGAGCTGCCCGCTCGGGATCCCGATCCAGGAGCGTATGATCGGAGCGCACGAGTTGCTCCGGCTCTCGTGAGGAGGAAGACGATGCGCCGCGCCGCCCCCCTGGTCCTGGCCGCGCTCCTCGCCACGCCGGCCCTCGCGCAGGGCGGCTCGCCCTGGGCGGTGCCGCCGGAGGGCTCCTGCGTGCCGTCCGGCGGACTCCGCGCGCAGCCGGGCGAGCCGCAGGAGGACGTTGCAGCGCTCCCCTTCAAGACGGGCGACACGCTGGACATCGAGAAGCTCCCGGTGCTCGAGCGATATCTCCCCGACTTCATCTGGCCGAACCGCGAGCGCTTCTTCTACGAGGGCATGCGGCTCGAGATCGGCCCCTGCTTCCGCGACTATGGGGCTCCCGACTTCTTCGTGACGGCGACCGAGGCCGGGCGCGGGAAGGCGAAGCTCGCGGCGGACGGCGGGCTCCAGGGCTACGAGGCGGGCCTTCCGTTCGCGCCCGACACGATCGCGCAGGACTCGCCGCAGGCCGGCCTCGCCTGGCTCTGGAACGTCCAGAACCGCTACCAGGCGGCGGGCTTCCGCGGGCGCTTCCGGATGACGGACCTCGTCGGGAAGATCGGCCGCGCCGAGCCGTTCGAGGGCCAGATGTTCAAGCTCCTGACCGCGCACCGCGCGGACCGGCCGGGCTACGAGGCGCCCGGCGCGAAGGGCCGGAGCTTCGTCGCGGGCGGCCTCTTCACGCGCCCCTTCGACGCGCGCGAGTACGCGTGGCGGCAGTTCCGGCCGGTCGAGATGGACGTCGCCCCCGATCGCTCGGACGATCTCCACGCCTACCTGCCGCAGTGGCGGCGTGTGAAGCGCGTGAACGCGGCCCGCACCGAGGGCCTCTACATGCCCTCCTTCGCGGTGAGCATGGCGCCGACCTCGGTGCTGCCCGCGGGCGGTGGCGCGACGGCCGGCGGGATCGGCGTGATCCAGGCGCCGATGGACGCGGGCGGCACGCTCCAGACGAAGCGCAGCGGCTACGAGGGCCTCGAGTTCCGTCCGCTGCTCTATGACGTGACGGTGAAGGGCCTCCACGACGTGCTGACGCCGCTCAACTCGGTGACGCCGGGCTACCCCGACAACCCCGACCGCGACTTCGGGCCGTGGGGCCTGTCGTTCGCGGGCGACCGCTGGGACCTGCGGCGCGCGCTCGTGCTCGACCTGCGCAAGAAGGAGGGCGTGGGCTCGGAGATCGAGGCGCGCCAGATCCTCTACGTGGACCTCCAGACGTTGCAACCGCTCTACGTCGCCACCTTCGACGAGAAGGGCGAGATGACGAACGTAGGCATGTACGCCGGGCGCTGGAGCGAGGACCGCGAGAGCTATCCGCGCTGGCCCGACGACCCGGCGCGCCCCGTGCGCGTGATCGACTCGGTGGGTGCCGCGTTCTCGAACCTGGCCGAGCGCGGGAGCTGGCGCCGCGAGTCGTGGGAGAACGTGGCGACGCCGCCGTCCGACGACGAGGTGAAGCGCATGCTCTCGGTCGCGCAGCTCACGAAGCGGCGCTGAGGCGGGGCGTGCGAGGGGCGGTCCTCGGCGCGTGCCTGCTCGCGTGGCTCGCGGATCCGGCCGCGGCGCAGCCCACGCCGGCTGAGCCCACGCTCGAGCAGATCCTCGCCCCGCGCGGCTGGGTCGCCGTCCAGCTGCGCGAGAACGCCATGAGCCAGCTCGAGGCGGATCTCGTGATCGAGGGCGAGCACCGCGTGCGCGCGCAGGTCAGCACCTCGTTCTCGAAGAGCATCTTCGACCAGAAGACGGTGCGGAGCTTCGGCCTGCCGATCGAGCCCAGCAACATCGAGATCACGGGGGCGAAGGGCAAGCAGCGTCTCGGAAGCGTCCAGCTCCAGAGCATGGCCTTCGGCGAGACCGTGGTCGGGCCGGTCACCGTCTTCACGGCCGACCTCTCGGAGCTCGTGAGCCTCGGGCCCGGCGGGCAGGCGCCGCAGGCAGTGCTCGGCTCCGACTTCCTCACCAAGTACCAGGCCGTGCTCGAGATCGCGAACTCGAAGCTCCACCTTCGCGTGCGCTGAGCGATCAGGCGGGCCGGCGCCGGAGCACGCGCGTCTCGCCGCGCCGCACCGTCAGGTGCTCGGCGTCGAAGAGCTCCATCAGCGGCACGGCGAACTTGCGCGTGGTGCCGATCAGCTCCTTGTAGGCGGGGGTCGCGAGGCTCCCGTGAGCCTCGAGATGCGCGATCACGCGCGCGCGGAGCGCGTCCACGGCTTTGCTATCGAAGAAGAGCTCGCCCGGCGCGCGCACGAGCGCGCCCTCGCGCTCGAGGTGCGCGAGCACGTCGGAGAGCTCGGCCACGGTGGCGCCGAGCGCGGCCGCCCAGTCGCGCGGCGTCGGAGGCTCGAGGCCGGCGCGTGCCGCATCCGCGCGGAGCCGAGCCGCGAGCGCCTGCTCGCGCGCCGAGAGGCGCGGCGCGAAGTCGGCGCGGCGCACGACGTCGTGCGCGGCCACGAGGGCGCCGCGCGCCGCGAGCCTTGCCAGCGCGAGCTCGAAGCCGGCCGGCGGCACGTTCCCGGGGAGCGCACCCCTGAGCGCGCCACGCGGCATGCCGGGCTGGAGCGGCTCCTCCGCGTGGAAGCGCGCGAGCGCGGCGAGCAGGCGCTCCTCGAGCTCGCGGCAGGCAGCGCTCGCGAGGAGCTCACCGGCGGGACCGCGGACGAGCGCGTCCTCGCGTTCGAGCGCGGCGAGGACGGCGTCGAGCGCGTCCGCCGCGAGGCCCGTCTCGCGACGGAGGGAGTCGCGCGTCGCGCCGGCAAAGCCCGCGCGCGCCACGCGGACGCGGAGGGCGGCGGGCGGATCCGCTGCAGCGAGGGTGGCGAGCTCCCGCGCGAGCGCCGGGTCGCTCCGCCGCCGCTGCGGGGGATGGGCGTCGAGCACGCGGCCGCCGCCGAGCGTCGCGCCACCAGCGGCCGTCCGTGCGAAGCCGCGCAGCACGAAGGCGTCGCCCGGCAGGAGCGGCAGCGCACCGTCCTCGAAGTGGAGGCGGACGAAGCCGCGCGCTCCGGGCGCGAGCGTCGGTGCGCCGATCGGAGCCGCGCGCGCGCGCCGCGCGGTGGTGCCGACGAGACACTCGACCGCCGCGGGCCGCGGGCCGAGCGGCGGCGCGTCGGGGAGCCAGTCGAGCTCGACGTCGGCGCGCTCCGTCGTGAGGAGCGCGCCCGGAGCGGTGAGCAGGAGCCCGCGCTCGAGCTCGCTCTTCGCGAGGCCCTGGAGGTTCACGGCGCAGCGCGCGCCGGGCTCGACGACCTCCGCAGACTCGCCGAAGCGCTGGAGCCCGCGGATCCGCGCGGGCCGGCCGCCGGGCAGGAGCTCGACGCTGTCGCCCACGCGGAGTGCTCTGCCGACGAGGGTCCCGGTCACGACTGCGCCGAAGCCGCGCATCTCGAAGACGCGATCCACCCAGAGGCGTGGCGGTCCGGCGCGCGCGGTGCGGGCGGCGGCCGCGGCGGCCACCGCATCGAGCGCGGCCGCGAGCGCCTCGAGGCCCGCGCCCGTGAGCGCCGACACGCGCACGAGCGGTGCGCCCGCGAGGCCGCTCGCGGCGAGGAGCGCGCGCGCATCCGCCTCGGCGACGTCGGCGAGCTCAGGCTCCGCGGCGTCGAGCTTGGTGAGCGCGACCACGCCGTGGCGGATCCCGAGCAGATCGCAGATCGCGAGATGCTCGCGCGTCTGCGGCATCACGCCCTCGTCCGCCGCGATCACGAGCAGCACGAGGTCGATGCCGCTCGCGCCTGCGACCATGGTGCGGACGAGCGCCTCGTGCCCGGGCACGTCCACCACGCCGAGGCGGCGGCCGGAGGGGAGCGCGAGCGGCGCGAAGCCGAGCTCGATCGTGATGCCGCGCGCCTTCTCCTCGGGAAGGCGGTCCGTGTCGACGCCGGTGAGCGCGCGGACGAGCGCGGTCTTGCCGTGGTCGATGTGCCCCGCCGTGCCGAGGACGAGCAAAGGAGCCGGAGCGGGGACGTTCTTCAAAACGTCAAATCCCGGTCATGTCGCGCGCCCGACGTCTTGACGTTTTGAAGAACGTCCCCGTCACCGGGGGGCGATGACGTCGCGGCCCACGTAGGGGCGGAGGGCACGCGGGATCGTGACGCTGCCGTCGCGCTGCTGGTGGTTCTCGAGCAGCGCGAGGATGGCGCGCGCGTTCGAGACCGCCGTGCCGTTCAGCATGTGCACGTACTCGTTCTTCTTGGCGCCCTTCCGGCGGAAGCGCGTGCCGAGCCGGCGCGCCTGGTAGTCGGTGCAGTTCGAGGTGGACGACACCTCGCCGTACGCGCCGCCGTCGCCGCGCCCCGGCATCCAGGCCTCGACGTCGAACTTGCGAAAGGCCGGCGCGCCGAGATCGCCGGCCGCGATGTCGACGACGCGATAGGGCAGCTCGAGCGCCTGGAACACGCGCTCCTCGATCGCGAGGAGCCGCTCGTGCATCGCCTCCGAGTCCTCGGGCCGCGTGAGCACGAACATCTCCACCTTCGTGAACTGGTGCACGCGATAGAGGCCCTTGCTCTCGCGCCCCGCCGCGCCCGCCTCGGTGCGGAAGCAGTGCGAGATGCCCGCGAGCCTGAGCGGCAGCTCGTCTTCCTGCACGATCGCGTCGGCGTAGAGGCCACCGAGCGTGATCTCGGCCGTGCCCACCAGGCAGAGCGCCTCGTCCGCGAGCGAGTAGATCTGCGTCTCCGCGCCGCGCGGGTTGAAGCCGATCGCGTCCACGATCTCGGGCCGCGCGAGATCCGGCGTGACGAAGGGCGTGAAGCCCTCCTCGATCACGACGTCGAGGGCGAAGCGCTGGAGCGCGAGCTCGAGCAGCACCGCCTCGTTCTTCAGGTAGTAGAACTTCGGTCCGGCCACCCGCGCGCCGCCGTCGAAATCGAGCAGGACGAGCTTCTGGCCGAGCTGCACGTGATCGAGCGGCGGGAAGTCGAAGCGGCGGGGCTCGCCCCAGCGGCGGAGCTCGCGTGCGTCGTCCTCGCCTCCGTCGGGCACGGCCGGATGGATGAAGTTCGGGAGCCTTGCCAGCGCCTCGTCGAAGCGCGCCCGCAGCGCCTGGAGCTCGGCCTCGATGCGCGCGACGGCCTCCTTGAGCGCGCGCCCCTCGAGGCCGTGGGCGGCGCGCTCGGCCGCGGCGAGGCGCTTGCCAGCCTCCTGGTGCTCGTTCCGGCGCCGGTTCGCCTCGTTCAGTTCGGTCTGCTTGCTCGCGACCTGGGCCTGGAGCGCGACGGCGCCCTCGACGTCCGCCGTGATCCCGCGCCGCCGGCAGCTCGCGGCGATCTCCTCGCGCCTTTCCGCGAGGCTCTTCGGATCGAGCATCGCTAGCGGAGTTCTTCGGCGAACAGGCGCTTCACGCGCTCCCAGGCGTCCTTCGCCGAGGCGGCGTGGTACGTCGCGCGCTGGTCGCAGAAGAAGCCGTGGTCGGCGGCGTCGTACACCACCACCTCGTGCCGCTTCTTCGCGTCGGCGAGCGGCTTCCGGACGGCGTCGACCTGCGCGAGCGGGATCATCGCGTCCTTGCCGCCGAACAGGCAGACGAGCTTCCCCGTGAGCTTCGGCGTGCGCGAGACGGTCGAGGGCTTCCCGCCCGGGCCCTTCGGCGCCGCGATGCCGCCGCCATAGAAGGAGGCCGCCGCGGCCACGTCGGTCTCGCACGCGGTGAGATACGTCATGTGGCCGCCGATGCAGAAGCCCATCGCGCCGATCTTCCGGGAGCAGCCGCGCTGGCCGCGCAGGAAACCCACGGCCGCGCGCGCGTCCGCGATCATCTGGTCGGCGTCGAGCGCGGTGAGGCCCTTCATGCCGACCTCCATCCCCTTCTCGTCGTAGCCGACGTCGAGCCCGGGGAAGGAGCGGTGGAAGAAGTCGGGCGCGAGCGCCAGATAGCCCTCGCGCGCCACCCGCTCCGTCACCTCGCGGATGTGCGAGTTCACGCCGAAGATCTCCATCCAGACGATCACGCCGGGGTGCGGCCCGGCGCCCTCGGGGCGCACGAGGTAGCCGCCCATCTTGGCCTCGCCGACGGGGATCTCGACGCGTTCGCCCTGGCTCGCCACGGAGTCCTCCTCGCGGGATGGGAACGGGCCCGACCATAGCACCCGCGCGCGCCCGGCAGCGCGATCTGACGGAGTGTCAAATCGGCGCGGCGTGGCATATGCTGGGCCCGTCGCCCGGAGGTGAGGGATGGCCGATCGGGAGCCCGAGACGCGCGAGGTCAACCTGTTCTCGGGGGAGCATGCGGCGGCGCCGCAGCCCCTCTACCGCGAGCTCGTCACGAAGTGCCCATTCGCGCGCGCCGCGTTCAGCGGCAGTCCTGTGCTCTCGCGCTACGAGGACGTGCTGTGGGCGCTCCGCCATCCGGAGATCTTCTCCTCGGAGATGGAGATGCACATGGCGCTCGGTACGGAGCGCCCGATGATCCCGCAGCAGATCGACCCGCCCGCGCAGACGAAGTACCGGAAGATCCTCGACCCGCGCTTCTCGAAGAAACGCATGCTCGAGATCGCGCCGGACGTGCGGCGCCACGCGAACGAGCTGATCGACGCCTTCCTCGAGCGCGGCGAGTGTGAGTTCGACCGCGAGTTCGCGGTGCCGCTGCCGTGCACCGCGTTTCTCTCGCTGATGGGGCTGCCGCAGTCGGAGCTGCCGCGCTTCCTGCGCATCAAGGACATGATCATCCGGCCGCAGACGCTGCTCGCGGAGCCGACGCTCGAAGCCTCCCAGGCGCTCCGCAAGGACGCGGGCCGGCAGATCTACACCTTCTTCGGTGATCTGATCGACGAGCGCCGCAGGAAGCCCGGCAGCGACATGGTGAGCTACCTGCTCGAGACCGAGATCGACGGCCAACGTCTCACGCGCGAGGAGATCCTCGACGTCTCGTTCCTGCTGATCCTCGCGGGGCTCGACACCGTCACCGCCACGCTCGGCTGCAACATCGCGTACCTCGCGGCGAACCCCGCGCAGCGGCGGCGTCTGATCGAGAAGCCGGAGCTGATCCCCGCCGCGGTCGAGGAGCTGCTGCGCTGGGAGACGCCGGTCGCCGCGGTGCCGCGCGTCGTGAAGCAGGAGGTCGAGGTCCACGGCGTGAAGCTCGAGAAGGGTACGCTCGTGACGCTCCTCATCGGCGCCTCGAACATCGACGAGGGCGAGTTCAGCGAGCCCGAGCGGGTGGACTTCGAGCGCGAGCGCAACAAGCACCTCGCGTTTGGCGGCGGCCCGCACCGCTGCCTCGGCTCCCACCTCGCGCGCCTCGAGCTCGAGGTCGCGATGGAGGTCTGGCACCAGCGGATCCCGGATTACCGCATCAAGCCGGGCGAGACGCCCCGCTACAGCCCCGGCATCCGCGAGGTGCAGTACCTGCCGCTGGTCTGGGACCGCGCTTGAAGCTCGCGGTCGACTTCGAGCGCTGCACGGGCCACGGCCGCTGCTACGCGCTCGCGCCGCACGTGTTCGACGCCGACGACCACGGCCACTGCGTGCTGCTCGCGGCTGAGGTGCCGCCTGCGCATCAGCGCGAGGCGCGCTCCGCCGTGCTGAACTGCCCCGAGGACGCGATCGCGATCACTGAGGAGTAGCGGCTGCCAGATCCTCCGGGTGGCGCTGCCAGCCGCGCAGGTAGACCGCCATGCCCACCGCGGCGAGCACGTTCCCGGCGACGATGAAGCCGTGGCCGATCACGGTCGCCAGGTCGGGCACGAAGAGCTTCGTCGCGATCACGAAGCCGCCCTCGAGCGCGATGAAGGTCGCGATCGAGATCAGGGGCAGGTCCGGCGTGTGCTGGAACTGGTCCACCACCCAGGAGGCCAGGACTCCGAACACGATGAACAGGAAGGAGTGGATGGCAGTGAAGGCCGCGACCATGGTGAGGTCCACGGCGTGCTCCGGGCTCGCCGGCACGCCCCGCAGCAGGGTGCTCGCGACCAGGGAGGGGGTGAAGAGCGGCTCCCGGAGGGCCGCGTCCACGACCAGGAACCAGAGCGCCACGGCGGAGGCGCCGATCAAGCCGGCGAAGACGCCGTCGCCCACGACCTCGGCGAAGCCGATCCGGGGCTTGCTCCGACCTCGAGACTGGGACGGTTCCATGGAAGGCCTCCCTGCTCGCGCTGTGCCCTCAGAATACGCCTACCCCGGGGAAGGGCAGGCGGGAATTTCAGGCGCGCCGGAACAGGGAGCGGAGGGCCACGCGGTGGAGGGCGCCCTCCGCCGACTCCTCCTGGATGCGGCGGAGCCGCACCTCGGGGGGGCCGAGGGTCCAGCAGTCGCCGTCGGGGAGCGTCTCGAGGGGCTCGCCCGCCTCGTTCAGCGGGCAGATGTCGCGCTGCTCGACCCCGGGCGAGCCGGGTTCGGCCTCCTCGAGCCAGCGGAGTGGGAGGCCCTGCGTGCGACAGACGTAGGGGCGCTCGGCATAGATCCGACACTCCCCGGCGTCGCCCAGGAAGGCGCAGGCGCCGGGCGGATACGGCCGGCCCTCGCGCAGCAGCTCGGCGTGTGCGCCCCGGATGCGCTCGGCCTCCACCTCGAAGACGCTGAGGCCGTCGCTGCAGCAGGCGTGGCAGCCGCGCCCGCAGCGGAGCCTTGCCTCGTGCCGCGTCGCGAGGGCGCCGGCCGCCCGGTCCACCTCGGCGTGGAAGGCACGGAGCGCGTCCTGCGCATCGGACATGGGCGAACGCTAGCCTGCCCGGGCGTGATCGACTTCGAGCGCTACCACCGCGAGGAGCTCCCGGCGCTGCTCGGCGCCGGCCGCGCGCCGCTCGTCGCGAAGGCCGCGCGCGGGCTCGCACCCTTTGCCTTCCGGCTGCGCGAGGGCGGCGCCTTCACGTACCGGCCGGTCTCGGACGGCGTCGAGCTGATCGTGGGCGACGCCGACGCCGCGAGCGTGATCGAGCTCGAGCGCGCGGCGTGGGAGGGGCTCGTCGAGGAGCTCGAGGCGCCGGCGGGCCTCCTCTACGCTGGACGGCTGCGTTGCCTCCGCGGGCAGGCGATGGACGCGATGGCCTGGGAGCCGGCGCTCCGCGCGCTCTACGCGGGCGTCCCGCCCTGGGACGCGGAGGAGGCGGCGGCGCTCTGCGATCGGCGCGGCGGGCGGCTCGACCCCGAGGCGACCTTCACGCCCGCGAGCGACGAGGCCGACATGGCGCACTTCCTCGCGACCGCCGGCTACCTGCTCGTGCGCGACGTGTTCCGGACCAACGAGGTCGCGGGCTTCCTCGACGAGGCGGCGGTGCTCGCGAGCGAGGCGCGGAAGGGCGACAGGCTCTCCTGGTGGTGCAAGGACGCGCGCGGCGCGGAGCGGCTCTGCCGCGTGACGCGCGCCGCGAGCCGGCCGCGGCTGGGTGCGCTGCCGCGCGATCCACGGGTGCTCGCGCTCGTGGCGCTCTCCGAGCACCGCCTCGCGCACGGCCGCGGCGAAGGCGACGGCGTCACGGTGATCTGGAAGCTCCCGGGCGTTTCCGAGGGCATGGGCGATCTCCCCTGGCACCGCGACTGCGGGATGGGCGGCCACGCCGCGATGTGTCCGACGCTGATCTGCTCGATCTACCTGACCGAGGCATCGCCCGAGACGGGGGAGCTCGTGTTCCTGCCGGGCTCGACGCGCCGGAGCGCGGTGCAGGTCGGCGACACGCGCGATCCGCGCTCGCCGCGCGGCGCGCACTTCCACGCGCGGCCCGGCGACGTCTCGCTCCACTACGGCGACACGCTTCACGCCGCGCCGCCGCCGGCGCGAGATGACCTCGCCCAGTACCGCGTCAGCGCGGTGCTCGGCTTCGCGCGGCCGGGCGCGCACCACCACCGCGGCGAAGCGAGCTACAACGCGGTGCTCCACCAACGCGAGGACGGCCAGATCGAGCACCTCGCGAAGCGCGCGGAGCGCGCGTAGCCGTCAGAGGTGTTTGCGCAGGAAGGCGAGCATGCGCTCGAGCGCGGGGCGCGTGGCAGGCAGGAACTCCATCTGCGCGTAGCCGTGCGGCATCCCCGCGTCGACGAAGTGCTCGTGCGGGACGCCGGCCTTCGCGAGCGCCTTCGCCAGTGCCTCGGACTGCGGCGCCAGATCGTCCGCACTCCCGACCACCACGTGGCTCGGCGGGAGCTTCTCCGCCGCGAAGAGGGGTGACACGCGCGGGTCGCGGAGCAGCGTCTCGCTCCGGGTCTTCCCGAGGTAAGCGCCCACCATCATCTCGACCAGCTCGCGGCCGAGTGCGACGGCCTCGCGGCTCGCCGACGCGAACGCGGGCAGCTCGCCCTGGAACATCCGGAAGTCGTACACGCCGTAGATGAGCAACGCGGCCTTCGGGCGCGCGGCGTCGCCGGCGAGCGCCGCAGCGACCGCGGCCGACAGGTTCCCGCCCGCACTGTCGCCGCCGATCGCGAGCCGCGCCGGGTCGCCGCCGAAACGTTTCGCCTCGCGGTGCGCGAAACGCACGGCCGCGAGGCAATCCTCGAACGGCGTCGGGAAGGGATGCTCGGGCGCGAGCCGGTAGTCCACGTTGAACACGAGATGGCCGGCTTCGGCGAAGCGGTAGCCGAGCTTCCGGTGCGTCTTCGGGCTCCCGCACACCCAGCCGCCCCCGTGGAGATACACGAGCACGGGGTGCGGACCCGCACCCTTCGGCACCACCACGTCCGCCGTGACGCCCTCGCGCACCGGCACCGCCTCGTGGAAGCCGCCGACCTCGGGCAGCTCCCCGTTCATGAGCGGCGCGAAGCCGTCGAGCATGCTGCGCATCTCGAGCGGGCTCTTGGGCGGGTTCTGGAGCATCAGCTGGTTCATGAAGTCGGCGCTGGGCGGCTGGGAAGCGGACATCGTTCCTCCTGAAGGGATGGGGCTACGCGAGGTCCTCGCGCTTCACGCCCGGGAGCGAGAGCACGAAGTCCGCGCCGAATGCGGTGGCCGGCGTCTGGAACCCGGGCTTCGCCTCTCCGGCGAGGATCCGCCGCGCGGCCTCGACGCCAGCGAGGCGGGTCGTCTCGTAGCCGCTCGGCGTCTCGAGCCGCGCGCGGGCCAGGCCCGCGTCGCCTTCGGCCTCGGCCACCACGCGCGCCTTCGTGCCGAGCCGTTCCTCCTCGCTCGGGCCCTCGGGCAGACGGTCGATCCAGCGCTCGAGTGCGCGCCGCAGGGGCCCGCGCGACAGCAGCGGGCCCACGAGCTGGCTGCCGCGGAGCGCGAGCCGGAGTGCGCCGCTCCCGCGCATGTACACCTCGACGTCGGGCGCGCCCGTGGAGAAGGCGGCGGTGACGACGTCGCCCATGGGGACGCCCACGCAAGCAACCGGCCCCGCGCTGAAGTCGAAGCTCCGCACCAGGCTCCCGCTCGGGAGCGCGACGAGCTCGCCGCCGCGCCGCACCCGCAGGGGCGCGCCGAGCGCCTCGAGCGCCGTCTTCGCGGTGCCGTGCGTCGGGGTGCCGCCCGCCGCGAGCGCGATGCGCACGCGGCGCGGGCGCCCGACCCGCGCCGCCACATGCGCCGCGAGGCAGTCGCTCGGCACCACGTCGAAGCCGATGCCGGGGAGCAGCATCACGCCCGTCTGCTTCGCGCGTGCGTCGAGGGAGGCCGCGAGCGCGAACACGTCGATCTCGCCGGTTACGTCGAGGTAGTGCGTGCCCGTCGCGAGGCACGCCTCGAAGAGCTGCCGCGCCGTCTGCGAGAACGGGCCGGCCGACGAGATCACGAGGGCGACGTCGCGCAGCAGCTCGCGGAGGGCGGCCGCATCGTCCACGCCGGCCACGCGCGCCTCGACGCCGAGCCGCGCCGCCACCGCCTCCACCTTCGCGCGGCTCCGGCCCGCGACGATCGGCGCGAGGCCGCGCTCGGCGGCGAGCGCCGCGAGGAGGCCGCCGGTGTAGCCGGTGGCGCCGTAGACGAGCAGCCGCTCGCGCATATGCCCACACCCTAAGCCAACTCGGCGCCGAGACGAAACGGGCCGCCCGGAGGCGGCCCGCCGTGAGCCTCGAGGCCGGCTGCCCTAGTTGCTCCGGCGCACCGCCAGCAGCACCAGGCTGGCGCCGAGCAGCAGGAGCGTCCCCGGCTCGGGGACGATCAGGTGGAACGTGCTGTTGAAGGTCGCGCGATCGCCGGGGGAGAGCGAGAAGGTGTGCTGGATCCCGATGAAGCCCGCGACCGCGGGACCGGGCACGCTGCCGGGGAAGGCGCCGAAGGACAGGGTGGCCGAGGCCGTCCCTCCCGGCGGCGCCGGTAGGGAGAACGGGGCCGCGAACAGATCGGTCGTCGGCGTGACCGCCACGAGGTCGATCCGCCCGTTGTACAGCGCAGTCACGCCGACCGTTGCGAGCGTCGCCGTGCCGTCGAAGTTGGCGTCGGCGATCGAGATCGAGGTCGAGCCGAACATCAGCGAGCTCGGCGCAACCGGCAGCACGGGCGCGTCGACGATCAGAGTGAGGATCTGCGGAGCGAGCGTGTTGTTCGTGATGGCCCAGTTGCCGCTCACGCCGGGGTCGATGTCGATGCTGACGTCTTCCCAGCTGATGGTGAGACCGCCGTACGTCCCGCCGCCGTCTCCGACGTTGTAGACGTTCGGGTCCTTCGGATCCTGGGTGCCCGAAGCGCTATCACTCCAGATCTCATAGCCGTTGGCATCCAGCATCGTGATGCCGATCTCGCCGAGCCCGAGATCGATCGTGGCGGCCAAGGCCGGTGTGGTTACAAGAGCCGCCGCGCCGAACGCGCACGCAAGCACCAATCGCCGAAGGGACATGCCTGGAGCCTCGAGTGTTTTGGTAGCAAGGCGCGTGCCGTGCAGCGGATGCTCCCAACCCCCTGGAAATACTGGAGTTACGATCTCATCACAGGAGGCCTTTGGGAAGCCGCCTTCCGCGCTGGTGGAAAGGCGCTTCCCAGGGGCGAATTCCCTCCGGGATCACGCAGAGAGCCAGCGCCGGCAGCCCGCGCGCTCGAGGATCGGGTCGAGCCGCGTCTTGTCGGCGACCGCCGCGTACTTCCGGCGCAGCTCGGCGAGCGATCGCGCGTGGTACTTCTGCGGCTTCTGCGTCCAGACGCCGATCGGCATCCGCACGCTCATCTCCTCCTGCGCCGCCGCGATCGCCTTCGCGTTGGCGTCGCTCCAGGGCAGGAACAGGATGCCGATCTGCCGCTCGACGAGCGGGAGCAGCGTCGGAGCGAGCGCATCCCAGCTCTCGAACTCGCCCTCGGCCTTCGGATCGAGCATGCGCTCGACCCACGCCACGACGTGCGGCGCGTCCTTCCGCAGGATTGCGCCCGGGGTCGGGTCGGTGAACGCCTCGTAGAGCTGGCCCCAGAGGCCGAAGTCGCCGAACGCGGGCCGCGCGCCGAACAGGTAGGGGCGCGCGGCGAGGTGCTTCTCGAGGAGCTTCAGCGCGTCGCGGTAGCTCGCCTCGATCATCATCGAGGTGCTCGGCCCCGAGCCCACGAACCAGACGCGCGCCACCATGCGCTCCTTCACGCCGGCCGTGAGCTGCGCGAGCTCGTCGCCCGCGGCGTCGGGACGCATCGAGCGCGCGATGCGCTCGGCCGCCGAGTCCTGGTCGGCGGGCCGCGCCCAGCGGTAGTGGAACATCCACTTGTTGCCCCACTCGTCGCCGAACTCCTCGACGAGCGCCGACAGGAACGCGAGCGCCTCGTCCGCGGGGTGGATGGAGGGCTCCGGGAAGCGCTTCTCGAACGTCTCGAGGATCGGCGTCGAATCCTGGAACCCCTCCGCCTCGGGCGTGATCACGAGCGGGATCAGCGGCAGCTTCGCGTACTTCTGGTACTCGGCGATGTTCGACGGCCCGCGCTCGAGCCATTCGTGCGGGATGCCCTTGTAGCGGAAGTACGAGCGCACCTTCACCGAGTAGGGCGACAGCTCCGAGCCGAAGATGCGATGGGGGGCGGCCATGGTTCCTCCGCTCGGGGGGGCCCTGTATCCTGGCCCGGTCCGCCGCCCGCTGCCACGAGGAGCCTCGATGCCCGAAGCGCCCCCGCTCCGGGACGGCCTCGTCGTCTTCGTGAAGCGGGAGTGCCCGACCTGCGAGCTGGTGGTGCCCGTGCTGGGCGAGCTCCGGGCGCGCACGGGCCTCAGCGTGATCGTCCAGGACGATCCCGCGTTCCCGGCCGGCCTCGCGCCCCGCCACGACGCCGACCTCGCGCTCTCCTGGCAGGCAAAGATCGAGGCGGTGCCGACGCTGCTACGCGTGGTCGACGGGCGCGAGAAGGAACGCGCCGTCGGCTGGCAGCGCGAGGAGTGGGAGGCGCTCACCGGTGTGCGCGGCCTCGGCGCGGGCCTGCCCGCCTGGCGCCCGGGCTGCGGCTCGCTCTCCGTCGATCCCGACCGGCTGCCCGCGCTCCGCGCGCGCTTCGAGGACGAGCGCCTCGCCGCGCGGCGCGTCGAGCTCAGCGACGCCGAGGACGAGGCCGAGGCGATGTACGCGAGGGGCTGGAGCGACGGGCTCCCGCTCGTGCCGCCGACGCCCGAGCGCGTGCTCGCGATGCTCGACGGGACGAGCCGCGCGCCCGGCGAGGTGGTCGCGGTCGTGCCGCCCGACCTCGTGCCCTGCACCGTCGAGAAGGTCGCGATCAACGCCGTGCTGGCGGGCTGCAAGCCCGAGTACCTGCCGGTCGTGCTCGCGGCCGTCGAGGCGGCCTGCACGGACGCCTACAACGTCCACGGCGTGCTCGCGACCACGATGAGCGTCGGGCCAGTGCTCGTGGTGAACGGGCCGATCCGCCGTGCGATCGGCATGAACTCGGGCATCAACGTGCTCGGCCAGGGCAACCGCGCGAACTCGACGATCGGCCGCGCGCTCCAGCTCGTGGTGCGGAACGTCGGCGGCGGCCGGCCCGGCGAGGTGGACCGTGCGACCTACGGCAATCCCGGGAAGGTCGGCTGCTGCTTCGCGGAGGACGAGGAAGGCTCGCCGTGGGAGCCGCTCTCCGTCGAGCTCGGCGCCGCGCGCGGCGCGAACACGGTCACGCTCTTCACGGGCGAGGGCCCGCGTACGATCGTCGATCAGCTCTCGCGCGATCCCGAGTCGCTCGCGCGGAGCCTCGCCGCGTGCCTCCGCACGGTGTGCCACCCGAAGCTCGTGCTCGCCTTCGACGCGATGCTGGTGATCGGGCCCGAGCACGCGCGCGTGTTCGGCGCGGCGGGCTGGAGCAAGACGAAGCTCGTCGCGCGCCTCTCCGAGCTGCTGCTCGTGCCGGGCACCGAGCTCGCGCGCGGCGCGGGCGGCATCGCGGAGGGGCTCCCGCTCCCGCCGGAGGCGCAAGCGAAGAGCTTCCCCAAGTTCCGCCCCGGCGGGCTCCTCGTCGTGCACGCGGGCGGAGCCGCGGGCCTCTTCTCCGCCGTGATCGGCGGCTGGGCGAGCGGCGCGACGGGGAGCACTCCGGTACTGCGTGAGATCCGGCCGTGAAGCTCCACCCGCTGAACCAGCGCTTCAAGTGGCGCTCGCCGGCGCCGCCGTTCCGGCGCCTCACCGGGGAGCAGGCGCGCGCGTGGGACGAGGACGGGGGCTTCCTGCTCGAGCGCGCCTTCACGCCCGCCGAGGTCGAGGCGGTGCTCGCCGAGATCGACCCGCTCGACGAGCGCTCGAGCGCGTTCCTGAAGACCCGCCCCGACGGCAAGCTCTTCATCGCCGAGGACGGCAACATCACCTTCAGCCCGAACCTGGTGCTGCGCTCGCCGGCGCTCGCGCGCTTCTGCGCGCACCGCGTGTTCGCCGACCTCTGTCACGACCTGATCGGCCCCGACGCGCGGCTCTACTGGGAGCAGGCCGTCTACAAGAAGCCCGAGAAGCCGGGCACCTTCCCGTGGCACCAGGACAACGGCTATCGCTACATCGAGCCGCAGCAGTACCTCACCTGCTGGGTGGCGCTCTCGGACGCGACGCGCGAGAACGGTTGCCCGTGGCTCGCGCCGGGCCGCCACCGCGACGGCACGCTCGCGCACTGGATGACGCCTGCCGGCTGGCAGTGCCTCGCCGAGGATCCGCCCGAGCTGCGGCCCGTCGAGGCGAAGGCCGGCGACATCGTGGTGTTCTCGTCCCTGACGCCGCATCGCACCGGCCCGAATCTGTCGGGCTCCGTGCGCAAGAGCTACATCGTACAGTTCGCGCCCGACGGCGCGCGCGCCGTCACCGACGGTGCGTTCGCGCCGCAGGACGACGCGGACCGGCAGTACTTCGTGCTGCGCCGCGGCGCGCACGTCCCCTACGCCTGAGGAGAATCCGTGGAATTCGAGTACAGCGACAAGACGAAGCTCCTGCAGAAGAAGGTCTCGGCCTTCATGGACGAGCACATCTACCCGAACGAGGTGCGGTACTACCAACAGCACGCCGCGGGCGACCGCTGGACCACGCCGCCGCTCATGGAGGAGCTCAAGGCGAAGGCGAAGGCCACCGGGCTCTGGAATCTGTTCCTGCCCGAGAGCGAGTACGGCGCGGGCCTCACGAACCTCGAGTACGCGCCGCTCTGCGAGGTGATGGGCCGCGTCGGCTTCGCGTCCGAGGTGTTCAACTGCGCGGCGCCCGACACCGGCAACATGGAGACAATCGAGCGCTACGGGAACGCGAACCAGAAGAAGCAGTGGCTGGAGCCGCTCCTCGACGGGAAGATCCGCTCGGCCTTCGCGATGACGGAGCCCCAGGTCGCCTCGTCGGACGCCACGAACATCGAGACCGACATCCGCCGCGACGGCGACTCCTACGTGATCAACGGCCGCAAGTGGTGGACCTCGGGCGCGAACGACCCGCGCTGCAAGATCCTGATCGTGATGGGCAAGACGGACAAGTCGGGCCCGCTCCACGCGCAGCAGAGCATGATCCTGGTGCCGATGGAGACGCAGGGGGTGAAGGTGCTGCGCCATCTCCCCGTGTTCGGCTTCGACGACGCGCCGCACGGCCATGCCGAGATGCTGTTCGAGAACGTGCGCGTGCCGGCCGGCAACATCCTGCTCGGCGAGGGTCGTGGCTTCGAGATCGCGCAGGGACGGCTCGGCCCCGGCCGCATCCACCACTGCATGCGGGTGATCGGCGTGGCCGAGCGTGCGCTCGAGAAGATGTGCCAGCGGCTCCTCACGCGGACCGCGTTCGGCAAGAAGCTCTACGAGCACTCGGTGTGGGAGGAGCGCATCGCGAACGCGCGGATCGAGATCGAGTGCTCGCGCCTCCTCACCCTGAAGGCCGCCTACATGATGGACACGGTCGGCAACAAGGTCGCGCGTTCGGAGATCGCGATGATCAAGGTGAAGGCGCCGAAGATGGCGCTCCAGGTGATCGACGACGCGATCCAGGCCTGGGGCGGCGCCGGCGTGACCGAGGACTCGGGCCTCGCGCGCACCTGGGCCTCGATGCGCACGCTCCGCCTCGCCGACGGGCCCGACGAGGTGCACCGCCGCACCATCGCGAAGCTCGAGCTCAAGCGGCAGGCCGAGTCGGCCGGCATCGCGCGGAAGTAGCGTGCGGGGCCCGCTCGCACTGCTCTCCCTCGCACTCCTCGCCGGCTGCGGCCGCGAGACCTCCGTCGCCCAGGACGGTCGCGACACCTACCTGCGCTACTGCGCCTCCTGCCACGGCAGCGAGGGCCGGGGCGACGGGCCGCTCGCGGGCTCGCTCACCAAGCCGCCCTCCGATCTCACGCAGCTCGCGAAGCGCAACGCCGGCCGCTACGACGAGGCCGCCGTGATGGCGGTGATCGATGGACGCCGCCAGGTCGCCGCGCACGGCACGCGCGACATGCCGGTCTGGGGCGCGGTCTTCGAGGAGGAGGGCCGCGGCGAGCCGTATCCCGCCTACCAGGGGCTGCTGAAGAGCCGCTTCCTGGTGGACTACCTGGCGACGCTGCAGGAGCGCTGAGGCCCGGCGGGCGGCGGAGAGGGAGGGATTCGAACCCTCGAGGCGCTTGCGCGCCTAGCGGTTTTCAAGACCGCCGCCTTCGACCGCTCGGCCACCTCTCCGCGGGCGATCCTAGCCCTCGCCCGAGGGCGCCTCACGGCGCCGGCGCGGAGCGAGGCTCGGGTGCTCGCGTGGGCTAGTGCGCGCGGCGGCGGACGATCGCGAGACCGAGGAGGCCGGTCCCGAGCAGCGCTGCCGCGCCGGGCTCGGGCACCGCATCGATGATCTCGAAGCGGCTCGTGATGGCGATCTGGTCGAAGGGCGTCAGCGTGAACTTGAGCACGATGCCGATCGAGTTCGCCGTGCCGGGACCGGCGGGGAGCTGGCCAAGGGCGGTGTTGTCCGACCCCGTTCCCGTGCAGCCCACGCCCGATGCGCAGCCGACGGTGGTGAGGTGCGGCATCAGCGTGAGGATCGTGACGCCGTTCACCTGCCCCGAGTAGATGCCCTGGCCGGGCGTGCTACTCGCGGTGGCGGTCCCATTCGTCGAGTCGGTGACGGTCACGCCGATCGAGGAGGCGATCGTGGCGTCGTAGCCGAACCCGCCAGGGATCGGGAGCGTGATGGTGACCGTGAAGGTCTGCGTGATCCCCGTCGGGTTCAGGAAGGTGACGTTGTTCGTGACGAAGGGATCTTCCTTCAGCTGCGCATCGAACCGGCTGATGATGATCCCGAGGCCCTCGCTTCCCCACGTATTGCTCGCCGTCACCTTGCCTTGGTTGTCGGTCAGCCACCAATCGGTGACGCCGGTGGCCTCGTCGTAGGACGAAGCGCCCGCAGGCAGGTTGGTGAGCGGGTTGCCGCCCACCGCGATCGAGATGGTGGCGGCCAGCGCCGGGCCGTTGAGGAGGAAGGCGCACAACCCGACGAGGAGCGCGAACCTGCGGGAGGACATGCTCACCCTTTCCCGTGCTTTGGGATCACACGAAGGCGAGCGCCAGAGTGCAACGCCCGTGCCCGTGGGATCAGGGGGAAAACCCCAATGAAATCAAGGGCCTCATCCCCGTGGGCAGGGCAGACGTGGAAGGGCCCTTCCGCGCAGGGGCAAAACTCTCTCCACCGCCCCCGGGCCGGCACCCCCCTTCAGGGCTGTGGGGAGCGTCAGGCGGCTCGGCGCCGGGTGGCGAGGCCCAGGAGCGCGACCCCGAGGAGGGCCAGGGTGCTCGGCTCGGGCACGATCTCGAAGCGGCTGGTGAGACCGACCTGGTCGAACGCGGTCAGCGTGAACTTCAGCTGGATGCCGATCGAGGTCGCGGCGCCCGGGGTCACGGGGTTGAGGGGCAGGCCGCTGTTGTCGAGGTCGGTGTCGGTGCACCCGTTGGTCGCGCAGCTGACGCTGGTCGGGTCGGGCAGCAGCGTGAGGATGGTGACGTTGTTCACCTGACCCGAGTAGATGCCCTCGGGCGCGACGCTGCTGGCGGTGACGCCGCCAGCCGGGCCGTCGGTGACCGTGATGCCGACGGACGAGCCGATGGTGGCGTTGTAGTTGAACGAGACCGGCAGCGTGACCGTGAAGATGAAGGTCTGCGTGGAGGCGGTCGGGTTGATGGCGGTGACGTTCAAGGTGACGAAGGGGTCTTCCTTGAGCAGCGCGCTCATGCCCGCGATCTCGATGCCCTCGATGCCGGTGTAGGGGTTCTGGGTATCGATCCCCGGCATCCACCAAGCCGTGATGTCGCCCTCGGTGGCTGTCTCGCCGAGCCCGGCGATGTCGACCGCGGGGCCGTCCCCGACCTGGACCGTGACGGTGGTGGCGAGCGCCGGCCCGGCGGCGACGAGCCACAGCAGGAAACCAGCCAGGCCGGCGAGACTGCGCTTCGACACGACGTCCTCTCCGCCCTCGAGGGCACCCGAATCCGGGTGGAAGTAGTGCAACCCGCGTGCCGGCTGCTCCGAAACAAAAACCCGAGTGGAATCAAGGGAGTCACTGGGCCGTGGAGGCGCTCCTGGGAACTCGGCTTCCGCCCGAGCGGAAAACACTTTCCCCAGGTCGCAGGCGCCCGATGCGCTCGGTCGCAGTCGAGCCGAGCGGGCTCCGAAGCTGGGCCGAACGCCGCCGCTGCGCAGCTTTCCCGAGCCGGTATGCTCGCGGCCCTCGCAGGCAGCGACTGGTCGTACCTCCGACGGAGAGGTGGCCGAGTGGCTGAAGGCACAGGTTTGCTAAACCTGCATACGGGAAACCGTATCGAGGGTTCGAATCCCTCCCTCTCCGCCAGTCCCCGCCTGCGAGCACCTTGCAAGGGCTGGTAAGCGTCGCGGAGGCTCGTAGCCTCGTCCCGCGCAGCGAGGCGAAGCCGAGCGAAGCAGGAGTCGGGAGAGGTGGCCGAGTGGCTGAAGGCACGCGCCTGGAGAGCGCGTGTACTGGAAACGGTACCGTGGGTTCGAATCCCACCCTCTCCGCCATCCCTGCGTTTCGCTAGCTTCGTCGCCTTCCCGAGCGCCCGTAGCTCAGTTGGATAGAGCGCCACCCTGCGGAGGTGGAGGTCGGACGTTCGAATCGTCTCGGGCGCGCCAGATCGACGCGGGGGCTGGGTTTCCCAGCCCCCGTTTCGTTCCGGGCTCAGAGCATGTGCGAGTTCACGCTCGAGCCGCCGTCCACGAGCAGGTTCGCGCCAGTGACGTAGGAGCTCCGCTCGGAGGCGAGCCACACCACCGCCTCCGCGAGCTCCTCGGGCGTGCCGAGCCGGCGCATCGCGTGCGAGTCGACGGTGCGCTTGTGCACGTCGGGGAACTTCTGGAAGTAGCGCGCGATCGCGGGCGTCTCGATGCCGCCCGGCGAGACCGCGTTCACGCGGAGCCCGCGCGCCGAGTACTCCTGCGCCGCGGTCTTGGTGAGCGCCTCGACGCCGCCCTTTGCCGCGGTGTAGGCCGCGAGGTAGGCGTGGCCCTTCAGCGTCGAGGCGGAGCTGATGTTCACGATCGAGCCGCCGCCGGCGGCGAGCATGGCCGGGATCTCGTACTTCATGCAGTAGAAGACGCCGGAGAGGCAGACCGCGAGCGTGCGCTCCCACGTGTGCTCGTCGGTGTCCACCAGGCTCACGAAGTCGCCGGCGCCGCCCGCCGCGTTGTTCGAGGCCCAGTGGAGAGCGCCGAGCTCGGCGACCGTGCGCGCGACGAGCGCCTCGACGTCGGCGGCGCGCGTCACGTCGGTGCGGACGAAGAGCGCCGTGCCGCCGGCCTCGCGGATCTCCTTGGCGAGCGCCTCGCCCGGCTCGGCCTGGACGTCGGCGAGCGCCACGCGGGCTCCCTCGCGCGCCGCGAGCCGCGCCGTCGCCGCCCCGATGCCGCTCGCCGCGCCGGTCACGATGCCGACCCGCTTCTCGAGCATCCTCATCGTCGTACTCCTGGATGCAGCTAACCTGCCGGATCAGTGGAGGCCCCATGCACGACCTCGTGATCCGCGGCGGAACGATCGTAGACGGGACCGGGCGCGAGCGCTTCGACGGCGACGTCGCGATCGAGGCGGGACGCGTCGTCGGCCTGGGCAAAGTCTCCGAGCGCGGGCGCCGCGAGCTCGACGCCAGCGGCCACCTCGTCACGCCCGGCTGGGTGGACGTGCACACGCACTACGACGGGCAGGTCACCTGGGATCCGCTGCTCACGCCGTCTTCCTGGCACGGCGTCACCACGCTGGTGATGGGCAACTGCGGAGTTGGCTTCGCGCCGGTGCGCCCGGGCAGCGAGTCGTTCCTGATCGAGCTGATGGAGGGCGTCGAGGACATTCCCGGCACCGCGCTCGCCGAGGGCATCGACTTCCGCTGGGAGTCGTTCGCCGAGTACCTCGACGCGCTCGACGGCATGTCGCGCGTGCTCGACGTCGCCGCGCAGGTGCCGCACTGCGCGATCCGCGCCTACGTGCTCGGCGACCGCGCGCACGACCTCGAGCTCACGAGCGACGAGAGAGAGGCGCTCGCGCGGCTCACGCTGGACGGGCTCCGCGCGGGCGCGGTCGGTTTCAGCACCTCGCGCACGATCCTCCACCGTTCGGTGCACGGCCTCGTGCCTGGCACGCGCTCGCACCCGGAGGAGCTGCTCGCGATCGGACGCGCGATGGGCGAGGCCGGCCACGGCGTGTTCGAGATGGTGTCGGACGGCGTCGGCGGGAAGGAGGAAATGGAGTGGATGCGGCGTTTCTGCCGCGAGAGCGGCCGCGCGCTCACCTATGCGATCGCCCAGACCGCCTTCGACCCCACCGGCTGGCGCCGCATGCTGGCGCGTGCCGACGAGCTGGTCGCGCAGGGCGAGCGCGTGGTGCCGCAGGTGCCGTGCCGCCCGACCGGCATGCTCTTCGGCCTCCAGAGCTCGCTCCATCCCTTCATCACGCACCCCGCGTACCGTGCGCTCGCCGAGCTCCCGCTCGGCGAGCGCGTGGCGCGGCTCCGCGAGCCCGCGTTCCGGGCAAGGCTCCTCGGCGACGAGCCCGCGACGCGCGACCCGATTGCGCGGGCGCTGATGAGCAACTGGGGCGGCATCTTCCCGCTCGGCGATCCGCCCGACTACGAGCCGCCCGCTTCGATGAGCGTGGCCGCGACGGCAGCGCGCGAGGGCAGGCGCCCCGAAGAAGTCGTGCTCGACTGGCTCCTCGCGCGCGAGGGGAAGGAGCTGCTCTTCGCGCCGCTCGCCAACTACGTGGACTGCGACTTCGAGGCGATCCGCGAGATGATGCTCCATCCGCGCAGCGTTCTCGGCCTCTCCGACGGTGGCGCGCACTGCGGGCTCATCTGCGACGCCTCGATGCCGACCTATCTGCTCACGCATTGGGTGCGCGACCGCAGCCGCGGCCCGCGGATCCCGCTCGAGACCGCGGTCCGCCTCCAGACGAAGAACACCGCCGACGTGTGGGGCTTCACGGACCGCGGCACGCTCGAGGTGGGCAAGAAGGGCGACCTGAACGTGATCGACCTCGACGCGCTCGCGCTCGACGCGCCCGTGATGGTGAACGATCTCCCGGCCGGCGGGCGCCGCCTGATCCAGCGCGCCCACGGCTACCGCGCGACGGTGTGTGCGGGCGAGGTGACCTTCGAGGACGGCGAGCCGACCGGTGCGCGGCCGGGGCGGCTGGTGCGCGGCGGCGCTCGGCCGAGCGCCTAGATCTCGACGCCGAGCGCCTCGAGCAGCACGCCCTCGCGGAGCCCCCAGTCGGTGAGCGTGTAGCCGTCGAGCCCGAGCGTCTCGGCGACCGTCGCGAGCACGAGCGAGCCGGTCGGCAGCAGGTCCACGCGGCGGCGCCGCATGCCCGGCAGTCGGAGCCGTTCCGCGCGCGAGGTCGCCATCAGGTGTTTCGCCAGCGCGCGCAGCTCCGAGAGCGGCACCACGATCCCGTTGATCGAGCTGGCGGGCCGCATGCCGCGCATCCCGACCACGAGACGGCCGAGCGCGCGCGCCGTCCCGCCGGACGCGACGCAGAGCTCCGGGTCCGCCGCGCGGATCGCGCCGGCCACGGGAAGCGTGAGCTCGCGCACGCGCTCGCGGAGCGCCCGCACCGCGCGCGCAGAGGGCGGATCCTCGCTCACGAACTCGGCGCGGAGGCGCGCGGCTCCGAGCCTGAGCGTCCACTCGCGCCGGATCCGCTTCACGTCGCCGAGCGCGAGCTCGAGGCTGCCCCCGCCGAGATCGAGGCCGAGCACCGGGCTGAGCGGGAACATCACGCGCCGGCGGAACGCGGCGAACATCAGCCGCGCCTCCTCCTCGCCCGAGAGCAGGCGGACCTCGGCGCCGAGCGCCGCGCCGAGGCGGCGGCGGAGCGCGCGGCCGTTCGCGGCGTCGCGCAGCGCCGCGGTGCCGACGGGGAGCAGGCGTCTGGCGCCGAGCGCACGCGCCCGCTGCGCGAGCCGCCGCGCCGCGGCGAGCGCGCGCTCTTCGGCCTCGGCGGGGATGTGGCGGCTCGTCGCGAGCAGCGAGCCGAGCTCGAGCATCGCGCGCCCGCGCGCCACGACGTGGAGGCCCCCGGCGCGCGTCACGTCGGCGACGAGCATGTGGAAGGACGTGCTGCCGAGGTCCACGACGGCGAGGCGCTCGCTCTCGCTCCCGGCCGCGCCGAAGCCCGCGCGGCCGAGCGTCTGCACGTCCACGTCGAGCTCCGTGAGCTCGCCGGCGATGTCGGCGAGCATCTCGGTATGCGTGCAGCACACCACGTGCTGCCCGCGCTCGCGCCGCATCAGGTCGGCCGCCTTCTCGGGATCCTCGCCCTTCGCGAGCCACTCGCGCGTCTCGACCGGGAGCCCGAGCCGGCGCGAGAGCGGCTCGAGCGTCTGGCGGCAGCGCAGGAACGGGCTCGCGAGCAGCCGGTCGGGGCGCATGCGGGCGAGCCTCTGGCCGATGCGCGCGGCATGGCGCAGGCCTTCCCCCGTGAGCGGACGCAGCGCGTCCGGCCCATCCCAACGGGACCGCTTCTCGGCCCGACCATGCCGGACCAAGTGGATCCTCATCTCGGCGCGCACCGCCCCGCGGTGCGCGTACTCACCCCCCGGGAGTCCACGCGGGCGCGAACCTAACATGTTTCGAGTGCAACGCTGCTGGGGTACGAGGGATTTCGTAGTGGGTCAGCCTCACCCCCCGACGTGGCAAACGGGTGTCGGTCCCGCGACGTCTCGCGAGATCCCGTTCTAGAGGTCTCGCGGCCGGGTGAAGCGCTCCAGGAACGCCGAGCCCGGCGCGAGCGCGCGCCAGCCCGCCGCCGGCGCGCGGAGCTCGGCGAGTGCCCCGGTCACGAAGCCGTGGGCGAGCCGGCGGAGCGCCTTCGGACGCCCGCCGCCGGCCAGCAGGCGCGCCAGCTGGTCCAGGCCCGGATCGTGGGCGATCAGGAGGACGGAGCGCTCCCGCGCGGGAAGGCGCCGGAGCCGGCGGAGGAGGGTCTCCGCCGAGGCCAGATAGAGCTTCGGCTCGAAGCGCACGGGCGTCTGCCGCGGCAGGTCGAGGAGCGCGAGCGTCTCGCGCGTGCGCTGCGAGGTGGAGCAGAGCACGAGCGCGGGCGCGGGCCGGCGACGGGCGAGTCTCGCGCCGAGCGCCGCGGCGTCGCGCCGGCCGCGGGGCGCGAGGGGGCGCGCGTGGTCCTCGAGGTCGGGCTCGTCCCAGCTCGACTTGGCGTGGCGGAGGAGCAGCAGCGTGGGCGCGCTCATTTCCAGAAGGGCCCGAGACGCTCCACGCGGCGCCAGGTCTCGGCGAGCCGCTCGCGTCCGAGCGAAGCGGAGTTCGCCGCCCAGCCGAGCACGAAGCCCTCGGCGCGCGTCAGCTCGGGCGTGACCTCGGGCAGCCGCTCGCGCAGGCGCGCCACCAGCTCCTCCGCCGTCGCCTGGTCGTTCAGATGGCCGAGGACGTCCTGGAGCTCGGCGAGACGCCGCGCGGCGCGCTCCGCCTTGCTGCCGACGAGCGGCGCCAGGAGCTCGACCGCGTAGCGCAGGCGCTTCGCGCGGATGCGGAGTCGATGGAGCTCCGCCGCCGAGAGCTCGCCGAGGCGCTCGCCGAGCTGCTGGATCCCCGCCGCGCGATGGCGGAGCAGGCGCCGGACGAGCGGCCGGGCTGGCTGCGCGAGCTCGCTCTCGCCGCGCCGCCGGAACGAGGCGCCGTCGACGAAGCGGCCGAGCCGCAACACGAGCGTCACGTAGCGCGCCGAGGCGAGCTCGCTGCGCAGGGCGGCGTAGGCCTCGCGGCGCGCGCCCGCCGCCGCCTCACGGAGCGCGGCGAGGCCCGCGTCGTCGGGGCGGCGGGCCGCGAGCGGCCGCATGAGCTCCGCCTCGAAGACGTCGAGGTCGCGCGCGGCTCCGAGCACGCTCGCGAGCCAGCGCAGCTCCCCGACGAGCGCGTCCGTCTCGCGGACGGGGAGCTGGTTCCGGAACAAGCGGAGCGCCGAACGCATGCGCCGCACGCCGACCCGCATCTGGTGGACGCCCTCGGGATCGTCGCCCCGCTCGGCCGCCGCCTGGTTCGCGCTGATCTGGCGCAGGCACTCGCCGAGCACGGCGGCGAGGACGGCCTCGAGCGTGGCGCCGCGCGCGAAGGCCGGGTGCTCGGCGCGTGCTGGCTCCGGCCCGCGGCCCGCGAGGAGCGCGAAGCCGCGCTCGGCCTTGCCGACGAGGCCGGGCCGGAGCGCCACGTCGCGCACGAGCCGAAGTGCCACGTCGTAGAGGGCGCGCGTCGGCCCGCCGATGCGCTCGAGCTCGAGCTCGTGGATCGGGACGTGCTTGCGCCCGGCCCGCACCTCGCCCACGTCGAGTGCGAGCTCGAGCGTCGCCGTGCCGTGCCGGAGCCGGCGCGAGGCGCGGCGCACGCGCGTCTCGAGCCGCGGCGCGAGTCGCTTGCCCGCGACAGCGCGCTCGATCGCGCGCCGCAGTCCGGGATCGGGGATCGCGGCGAGAAGGGTGGCGGGCGCGAGCAGGCGCACGTCGCGGGTGCCGGCGGCGAGCGGCGCCTCGCGCTCCTCGCGCGCGACGAGCCCGCCGCGGGCGACGCCGCGCGTCTTCACGCCGACGATCCGGCGCCGCCCGACCTCGCGGACGCGCAGGACGAGCCCGCGCTGCCAGAGCGCGAGGTCCGGCGTGTCGAAGTAGACGCTCCGGAGCGCGCGGGTCGTGGGCCGGCCCTCGGCGAGCTCCTGGAGCCAGGGATGGCGGGCCAGCCGCGCGAGGTCGGCCTCGCCGACCTCGAGCTTCAGCTCGACCTCGTGGGGCGCGTCGGCAGGGGGGGTCGTCATTCCGAGGCCGCGAGCTTCGCCTCCTCGCTCTCGTGCGGGCGGGGTGCTTCTCGACGTTTCCGTGGCGATCGTGTGAGCCGCGCGCTCAGCAGGCCTCGCCGAGCCCCCAGCTGATCCCGCGCCGGAGCAGCTCGTAGTACTGCGGCAGCTCCCAGGAGCAGCGCTCGATGCGTGGGTAGAAGTCCATGAGCGGCTGCATGTCGTAGTGCCCGCGGCAGTGGCCGAGCGTGTTGTAGAGGACGGCGCCCTTCCCGAACGGCCGCAGGTAGGAGACGAGGTGGTGGTCGCTCCCCGACCAGTCGCTCTCGACGAAGCCCTTCGCGTCGCCGCAGTAGCGCGTCTCGAGGAGCGGCACGAGTTGCTCGCGGTCGTGGTACTCGGACAGGTAGAGCTCGTCGTCGGTCTCGAAGGGCGCGAGCCCGGCCACGAGCGGGTGCGCCGGCGCGCTCGCCTCCACGCGGTAGGGCTGAATCGGCGGATGCGCCACGAACTGGCTCCCGAGGACCTGCGCGAACGTGGGCATGCAGCGCGGCGCGGCGACGCCGCGGTCGGTGAACTCGAGCGCGGCGTTCGTGCCGTGGAGCGCGAGCCAGCGGCCGCCGTCCGCCACGAAGCGCGCGAGCGCCTGCTGCTCCGCCTCGCCCGGCCTCACGTCGCAGGTGTAGCTCACGAGGAAGCGCGCCGCGGCGAGCGCGTCGGCGTCGCGGTAGTCGGGCGCCACCGTGACGCGCGCGTGTGGGCGCTCGGCCAGGAGCTTCAGCAGCTCGAGCCGAGCGAAGTCGAAGTCGTGGTAGCGGCCCCCGACGATGAGGTAGACGCTCGCACTCGGGCTCCGGCTCACGCCACGGCTCGACGCCAGGCCGGGCGCTCCTCGCAGCGGCCCAGGTAGGCCCGGAGATTCGGGTGCTCCGCGCCGAGCAGACCGAGCAGGCTCGTGAGCTTCACGCCGTAGCCGAGCATCACGTCGGCGGCGCTGAACTCCGGCAGGAGCCACGAGCGCCCCGCGAGCGCGCTCTCCAGCACCGCGAGCACGCCGCCGGCGGCGCCGCGCGCGAAGTCCACCACGGCCGGGATGCGCTCCGCCTCGGGCAGGATCATGCTGTGCCGCACGATCAGCCCGAGCGGCGGCGTGAGCGTCGCCTCCGAGAAGTGGAACCACTGCCAGAAGAGCGCGCGCTCCGGCGTCCCCGGCTTCGGCTCGAGGCGGCCCGCGCCGTAGCGCTCGAGCAGATGCTGGAGGATCGCGCCCGACTCGTAGATCACGAGGTCTCCGTCCCGGAGCACCGGAACCTTGCCGAGGGGGTGGAGGGTGAGGTGCTCGGGCCGCTTCAGGTCCGCGAACGAGCGCGTCACGAGCTCATAGGGGAGGCCCAGCTCCTCGAGCACCCAGCGCACGCGCAGCGAGCGCGAGAGCGGCACGTGATAGAGGGTGATCATCGGGGGGAGGCCGGGCCCGGGAGGTGCGGGCGCATCGGCGAGTGACTACCCCAGACGCGAGCGGATCAGCAACTCCCGTCGGCGCGTCCGGCGCAGCGCGTTGCTACGCGCGCGGGCTCGGGGAGCCACACCACGGGCCGGAGCAGCGGGCGCGGGCGCACCGCGTCGGAGCCGGCGGGCCGGTAGAAGTGGCCGCGCCGCCAGTCGGCCTCGCGCGCTGGCGGGCTCGCGCTCTCCGTGGCCTGCGGCGCGCTCGGAGGCGGCGCGCTGCCGAGCGCGGTGCGGCTGCCCTGGAGCAGGCCGAGCACCACGACCGACGTCACGAGGAGCACGCGGAGCGGCCAGCGCCGCTGCGTGTCGCACGTCGGCGGACCGACGGGGAAGAGGACGGCCTCGGGGCTCGCGGCCGGGCTATCGGGAGCGCGTTCCATGGACGACTCCTCGAGGGGCTACGGGCTCCATCGGCTGCCGCCGAGCTGCACTTGCGTGAAGATTCATCTCGGCCTGCAACTGTCTGGATTTCAAGGGCTTTTTCGCCTATCCTCGGCGCCCGTGGCGAGCGCGGGCGAGGGCGGAGGAGGCGGGCGCAGTCGCACCCAATGGCTCCGGCGCCCGGCGATCGAGCCCGGCGCGCTCGCGAGCTTCCGCCGCGAGCGGGCCGCCGATGCCACGCTCCCGGTCTGCTACGCGCTCATGGAGGGCGGCTTCGTCGGCGTGATCGCCGACAAGATCTATCACGCGCACCCGGCCTGGATCGCGCTCGCGACGGCCGCACCCATGTTCGGGAACCTGTCGAGCGTGCTCTGGGCGCGGCTCGCCGAGCGCGCGCGCGCCGTGCCGCTCCTCGTCGCGCTCCAGGCGGCGCTCGTCCTCTCCGTCGCGGGCGTGGTGCTCCTGCCCGGCGGCCCGCTCGGCGGCGCGCTCTTGATGGCGCTCCTCGTCGCCGCGCGGCTCGCGATCGGCGCGATCGTCACGGTGCGCTCCGTGATCTGGACGCGGAACTACCCGCGCGCGGTGCGCGCGCGCGTGACGTCGCGCCTCGCGATCCTCTCGCAGGGCGTGATGGCGGCGACGGCGGCGCTCGCCGCGGCCGTGCTCGACCGCCACGAGTCCGCGCTCCCCTGGCTCTACGCAGCGGGCGCGGTGGTGGGTGTGCTCGGCGTGTGGGCGTACGCGGGCGTCCGCCTCTCGGACGCGCCGGTCGAGGTGGCTGCCGAGGCGCGCCCGGCGGAGCGGATCGGCGCGTTCCGCCTGCTGCGCGAGGACCCTCACTACGCCAGCTACCTCGGCTGGCAGTTCCTGCTCGGCGTCTCGAACATGATGATTGAGCCGGCGCTCGTCTACGCCGTGTCGCGCGAGATGGGCGCGAGCTACGGCACCAGCGTCGCGCTCATCGTGGTCGTGCCCACGCTGCTCAGCGTCGCGACGCTCCCGCTCTGGGCGGGCTGGGTGGACCGCATGCACGCCGCCGAGTTCCGCGCCAAGCACAGCTGGCTCTGGGTGCTCTCGCAGGCGGTGATGGGCATCGGGACGCTCCTCGGCTCGGTGTTCTGGATCGCCTGCGGGCGCGTCGTGTTCGGGATCGCGCGCGGCGGCGGCAACCTCGCCTGGTCGCTCGGCCACAACGACTTCGCCCACCCCGAGCGCGCCGGGCTCTACATGGGCGTGCATGCGACGCTCACCGGGCTTCGCGGCGCTTTCGCGCCGTTCCTCGGCATGCTGCTCTACCTCGGCGCGGACGCGCGCGCGCTGCCGGGCGGCCTCGTGCTGCCGGCCCTCCCGGCGCTCGGCGGCTGGATGATGCTCCTCGCCGCGGGCCTCGCGCTCGTCGCAACGCTCGGCTTCGCGCGTCTCCAGCGCCGGATCGAGCGCGAGCGCGCGCGGCGCTGAGCCTCGCTACTCGGCGAGCTCGAGCTCGAGCGCGCACGAGATCGCGAGGTGGTCGATGCGCCCCGGATCGCGCTCGCCGCCCGGGAGGAGCGACCAGTCGAAGCCGGCGTCGAGCGCGTCGGTGCCCGGCGCGGGGCCGAGGCCCCGGCCGTGGACGGTGCAGGCGCCGCTCCCGCGCGCCACGAGCACGTGGTCGGTCGCGACGCCGAGGCCGCTCCGGCGGGTGGCGAAGGAGGTGCCGTCCGGCGTGCGTGGCGTCAGGTCGCGAAGGCGGCGGCCCGGGCCGACCTCGCTCGCCCACACGGCGTGCTCGCGCTCGCTCACGAACCGGTCGGGATCGACGTTGAAGTCGCCCGCGACCACGCTCGCACCGCTCCCCGCGAGCGCGAACGCCTGCTCGAGCTGAGCAAAGCGGCACGGCTCGCCCCAGTAGATGCCACCCGCGGAGCGGCCGGGCGCCATCGGGTGGACGTGGACGAGCCGGAGCGTGCCGCGCTCCGTCTCCACGCTCACTGCGGAGACGCCCGACTCGGCGTCGCAGCGCGCGTCGCTGCATTCCTCGAGCGCGCGCTCGCAGGGCGCGAGCGGGAGCGGCAGCGTCTCGGCGCCGCCGAGGGCCAGCGCACCGCGTTCGAGCGAGGGGACCACGCCGAACGAGGTCTTGACGCCGATGCACTCGACCTGCCGCCGGCCGTCACACACGATCGTGTAGCCCGGGCCGAGGAGACGGCGCACGGCAGGCTCGCGGCTCGCGGCGTCGTGGCAGGTTCGGGAGGGATCGCGCTCCACGAAGGCTGCGCAGCGCGCCGGCGCGAGGACCTCCTGGAGGAACACCACGTCGGGCGCGAGCGCCTGGATGCGCGCAGCGACGTGATCCTCGTAGCTCTGGTGCGCGATCCGGAGCGCGTAGTGGGGATCGTGGGCCGCCACGTTGCCCACGTTCCATGTCAGCAGGCGCAGCGTGACGGGCGCATCCGTCGGGAAGAGGCCGCCGCAGGCCAGCGTGCCGGCCGCGCAGAACGTGATTGATCGCCAGCGCACGCGGTGGTAGAAGAACGGCCGGGGGTGTCGGCTCTTCATGCGAGGGTCTCCGCGCGGGACCCCTGGAGGCGAGGACGACGATGAGCACCCGATCCGCGAGCCTGCTCGCCCTGCTGATCCTGGTCTGTCTGGCCGCTCCCGCCGCGTGGAGTCAGCCGGTCGGCGACCCGATCCAGGGCGGCTTCCGCCTGTTCGACTCGGAGGCTCCGCTCCGCGAGGCGGGCATCATCTCGCTCGGGCCGCTCGTGATGGGTGCGGCGCGCGTCCAGGTGGAGCAGGCCGGCGTCTGCCGCGAGATCGTCTTCGCGCTGCTCGGCAACGAGGGCGCGAAGCGCACGAGCGACTTCGTCAAGGTGAAGCAGAAGGATCACGTCGTCGCGTTCTTCACGTTCGCAGACTGCGTCGGCGGCGAGAAGGTCTGCCTCCAGGGCGCGAGCGAGCCGGTGGCCGTGTCGGGCTGCTCCGGGACGATCAAGGTGCTCCGGAAGGGAGGCGTCAGCGGCGGCGCGAAGGTCAACTGCAAGGACGGCATCCCGCCGAGCGACCCGGCCTTCGGCCTGACCGCGCAGGAGCAGACGTGGGCGTCCGAGGCGTTCCCGGGTCTCGCCGAGAAGTTCCAGCTCAAGCTCAAGAAGCCGGCCGGCGAGCAGATCGATCAGCCATCGCTCGACTTCAAGGTGCAGAACGTCAACGCCGGCGCCCTCGACGACGTCGTCGGGACCTACCTCGCGGACGACGAGCTCCCGCTCTGCGCCGGGTAGGCGGGCCGTCGCGCGCTACTCCTCGCGCTCCGTGATCCGGCGCAGCGCATCCGGGTCGAGGATCGTGATGTAGCCGCCGCTCATGCTGGCCACGCGCTCCTCGCTCCACGCGCGGAGCTGCTTGTTGATGCTCTCGCGGGTGGTGGCGACCAGGTCGCCGAGCTCGGTCTGGTTGATCTTCATCTCGATGCGGAGGCCCTGGGGCGTCTTCTTGCCGTAGCGCTCGGCGAGCTCGAGGAGGCGCTTGCCGAGCCGCTGCGGGAGGTTCAGGAAGGTCGTGTCCTCCATCATCGTGCTGAGCTTCTGGACCCGAAGCGCGAGCACCTCGAGCAGCTTGATCGCGGCGTCGGGGTTGCGGCGCAGGAACGGGAACAGCTCGCGCCGGTCGACCGAGAGCAGCAGCGCGTCCTGGATGCCGACCACGGTCGCGGTGCGTTTTCCGCCGCAGAAGAGGGCGAGCTCGCCGAACATCTCGCCCGGCCCCATGATCGAGAACACCACGTCGTCGCCGGCCGGCGAGGTCGTCTGCGCCTTCAAGAGCCCCTCGACGATCACGTAGAGCGAGGTGCCGGGATCGTCCTTGTGGCAGAGCTCCTCGCGGGCGGCAACGCGCTTCACGTGCACCGCCTGCACCAGGTCGTCGAGCTCGCGCTCGCTGAGCTTGCGGAAGAGCTCCTGGCCGGAGAGGAGCGCGCGTTTCTGGCTCGGGCTCAGCACCGGGCGGAAGATAACCGCGGCGGCGCGCGCCGGGCTCAGGGGCCGAAGAGCCCCGCCAGGTGCGCGTTCACGAAGCGGCGCTTCGGGTCGAGCTCGGCCGCGAGCCGGCGGAACGCGTCGAAGCGCGGGTAGAGCGGCAGCAGCTCGCGCGCGGAGAGGCCGTGCCGCTTGCCCCAGTGCGGCCGCCCCTCGTGCGCGCGGAAGAGCGGCTCGAGGTCGGCGAAGAACTCCTGCCAGGGGAGCGCGACGTCCTGGTGCAGCGAGAGCGTCACCGTCTCGTGCGCGTGCGCGGTCGAGAGCCAGGCGCCGTCCGCGCGGAGCGTGCGGTACTCGACCGGCCAGACCACCGCGGCGTGGCGCTCACGCATGCGCGCGCGCACGGCCCGGAAGCAGTCCGGGCCCGCCTCGGCCGGGAGCGCGTACTCCATCTCGACGAAGCGCTGCTCGCGCACGGAGGGCAGGATCTCGTGGCTCCAGCCGATGCGCTCGTACTTCTTGCCCGCCACCGCCTCGGGAGGGAGCTCCGTCGGATGGATCGCCTTCGCCTCGGCGAGGTCGCGCGACGGATACCAGAAGAACTCGAAGTGGCGCGTCGCGGACGAGCGCTCGGCGAGGCTGGCGAGGCACTCCTCGATCGGGAGGCGCTCGACGCGCTCGTGGAGGCGGTAGGCGGGCACGCAGTCGATGCGCGCCGCGGTCACGACGCCGAGGGCGCCGAGCGAGACGCGCGCGGCGGCGAGGAGCTCGGGCTCGTCCTCCTCGCGGATCACGCGCAGGTTCCCATCCGCGAGGAGCAGGCGGAGCCCCGAGACGCGCGCGCTCAGGTTCGGGAGCGTGCGGCCGGTGCCGTGCGTGCCGGTGGCGAGCGCGCCGCCGAGCGCCTGCACGTCCACGTCGCCCAGGTTCTCGAGCGCGAGGCCGAGGGCGTGGAGCGCGTGGCCAAGGTCGTGGAGCTTCGTGCCGGCGCGCACCCAGACGCGGCGCGCCTCGGGCTCGTGGCGCGCGATGCCCGCGAGACCGTCGAGGGAGAGCAGGAGGCCGTCGGTGGCGACGAGCGGGGAGAAGGAGTGCCCGCTCCCGGCGACGCGCACGCCGAGCCCGTCGCGCGCGGCGTCGCGGAGCGCCGCGACGACGTCGGCCTCGCTCTTCGCGGTGCAGAAGACGCGGGGCTCGCACGAGACGTTGCCCGCCCAGTTGCGCCACATGCCGGGCGCCGAGGCTACCCGCCGCGAATCTCCGGGGCCAAGGGCGTGAGCGCACCCGTCGTGGGGTAGCCCGCGGCGGCCGCGAGCGCGTCCAGCTCGGCCACGCGGTCGGCGCTCCGCGGATGGGTGGCGAGCCAGCTCACCGCGCGCTCCGCCCCTCCCGCCGGTCGGGCGTCGGGGAGCCGTGCGAGGAAGTCGCTCGCGCCGGCCACGTGCCCGTACTCGGCCGCGACGAGCGCAAGCGCGAAGCGATCGGCGGCGCGCTCCTGCTCGCGCGAGAAGGCCAGCTCGCCGAGCGTGGCGGCGGAGCCCACGATCGCGCTGCCGTCCGTGCCGCCGAGCGCGGCGAGCGCGAGGGCGACGAGCAGGCCGCGCCCGAGCGCACGCAGCGGGTCGCGTGCCTCGACGTGGCCGAGCTCGTGCGCGAGGACGAAGGCGAGCTCGTTCTCGGAGCCCGCCTGGTCGAGCAGCGCGCTCGTTACGAGGACGTGGCCGCCCGGCAGCGCGAAGGCGTTCGGCAGATCCTCCTCGTCCACCACGCCGAGGCGGAGCGCGTAGCCGTGTCCCTCCCAGTGCCGTGCGAGCCGCCCGAGCACTGCGTCGAGCGCCGCGCCGCGCGCGTCGCTCGGCACCGCGAAGGCGCCCGCCGCGACGCCGAACGCACGCTGCTCGAGGGAGGCGGGCAGGAAGCGCACGGCGCCCTCCACCGCGAGCCAGGCCGTGAAGAGCAGCGCGAGCCCGACCAGCGCGAGGCCCGCCACGAGCGTCCCGAGCTCCGCGAGCGGGTGCCCGGGCGAGACGTTGTTCTCGATCAGATCGCGCGGCTCGAAACGCATCGCGCGGCGGGCGGGGCGCGCTACGCGCGCGCCAGCTTGAGCGCGGTGCCGAAGGCGAGCACCTCGACGCCTGCGGTGCCCTTGTCGTTCCGGAGCGGCGCCGCGATGTTGGTCGACTCGAGGCGCACGTTGATCACGGCGTCGAAGCCGCGCTGCGCCGCCTCTTCCTTCATCCGCAGCATCGCTTCGCGGCGCGCGCGGTCGAGGAGCGACTCGTAGGCGCGTACGCGCCCGCCGACGAGGCCGCGGAGCTGCGCGAGGAAGCGCTTGAAGTAGTCCACCGAGACGACGGTGCTCCCGGCGACGAGCGCGACGCTCTCGATCCGCCAGTGGACGGGCGGGCGGCGCAGGTTCGTGGTGGGCATGCGGCGGAAGCGGAGCTCGCGCACGCGGATGCTCTTGTAGTGGTTCTGCTCCGCGATGGAGCCCGCGACGTAGCCGAGCACCAGCAGGAAGAGCGGGACGCCGAGCTGGACGAGCGCCTCGACCATCCGGCTAGTCGACCCGCACGGCGGTGCCGTACGCGAAGAGCTCGGCGGCGCCCTGCGCCACGGAGCTGGTCGCGAAGCGTACGTTCACCACCGCGTTCGCGCCGAGCGCCTTGGCCTGCTCGACCATGCGCTCGACCGCCTCCTGGCGGGCCTCGCTCAGCAGCTCCGTGTAGCCCTTGAGCTCGCCGCCCACGAGGTTCTTGAGGCCGGCCAGCAGGTCCTTGCCGAAGTGCTTCGAGCGCACCGTGCTGCCGGTGACCACGCCGTAGAACTCGCGGATCGCGCGGCCCGGGACCTCTTCGGTGTTGCTGAGGATCATGCGTGGCCCTCCCTGAGTTGGAGCGCTCACGGGCTCCTCCCCGAAGGGCGTGGATCGTCCGAGCGCGCGTCGGACTTAAGGAGCGGCGTCCGCGAAGGCGGCGCCGTCGCGGATCTGGGCGCGGTACTTCATCACGAGGCGCGGGCGGTTCACGCCGAGCACGCCCGTGAGCCGGCCACGTCTCCCGAACAGCATCAGGAAGCGGCGCTCCTCGAGCGAGCCATCCACGATCCGCGTCTCGTCCGCGCCCTCGAGCCGCCCCGCCACCTGGATCTTCTTGTCGTACTGGTCCGTCCACACGAACGGCACGGGCGCGAAGGGCGTGGCGCCCGCATCGCCGGCGAGCAGCGCTGCGACCGCGTGATCGGCCTGCTCGCTGGCGTTGGTCCAGTGCTCGACCCGCATCGTCTCGTCGAAGAGCGCGTTCGGCCAGCGCGCGACGTCGCCCGCCGCGACCACGAACGGCGCGTGCGTGGCGCGACAGCTCGCGTCGCACACCACGCCGTCGGCGAGCTCGAGCCCCGAGCCCTCGAGCCACTGCGTGGCGGGCGCCGCGCCGATCCCCACCACCACGACGTCCGCGGGCACGCGCGTCCCGTCAGCCAGCTCGAGCGCCTCGACCCGCCTCTCGCCCACGAAGCGCGCGACCTTCGCGCCGAGGCGCAGGTCCACGCCCTGCTCGCGGTGGATCTCGCCGACCCACGCGCCGAGCCTCGCCCCGAGCCCGCGCTCGAGCGGCGCCGCGAGCGCCTCGATCACGCAGACGGCGAGCCCACGCCCGCGGCAGGTCGCAGCCACCTCCATCCCGATGAAGCCCGCGCCGATCACCGCCACGCGCGGGCTCCGGTCGAGCTCGGCGCGGAGCGCGAGGCAGTCCTCGAGCGTCCGCAGCAGGTGGATCCCGGCGAGGGGAGGTGTGCCCGGGAGCGCGCGCGCGTACGCCCCGGTCGCGATCACGAGCCCGTCGAACGGGACGCTCTCGCCGCTCGCGAGCCGGACGCGCCGCGCGGCGAGGTCGAGGCCGCTCGCCGCAACGCCGAGCCGCCACTCCACGCCGAGGCTCTCGTCCTCGGGCCGCAGCAGCCGCGTGCGCTCCGCGTCCCACTTCCCGGCGAGCACCTCCTTCGAGAGCGGCGGCCGGTCGTAGGGCGGCTCCGTCTCCGCGCCGATCGCGACGAGCCGCCCGTCGAAGCCCGTGCGCCGGAGCGCCTGGAGCGCGCGCAGGCCCGCGAGCGACGCCCCGACCACCGCCACCGTCCCGAGTCGCGACATGGCGCGAGACGATACCCTCTCGGCTCGCTGCTTCGCTCGGCTCCCGCGAGCCGAGGGCTCGTGGGGCCTCGCTGCGCGGGACGTGGGTCGGTGGCCAGCGCAGAACAGGAGCCCCTTGCCATGCGCGCGCGTACATCGCTCGAGCTGGTCCGAGAGCAGGGAGCGCTCGTGCTCCGCGGCGAGGGCCTCTCGCGCGCGACGGTGTTCGCCGGCCCCGCGCCCGATCGCATCGACCGGCGCCGCCCGCTCGCCACGCGGCGCGAGGGCACGGGCGTCCGCCTCGCCGGGCTCTCCGGGGCGGAGCGCCATTATCTCGCCGTGGTCGGGGCGGACGGCCACGAGCAGCTCGTGGCCGAGCGGCTCCTCCCGCTCGAGGGCACGCAGAACTTCCGCGACCTCGGCGGCTACCCGGCCGGCGGCGGCCGGCGCGTGCGCTGGGGCGCGGTCTTCCGCTCCGACTCGCTCGCCTCGCTCTCGGACGCGGACCTCGGCTACCTCGAGCACCTCGGCCTCACGCTGGTGTGCGACTTCCGCGGCGACGCCGAGGTGGAGGAGGAGCCGAACCGCCTCGCCGGCCGCGCGGGCTTCGAGTACTGGCGCCAGCCACTCGGCGACGCCAGCGTGCAGCCCGCCGAGTGGCGGCGGCGCTTCGAGTCGGGCGAGTTCGGCGAGATCGACGCGAGCTGGCTCACGCGGAGCTACCGCGGGATGATCGACTCATGCGCGCCCGAGATCGGCGCGGTGTTCCGGCGCCTCGCCGGGGCCGACGGCATCCCCGCCGTGCTCCACTGCACGGCCGGCAAGGACCGCACTGGCGTGACGGCGGCGCTCCTGCTCCTCCTCCTCGGCGTCCCGCGCGAGTGGGTGATCGAGGACTACGCGCTCACCGGCCGCTACACCGAGGGCCGGATCCGCGCCGCCGAGCGCTACTTCCGCGAGCGCGGCATCGACCCGTCGCGCGTCTCGGCGCTGATGGGCTCGGAGCCCGCCACGCTGGCCGCGGCGCTCGACCACCTCGACGCGGCGCACGGCGGCGCGGAGCGCTGGGCGCACGAGCAGGCGGGGCTCACGGACGCGGAGCTGGCGGCGCTACGCTCCGCGCTCCTGGGGTAGCCACCTCCGCTCCCGCACCCGAACCGAGGAGAAGCATGGCCAGCGCACCCGAGCTTCCGACCAGGCACCCCCGACGCGGTGACAGCGTGCAGGCCGCGCTCACTGCGGTCTACAGCTGGAACTACGACGCCGAGATCGACGAGCTGCGCACGCTCTACGCCAATGCGCTCGAGCGCCAGTGGATTGCGTTGCGCGACCTCGACTGGAATCGGGAGATCGATCGCGACGCCTTCTCGCGGACGTTCTCCGTCGGTGGCATTCCGATCCAACAGACGAAGTTCTGGCAGGGCCTCTCGCCCGAGACGCGCTGGGAGGCGTCGCGCCGCACGGCGGCTTTCATGCTCTCGAACTTCCTGCACGGTGAGCAGGGAGCGCTCATGGTCGCGGCCCAGCTCGTGAACGCCGTGCCGCACACCGACGGCAAGTTCTACGCCGCGACTCAGACGCTCGACGAGGCCCGCCATGTCGAGGTGTTCGCCGCATTCATCCGCAAGCTCGACGAGGTGGTGCCGATAGCGCCGGGGCTGAAGAAGCTCCTCGACGGCGTGCTCGCGGCCGAGGACTGGCTCCGCAAGGCCGTCGGCATGCAGATCGTGACCGAGGGGCTCGCGCTGTACGCCTTCCGCGACATGCGCAACACCACGCAGGAGCCGCTGCTGAAGCAGCTCCTCACCTACGTGTCGCGCGACGAGGCGCGGCACACCGGCTACGGCATCAAGTACCTCTCGGCCGTGCTGCCCACCCTCTCCGACGAAGAGAAGGCCGACCTCGAGGACTTTGCGTTCGAGTCGGCGCGACTCCTGGTCGATTCGCGGGCCGGAATCTCGATGCGCGACTCCGTGATGTCGATCTGGAAGTTGGCCGGTGTCGATCCGGCGACGGCGATCGCGGAGCTCGCCAAGGAACGCGAGACGCTGATGGCCGCGATCCAGAAGAGCGGCGGGCGGCGGGGCCCCGTGCGGGGCTTCGTCATCCCCACCCTGCGCTCGATCGGGCTCTTCAGCCCGCGCATCGAGGCGCACTTCGATGAGATGTTCTCGAGCATCATGGGACCGGGTCTCGGCCGAATCGCCGACGATCCGAAGCAGATTCCCGAGGATCTCGAGGCGTGGGTGAACGAGGGCGCCTGAGCCCCTGGACGTGCCTCAGGTCCGCTCGATCTGCGCGCCGAGCGCGCGGAGCCGCTCGTCGATGTGCTCGTAGCCGCGGTCCACCTGGTGCGCGTTCATGATCAGCGAGCGGCCCTCGGCGCAGAGCGCGGCCGCGAGGAGCGCCATGCCGGCGCGGATGTCGGGCGAGGTGATCGTCTCGCCCGAGAGCCGGGTGGGGCCGGTCACGAGCGCGCGGTGCGGGTCGCAGAGCACCACGCGCGCGCCCATCGCGATCAGCCGGTCCACGAAGAAGAGGCGGTTCTCGAACATCTTCTCGTGGATCAGCACCGTGCCGGAGGCCTGGGTCGCGAGCACGAGCGCGATCGAGGTGAGGTCGGTCGGGAAGCCAGGCCACGGCGCGTCGTCCACCTTGGGGATGGCGCCGTCCATGTCGTCCTGGATCACGAGCTCCTGCTTCGCCGGCACCACGAGGTCGTCGCCGTCGAGGCGCACCTCGACGCCGAGCCGCGCGAACACGAGCAGGATCATGCGCAGATCGTCGCGCCGCACGCCCGTGACGCGCAGCTCGCCCCCCGTCATGGCGGCGATCGCCACGAACGAGCCGATCTCGATGTGGTCGGGCCCGACGCGGTGCGAGGCGGGCCGTAGCTCGGGCACCCCCTCGATCTCGAGCACGTTCGTGCCGATCCCGCGGATCCGGGCGCCCATCGCGTTCAGGTAGTGGCAGAGGCCCTGCACGTGCGGCTCGGACGCGGCGTTCGCGATGCGGGAGGCGCCGTCCGCCACGGCCGCGGCCATCACCGCGTTCTCGGTGGCCATCACGCTCGCCTCGTCGAAGAAGATGTCGGTGCCGCGGAAGCGGCCGGAGAGGCGCAGGTGGTACTGGCGCTCGCGGGGCTCGATCTCGGCGCCGAGCATGCGGAGCGCGTGGAGGTGTGTGTCCACGCGCCGGCGGCCGATGCGGTCGCCGCCCGGGCGCGGGAGCACCGCGCGGCCGGTGCGGTGGAGGAGGCCCGGTGCGAGCAGGAACGAGCCGCGGATCGTGCCGCCGAGGTCGGCGGACGGCGTCCGACCGTTCAGGTTCTGCGTATCGAGGCGGACCTGGCTGCCGCCGACCGGGAGCGCCGCGCGGACGCCGAGCCCGGCCAGGATCTCGAGCAGGGTGCCGACGTCCCGGATGCGCGGCAGGTTCGCTACGTGGTGCTCGCCGGGCGCGAGGAGCGAGGCCGCCAGCACCGGCAGCGCCTCGTTCTTGTTCCCGGCCGGCACGAGCGTGCCGCCGAGCGGCCTGCCGCCCGCCACCACGAAGCAATCGCCGCGGGGCTCCTCGATCATCCCCCTGCTCCCTTTCGTGCGGCTCGCGGCAAAGTGCGCGCGAACTTAGCGACCCCAGAGACGCATGCCGGGGCGCCGCGGTTCTACGAGGCCTCGAGGAGCTGGCGGATGCGGGCCGGGTCGTAGCCGCGCACCAGCTCGCCCTCGATCTCGACCACGGGGATGCTCGTGGAGCCGGTCTTCTCCTCGAGCTCCTCGCGCCAGGCGTCTTCCGCCTCGATGTCCCGGTTCTCGTAGTCGATGCCCTGCTCGTCCAGGAAGGCGAGCGTCTTGCGGCACCAGCCGCACCACGAGGTCGTGTAGACGATCACGTCCTTCTGCGACGCGAGCGCGCGCTCGGGAGCCGCCGCAGCCTGGCGCCCGTCCGCGCGCGCGGTGCGCGGCAGCGAGGCCGGCACCCGGAGCACGCGAGTGTTCGACACCGGCTCCGCCTCGTCCCGCAGGTGCTTCGGCACCTCGGCGAGCGACGCCACGAAGCGCACGCTGCCCGAGTCGTCCGTATAGCGGTAGAAGACGGGCTTTGCGTCCTCCGCTCCGTCCGCCGCAGGCTCGCCCGACCCGCCGAGCGCGCCCCCCGCCTGCTCCACGAGCGCGGCCGCGAGGTCCCCGCCGTCCCCCTCCCGGTCCTGCACCAGGATCCAGCCGCCGGTCACGAGGCTGAAGGCCAGGAGCGCTAGCAACCAGAGGTTTCGCATCGTGTCCTCATCGGCCGTTCGGGGGGAGGCCCGGAGGCCAGAGGGTCGCGATCTCTACGAATCCTTCCAGGCCGGCTTCCGCTTCTGGAGGAAGGCCACGACCCCCTCGCGGAAGTCGCGGGTCTGCGCGCAGAGGATCTGATTGCGGTCCTCCGTGGCGACCACCGCGTCCATGCTGTTCGTGTCGAGGCTCGCGTTCAGGCACTCCTTGCTGAGCCGGAGGCCGAGCGGGGAGGTGGCGAGCAGGTCGTCCACGAGCTTCTGCGCCTCGGCTGCGAGCTGGTCGTCCGGCACCACGGCCGACACCAGGCCGAGCTCGCGCGCGCGCTCGGCGTGGACGAAGCGGCCGGTCAGGATCAGCTCGGCCGCGACCGAGGCCCCCACCAGGCGCGGCAGCAGGTACGAGACGCCCACGTCGCAGCCCGAGAGGCCGAGCTTGATGAAGGCCGCGTTCATGCGGGCCGACTCGCCCGCGATGCGTAGATCCGACGCAAGAGCGAGCATGAAGCCGCCGCCGCACGCCGGGCCGTGGACGCATGCCACGAAGACCTGCGGGAGGCGCCGCATCATGAGCGCGAGCTCGCTGATGTGGCGCTGGCCGCGGAGCCCCCCGGCCACGCTGCCCGTGCCGGCCTCCTCGGCGCCGCCCTCCTTCAGGTCGAGGCCCGCGCAGAAGGCGCGGCCGGCGCCGCGCAGCACCACCACGCGGGTCGCCACGTCCTTTGCGAGCTCGCCATAGAACGCGCGCAGGTCGTTCACGAGCTGCCGCGAGAGGGCGTTGAGCGCGTCCGGACGGTTCAGCGTGCACCAGATCACCGGTCCGTCGTGACGCAGGTCGAGAGTCTCGTATGAGCCCGCCATGTCGCCTCCTCGAAGCCGGCCATGGTAGAGCGCGGGGCGCTACCGTGCGCCCATGCCGAAGCCCGCCACGGGGCGCGCCGCCGCGGCCGTCGCCGCGCTGCCGGGCGCGGTCTACACGCCCTTCGATCTGAGCGCCCATCCGGGGCCGCTCTTTCTGCTCCACGTGGGCGATACGTACCTCCCACCGCCGGCGGGCGCGCGCATGGAGGACCTGCGCGAGGCCGACCATCCCGGTCTCTCCCGCTATGGCGAGACGGGCGGCTGCGCGCCGCTCGTGGACGCCACGCTCCAGAAGCTCCGCGAGCGGAACGGCCTCGGCGTGGAGCGCGCGGGCCTCCTGGTGACCGCGGGCGCGACCTCCGGCCTCGCCTGCGCCGTCTCGGCGCTCTGCGATCCGGGCGAGGAGGTGCTGATCCTCGCGCCCTTCTGGCCGCTGATCCGCGGCATCGTGCGCTCGCAGCGCGCGACGCCGGTCGAGGTGCCGTTCTTCGACCGCGTCCACACGCTCGACGCGGCGCTCGCGGCGCTCGACGCGCACACGACCTCGCGCACGGTGGCGCTCTACTTCTCGAACCCCTCGAACCCCTCGGGCCGCGTGCTTCCGTCCGAGTGGCTCGAGGGCCTCGCGGCGTGGGCGCGCAGGCACGACCTCTGGGTCCTCTCCGACGAGGTGTACGAGGAGTTCGTCTACGCGGGCGCGCACGTCTCGACGGCGCGCTTCGCGCCCGAGCGCACCGTCAGCGCGTTCTCGTTCTCGAAGAGCTACGGGATGGCGGGGAACCGCGTCGGCTACCTCGCGGGCCCGCCGGCCGTGATCGCCGAGGCGCACAAGGTGTCGGTGCACTCGGCCTATCACGCGCCGACCGCGTCGCAGCTCGCGGCGCTCCGCGCGCTCGAGGGCGGGGCGGAGTGGGTGAAGGCGGCGCGCGAGTCGTATGCGCGGGTCGGGCGCGAGGCGGCGTCACTGCTCGGTGTCGCGGCCCCCGAAGGCTCCTGCTTCCTGTTCGTGGACGTCACGGCGCGGCTCGACGCGCGCGGCCTACAGGGCTTCCTCGCCGACTGCTTCGCCGACGGCGTGGTGCTCGCGCCCGGCGCCTCGTCCGGCGATGCGTACGGGAGCTACGTGCGGCTCTGCTACACGGTGCTCCCGCCGGCGGACGCGCTCGAGGGCGTGGCGCGCCTCGCGCGGCGGCTCGGCCGCGGCTGAGGCTCGGCTCCTACTTCTTCCTCTTTGCGCTCTCGATCACGACGGGCGACTTCGGAACGTCGCCGTGCCCTCCGTGCTGGCCGGTCGGGACGGCCGCGATCTTGTCGACCACGTCCATCCCCTTCGTGACGCGGCCGAACACGGCGTAGCCGAAGCCGCGCGGGTCGGGCGACGAGTGGTTCAGGAAGGCGTTGTCCTTCAGGTTGATGAAGAACTGCGCGGTGGCGCTGTCCACGACGTTGGTGCGCGCCATCGCGACCGTGCCACGGTCGTTCTTGAGGCCGTTCGCGGCCTCGTTCTTGATCGGCGCCTTCACCGGCTTCTGCGCCATGTCGGCGCTGAAGCCGCCGCCCTGGATCATGAAGTCGGGGATCACGCGGTGGAAGATCGTGCCGTCGAACTGCCCGGCGTCGACGTAGTCGAGGAAGTTCTTCGCGCTGATCGGTGCCTTCTCCGTGTCGACCTCGATCTCGATCACGCCGAGCGTCGTCGTGAGCGTCACCACCGGTTTTCCCCCCTGGGCCGCCTGCGCGGCGGCCGGAACGGCGCCGCCGAGCGACGCGCACGAGACGGATAGAGCAAGCACTGCGGCAACCCGCCACGGGCTGCGCGTTCGCTGCGTCACCTCTCACCCCCTTCCGAGCACACGTCTAAGAATCGGGCGGCGGGAGCCTACCGGGTTGCTATCCCTCACGCCGCCCACCCCAGGCCGATTTTCGGAGGTCGCCGTCATGAGCAAGCGCGTCAAGGAGATCCTCTCCTGGTACTCGAGCGACTGCCCGGGGACGCTCGCGAACGTCGCGCGCATCCTGAACCACGGGCGGCTCGGCGGCACCGGCAAAGTGGTGATCCTGCCGGTCGATCAGGGCTTCGAGCACGGCCCTGCGCGCAGCTTCGCGAAGAACTCCGCGGGCTACGACCCGCGCTACCACTTCGAGCTCGCGATCGACGCGGGCTGCAACGCTTATGCCGCGCCGCTCGGCTTCCTCGAGGCGGGCGCGGGTGAGTTCGCGGGGGACATCCCGCTGATCCTGAAGCTCAACAACTCCGACTCGCTCTACGGCGGGAACGACCCGGCGCCGGCCGTGACCGGCAGCGTGGACGACGCGCTGCGCCTCGGCTGCGCAGCGATCGGCTTCACGATCTACCCGGCCTCGGGCGCGCGCAACGAGATGTACCAGCAGATCCGCGCGCTCGGCGAGGAGGCGAAGCGCAAGGGCCTCGCCGTGGTGGTCTGGTCGTACCCGCGCGGCTCGGGCATCTCGAAGAAGGGCGAGACCGCGGTGGACGTGGTGGCGTACGCGGCCCAGATCGCAGCGCAGCTCGGCGCGCACCTGATCAAGGTGAAGCCGCCGACGGACCACATCGAGCAGGAGGCCGCGAAGAAGGTCTACGAGAGCGAGCGCATCGCGATCGGGACGCTCGCCGAGCGCGTGCGGCACGTGGTGCAGAGCGCGTTCGCGGGCCGGCGCATCGTGATCTTCTCGGGCGGCGAGGCGAAGGGCAAGGACGCCGTGCTCGAGGAGATCCGCGGCATCGCCGACGGTGGCGGCTTCGGCTCGATCGTCGGGCGCAACTCCTTCCAGCGCGCGAAGGCCGACGGGATCGAGCTGCTGCACGAGATCATGGACATCTACGCGCAGCACGCCTAGGCGGCCGGACGACGGGGACGTTCTTCAAAACGTAAAGAAGTTCCCCGGCAGGCCGTCCCACGTTTTGACGTTTTGAAGAACGTCCCCGCTACACGCTACAGCTTGGTACGGGACTGCTTGAGGCCCTGCTTGGCCTCGGCGTCCTCGGGGTCGCGCAGGAGCGCCAGCTCGAACTCGCGTGTCGCGCGCTCCCGCTCGCCCTCGTCGAACGCGAGCCGGCCGAGGATGGTGTGGGCCTTCGTGGCCTTCGGGTCCGCCTCGAGGAGGCGGCGCGCGGAGGTGAGCGCCCGCGCGCGCGCGACGCGCACGCCGTGGCGCGCCTCGAGGTAGGACGCCCAGGCCTCGGCCAGCGCGTACTCGAGCTCGCCGGGCTCGAGCTCGACGGCGCGCCGCAGGAGCTTCACGGCCTCGAGCGGCTTCTCCGCGTCGAGGAGTTCGCGCCCGCGCCGGAAGCACTGCTCCGCCTCGAGCCGCGCCTGGCCGCGGTCGGCGGGCGCGGCGGCGGCAGGAGCCGCGCCGGTCGCAGCCGGCGCCTTGCGCCGGCCGACCACCTCGCGCGCGAACGAGACCCGCGCGGCCGCGCGCCGCTCGGGGGGCCGCGCGGCCGCGCCGGCGCCCTCACCCGGGGCCGCGCTCGCGAAGCCGAGCGCCCCGAGCAGGAGCAGCGTTGCGAGGAGCGCTTGCGCGTCCGGAGCCTCCCGTGCGAGCGCGCCGAGGCTGCGTGAGCCGTCGATGCGCTCGACCAGCCGCAGCGCCTCGCCGTCCAGCCCGAGCTGCTCGCGCACGGCGGCGGCCGCCCACTCGAGCCGGGGCCGCTGCGGCGCGTACGGAGCCAGCCACCCGGCCAGCACCTCGGGCCGCGCGTGCTCGCGCAGGCCCTCGCGTACGAGCATCGCCATCGGCGGGAGGGCGTAGGGCTCGAGGCCGTCGGGGAGCGCGTCGAGCTCCGAGAAGCTCCAGCTCGGCCGCGGCAGCGCGAAGCAGGCCGTGAGCTTCTCGAGCACCTGCGTCCGGAGCGCCTGCTGCACCTCCTCGGAGGACAGCAGGCCGAGCTCCACGAGCACCTCGCCCATCCGCTGGTGCTCGTTCGCGATCACCTTCTCGGTCATCCGCTCGATGACGCGCGTGTACTCCGCCTCGGAGAGAGCGCCGTGGCGCAGCAGCATGCGCCCGAGCGTCTCGCGGAGCGAGCCGCCCTCCGCGCTCACGACCGCGCCGTCCCGGAGGAAGATTCGCGTGCGGAGCGCCTCGCTCGACACCTCGAGCACGCCCGTCTCGCGCGCGTTCGCGAGCTCGAGCAGCGCGCCGGCGAAGTCGAGCGCGCTCGCCGCAGGCGTGGCCGGTCCGGCCGCGCTCTCCGCGACGACCTCGCGGAGCAGGGACGCGAGCTTCGGGCCGTCCACCGGCTTCCGCAGCATGCGCGCGGGCCGGACCGCGCCGGGGATGGTCAGCTCGTTCGGGTCGAGCGCGTCGAGCAGCACGAGTGGCGGCGCGCCCGGGATCCGCGAGAGGAGCGCGCACGAGCCGATCACGTCCGCATCCGGGAGCGGGTGCGAGAGGAGCACCGCGTCGTAGGCGCCGGCATGGAGCGCCTCGGCGGCGCCGGCCGCGTCGCGGACGCGCGTCACAGCGACGCCGTCGCGGTGGAGCGGAACGCCGAGCGTGCGGAGCTCGTCGTCGCTGGCCGTGACCAGCAGCACGCGCAGGACGTTCCTCGAGCCTGCCGGCACCCGGGCTCCTCCAGAGCCCCTTCATCGGCCACCGGCGGCCGAACTTGCCCGGCCGCTGCGCCGTGCCCGGCGCCCCCCCGTCGCGCGCTCGGTATACTCGCCGCTTCGTCGGGGGGAGGATGGCGACGGGGCTCCAGGCCGGGACGAGCGCGGTCGCGCTGCCGGTCGAGCTCGGCGCGCCGCTCATGGGCTACGGCCTCCGCACGGGCGGGGCGGAGGCGTTCCACGACCCCCTCTACGCCCGGGCCCTCTACCTCCAGGGCGCCTCGGACTGCCTGCTCGTGAGCCTCGACGTCTGCCTGATCGCGCCCGCGCAGGCCGACGCCGTGCGGGCCGAGCTGGAGCGCGCCACCGGCCTGCCTCCGGAGCGCATCGTGGTGGCGTCTGTCCACACGCACTCGGGCCCGGACACCGGGCTCGCCACGCTCGCGGCGGGGAAGGCTCCGCCGGACCGCGTGAAGGCGCTCTTCGCCGCGGCCGTGCGCGCGGGGCGGGAGGCGGTGAGCCGGGCGGCACCCGCGCGCCTCGGGCTCGCGCATGCGACGGCGCGGATCGGACGCAACCGCAGGCAGGCCGGCGGGCCCCTCGACCCGGACGTGCTCGTGCTGCGGGTGGACGCTGCGCGCGGTGCGCCGCTCGCGGTGGCGTACCTCCACGGCTGCCACCCGACCGCGCTCGGCCCCGAGAACCTCGCCTACTCGGCGGACTGGCCGTGGGCGGCGGGTGCGCGCATCGTCGAGGCGCTCCCCGGCGCGAACCCGCTCTTCCTCCTCGGCGCGCACGCCGACGTGGATCCGCGCACGCGCGGCGTGAAGGATCTCGCAGACACCGGCCGGACGCGCGGCGTGGGCTTCGCCGAGGTGGAACAGCTCGGCCGCGAGGTCGGCGACGCGGTCGCCGCGGCTGCGCTCGCCGCCAAGCCCGAGGACACGGGAGCCATCGCCGCCCTCTCCGCGCGCGTGAAGCTCGCGGCGCACGCCGAGAGCGAGGAAGACCGCGCGGCCGCTCTCGCGGCGCTCGAGCTCCCGCCGGACGCGAAGCCCGGCACGAACGACTTCTTCCGGCTCGAGACGGAGCGCACCCAGGGGCTCGCCCCGGCCGAACGCCGCGAGCGCATCGCGCGCGTGCGCCGCTACCTGCGCGGGCGCATGGCGAAGCAGTTCGCGGGCGGCACCGAGGCCGAGGTCGAGGTGCAGGTGCTGCGGCTCGGCGCGGCCCGCCTCGCGGCGCTCCCGCTGGAGGCCTGCGTCGACGTCGGCCTGGACTGGAAGGAGCGCACGGGCTCGCGGGACGCTGCGGTCCTCTCGATCGCGAACGGCTGGCTTCGCTATCTCCCGCACCCGAGGAACTTCGCCGAGCCCGCGGCGCACACGCACTACGAGGTGCTGATGTCCACGTTCGAGCCCGACGCGGCGAGCCGACTGCTCGACCTCGCTGAGCGCCTCGATGCAAAGCTCGGCGTGGAGCTCGGCGCTTGAGCGTGGCGCGCGTCCGCGAGCTGCTCGAGCGCGGCGAGGCTGGCGCGGAGGTCGAGGCCGCCGGCTGGGTCCGGAGCGCGCGCCACGCGAAGGATCTCTCGTTCCTCGATCTCTCCGACGGTTCCTGTCTCGCCGGGCTCCAGGTCGTGGCCGGCCCCGAGCTCGCGAACTTCGAGAGCGAGGTGCGCAAGCTCGGCACCGGCGCGGCGCTCCGCGTGGTGGGGATGCTCGTCGCCTCGCCCGGTGCGGGCCAGAGCAAGGAGCTCCGCGCGTCGCTCATCGAGTGCGTGGGCGACGTGGCGCCCGACTACCCGCTCCAGAAGAAGCGCCACGGCTTCGAGTTCCTGCGCACGATCGCGCACCTGCGCCCACGCACGAACACGCTCGGCGCGGTGCTGCGCGTCCGTAACGTGGCGGCGCGCGCGATCCATGCCTTCTTCCAGTCTCGCGGCTTCGTCTGGCTCCACACGCCGATCCTCACCGCCGCCGATGCGGAGGGCGCCGGTGCGATGTTCGAGGTCGCGGGCTCCGAGGAGTTCTTCGGTCGCACCGCGCGGCTCACCGTGTCGGGCCAGCTCGAGGCCGAGATCGGCGCGCTCGCGCTCGGCCGCGTCTACGGTTTCGGGCCGACGTTTCGGGCGGAGAACTCCAACACGAGCCGCCACCTCGCGGAGTTCTGGATGGTCGAGCCGGAAATGGCGTTCTGCGACCTCGACGGGAACGTGGCGCTCGCCGAGGCCTTCCTGCGCGAGGTGCTGGGCGCGATCCTCGCGGAGGCCGCGGACGACATGCGCTTCTTCGACGAGCGAATCGAGAAGGGCGTGGTGGCGACGCTCGAGCACGTGGTGGCGTCGCCCTTCGAACGGCTCAGCTACACGGAGGCGATCGCGATCCTCGAGCGGAGCGGGCGCGCCTTCGAATTCCCCGCGCGCTGGGGCGTGGACCTCCAGAGCGAGCACGAGCGCTACCTCACCGAGGAGCATGTGAAGCGTCCGGTCGTGGTGACGGACTACCCGGCCGCGATCAAGGCGTTCTACATGTACGCGAACGACGACGGCAAGACGGTCCGGGCGATGGACGTGCTCGTGCCGCGCATCGGCGAGATCGTGGGCGGCTCGCAGCGCGAGCACCGCCACGACCGGCTCCTCGCGCGCATGCAGGCGCTCGGCATGGACGTCGACACGCTGCGCTGGTACCTCGACCTCAGGCGCTTCGGCTCCGTACCGCACGCAGGCTTCGGCCTCGGCTTCGAGCGCCTGATCCAGTTCGCCAGCGGGATGGCGAACATCCGCGACGTGATCCCCTTCCCCCGCGTGCCGGGCTATGTGGAGTTCTAGGTTGCATCACGCGCGGCAGGGGCCGAGGCGCGCAGCAGGGGCCCGAGGCGCGCAATGTCGGGCCGGTCGAACGGATCGCACGGCGCGCTGTCCGAGGCTCCGCACGCGAAGCGGTGCGGACCCGAGCGGGAACCTCACGGGCCAACCGGCCCGACCCTGAGCACGCGAGGGCCCCTGCGGCGCGCAAGCCACCTTGCCAGCCATCGAAAGGAAGCTCCGTGGCCGAGATCTTCACCAGCGAGAACCTGATCGCACTGCTCACGCTCTCGAGCCTCGAGATCGTGCTCGGCATCGACAACATCGTGTTCATCTCGATCCTGGTCGGGAAGCTCCCGCGCGAGCAGCAAGCGCAGGCGCGTCAGATCGGCCTCCTGCTCGCGATGGGCATGCGGATCGGGCTCCTGCTCGCGATCTCGTGGGTGATCGGGCTGACCGCGCCGCTCTTCACGCTGCCCGTCCTCGCGCAGGAGATCAGCGGCCGCGACCTGATCCTGCTGCTCGGCGGGCTGTTCCTGGTCGCCAAGGCGACCTGGGAGATCCACGACAAGCTCGAGGGCGCCCACCACGTCGGAGTCGCGCCGGGCGCGGCGAGCTTCGCCGGCATCCTCGTCCAGATCGTGCTGCTCGACATCGTGTTCTCGCTCGACTCCGTGATCACCGCGGTCGGCCTCGCGCGCGAGATCTGGGTGATGATCACGGCGGTCGTCATCGCGGTGGTCGTGATGATGGTCTTCGCCGGCCGCATCAGCGCCTTCATCGAGCGACATCCGACGCTCAAGATGCTGGCGCTCTCCTTCCTGCTCCTGATCGGCGTCGTGCTGATCGCGGATGGCTTCGGCCAGCACGTCTCGAAGGGCTACATCTACTTCGCGATGGCGTTCTCGCTATTCGTCGAGGTGCTGAACATCCGCTTGCGCCACGTGACCACACCGCCCGTCGAGCTGCACCAGAGCTACGTGCGCGAGGGCTGAGCCGGGGGCTTGCGTCCTATAACGGCGTTAGTTAAGTTGCACGCCGTTCGCGCCGACGAACCCACCCATGGGATCCCCTGCCTTCGAACAACGCCGCACCGAGCAGCGCGCTCAGGTGCGCCGCACGATCCTCGACGCCACCGAGGCGCTCCTCCTCGCCGACGGCGAGGAGCGCTTCTCGATCCGCCGGCTGGTCGAGCGCTGCGGCTACACCGCGCCCACCATCTACCACCACTTCGGCGACAAGGACGGCCTGATCCACACGCTGCTCGATGAGCGCTTCGATCGCCTCGCGCAGCAGCTGAAGCGAGTGCCGCGGCGCGGCGACGCGGTCGAGTACCTGCGCGCGATGGCGCGTGCGTTCGTGCGCTTCAGCCTCCGGAACCCGACTCACCATCAGCTACTGTTCGCTCCGCGCGCCCAGCAGCCGACACCTCCGCGTTCCGCGCTCGAGGTGCAGGAGATCATCGAGCAGGCCTGGACCGAGCTGTGGGAAGAGGGGCGGCTCAAGAGCGGTGACCTCGCCGCCGCCGGGCAAGCGCTGTTCTGCCTGATCTACGGCCTCACCTCGCGCCGCATCGCGCGGCCCGAGCAGGACTGGTCGAAGACCGGCATCGAAGATGCGATCGACGCGCTGCTGCGCGGGCTCGTGGCTCCCGAGCCTGCGAGGAACGGCCGGCGCCGGAAGGGAAGGACATGAGGAATCGGGGGACGGCATTCGCGGCGCTGTGGCTCGCCGCGCTCCTCGCGCTCGCGTGCGGAGGCGAGGCCGAGACCGCCGACGACGGAGCGCGGCCGGTGGCGGTGCAGCGCGTCGCCGTGTCCACGGTCGAGGAGCGCATCGAGGGGAGCGGCGAGCTCCAGGCGAAGGACCGCGCGCAGCTCGCCTCCGAGGTGGACGGCGTGGTGACCGAGCTGGTCGCGGACGAGGGCGACCACGTCGAGGAGGGCGCCGTGCTGCTCGAGGTGGACCCGGAGAAGCGCTCGCTCGCGGTGGCCAACGTGCGGGCGATGCACCGCGACGCGCAGGCTGCCTCCGCCGAGGCAGAGCGCGAGGTGGCGCGCGTGCGCAAGTTGCACGAGGGGGGCATCGCCTCCGACGCCGCGCTCGAGAAGGGCGAGACCGCGCTCTCGCGGGCCCGCGCGCGCGTCGAGGCCACGCGCGCCGAGCTCAGCGTGGCCGAGCGCGCGCTCGCCGACGCCAGCGTGCGCGCGCCCTTCGGCGGCTGGATCGCGCGGCGCGACGTGTCGCGCGGCGAGTACGTGCGCCCCGGCCAGTCGCTCTTCGAGCTGGTCGCGCTCGATCCGATCGAGGTCGAGTTCTCCGTGGCGGAGCGCGACTCCGCGCGCGTCCACATCGGCCAGTCGGTGGGGGTGAAGGTCGCCCCGTACCCGGACGAATCCTTCATCGGCGAGGTGACCGTGATCTCGCCGACGCTCGATCCCAAGACGCGCACTCTGCGCGTCCAGGCGCGCATCGCGAACGCCGACGGGCGCCTTCGCCCGGGGCTCTTCGCGCGCACCGACCTCGGCGTGGCGAAGCGCGAGGGCGCGCTGCTCGTGCCCGAGGAGGCCGTGCTCCAGCGCTCCGACGGCGAGGTCGTCTTCGTCGCCACGCCCGACGACCACGCGCGGCGCGTGGTCGTGAAGACGGGGCTCCAGCGCGGCGGGCAGGTCGAGATCGTCGAGGGCCTCGGGGCCGAGGACGTGGTGATCGTGCGCGGCCACGCGGCGCTCGTGGATGGCACGCCGATCAAGCGGCCCGACCCGGCCGGCGGAGACGAGCAGAGCTCGCTCAACGCGGCGAACGACTCCCCGGCAGACGGCACGCTCTGATGGCGTGGATCGACGTCTTCATCCGCAGGCCCGTTCTCACCTGGATGCTCACGCTCTCGCTCGTCGTGTTCGGCGTGCTCGGGTACGTGCGCCTCGGCGTCGACCAGTACCCGAAGATGGAGTTCCCGACGGTGAACGTGACCTCCATCCTCGAGGGGGCCTCGCCCGAGGTGATGGAGGAGGACGTCACCGAGGTGCTCGAGGAGCAGCTCAACACCATCTCCGGGCTGAAGCGCCTCACCTCGCGCTCGCGCCAGGGGCTCTCCTCGATCTCGGTGGAGTTCGAGCTCGGCCAGAACCTCGACCGTGCCGCACAGGACGTACGCGATCGTGTTTCCCGCGCACGCTGGGACCTGCCGAAGGAGCTCGAGCCGCCGGTCGTGGACAAGTTCGACGTCTCGGGCTTCCCGATCATGTGGATCCCGATCACGACCGAGCGCCCGCAGGTGGACGCGAGCGAGTACGTGAAGGACCACGTGAAGCCGAAGGTCGAGACGATCCCCGGCGTCGCGGGCATCGAGATCTTCGGCAAGCGGGAGCGCCAGATCCGGATCTGGCTCGACGGCGAGGCGCTCCGCGCCCGCGGGCTCGCCGCGACGGACGTGATCTCCGCGCTTCGGCGCGAGCACGTGGAGCGGCCGGGCGGGCTCGTCGAGGGCGACCAGATCGAGTTCGCGGTGAAGACCGACGCGGAGTACCGCTCCGTCGCCGAACTCGCCGCGATGATCGTCGCATACGAGAACGGCGCGCCGATCCGCCTCTCGGACGTGGGGCGTCTCGAGGACGGTTCGGAGGACGTCCGCGGCTACGCCCGCTACAGCGGCGCGCCCGCGGTGGGCATCGGCGTCACCAAGCAGTCGGACGGCAACACCGTCGCGATCGCCCAGGAGATGCACCGTCGCATCGGCGAGCTCTCGAAGTCGCTGCCCGCCGACATGAAGTTCACCACCGGGGCCGGCGTCGCCGACTTCTCGATCTCGATCAAAGAGGCGATCGAGGAGGCGATCTTCAGCCTCTGGTTCGGCGCCCTCCTGGCCACGCTCACCGTGTTCGTGTTCCTGCGCCGCTTCCGGCCCACGCTGGTGGTGGGTCTCGCCATCCCGATCTCGCTGGTCACGACCTTCGGCGTGATGTGGGTGCTCGGTTACACGCTCAACACCATGACCATCCTCGCGCTCACGCTGGCGGTGGGCGTCGTGATCGACGACGCGATCGTGGTGCTCGAGAACATCGAGCGGCACCGCGAGGCGGGCGAGGAGCCGCTCGAAGCCGCCTCGAAGGGCGCGCGCGAGATCGCCTTCGCCGCCACCGCCGCGACCATCTCCGTCGCCGCAGTGTTCGTGCCGGTCGTATTCGTGACCGGCATGGTCGGGAACTTCCTCTCCGAGTTCGGCGCCACCGTCGCGGCCGCAGTCATGCTCTCGCTCGTCGTGGCGCTCACGCTCACGCCCATGCTCGCGGCCCGCATCCCGCCGCCCAAGGAGCGCGAGCACGGCAGCATCTATCACCGCCTCGAGGTGTGGCTCCACAGCCTCGAGACTGGCTACCGGCGCGTGCTCGAATGGACGCTGGCGCACCGTACACTGACGCTCGGCGTCGCCCTGGTGAGCCTGATCGGAGCGTGCGGTATGTCGGGCCAGCTCGGCTCCGAGTTCTTCCCGCCCGCGGACGTCGGCCGCTTCTTCGTGGCCGTCGAGACGCCGCCCGGCACCTCGCCCGACGGCACGCTCGAGGTGATGAAGAAGAACGAGGAGTGGGTGTTCGCGCAGCCCGAGGTCGCCGGCGGCTTCGTGGGCGTGGGCTTCGCAGGGCCCGAGGGCGGCGCCGATCCCACGCGCGGGATCATGTTCGTGATGCTGAAGGACCGGAAGGAGCGCAAGCGCAGCGCCCAGGAGATCATCGCAGAGGGCCGCAAGGCGCTCGGCGAGATCCCCGGCCAGCACGTGCGCCTCTCGGACATGTCCGGCATGGCAATGAGCTCGGACCGCGGCGAGTTCGAGATCGAGATCCAGGGCAACCTCGAGATCGCGGAGCTCGCCGAGCTCGGCGACCGCTTCGTGGCCGCGCTCGAGGCCAAGGGTGGCTTCGTGGATGTGGACCAGAGCCTGAAGCTCGGCCGGCCCGAGGTGCGCGTGATCCCGGACCGGGAGAAGGCGGCGGCTCTCGGCATCGACGCGGACCAGCTCGCCACCACTGTGCAGGCGATGATCGGCGGCATGGACGTCGGCACCTTCAGCGAGGCCGGCAACCGCTACGACATCCGAATCCGCCTCGAGGAGGAGTTCCGGCGCGACCCCGACTCCATCCTCGGCCTCTACGTGCGCACGCGACAAGGCGGCACGATGGAGCTCCGCAACCTGGTGCGGGTAGAGAAGGGCGCAGCGCCCTCCACGATCACGCGGGTGAACCGCCAGCGCGCCGTGCGTATCTCCGCGAATCTCACCGACGAGAAGGATCTGGGCACTGCGCTCCGCGACGCCCAGGCGATCTCCGCGGAGATCCTGCCCGAGGGTGTGACGATGCACCCGGCCGGCGGCACCGAGGAGTTCGTGAAGAGCTTCCAGAGCCTCATCTTCGCGCTCGCGCTCGGTGTGCTCGTCATCTACATGGTGCTAGCCGCGCAATTCGAGAGCCTCGTGCATCCGTTCACCGTGATGCTCGCGCTCCTGTTCGCGCCGATCGGTGCGTTCGGGGGTCTCCTGGTGATGAAGGCGCTGGGGCGCCCCGGCATGACACTCAACCTGTTCAGCATGATCGGAATCATCCTGCTCCTCGGCCTGGTCACGAAGAACTCGATCCTGCTCGTGGACTACGCGAACCAACTGCGGCAGCGCGGCCTCGACAAGGTCGAGGCGATGCGCCGCGCCGCGCCGATCCGCATGCGCCCCGTGCTGATGACCGCGATCGCGATGATCTTCGGCGCCGCGCCCGCCGCGCTCGGCATCGGGCCCGGCGCAGAGACGCGGTCGCCGATGGCGATGGCGGCGATGGCCGGCATGATCTCGTCCACCGTGCTCACGCTGCTCGTCGTGCCGGTCTTCTACCTGACGCTCGACGACGGGGTCGCGTGGCTCCGGCGGAAGCTGTGGCGCCGCGGCACCGAGCCGACGCCGCCGCACGCGGTGCCGGCCGGCTAGACTCGTCGCATGCGCAATTTCCGTCAGTTCCTGAACCGCCCGCTCGCGATCGGCGCGCCCAAGCCGTGGCCGGAGATCCCGGTGCGGCCCTCGCGCATGATCCACTTCTTCGATCCCAGCAATCCGCGCATGGCATCGAAGGTGCCGGACATCGCCCGCAAGGTGGACATCCTCCTCGCGAACCTCGAGGACGCGATCGAGATCAAGAACAAGCTCGCGGCGCGCGAAGGGCTGGTGAAGATCGCGAACGAGACCGACTTCGGCGCGACGCAGTTCTGGACGCGCGTGAACTCGCTCGACAGCCCCTGGTTCCTGGATGACATGCTGACCGTGATCGGCGGCGCCGGCCGCAAGCTCGACGTGGTGATGATCCCGAAGGTCGAGGGGCCGTGGGACATCCACTTCGTGGATCAGCTGCTGGCGCAGCTCGAGGCGAAGCACAAGCTCGAGAAGCCGCTCCTCGTGCACGCCATTCTCGAGACCGCGCTCGGCGTCGCGAACGTCGAGGAGATCGCACTCGCCTCCCCGCGCATGCAGGGCATGAGCCTCGGGCCCGCGGACCTCGCGGCCTCGCGGCGCATGAAGACCACGCGCGTCGGCGGCGGCCACCCCGGCTACCTGGTGCGCGAGGATCCCGATCCGCAGCACGCCGACGCGCCGCGCGCGAAGGCGCAGCAGGACCTCTGGCACTACACCATGGCGCGCATGGTGGACGCCTGCGTGTCCGCCGGCATCCTCCCCTTCTATGGTCCCTTCGGCGACATCGGCGATCCCGTCGCATGCGAGGACCAGTTTCGGAACGCCTTCCTGATGGGCTGCGTCGGCGCGTGGTCGCTGCACCCCTCGCAGATCGAGATCGCGCGCCGCGTGTTCAGCCCGCCGCCGGACGAGGTCGCGTGGGCGCGGCGCGTGATCGAGGCGATGGGCGACGGCTCGGGCACGCTCATGCTCGACGGAAAGATGCAGGACGATGCCACCGTGAAGCAGTGCCGTGTGATGGTCGGCCTCGCGAAGCTGATCGCGAAGGGCGACCCCGAGATGGCCGCCAGCTACGGCTTCACGAAGAAGGATCTCGACGACTAGGAGGGCAGCGATGGCCAAGCGCATTCCGGCCGAGCACTCGCGCGTGATGCCGTACCTCCATTATCGCGATCCGGATGCCGCGCTCGACTTCCTGGCCAAGGCGTTCGGCTTCCGCGTGCGTTTCGCGCACCGCGACGAGGGCGGCGTCGTGCGTCACGCGCAGGTCGGCGTCGGGAAGGACACGTTCATGCTCGGCCCGGTCTACCCGGAGATGGGCTCCGCGGTGGCCGCGGAGCTGCCCGGCGTGAACGCCAGCATCTGGTGCTACGTGGACGACGTCGACGCGCACTGCGCCCGGGCGCGGGCGGCCGGCGCGAAGATCCTGCGCGAGCCGATGGACCAGCCCTACGGCGTCCGCGAGTACGACGCGCTCGATCAGGAGGGGCAGGAGTGGTACTTCTGCCAGCCACTCGACGACGGCCTGATCGCGCCGCAGACGACGCGGAAGCCGCGCCGCGCGAAGCGCGCGGCGAAGGCGACGAAGCGGAAGCCTGCGCGGCGGAAGACCCGGCGGCGCTAGCAGAGCGGCCGCCGGAGGGCAGTTCCTCCTCCGGCGGCTCACGCCTCGCGCGCGCGCTCGGCGAGGTACTTCGCCATGCGCGGCGCGATCGCCTCGCGGAGCGCACTCACGGCGTTGATCGGCCGCATCGGCACGTCGAGGCGCCGGATCCGGCCGTCGGCGTCGAGCGAGATGAGGTCGATGCCCTGGAGCTCGAGGCCGCCCACGCGGCCGCGGAACTCGAGCGCGAGCTCGCTCCCGTTCACCCACTCGCGGTGGTAGGTGAAGCCCTCGATCGTCTCGAGGATGAGCCCGAGCAGGTGCTGCACGAGGGCGGCGCCGCGGAGCGGCTCCCAGTAGGGCGGGGCACCGATCTCGACCTCGGGCGCGAGGAGCCTTGCGAGCGCCGGAACGTCGCGCTCGCGCACGATGCGGTGCCATTCGTCGAGGAACGCGCTGGGCGTCACGGCTGCCTCCGGTAGTGATACGCGTAGCGCGGGCGGAAGCCGACGCGAGCATAGAGCGAGCGCGCGGGCACGTTTTCGACCTCCACCTGGAGGTACATGCGCTCGGCGCCGCGGTCGCCGGCCCAGCGCGCGATCGCCGCGAGCACGGCCTCGCCGAAGCGCTGCCGGCGATAGCTCTCGAGCGTGAGCATGGAGAACACGCCGACCCAGGGCGGCGCCGCCACCGCGAGGCCGACCGCCGCGACCTGGCCGCCGGCCCGCGCGAGCGCGAAGCCGGCGCGCCCGTGGAGGCGTTCGAGCATCGCGCGGTAGACGGCCACGGCGTCGCCGCGGAAGCGGCCGCGCCGGCCCGAGACGTCGAACCACTCCTCGGGCAGCGTGTCGGAGCAGGTCGCGGCGACCTCGTCGGACGCGGCGGCGGCGACCTCGCCCAACTCCGCGGTCTCTACGCTCACCGGCGCGAAGGCCTCGTAGCCGCGCGCCGCGAGCGTGGCGTCGAGCTCGGGCGGATCGGCGACCGGCGAGAGCTGGTAGCTCGCGCCCGCCGCGCGCTCGGCGTAGAAGCGCTCGACCGCCTCGATGCGCGCGGCGAGCGGCACCTCGCAGGGGCCAGGCCCGGGCCACACGGAGCTCCCCCGGTTCGTGACACCGCGGTTGTAGCGGAGCCGCCAGCCGCCGAGCGTCTGCACCTCGGCGGCGGGCCACGCGGCGAACGCGAGCCGCTCGATGGCGAGGATCTCGGGGTCGATCACGCTCCGCTCCGAGGCGCAGTATCGTAGGCCGGCGCAGCGCGCGCTGGAGGAAGCAGTTGAAGATCGGTGTCTTCGGGATCAACACCGGGCCCTGCGCCACCCCCGAGACCGCGGCGAAGGTCGCGCGCGCGGCCGAGGCCGCGGGCTTCGAGTCGGTCTGGACGGGCGAGCACGTGGTGCTGCCCGATCCGCAGGCGCCGCCTTCGCCCGCGCCGCCGCGCCACCCGATGCTCGACCCCGCGGTGGCGCTCGCCTTCCTGGCCGCGCATACGCGGGCGCTCCGGCTCGCCACGGGGATCATCATCCTCCCGCAGCGGAACCCCGTGGTGCTCGCGAAGGAGCTCGCGAGCGTGGACGTCCTCTCGCAGGGCCGGCTGATCTGCGGCGTGGCGGCCGGCTACCTGAAGCCGGAGTTCGATGCGGTCGGCGCTTCGTTCGGCGACCGCGGCGCGCGCGCGGACGAGTACATCGACGCGCTCCGCGTGCTCTGGACCGCGGAGCAGCCGCGCTTCGCGGGGAAGACCGTGCGCTTCGCCGGGATCGACGCGCACCCGCGCCCGGTCCAGAAGCCCCACCCGCCGCTCGTGGTGGGTGGCACGAGCCGCGCCGCCTTCGCGCGCTCGGTCCTGCGCGGGAACGGCTGGTACGGCTTCCTGCGCGATCTCGCGACGACGGAGGCCGACCTCGCGGGCCTCGCCGCGGCCGGGCGCGAGAGCGCGCGGCCCGCCGCGCTCGGCGCGCTCGAGGTGAGCGTCACGCCGCCGCCGCGCACCGACCTCGACCTTGCGCGCCGCTACCAGGATCTCGGCGTGGACCGGCTCGTGCTGCTCCCGCACGCGCGCGACGAGGGCACCCTGCTCCGCTGGGTGGACGAGACCGCCGAGGCGCTGGTCAGGAAGGTCGGTTGATGTCGCTGGTGTGGAAGCTCGGCTGATGCGGCTCGGCATGGTGCTCCGCACCATGGGTGAGCAGTCCACGCGCGAGACGCTCCTCGCCTGCGCACGTGCCGCCGAGGCGGCCGGCCTCGACGAGGTCTGGGTGGTGGACCACGTCGCGATCCCGCCCGACGACGCGGAGGGCTCGGGCGGGCGCTACCTCGATCCGCTGACGACGCTCGCCTGGCTCGCCGGCGCGACCGAGCGCATCGGCCTCGGCACCGCGGTGCTCGTCGTGCCGTATCGCCCGGCGCTCCCCACCGCGAAGGCGCTCGCAAGCCTGCAGGAGCTTTCGGGCGGGCGGCTCGCGCTCGGCGTCGGCGTGGGCTGGATGGCGGCTGAGTTCCGCGCGCTCGGGGTCGCGCGCGAGCAGCGCGGGCGCATCACGGACACCACGCTGGCGCAGTGGCGCGCGTGGTTCGAGGACGACCATGCGCTCGCCAACGGCCAGCCCTTCCTGTTCCGGCCGCGCCCGCCGCGCCCGCCCTTCTTCATCGGCGGCCAGCCTCCGCACGCCCTCGCGCGCGCCGTGCGCCTCGGCGAGGGCTGGATGCCGATGGGCGCAGATCCCGACAAGCTCCGCCCGCACGCAGAGCGGTTGCGCTCGCTCGCGCGCGCCGCGGGGCGCCCGCCGCTCGAGATCGCCGCGCTCGGCGCGCTCCCGCTCGACGACGCCCCCCGCGCGCGCGAGTCCCTCGCCGCGCTCGCGGAGCTCGGCGTCACGCGGCTCGCGGTCGGCGGCCGCTACGCGGACGCGGCCGAGTTCCGGAGGACGGCGGAGCGCCTCGCCGCGCTCGAGCGCTGAGCAATCGGGTCAGGTGACCACGTAGGTGCTCACGAGCTTGTCGTGCCAGCCCTGCCGGTCGCGGTCGATCAGGATCCAGACCAGCCCGAGCGAGAACGCGAGGCTCGAGACGGTCTTACCGAGCCACTCGCGCACGAGCATGACCCCGAGCGGGGCGGGCCTCCCGTCCTCGCGCACGACCCGCAGCCCGAGCGCCCGCTTGCCGGGCGTCGTGCCGCGCGCGAAGAGCCAGAGCGCCCAGAGGACGTAGCCGAGAAGGAGGACGCACCCGAGCGCGGCGCTCGCGCCACTGCCGCGCCCGCCCGCCGAGCCGACGAAGCACAGGGACAGCGCGAGGCCCGGGAGCGCGACGTCGAGCCCGGCTGCGGCGAGGCGCCGGAACGGCGGCGCCAGCTGGCCGAGCGTCGGGTTCAGCACGTTCGCGTGGCAGCCCTCACACCAGTGCGCGTCGGCGGGAACCTCCCCGTCGCACGCCGGGCACGAGACCATGCGGAGCCTCCCGAGCGAGCGTCCGCGTGCAGTATCCGCCCGCGCGCGTCCGGTCCGAATCCCCCATTCGGGGGGAATCGCGGGGCGCTAGCCGTTCGCCTTCCGCGCGCTCGCCTTCGCCTCGGCCCGCTGCGTGCGCGCGCGCACCCAGCCGGCGAGGCGGTCGCGCACGTCGCGCGCGGCCTCGAACTCGAGCGCGAGCAACGCGAGGCCCGCGGCGATCGCGAGGATGCCGGGGCCGGGGAGCACCAGCATCAGGATCCCGGCGAACACGAGGAGCCCGCCGACGAATGCGATGCCCGCGCGCCAGGTCTGACGCCACACCTCGCGCGCGAGTCGGGTCGTGGTTCGCCAAGGCATCGACTTTCACCACCCCATGCTCGGCCGCACCCAGAGGCCACTGTCGTGACTTCGCTCGCCTACGGCTCGCTGCGCGTGCGGCTCCGCCGCACTTGCATCATTGCCCCTGCTTCGGCCGGTCGCTCCGGGCGCTGAACAGCTCCTCGACCGCGACGATCACCCGGTCGAGGCCGGACGGCTCGCCGGGCGCGTTCGGTGTCACGAACCAGAGCGCGAGGTAGAGGGCGGCTGCGAGCACGCGGATCCCCGGCAGCGCCACGCCGAGCACGAAGGCCGCGCGGACGGCGGGGAGCGGGACGTCGAGCTCGCGGGCGAGCGCCGTGCAGACGCCGGCGAGGCGCCGCTCGGCGCCGCCGCGGTGCCACTCCGAGAGCGGGCGGCGTCGATCGGTAGAGATCTGATGTTCCATGCTTCCTCCGGGGCGCGAGAAGCCGCTCTTCGTACGCGGCACGGGCGCGCGCGGTTCACGGCTCAGCTTGCCCGGGCCTCGGAGCGGATCCGGAAGATGCGGACGCCGGCGTGGACGTGGGTCCCGAGCGCGAGGTACGCGAGCACCGCCTCGACGTAGCCCGTGAGCCCCGCCACGAGCGAGAGGAAGAGCCGGCCGTCGCGGCCGAGAAGGAGCCAGCGCCAGCGCCCGTCGCGCTCCTCGGCCCAGCCCCGCGCGAACTGGGTGCCGTACTTCTCCTTCACCAGCATGCTGAGCGAGGAGCCAGCCACCGCGGCGAAGCCGAGCGCCACGGCGGAGTTGCCCGCGCCCATCAGCCAGGCGTAGAGCGTCATGCCGCCGATCAGCGCGGCGTCGCCGACGCGGTCGAGGAGGGCGTCGTAGACGCCGCCGAAGGGCGAGTCCTGGTAGCGGATGCGCGCCACTTCGCCGTCCACGCCGTCGAGCACCGAGGCGAACTGCGCGACGAGCCCGCCGGTCGTCGCGTGGCCCATCGCGAAGGAGAGGCCCGCCGCGAGCGTGGCGAAGAACGAGGCGAGCGAGATCTGCCAGCGGGCGACATCGCGCGAGAGGAGGCGCTCGGTGATGCGCCGCGAGAGCGGGCGGTTCAGGTGCCGCGCGATGACGCCGTCCGAGACGCCGACCGCGCCGGCCAGCACCTTGCGGCGCGCGAGCGCGATGTCGTCCTCCTGGAGGGGCGCGCCGCTCCGCACGGCCTGCCAGAGCTCGGCGACGCTCCACGTTGCGACGGGCTCGCGGCGCGCGAGCAGCGAGAGCGCGTTCTCGAGCGAGCGCGCCTCGGGCGGCGCGTCGGCGAGCGCGCGCACGAAGGACACGCCGACGCGCGCGAGCCCGACCCAGACGCCGTCCGGCGCGCGGAGCCCCTGGCCCGCGCGGCTCACGCCCTCGCCCGGGCCGACGCCAGGCACGGCGTGCCAGCCGAGTACGCGCGGCGCGCCCTGCTGCGAGGCGAGCGCGTCGCGGCGGAAGTCCACCGCCACGCTCGTGGCGAGCGCGCCCTCCGTCTCCTCCGCGAAGCGCGCGACGAGGCGGCGGTCGAAGAGGTAGTCGCTCCGCGCGAGCAGGCAGGGCGCGTCGGGGTCGAGCAGCGCCGCCAGGTTCTCGATCGGCACCTCGCGCACGCGCGCCTCGCGGCAGCGCCCGCTGCGGAGCGTCTCGGCCACCCAGCGCGCGGCGTCGGGGTCGCCCGTCACGAGCAGCTCGCGCACCCCCGCGCGGAGCAGCGCGAGCCCCGTCCGCTCCACCGGGTGGAGGCCGAAGAGCGCCGTCGCGCCGCGGCTCCAGCTGCGGCCCGGGGCGGACGGCGGCGCATGCGCGGCGACGCTCCCGCGCGGCGCGAAGACGATGGCGCGCTCAGGCGTCGCCATGGCCGGCCACGAACTCCTCGACGCGGCGCGCGGCGAGCTCGTCGCGCATCTGCACGGGCGGGTGCTTCATCGCGAAGGCGGAGACGGCGAGCAGCGGGCCCGCGATCCGGCGCTCGCGCGCGAGCTTCACGGCGCGGATCACGTCGATCACGATGCCGGCCGAGTTCGGCGAGTCCTGCACGGAGAGCCGCGCCTCGAGCTCGACCGGGGCGCCGCCGAAGCCCGTCCCCTCGACCCGCAGGAAGCACACCTTGTTGTCGTTCTGCCACGGCACGTAGTCGGAGGGCCCCACGTGCACGTCGTCCGCAGCGAGCGCGTACGGCAGCTGCGAGGTGACGGCCTCCGTCTTGCTCACCTTCTTCGAGGCGAGCCGTTCGCGCGAGAGCATGTTCAGGAAGTCCGTGTTGCCGCCGGTGTTGAGCTGGTAGGTGCGTTCGACGCGCACGCCGCGCTCGGCGAAGAGGCGCGTCACCATGCGGTGGAAGATGGTGGCGCCGAGCTGGCTCTTGATGTCGTCGCCCGCGCACGGAATCCCGGCGGCCCTGAAGCGCTCGCCCCACGCGGGATCGGACACCACGAAGACGGGGATGCAGTTCACGAGGGAGACCCCCGCGGCGAGGCACGCCTCGGCGTACGCGTGCACGGCGCGCGTCGAGCCGACCGGCAGGTAGCAGAGCAGGATCTCGGCGCCGCTCGCGCGGAGCCGCTCCGCCACGTCCACCGGTTCCTCGTCGGCCACGCGGAAGGAGCGCTCGGCGGCGTAGTCGCTCATGTGCGGAGCCACGCCGTCGAGCACGGGGCCCATCTCCACCACGATCTCGCTCTTGGCGATCTCGTCGGCGATCACGCGCGTGCAGTTCGGCGCGGCGAACGCAGCCTCGTGGAGCGCGCGGCCGACCTTGCGGCGGTCCACGTCGAAGGCGGCGACGACCTCGACGTCCTCCGGCCGGTAGCCGCCGAGCTCGAGGTGCAGCAGCCCGAACGCCTCTTGCGCCGCGCGCGGCACGCGCCGGTAGTGCTCGATGCCCTGGAGCAGCGCGCTCGCGCAGTTACCGACGCCCGCGATCGCGACGCGGATTCCGCTCACGCGGAGGCCGGGGGCGCGGAGCGCGTCGGATCGACCCCGCTCGTCCACTCGAAGCATTGCACCTCGATCATGAGCGGCAGCCGATAGCGGACATAGAAGTTGTGGAGCCTCAGGAAGCCGTAGTCCTCGAGGCCGCGCTCCACGATCTCGACCGCGGAGTCGCGGTCCCGGAACTTCCGCGCGCGCTCGAGCATGCCGTCGAGCTCGGCCGGCGTCTCCACCGAGAGACCGAAGTGGTCCATCGCCGGGCAGCGCAGCGGATGCTGCGAGGCGGTGAGGTAGACGAACTGCTCGTGGCTCCAGCAACGCAGCACGAGCAGCTCGCGGTCCTTCGTCATGGTCGGCATCTCGCCCCAGCCGAACACGTCGCCGTAGAAGCCGAGCAGGGCGCGCCGGCCCTCCTCGTCGAGCAGCTCCGCGGGCACGGAGATCGCCACGTGGTTGAAGCGCGGAATGGCCTTGCGAGCGGGCGTCGGCATCGTCGCTCCCTCCAGCGGTCGAGGATGTCGCGCCGGCGCCCCCCCCGCCAGCACGGCCCGCCGTCACTTGCGGGGGATGCGGATCAGGCCTTCCTGCGCGACGGAGGCGATCCGCACGCCGCGCCGGTCGTACATCGCGCCGAGCACGAGCCCGCGCGCCGCGTGCGCGGCCGGGCTCCGGGACGCGTACAGGACCCAGTCGTCGAAGCGCGCGGGCCGGTGGAGCCACATCGCGTGGTCGAGGCTCGCCACCATGCGCCGCCCCCACGGCAGGCCGTGCGGCCGCGAGGCCGTCGAGAGCAGCGTGCGGTCGCTCGCGTAGACGAGGAGCGCCTCGTGGATCCGCGCGTCGTCAGGCACGGGACCGAGCGGGCGCAGCCACACGCGCTTCTCCGGCGGCTGCGGCTTCCCCTCCGGATCGTCCGGGTCGCACGTCCGCACCTCGATCGGCTGGGGGCGCACCGCCTCGGGCTGGCCGAGCATCCTCGCGCGGAGCACCTCCCAGTCCGGCAGCTCTTCGGGGTCCCCCGCGGCCGGCGCCGGATCCTGGTGCGAGATGCCCTCCTCCGTCAGCACGAAGCTCGACTCGAGCCCGAGGATCGCCTCCCCGCCCTGGTGCGCGACCACGCGCCGCGTGGTGAAGGTGCGGCCGTCGCGGATCCGGTGCACGACGAAGCGGATCGGCACGCCGTGCGCGCCCGGCCGGAGGAAGTAGGCGTGGAGCGAGTGGAGGTCGCCGCGCGCCACGGTCGCGCTCGCCGCGCGGACGGCCTGCGCGGCGACGAGGCCGCCGAACAGCCGGCCCTCGCCGCGCGGCGTCTCGCCGAGGTAGAGGTCGCTGTCGAGCGTCTCGAGCTGGAGCAGCTCGAGCAGCCCTGCGAGCGGTGAGGGCTTCGGCACGGCGGCGCAGTCTAGGCGAAGGCGAGGTCGGTCGATACGCTCGCGAGGGGAGCGTCATGCGCGCACTGCGAACGATCCGCCCGTGGCTCGTGCTCGCCATCGCGCTCGCGGCGGGCGCCGCCGGGGCGGAGCGCAAGATCCACGTCTACCGGCCGCAGAGCCGAGGCGCCGCCGAGCTGGTGGCGCCCGCGCAGGCCGCGCTCGGCGATGCCGGCTCCGCCGCGCTCGACGCCGGCACGAACGCGCTCGTGCTGATCGGCGAGCCCGACGCCGTCGGCGCGGCGCTCGCGCTCCTCGCCGAGCTCGACCGGCCCCAGCCGACCGTCGTCCTCCACTACGAGTCGCAGCGTGCCGACGAGCTCGCCGCGCGCGGTGTCCGGATCGCCTGGAGCGTGGACGCGGGGAGCGTGCGCGTCGGCAACGTGCACGCGCCCCCCGGCGTGGATCTCCTCGCGGTCCGGCCCTTCGACGTGCGCGCGAAGCAGAGCGCCCGGCTCGCCGGCGTGCTCCGGGTGCAGGACGGACAGAGCGGCCGCATCGAGACGGGCACGGCCGTGCCGGTCGTCCACCACATCTCGCCCTGGGAGTCGCACGTCTCGACTCTCTCCGCGACCTCGGGCTTCGAAGCCACGCCGCGCGTCCAGGGCGACGGGCGCGTGCGCGTCTCGCTCGAGCCCTTCGAGGGCGCGCTCCAGCGGGGTGGGGCGATCCGCACGAGCGGGGCCGCCACGGAGCTCGTCCTCGAGCCCGGCGAGACCGTCGCGGTCGGCGGCCTCTCGGCGCCGAGCGAGCAGCGGAGAGGCGGAACCGGCGGCGCGGCCCGCGAGGAGCGCTACGCGGACTGGCTGCTGCTGCTGCGCGTCGAGGTCGAGGCGGTGTCGCCCGCGGCGCCGCGCTGAGCCTCGTCCACGGGCTCCACCCGCAGCACCAGCCCCTCCACCGCGCGCACGCGCACGCGCGCGCCGCGCGGCGCCGCGCCACGCTCGAGCTCTGCGCGCCAGAGCTCGGGACCGAGTCGCACCCAGCCGCGCGGCTCGAGCGCCTCCTCGACCACGCCGATCGCGCCGCCCACGCCGGCCGGCGCGGTGCGATCGTCGGGCTCGTACGCGCGCCAGACGAACGGGAAGAGGAGCGCGTCCTTCACGGCCCAGGCGAGCGGCACGGCCCAGGTCGTCCAGACCGGCGTCTCGAGCCACTCCCACGCGGCGATCGCGAGGAGCAGCACGAAGGCCTGCCCCGGGACCTGGAGCGCGGCGTAGCGCAGCACCACGCGCCGGTCGGGACGCGTCCGCTGCAGGCTCACCGCTAGCGCAGCCCTCGGCGGATCATCTCCTCGGCGATCTGGATGGCGTTCGTCGCGGCGCCCTTCCGGAGATTGTCGGAGACCTGCCAGAGCCAGAGCTTCTCGCTGCCGAGGTCCTTCCGGACGCGGCCGACCAGCACCTCGTCGCGCCCGGCCACGTCGCGCGCCGTCGGGAACACGTTCCGCGCGGGATCGTCCATCACCACCACGCCCGGGAACGCGGCCAAGACGCGGCGCGCCTCCTCGGGCGAGAGCGCGCGCTCCGTCTCGATGAGCATCGAGGCAGAGTGCCCGACCAGCACCGGCACGCGCACGCACGTCATCGAGACCTGCACCGAGTCGCCGAGGCCCATGATCTTCCGCGTCTCGAACAGGAGCTTCACCTCCTCGGTCGAGTAGCCGTCGTCGCGGAACGTCTCGCAGAGCGGCAGCACGTTGTGCGCGATCGGCGCGGGATAGGTGGAGGTCGTGGGCGCCTTCCCGTGTGCCGTCTCGTCGAGCTGGCGCTCGAGCTCGTCGACGCCGGGCTTCCCCGTGCCCGAGACGGCCTGGAGCGTCGTCACCACGACCGAGCGCAGGCCCGCCGCACGGCGGAGCGGCTCGAGCGCCATCACGAAGCCGATCGTCGTGCAGTTCGGGCAGGCCACGATGCCGCGCTCCTTCTCGAGCGCGTCGGGGTTGATCTCGGGCACCACGAGCGGGACGTTCGGGTCGAGCCGCCAGGTGCTCGACTTGTCGATCGCGACGCCGCCGCGCTTCGCCACCTCGGGCGCCAGCTCCTTCGAGAGGGAGCCCGTCGCCGCGAAGAACGCGAAGTCGACGCCTTCGAACGCCTCGGGGCGCGCCTCCTCGACCTCGACCTCGCGGCCCGCGAAGCGCACGCGGCTCCCGGCGGAGCGGCCGCTCGCGAGCGCGCGCAGCTCGCCCACCGGGAAGCGCCGCTCGGCGAGCAGGCGGAGCACGACCTCACCCACCGCGCCGGTGGCGCCTACGACCGCGACGCTGCGCATCCGATCGCTGGCTCGTGCCATGGGGAGACTCCTCGGCCGAACGGCGAAAGCGGCACAGCATTCCAGCCCCGCCAGGGGGTGTCAACGCGAGCGGCTACCGCGTGCTTCGTTCGCCTCACGCGAGGCGCGTGGGCTCACTGCGCGCCGGGCTTCGCCCGGCTTGCGGCGAGCAGCGCCTGGAACTCCTCGAGGGTAGGGGTGCGATACGGGCGCGGGTTCGCGCGCACGCCGAGGACCTCCGCGAGCGCGCGCAGCGTATCGGGGCACCAGCAGTAGTTGCGGATGCCGTCGATGCGGCCGCCCCTTGCCGAGAGTCGCGTCACGTCGTTCAGGCCCTCCTGGCCGTCCCAGACCCGGAAGCCCAGCACGACGCGCTCGCCTGCGTAGTCGAACGCCTCGAAGCGCGGGTCGCGCTCCTCGCCCGGGAAGCGGGCGAGCGCGTGCGCGAAGAAGGGCTCGCTGTCCGCGGCGCCGTGCATTTCGTTGCTGCCCACCAGCTCGACGCGCACGTCCTCGGAGACGATCGCGCGGAGCGCGGCCAGATCGCGCGCGTCGAAGGCTGCGACGAAGCGGTCCACGAGCTCGGGCGGCGCAGCGGCCTCGGGTGCGGTCGGCGGCGCGTCGGCGAGGCGCCCCCGGCCGCGATGGAGCGCCGCCTTCACCGCCGAGACGCTCGTGCGCAGGATCGAGGCCGTCTCCTCCACGGAGAGATCGAGCACGTCCTTCATCAGGACGGCGGCCCGCTCGCGCGGCGTGAGCCGGACCAGCAGCGACTGCGCGGCCGCGCGGACGTCGCTCCCGGCCGGCTCGGGCGCGGGGGCCGGCTCGTCGGGCCCGGCCGCCACGAAGGCGCGCTCGAGCTCCCGGCGCC
>Ga0187893_10000821_pt1 | contig 78613 bp, 60 predicted proteins | sample MA1701074metaG_FD_139574 | JGI IMG/M metagenome (GOLD analysis project Ga0187893, IMG submission 139574) | White microbial mat communities from a basaltic lava cave in the Kipuka Kanohina Cave System on the Island of Hawaii, USA - MA170107-4 metaG ...
AGCATCTTTGCTAGAGCCGAGGAACGTCTCATTCCGGTATCGGCGCTTGCCCTGGGCATCTCGGCCAATAAACGTCCTGAGAAGCCACTTACGCTCACCGCGGCGGATCTTCTGCCCTGGGTCTCTGGGCTTCGGACTCTTTTTTTCTACAGCAGCAACTGGGAAACGCATGTCCGAAACGTCCGAGTTCCGCGGTTCGGACACTTCGGACGCTTTATTTTTAGGGTCAGGTTTCGGCTTGCGTTCTTCCGGTTCCGGTCCTTTTGTGAGTCGTGCGCGCACTGTGGCAGCGCGCCGCTCGAAGCCTGCGGCCAATTCAAGCAACAACCTCTCATCTTCTGTGTGTTTCGCCATAGTTACCTCTTTCTTGCCTTTCGGCTTTCTACTTTGACCAGAAGGTCTCCTGGCTGGCATTGCAAAGCCTCGCAAATGCGATCTAAGGCGTCGATTGTCACCCGGGACACCTGGCTCTCGGCCAGCCGCCAGAGGCTCGGATAATGGCAACCTGTCGCCTTGGCGAGCCAGTAGAGTGTCCGGCCGCGCTTCTCAAGCAACTGCTTAAGTCTTATTTCAATCATGAGGCTAATATATATCACAGAATTACATAGCGCGCAACTATATAATATGCTATTATCTCTGTGTGCCTCTGACTGTTTCTGAGTATGCCCGTACGCTGTTTATGCAGGCGGTAGCCCAAGAGGTGCCGCAAGCGTGTGATGATCTCTATGCGATTCTGCCAAAGTTCCGTCAGGACCGGGCAAGGTGGCCGATTTATCGATGGGCAATCCGTTATCACCTGAAGGCGGAATGGTGCTGCGAAAACGCTGGTGAATCGTTGCGATGGTGGTCCCTTCTGGCAGGCAAGCCAGCAAGTCTCACTTTCTACGATCACGGGGCTGGCGGGCCAATCGTGACGCCTCCAGCACCTTTGCTGGAATACCGATGGTGGCCTGAACAGCCGAAAACCCGACAGGACTACATCGAGTTAGTCATTGAACAGGTTAAATTGGAACTTCGTCGGTATCCGTATTTAAAACCTGCAACGGCTGATTACATCGAAGGCCTGAGAAAGCTTGCGGATGCCTACTGGTCGGAAGTCGAACGAGTGCGTGCGGATGCTTTCAATATTCCTTCTAACGAAAACCCTCGCCATGCAAAGTGGGCTGCGCAGTTTCAAGTAGGCGAGTTTACTTACAGCAAAATCGCCGCAGCCAATAATGTTTCAGTTGAAGCTGTCAGAAAAGCCGTTACAGAGTACTTGACCAGACTTCCACTACGCCCGCGAGTTTCACCTCGAGGCAGACCTAAAACCAGCCAAGCCATCAACTCTAAATAATTCAACTAAGGCCTAGCAACTCTTCCCTCGTGTAGTTGTATTTTTGCGTCTTAATATGCCGTTTGGAGGTTAAATACATGCGCTTAATTACCATTAAGCAATTCGCAAAAACTCTGAATGTCCGTGATGCCCGTGGATACGAACTGGCTCGTCGGTTACCGCCAGGGGTCAGGGTAGAGTTGGGGCGACAGATTCGGATTAACGAGGATCGGCTGGCCGAGTGGATTGAGGCTGGCGGCACCTTGGCTGGTGGAAACGCGAGTCAAGATCCTGATGATGGTGAGCAGCGAGCAGCTTAATGAATGGAGTTGCAGTGCAGTTAACCAAAACCGATCTTGCGGCCCTGGAACGTTGCGGTATAACCGCAGAACTGGCTGAGCGGGCTGGTTTGTTTCGAGCCGACTCAGTCGAAGGCGCTCGCCTGATGGGTCGAAATGGGTCTGGGTCTGGTAATTACGCTGGGATTGTTTTTCCTTATCGTCTGCCAGGCGGCGATCGTCCGCGAGAATTCCGCTTACGTCGTGACCACCCTGATCTTGAGCAGTCCGGATCTATCGTTAAAGAGAAAGCAAAATATCTCAGTCCACCAGGAGCTGGCAATCGCTTCTATTTTCCACCGGATGTTAATCCTGAATCGCTGAGAGATCCAACCATTCCTATCCTCTTTGTCGAAGGCGAGAAAAAATCCCTCGCGTTGAGCCCCGTAGGCCTTAGTTCTGCTGGTCCACAGTTCATTCCGATTGGCTTGGCAGGCGTATGGGGCTGGCGTGGTGTGGTTGGCAAGGGTCCTGACTCGAAAGGCGCCAGATCTGACATCAAAGGACCGATTCCAGATTTCGATTTGTTTGAGTGGCGGAACCGAACGGTTTATCTAATGTTCGATCTGAACGTTCGGACTAATGAAAAAGTCAGGACTGCCCGATCGGCATTGAAAGCAGAACTGAAGAAACGAGGGGCCAAAGTCCGTCTCATTGATCTCCCAGAGCTCGAAGGCGTGAATGGCCCGGACGATCTACTGGCGCTGAAAGGTTCTGAGTTCATTCTTCGTCTAATCCAGAACGCGACATTAGATCTTACGGGGGGTCCGTCCCAATGGCTCAGTGATCGATTCCCGGGGCTTCAACCCATTTATGGCGATCCGCTGCTCGAAGAAATCGACAAGCGTGACATTGTTTCTGTTCGTGGTATTAATGAAGATTTTCTCGCCGCCACTCTCGGCGATAAGGGCACACCTGACGCGCCGACAGTCCATATTCCGACAGAGCGCCGATTTTTCACTTACTCTGAACGGGATGGGGTTTATATCTTACGGCGCGAGCCGGCGCTACTAGCGCAGATTAGCGGTCTGTTGCTTGACTGCGCTCGAGCTACCAAAGGCGGTGATTGTAAAACTGAAGCCCTCGAGTTTCGCTTTCGTGACTCCGCACGATTGTTAGGTGTGCTTCGCAAAGCAAAGGCGATCCTCGAAGTTAATCCCGATTTTTTCTCTACCGATCTGACGGAGTATATTCCGTGCGCTAATGGCATGCTCAATCTCAGCGATAATGTCTTGCTTCCGTTTAGTCCTTCCTACCGGCGCCGGAACAAGCTTGCAGTTGATTTTGACCCTGACGCACGGTGTCCAATTTTTCTTGACACCCTAATGAGGCCGGCGCTTGAACCAGATGACCTCGACCTTCTCCAGCGATGGTGTTCCCTTGCGCTCATCGGTGAAAACCTCGCCCAAGTCCTACTAATTCTGATCGGTCTCGCCGGCACGGGCAAAGGATGCTTTGTGCGAGTTCTGAACGGAATCATCGGGCAGATGAATCTCGCCTCACTTCGTCCTCAACTCCTGGGTGAGCGGTTCGAGCTGGGACGGTTTCTTGGGAAAAATTTGCTTTACGGCGCAGATGTGCCGGAAAACTTCCTGAATCAGCGAGGCGCATCGGTTCTCAAGTCCTTGACGGGATACGATCCGATGACCCTGGAGTTCAAGAATTCCAACGAGTCACCGTTCATCATTTGCAGGTTTAATGTGATCGTGACCTGCAATTCTCGTCTCACGGTTCACCTCGAAGGCGACACCGATGCGTGGCGGCGTCGCCTTGTCATTGTTGATTACCACAAACCTAAGCCGGCAAAAGTAATCGCGGATTTGGACCAGCAGATCTTAAGCACGGAAGCATCCGGGGTATTGAATTGGATGCTCGAAGGTTTAGCAAAACTCCGAGACGATGGCTGGCAACTCAAACTCAATGAGAATCAGCAGGCCAGAGTTGATAACCTCTTGCTCGAGTCCGATGGTCACTCCCTCTTTATTAAAGAAGAATTGACGCGCTCGAAAGACGGTTCGCTGACCGTGCATGAGTGTTTTGCTGCTTACGCAGATTATTGCACCGAGCGCGGATGGTCCATCCTCTCGCGTAATAAGTTTGGCCAAGTGATTGGCGATATTGTTGCCCGTCAGCATGGGCTAACGGTTCGTCACGATATTCGTGACGCAAGCGGAAAAGCCCAACGAGGCTGGCGCGGCTTATCACTTCGTTGCAAAGATCAAATCAACTCGACAAACACCGGGTTCATGGACGAAGTGTGGTTCCCACCGGGAAGCACTGACGCTGAGATTGACGCTATTTCGGCAAAGGCATTGGAGACAACCACATGATTTCAATTCTTACTAGTGGCGTGCTGATCGCCAAGCCCGTGAGACGGATAAGCAAGGGCACCAGCCGCGAGTTCGTGACGGCGCAACTTAGAGTTTCATCAGATAACGAGAATTACCTCGTGTCTGTTATCTGCTTCAACGATGATTTTTGCAGATCGCTTCTCGCCCTCGATAAGAACGACGCCTTAAGCGTGGCCGGGCCGGGGAAACCGACGACATGGACCAGTAAAGACCGCACACCAGCGACGGGCTTGTCAGTCGTCGCCCAACAGATAATGACAGCCTACCGCTTGCGAGAGAAGCGCAAGGCGATGACAGAAAGCAAAACTTCTTTCCTGCCAGCGCAGAGTCCATTGCTGAGTTTGGATGGAGATGAAGATGGTGCGCCATTTTAAGAATTTGCCGCCTGCTCCCGAGCCGAGGGCGGCGACGGGAGGTCGCTGACAAAATGGTTGTGGCGCCGGCGGCCTCCCACTTTTCACGAAGGAGGAAAATTATAACTAATGAACCCACGGGAGATGAGTATTGACCAAGTCTTGTCGTATTTGCGCGGAGCGACTCAAGAAGAGCTGCTCGATTTGGAAGAGAAAACAATCACGGAACTGCTAACCGCTTATCTGAGGCACTACGACACGCCGTTCAATTACGTACCCGCCAATGGTGGGACGCGGCTTCGCTGCCTGGACCAGAGCCGGGTGCCTGAACGCTTCCGCTTTCTCTTTGACGGGCGAGGAGTTCTTACCGGCTGGTAAACCAAAACAGAAGAGAGGATTTTGATTTCATGTCAACAACTATAGATGAAGCAATTGAGCAACTTATAGCTGAGCGACGCCGAGTTGCGCCCGAGGCTTCCAACGGTGACAAGACAGCCAAGAAGGAATGGGAGCGGCTCGATCAAGAAATTGCGAAGCGTGAGGCAGAACTGCGACTTGCTGAAGAGGCTCGCACTGAACAGCAGCGACGCGATAAAGAAGCAGAAGAGCAACGCAAGGAAGCTGAGAGGCAGGCTAAAGAGGCAGCGCTGGCAGAACTCGAGACGGATCTCGCTCAGAAACGCCAAGGGCTTGAAGATCAGATCTCCGTTCTAAGCGCAAGCATCGAGGAAGCATTAGCAATCGGCGCTCGTGTCTATCAGGCAGCGACCGAGCTTGGCCGACAGATGCCCTGGCGATTAAAAACTGAGATTGCTGACTACGTAAAAGGCCAACTGGGTAAAGTTCTAGTCAGTGAGTTTGATTATATCCCGCCGTCGTGGCGACGTTCTTTGGTGACCGGCGAGTCTGAATACCAGCCAGGCATTCCGATAAGAAATGATTCGCCTTCGGTTCCGGTTGAGACGGAGCCCGTAATTCTCGCAGATGACGAGGATGACGAATTTGGCTTCTTGCCCGAGCCGCGTGACCCGGACCCGAGCACTCCGAGCCCTACGCTCGCAGATCTTTTGCCTACCGCTAAGGAGGTTGCATGAAAACTAAAGCCGAAGTTGGAAGCAAGTAGAGATAGACGCTGAGCGGGTTCGCCAAAACAACCTTGCACTGACACGAGAGCAGGCCATCGCCCGCATCTTGACCAAGGACAGACTCCGCGAATATCGCGAAGCTCCTGACGAAGCGTGGACACAGCGGCACGCTGAGCCATTCGTCACTAAAGAGAAACCCAAGCTGTCAGATCAGATCACTAAGGAAAAGGTTTGGGTGACTTATGACAATGGGGTAAACCTGCAAGTTAGTTCAACCGTTGCTAATAACTTGCCAGCAAGATGCCTGGAGCGAGCAAACGCGCTGGGCCTAAACAGTTGATTTGGGGAGGGGGCTTATTTGTGTGCGCCTCCCTCCTTTGAGGCGGGTGAGGGGTCCCTTACCCGTCGAGGCCTTGGAACTTACCGCTAGGGTTCTCGGTTTTTCTCCCTAAGCGGTAAGAACCAGGGTCACGAAAACAAATGCCAGCAAAGACATCAGATTGGCGCTCATGGCCTCCAGACCTCAAGCAAGAGTTTCTGGAGAAGCTACAGACGCGCCGGGCCAGCATGGTGGGAACTGTGTTCAAGCGCACCTATCGCAACGATCCAGTTGCCTTTGCTCACGATTGTATTTCGTGGCGCACCGATGAGAAGCTGGCAAGCTATCAGGAAGAAATTCTCGCCGCGCTGGTTAAGAACAGGCGTGTCGCGGTTCGTGCTCCGCATGCTACTGGGAAGAGCGCCACGGCCGCGCTGGCAGTGTTGTGGTTTGCCCTGACCCGGGATGGTGACGACTGGAAAGTTCCCACCACGGCCTCAGCCTGGCGGCAGTTAACAAAGTTTTTTTGGCCGGAGCTGCACAAATGGGCCAGGCGGTTGAATTGGGACAAAGTTACCCGTCAACCATTCAACTCGCAAACGGAATTACTCACCCTGAATCTGAAGCTGACTACTGGTGAGGCTTTCAGCGTGGCCTCGACCAACCATGAGTTGATCGAGGGTGCTCACGCCGATCATTTGCTTTATCTCTTTGATGAAGCAAAAGCCATCTCGACAAATATTTTCGATGCTGCAGAGGGAGCGCTGGCTAACGGCGAATGCTATGCACTCGCTATCAGCACTCCGGGCGAGCCTGTTGGGCGCTTTTACAGCATACATTGCCGCAAACCTGGCCTGGAATCCTGGTGGGTGCGTCACATCACGCTTGAGGAAGCGATCAAGGCAGGACGTATCAATCAAACTTGGGCCGACGAAAAGAAGTTACTTTGGGGTGAGCACTCGGCAGTTTACCAGAATCGCGTCCTGGGAGAATTTTGCACCAGCGATGAAGATGGCCTAATCCCCCTGGCTTGGGTTGAAGCAGCGATTGACCGCTGGTTGGAATGGGAAGAGTCAAAGCAGTGGTTGCCGTTTAGCTGCGTCGGCGTCGACGTTGCTCGCAGTGAAAATGGTGACAAGACGGTCCTCGCCCTGCGTCATGGAGACGTGATCACGGAACTCCGTCGGCACACTGGGGCGGACACGATGAGCGTGGTGGGCAACGTGGCCGGGATCCTCAAGAAACGCGGCGGCTATGCAGTGGTCGATGTGATCGGTGTGGGCGGAGGGCCGTTTGATCGGCTGCGTGAACAAAAGTTTTCAGTGCGTGCCTTTAACGCTTCATCCAGCGCCCCCTCAGGAATGAAAGATCGAAGTGGCGAGTTGGAGTTTCTCAATCTTCGCTCAGCTGCCTGGTGGAACTTGCGCGAGGCACTGGATCCGGCCTATGGGCCAACCATTGCCTTGCCTGCAGACGACACGCTGATCGGAGATCTTACGGCGCCACACTGGAAGACTACCAGCACGGGCAAGATTCAGATCGAGAGTAAGGACGAGATCCGAAAGCGCCTGGGCCGCTCAACGGATGATGGCGACGCTGTAGTTATGGCCTTTTTTTCGGAGCCCCAACAGAAACTTGTTTGTGTGAAGCCTTTCAGCATCTGGAAGCGAAGCGCCTGGCGGATAGCATGAATTAGCGGGGAATTTGTTTGTATAGGAGGGCGGAGTCAATAACTTGAGCAAAAAATGGCTCTCACAAACCATATCAAGCGGGAATCAAGGCCTTACCCGAAGCACTGACCAAGGAATTGCTACGCATGAGACGAAATAAAAGCGAGTTTTCCATTGCCCGGCAAGTGTCCTGTCAGTTTGGATGTGGTGCGGCGCTGGCCTTGACTCACCCACTCTCGCCGAATGTCGGTAGTTGGTGTCCGCAGCATGGCTGGCTGTTTTTCGATTCGGTGAAAGTAAAGGCGAACTAAAAATGGAAATAGGAAGACTAATCGCAGTATTCGAGGCTGACACCTCAAAGTTTGAGTCAGGGGCGAAGCGTGTTAAAGGGCAGATGCAGCAAGTTGCCGATTCTGTGACTGCCAGTCAGAAAAGGATCGGTTCCGGCGAGTTAAGCCTGGCCCAACAACTACGAGCTTCGGAAAGCCTCCAGCGCCAGAGATCTCGAGCCATAATCCAACAATGGAAGGAACAAGAGAAAGCGGCCCTGGCGGCTGCTACGGGCGCGAAACCTTTTCGTGAAGTTCTGCAAGGGCTTTCTACAAACATCGCCAATCTGCAAGGTCCATTAGGAGCCGCCTCGGGTCGTGTTTCCTCATTGACCACACTCTTCGGTGGATTGTCAGGAGGAGCAGCAGCGGCCGGCCTGGGCCTTGGGGCTGTGGCAGCGGCGACTGCAGCAGCAGCCGTAGGTATCTTTCAGCTAACCAAGAGCGTCACCAGCAGCGTTGATGCCATTGGCGATATGGCTGCGAAGGTCAACTTCTCGGTGCGCACACTTTCAGGACTCGAGACGGCAATCAAAGCAAGTGGCGGCAGTATCGACGGGTTAGCAACCGCACTCGGGATCTTCAACCAGAATTTAGAAAAGGCAGCCCAGGGCGAGGAGCGCATAAAGAAACTCTTCGACGGGTTAAAGATCAGCGCTACAGACAACGAGCTGGCCCTGCGACAAGTTGCTGATGTCTTGGTAAAGCTCGGAGGCACAAGTCAACAAACAGCCCTCTCAATGGAGCTGTTTGGCCGCTCAGGGAAAGATGTTTTGGGCATTATCAAAGAGACTGGCGGCGACATTGACGGGTTTATCAAGCGCATGGAGGCCTTGGGGATTGTCATTGATGAAGAGGGAGTAAAGAAGGCCGATGCGTTTGACCGGCAGATGACCATAGTCAGCGCTCAGCTTGATTCACTAAAGCGGCAACTGGGCCTCGAGTTTGCTCCGACGATCACGGAGGTGGCCCAGAACACCTCGAATTGGCTGCGTGACAACCAGGGCGAATTGAGAAAGACGATCACTGAGTTGGCTAACCTCACGAAAGAGGTTGTCGGCTTTGCCCGGTTCATCAACTCAATCACTCCCTTGCAACTGGAATTGAGACTAATCCGCAGTGTGAGTGGTTTCTTTGGGCAGCTGTTACCTGAGCGCCGGGAAATCACTGAGGCCGAACGCGAGCGCTCATTGTTCACGATTGATCCAAACACCGGGCGGCGGACCTACCAGGGCCGGCAGCCGTTCAACGAGCCTGGGGAGTTTGCTGTACCCTTCGGCCGGCCCGCAGAAGGCACTCCAGATGCTCGTAACGCTTTGGCCGATCAAGTCCGGCGCCTCCTGGGTCGGGGTGCTGGTGGAGGCGGCGGCCGCGGAGGTGGTCGAGTTTCCGATCCACTCCAGGCCCTGAAAGAGTCGCTTGTAAGTCTCCATGCAGACTTTCGCCGGTTCAATACGGATCTTCTGGATTCAGCCAATGCTTCAGCCCTGGCCGCAGAGAAAGAGCGCTTGCTGTCCGATGTGATGCGCTCGCTGGGAGAAAACACCCGGCTTTCGATTGCCCAGATCAAGGATGTGGATGCAGCCCTCGAGAAAGCGATCGGAGCATTACCAAAGAACGCTCAGGCAGCAGCACGCTCTTTGGTTGAGCAGAGCGTGGCCCAATTCAAAGCCAACGAACAGCTCCGTATTGCCGGCGATCTCAACAGACGGGCGGAGGCCCTGACACGAACCTGGCGAGTGGAAATTGATAACACGCGCTCAGGGGCCGATCAGTACACCAGCCAAATCCAGGAACTGGAGAAAGCGTTTGCTAAATACAACCTCACGCTCGACGCAGGAACCAGGAGCGAATTGAATTACCTTACTACCCTGCAACGTGTTCTGAGTGCCACAAGAGAGCGTGTAACAGTCCTCGCACAAACCCGGCCGCGAGTTGTGGGCGAAGACGTATTGCAAGATCTTGGTGGTGGCAGTTTGATCTTCCGAGGCGAAGCAACTCGACCACGGATCGCCACAGTCGAGGAGCAAGTGGCCCGTGAGCGGCTGGAGATGATACGCGCTCAGATGCGTGACCTGGCAACAGATCTAACCAGCACCTTGGACCGTGCAATCTACGATGGCCTGCAAGGCGGATTGAAGCGCGGCCTAGCCAGCGTGGCCATCGGTATTCTTGACATCGTTAAGAATAATTTCTTGCGCCAACTCGAGGAGTCGCTTTCGCAGACGTTGCAGGGCGTATCTGTCAGAGGATCAGGAGGTGGTGGCTTTGGTGGCTTCCTGAGCAATATCTTTGGCAGCTTATTTAGACTGATTCAGCAGCCGAGGCAACAGACTATCAACTTAGGCGGAGGATCCACCTACACCCCAGGCGGCACAGGGGCAACCAGGCCACGCACAGTCACTCCGTTCGTGTTTGATGATCGCCGGATTGTCGATTCTGTTACCGGTTCCGGAGATCGCACAGTCGACAGCCTCCACGAATTAGGACACGTCTTTGCTCAGCAGTCGCAGCTTAATGCTCAGACGATCATTGCTGGCTTAACCCCTCGGCGTCCTGGTTTTCTGAGTGGTTTACTGCAAGCGGTCGCTGGTGGAGCGGCTTCAGGGGCAGCCTCGGGCTTCCTGGGCGGCCTTTTTGAGCCAGAGCCTCCGCCACAACCTCGTGCCTCCGGTGGCCCAATCAAAGCGGGCCAGCCTTATGTAGTCGGTGAACGAGGGAAGGAACTGTTTGTCTCTGATACCGACGGGCGGATTGTGCCCAACAACCAGATCCAGAACTTCTATCAGCAGATCTCAAATCAAATAGTTAGAGAAATCTCTGCTCCTGCTACTTCTCTTCAGGATCGGATGAAGGATCTTCAGGTAAAAGTCTCCGTTACACCTGAGAGGCAAGAATCTGGAATCCGAGAAGTGCAGCAGCGGATTGAGAAGTCACTCAAAGAAAGCAGTGCGACAAAGCAAATTCTTTCCAGTGAAAGAACTAATAATTTCCATCAGGAAATCATTGATAACTTAACTAAAGAGATCTCGCGGGTGACAGAATACATTCCAGCAGATCCGAGAGAGCCCCAGATCAACGTCTCCTTAACGTCTCCTAAAACCCCGGAACGATTACATGATCGCTTAGAAAAGTTCAGAGAGAAGATCAGTGAACGGTTAATCATGGCCCCCTCGAGGCAGTATGGTGGTCCAGTGGCAGCGGGCCAGGTTTACCGCATCCATGACCAGGAGTACTTCACCCCCTTACAGCCAGGAACGATCTACAACCAACAGCAGATAAACAACAGCAAGGCAGGCGAAGTTCATTATCACTTCAACAACACATTCAATCTTCCTAAAGTGGCTGAGAGTTACACCACCCCAAAGTCCAGACGACAACTAGTGGAGTCGATCGCTGCCACCATGCAGCAGCAACTAAGGTAATGTCCCAGGAATTCACGTTTAATCAACAGCAGTTGGACCTTAACCAACAACTGATTATGCAGTTGGTTACTTTGGTGCAACTGGCTTTTGAGCGCGGGGCCATCAATGAAGAAGATCTGTTGACGGTACGCCAGACAGCTATTGCGTATGCAGACTCGTTGCCGTCAGATGATGACGTGCTGGAAACAGAGATGGTTTTTGATTGAAAGCGATGTTTCGGTCGCAAGTACGCGCTAGGAGGCGAAATGACACAAGATCTCAAACATGACAACGAACTATTTGGTCTTGAGTTTGAGGCAGAGTTTAACGCACTGAGCGATGAAGAGCAGATCGCTTACCTGACTAAATACAGTGATTGGTTAAGGCGTGAGACTCTCATTGTTGAAGCAGCAGAGGAATGCGGCGTACCCGTTGAGGCAGCGCGCCAACTTCTTGAGCGACTTGAGAGTCTTGAGGCTGCCCGATCGATAACATCATCAGCCATAAACTAATGAAAAGCGAGGCGCGCTTCGCTTTTTGAAATGCCGAGCGCGCTTTCCATTTCAGAATGAATGCGCGCATTCACTTTTCCATAGAAACGGTTGCGCGCTGCCGTTTTGCCTCACGAAAACCGCTGCGCGCTGCGCTTTTGGACGCTCGCGTCCGATTTTACTGGAAAAGCGTCGCGAGCGAGACTTTTCAAATTAGGGGCGCGGCGCGCCCCGCTTTTACCGAAAAAGTTGCGCTCGCGCAACCTTTAGAACTTTTTGAGGGTTTTCTGAGCGTTCGCCCCAATCTTGGGACATTTTGACTCTTGAAGAGTGCAGTTAAAATAGGTTATAAAAAACATGCCCCAATGGGCATCAACCACGCACGAGATTATGAGCACCGCAGAAATACAACTGGACCCCGTGTATACGGAAATCTTGACTCCGGAGCGGTTTTTGAAGCTTTACGAACAGGGACTGGTCAATGTTAAGTCGGTCCGCGTAATGCCTCCTAAATTAGGCCGGCAAGGGTTTGGAGGAATTGTAATCCAACGCAAAACTCCAGTTTATACTTCGCAACACGAACAATCTGATAAGGATGAGCGGTAATCCCCCTCAAGACGACGATCAAAAGGCCGCTTTAGTTTCTGCTACGTCCGGATCAGCTTCTCCTACCACAAGTCAATCTGGTCCCGATCCGGTTCTCATAAGAGAATTTTTTGCGCTTCAAGAGCGCGAGATTCAGCTCCGACAAGACGAGATCAGTATTCAAAAGCAGGAGCGAGCAAACGCTCATGAATATGCAAAGGCCGCTTTAGAGGCCCAAGCTAGAGACAGACAGGACGCCAGGAATCACAGCAAGACAGAAAGAAGGGATCGCTTAGTTTTTTGTGGAGTCATTACCGTTATTCTCGTTCTTTTTGTGCTCGCAGCAATCTTCCTTAATCAAGTTGAACTTGCCAAAGAGCTCGTCAAAAATGTTGCGTTGCTGGCAGGAGGAGCGCTGGCTGGATACTCGTATGGTACGCGAAAGTCCAAAGACGGCAGTAAGCAACCCGAGTAAAGTAATTAAAGGGCCGCTCCGAAGAACGGCCCCGCTTAAACTGTTGTGCCACTTGGGCTTGCAAGTCAAATGCCGATTTTTCGGTATTTGGACCATGGACATTTCCACAAATTGTGGAATGGTGCCCATGGGCACCAAACTTCAGCCTGCTTTCTTTGCGTATTCCTTGCTCGCCCGCTCGCAGTTAGTCGTTGTCTGAAACACGCAGATCGCCAAAGCGTCGCAGAAATCCTCGACCTGAATCTGGCTTTTGGCGCGCCGGCGAAACTCGTTCACAATCGCCAGCAAAGCCAGCCCTAACTCTTCGTTACCGTCACAGGTGAGCAAGTCTGTGCGCGCCTTCCACTCAGGCCACGCATGAACGGGCAGATCGTCAAGTGTGCGGGGTTTTTGTTTACCTTTTGCCATGGCGCACCTTCTTTCTAGGCTTCGGGAAAAATGAGTCATAGATCTCAGGTGCTGCCTGTTGAAGGTCATCGAGTAGAGACTCAAACATGTCACGCAGTTTCTTACCTTCAACCGCTCGGGCATAGGGCCAGAGATCCCGGGGCATTTGCGGATCAACGTGGTGCGTATCTAACGCTTTCGCAGTATAGACACATGCGCCGATCATCAAGGCTCTGATCGTATTACGAATGTCCGGTGGACAGTCTTTGTGCTCAAGGATACGAGCCAGCACTTCCGCCTCAGCAACAAAAACTCCCGTCTCTTTCTGCGTCGTTTCCTGACTGAAATAACGCAGCTTGCGCTTTGGCTCAGGTGTGAACGGAACGTAAAGAACTGCTGTTTGGTCGAGCGGAAGATCCAGGCGCTTACTTCTTGGCATGGCGCGCCCTCCTTTCCTTCAAGCTTTTACCAATGGTTTCGTCTGCTGACACCGTACTCAATACTTCTTTGAGGTAGGGCAGGGAGTGAAAGAAAGCATCACCGCACAAGTTTGACTGCTCGGTGAAAAAGGTGGCGATTCCGTTCCAAAGACCAACTGGAGTTTTGGGGTTGTGCAGCAGCTCATAAGCAGCCTCCAGAACCCTGGTACGGTCGGTAATCCTGCCTTCCAGTACCTGATCCTCGCGCTCGTAGCGTGCCTCGATAATCTCTTTCAAACGGTTCTTTGTTGCACCCTGCAGCACTTCCCGGATCTCGCTGAATGCCTGCTTAATGTGCGGGTCCGGGAGTCTTTCCGGGTCGTACTTGTCATTGGCCTCGCACCAGAGAACCCAGGCAATGTCCGGCTGGGTCACATCTATGCGTAAACGGTCGCTCAAATCCACAATGCACCGCGACAATATGTCGCTAGCGTTGTTGTCTAGCTTCGGGTCGCGAAGCAGTTCCTTCAAACGGTCAGCCTCATGGTCGACACTCTCCAGGGGAAACGGTGGCGGGCTAATAATTTGTTTTTTTCGGGCGGTCTTTGTACTCTTTTTGCGCATAAGACTCCTTTCGTCACTGTTTGGAGGGTTGTGCACTTGGGCTGGTAAGGATTGCCGCTAAGCTGCTTTGCCAGCCCCTTCTTCTGGCAGAAAACTATACCCCTAGGGGAACAGGAAATCAAGCCTCTTGCGGCATAGTTTCATCGGGAGTAAAATTTAAGCCCGTGAAGACCCTGACAACCATCGAGGCAGCTGCGCGGCTTGGCGTTACACCGCGGCGTGTTCGGGCGCTAATTAGCGCGGGGCAACTGCCCGCAGATAAGAAAGGCCGCGACTACTTCATCGACCCGAAAGACCTCGCCCTGGTAAGGAATCGGAAGCCGGGGCGTCCTCGGAAGAAGTAATGGTTAAAATGAGTATACCGATTCAGGAGTCCAACACAGAAGAACGAGAGGACATCCTATTCGCTAATTTCCTAGAAACTAATCCACCCGGAACCAACAGGATAATTACCGATCTCTTCACACTTTCCCAATATAACGTTAGAGTAATATCCCGACCCGAGCTTCAGCTCTCTTGCAATTTTGAGTCTTGCAATGGAATTCGCTTTTTTGTGTGCCTTACTAACGAGCAACCCGTCCGTCTCGGATCCGAATCGTCAATCCCGACATTTCTAAACTACAGATGTCGAAATTGTCGTACTACCGAGAAGTTATTTGCTCTACTCTTATATGCCGAAGGTGAAGGGCATGAAGGTATAGCACACAAGATCGGTGAGTATCCCTCTTTCGGTCCGCCAATCCCCTCACGCGTGATTAGTCTAATAGGACCTGATCGTGAAATATTCATCCGTGGCCGCCGCTCTGAAATCCAAGGCCTAGGAATCGGCGCGTTTGCTTATTACCGCCGAGTAGTCGAAAACCAAAAGAGCCGCCTAATAACTGAAATGGCCAAGGTCGCTGAGCGATTAGGAGCCAAGAGAGAGGTTTTGGCCGCTTTTTCACGAGCAGCCGCCGAAACTCAATTCTCGAAAGCCATTGATGACATAAAAGACGCAATACCGCAAACGTTGCTCATTAATGGACACAACCCGCTAACGCTACTTCACAAAGCCCTGAGCGAAGGGCTGCACGCACAACCAGACGAGGAATGTCTTGAAATTGCAACTAGCATCAGGGTTGTGATGACAGAACTGGCGGAAAGTATCAGTTTGGCTTTGAAAGACGAGGCTGAACTAAAACAGGCAGTTAATCGGCTCTTAAATCGTTCAAGTGCCACAACCAAAGGGGAAGACTCGGAGGAACACAAAGAGACTTAACGGAAGGGATCCACGCTTCGTTGGAAACAAGAGACTTATTTACACTCGCGATCGCTGTTTATGCCGCAGCTCTTTCCACATTTAATACCTACCATCAGTGGCGAGATAAGCGCAGCCGAGTGAACGTCGAAATGAGTATCGGCATTCTTGGACTCCCACAAGGAGGGACTAGCGACGCTGTCCTTCTCCTTAAAGCCAGCAATCCAGCTCATAAACCAGTTTTACTAACGATGCCCGGCATTCTGTTACCGGACGGCAGAACCATGTCGTTTGTTTTTCCCAAGAGCCACGTAACCTTCCCTTTTGAGTTGAAGGCAGAGCACGCGTGCACGATCTGGGACGACGTTAAGCGCCTTGCGGGGCAACTGCGAACCGAGGGTTTCAGAGGTACGATAAAACTAAAAGGGTTCTATGATGACGCCGTCGGGAGAAGGCACTTCAGCAAAACACAGAAGTTCAACCTTGATGCTTGGTAAATGTCGCGGCAAAAAGGAGCCTCAAAAAAGTCGTGTTATAATTCCCCCCAATGGACCAGCGGGCTAAACCTTTCATCAAATGGCATCAAGCCTTCCTTGCCGCCTACGCCGAAGTAGGCAATGTCACCGAAGCCGCCAAACTCGCCGGCGTCCACCGCGCTACCGTCTGGCGCGCCAAAACCACTAACCCAGCCTTCGCCTGCAAATGGGCCGAAGCCGAACAACAGGCCGCCGATAAACTCGAGCAGGAAGCCTGGCGACGCGCCACCGAAGGCACCGACGAACCCGTCTTCTACAAAGGCGAAAAATGCGGCACCATCAAACGCTTCTCCGACCAACTCCTTATGTTCCTTCTCAAAGGCGTTCGCCCCGAAAAATACCGCGAACGCTTCGTCCTCCCCCCAGGCGAACTCGACCGCGCCATCGAACATGAACTTAAACTCATCCGCGAGCAATCTTCCCAACCGCTCGATGATGCCCCTGAGATAGACGAGACCATCAACTGAAGTGCGGACACTTCGGACGTGCGTTTTCTATTTCGCGGCGTAAAAATAGTTCCTTGGATCGTTCTTATCCCTGTTTTACCCTTCGCGCTTTACGATCTGTAAAAAACTGTCCGTACTGTCCGTACTAGGCCGCAACCCGTCGCAACTCCCTCACACGCGCACACGGGAAATCCAGTGTGCCAATAGTGTGCCAACTCAGCCGAACAGACAAGAAGTCACCGACACGCAGAGGTAGGAAATTGCAGGGAATTGCTAAGAGAAAAGCACTGGCGAGTACTGAGGAATACTGAGAGAAATCGGCTTTTGTGGACTCTTAATCAGCGGGTCGGAGGTTCGAGCCCTCCACGGCTCACCATTTACTAGTTGGGTATTGCCGCACTCTTCACCCCCACCTCTAAAATCAAGTTACAGCCGAAACAGAGTTGGCCGATTTGCTCTCCGGCTTCCGGTTCCAGGGCATCCGCGCCAGAATCATGCCCATGCCGCAGGTATCTGTAATGGCTGAAAAGGCCAAACCGGCGCCTATAAAGGCCGAGATCAGAATGAACCAGGGTGAGACGAGGCTAAGCAACACACCCAATAGCACCAGCGATCCCGCGACCAGGCGCACCTGACGCTCGAGCGCCCAGACACTTCCCCCACCACGCTCAACTGGTAGACCGGCAACCCTCCAGGCAATTAGTCCGCCATCAATCACCCGGAGATCTTTGTAACCAAACCCGGAGAGTTTTTCGGCCGCCTGCGCTGCCCGTTTGCCTGAGCGGCAGAGCAAGAACACCGGACCATCAGTGGCAATCTGCCCGATGTTTTCTTTGAGCGCGGAAAGCGGGACCAGGGTTGAACCGGGCACGCGCTCCGTTTCGTACTCGGGAAACTCCCGAACATCAACAAGCTGGCAGCCCTGCTCATTCAGCATCGCCATCTGAGCACTAGCCGCCGTACATCTTTTAATCATGTCGAAACTCCTCTTTAATCTTCCTCTAAATGCGCGCCTTCCCGGCGCGCTACGCCCCGGGATTATCGGCATTTGACTATATAACTATTTGTGCATATTATATAACAACACACTGAATGAGATCAAGATGAGTCGTAAATTTAAACAAATGACGCCCGAGGCACTGGAGTTGGTGGCCGCCCGCTTTAAGGTGCTGTCTGAGCCGCTGCGTCTGCGGATCATCCACGAACTGCAGCGCGGGGAGATGAGCGTCTCGGAACTCACCACCGCGGTCGAGTCAACCCAGCCGAATGTTTCGAAGCATCTGAAGATGCTGCTCAATGCCGGCCTTATTGGACGCCGGCAAGAAAGAAATACTGTCTTTTACTGCATTGCAGACAGTACCGTTTTCGAACTGTGTGCAGTTGTTTGTTCCAGCTTACGAGAGAGACTTCAGGCACAAGCAGGCGTACTCGGCCCGTTAACCGGCAGGCAGACGCTTCAGAGACGGGCATAGTACTTGCTCGGATTTTTGTCTAACGTTTGAACAGAGGGGGATTTTAAATGAGTGAATGGCTTTGGCCAGTTGTAATTATCGCTGCTTACTTCATCCTGATGCGCTGGGTTCTACCAAGGTTCGGCGTGCAAACTTGACTGGCGAACTCCTGCCGTGTCGAGTCTCGACCGGAACCATCAAAGGAGCCGCCGGCTTCCCGGAAGTCGTCCTACTAGACAGCTCTAACGCTCAAAGGTTTGGCGGATTTTTTAGCGTAGTGTTGCGTCCGGATATCATCGCGAAAAAATCCTAACGCTGAAAGCGTTGCTAATTTCAGCCCAGGATTGCGCTTCCCGTCCGATAGAGGCAAGTTGAAGTAAGCATTATTTCTCAAGGCTTGCATGACAATAATTGTACTTTTTAACTTTACGTGAAGCCCCTGTGAGGTGCCGCTAGCGCGTCGCAACTCCTTCAGAGTTGCGACGAAAAACGGTAGGGTGCGCTTAAATCCCAGGGTTGCCAAAGCACAACCCTGGGCTGAAATTAGCCAACGCTTTCAGCGTTCGAAATTGCCGGTGATTGAATTATTCTATTGTGAATTTAACTGAGGCTTCGCGGCTTGATGCTGTCGTGAGTTGAGCGGGGGCGCGCGCAAAGCGCTTGCCCCCTTCCCGACCTGCAAATTTCTCTACTTGCATTTTCTTCCTTACTTTAATTTCTTCTGACTTGTAATTCTAAAGTTAGTCTTACTTGTAATTCTAAAGATAGTCGTTTCATTGAAAGTGAATGGTCACGTAACTTTCGACCTGGTGCGACCGCAGCGAACCTCATCGGCGGCAGCGGAGGGGGACATTGACCATAAAGCCCTGGCCACCGCGCCACGCTACCCAGTAGACCGTTTGCGGCGCCGGTCCCTCCTGCGTCAACATTCTGGCGCCACTGGTTACCGCCGCAGCTTGCTCGGCTTTGGTCCAGGGCTTTCCTCCTCCCCCAACCATCTCAAACAACTCTGACTGCGAGTTCCAATTTCTCTCCCACTTGACTAGCTCGGCCAAAGGCAACACCAGAGGCTCGGGCCCAATCTTTAATCCTTGAATCGACCGGGAAACAATAACTACCGTCAGCAGCTCCCCCGAATACTGCGGATGATTTGACTTCAGCGTGAAATATGGAGTCGAGTCTTCCTGCGCCGGAATATCAACCAGTACGCCGGGCTTCACCCGATTGTCACCACCGCGCGTCCTCGTCGTTGGGAAAATGAGCACCGGATCCCCAAGTGTCCCGTCCTCGTACCGCTCGCGGTCTACAACATACAGATAACCGGGTCTGGCGGATTCGATGCTCAGGCGCACACGCTCGCCCAGGCTCAACACTTCATCGGCTTCTACTCTAACTGGTGTCAGTTGTGTCGACTGGCCGGACTCAATCACAAGCATTCGCGCCCCATCCTCGGCAAGTCCGGAAGGCCTTAAACGCCAGAGAGTAATTCCTATTTTGGCCACCGAAGCATTGGAGGCCTTCAACCCCACCAACACTGCTGGACTCTTACGCCGGTAACGCGCGGCTTTTGAGAGCGAGGTGGTCGAGGGCCTGGTTCTGCCCGCAGCCGGGCGCGCCTTCGTAAACTCCTCCAAAACTATCTGCCTCGAAACATCCTCCTCTTCCCCTTTCTCCGATGGTTTCTGTGCTACGGTCGGACCAGGTTTTGGCTCAGAGTGGTATTGGGTAGTCGCCAGACCACAAATTATTGCCAGGATCGTTAGTGACTTCATCAATGGTGTTCCAGTTCTATCAGGTTAACTAGAATCGGGCCCGTGCCCCGGGCCTTGGTTTGTTTTGTTGCTTTGTCGATCTCAATTACCGGCTTTGCTGAAGCGTGCTTCGCCAGAAAATCGCGCACCGCACTCTCCAGGTGGTCGTCTTTGATTTCGCCTTTATCGATTTCGTTAACGGCGCCCTTCACAGCCTCGAGCTCTGGAATCGCCTCGGTTGCCCAAACCATCCAGAACTTCTCCGTGCCATGTTGGTCGACAAATACCATCCAACCAGTTTGAATGCTTTGCCCGGCTTGAAGCTTTGCGGACCCGGAGTTTGTCGACGGAGCCGGAAATAAAATGTTGTAGGTGGTCGTGCCGTCAGCTCCGGGCCCTTCGTTCAACAAGTACAGAGTTCCCGCCTGAGGGCTGGTAAGCTCCATGCGAAACTTCCAGCCATCTTCAAAAATCTCCTGACCTGAGCTTTTAAAAGGCTCTTGATAAGGCTTTCCATCACGCACCTTCTGAACTGTTAGTCCATAGCTCAGGCTTCGTTCTTCAGGTGCGGGCGAGGGATTCTCTGTTTTAGAATCAGACATGTACCAGGTGGTAAAAGCCACCGCAGCCAACACCAGTAACAGAAGTGCGGCGCCAAATTTGAAATTTGAACGACTGGATGAAAGCCTGGCTGAATCGCGCGGAGTAGCAGAACCAGGATTGGGCGGCTGCTGAAAAAACGTCTTAATGGTTTGACCAGCTTCAGCGCGTGGAGCTGCCGCCAGCGGCGTGACCTCAGACACCATTACAGTTGGTGGGACTGCTGAGTCGACCCAGTCCAGGTCTGCCCCCGCTCGAGTGCCGCTGAGGGCTCGAGCCAGGTCTTCAGTGAACTCTCGAGCAGTTTGATATCGATCAGCAGAATCAAAAGCGAGCGACTTTAATATTGCCTGCTGGGCTGGAAGCGAGATTACCGGACGCAAGTCAGTGGGTTTCACCTTCACGCCCGATTGCTGCAAACCAAGTAGCTGATATCCAGTCTCCGGATTAAAGGGTTTTCGCCCGGTCAGCATTTCGTAAGCGATGGCGCCAAGCGCAAACACATCCGTCGCCGCCGTCAGAGGCGCACCACTCAACTGTTCCGGAGCCATATAAGCGACTGTGCCCGGCGACAGATTAAGGTTGGTGCTAGGTGCGACGACAGAGTCTTTCACCCTGGCAACTCCGAAGTCGATAATCTTTACCTGCTCCTCGTCATGACCGAGATCCTGGAGCATTATATTCTCGGGCTTTAAGTCACGATGAAGAATACCTTTGTTGTGAGCCGTCGTGAGGGCCCGGCCAAGTTGGCGAATGATGCCCGCGGCTCGATCGACTCCCATTCCACCAGGCGCCATTACAGAACGCAGCGAGACACCGTCGACGTACTGCATCACAATAAAGCGTTTACCGCTCGGTAACTCACCTGCGTCGATGATGCCGACGATGCCCGGGTGATCGATGCGACTGAGCGCCTCAATCTCCTGCCGGAACTTCTGAACCACATACTCGCTTTCATAGGAATCATCAAGCAGAACTTTAATTACCACCTGGCGCGAGTGGAGCTGCAGGTCTTGCGCAAGATACACAATGCCAAAGCCGCCTCGTTTCAATTCCCGTTCTACCAGGTAGCGAGAACTCAGCGTCTGGCCCAAAAGATTCTGATTGGAAAGTGAACTCGCCAAAATAGCGCAGCGTTGAAGTGGGGATGTTTTGGCGTCTACGAGCTTAATCTGCGGTACATCGGTTCTCAAAAGCCATTCCGCTGGTCCGCAATTAATAAAACTAGGCTGCGAGTTCGCTACTTGTCAACGTTTCTTTCGCGGTTCAAGACTTCGCGTCTCAAACATACCCAGCTCGGCGCCCGGTTTCAATTTCAACCCTCCTCGCGAGGATAAAACCTATCGAGTGAGTCGCAAAAAGACTGTGAAGATCAAGGCGAGCGCAAATGGAACGAGCCGGGAGGCAACTTACGGTAAACCCGTAAAAGCAACCTTTCACTGGTGGGAACTGGGCGGGGTCGAACTAATTGACTGTAATGTTTCCTTCATTCAGGTTCGCTGAAGGAAGGTTGGTTAAGCCCTGAGCAATCGCCGTGAGCAGAAAATTGTCTAGCCACGAGTGGCCCAGGATGGCACAGGGTTCAAGTGCACACTTCTCGCGTTGAACCTGGATTTGCACAGCGGCCGTCTTCTCACTTGTAACAAACTCTACTGAGTAATCCTGCCAGCCCGTGGTGCCCTGCGCTAAGCTCTGCGACTGCCCTAGCGGAGGGGCCTCCGTATCTCCGGCATCGGTGACTGTAACCACCGGCGGGCCGATGGTGAGCAATTCGCGAGCCCGGGCAGCGAACGTCAGCCGGTAGCGAGTATTAGGTGCCACCAAGACAAGTTGAGAGATAACCGGCTGAGCAGGATTCGAATTACCGCTCCAATCAATGCGCAAGCTGCTTGAGCCATCGCGGGATTGTTGAGTATCCAGCGAGATCTGTACCGCCCGCAGCTCACGCTCGAGTTGCCATCCAAATCCCGGATCGTTTAGACGAATGTCACTCTCGAAGCTGCCGTTAAGAACCGTATTGCTTTTTCCTGTGTGATGGCTGGCTGCCCACACCTCATAAGCCTCCGGAAATTTTTTTGCCCGCAACAGGTTATTAAGCAGCCTTCGCGAGTCCTCTTCCGCGCCTATTTCAGTTTCCCGAAAAATCCTCATGGCAGTTTCGACGTTTCCCTGCTGAACCAAAAAGCTCGCTAGTTCGAAACGCGCCGCGGAACTCTCAGGCCTAAGCGCCCTCCATAGAGCCTCCCCGTCGCCTTTTAGCTCTGTCCAAGCCAGCTCAACTGTGGAATTGAACAATTTCGGGTCACTGTTTACAGCCCGGCGCAGTTGCACGAAAGCCTCTTCGCTGCGCCCCGCTCGCAGTAATAATCTTCCCAGGTACCATCGTGGTTGACCATAAAAAGGCGCTAGACGAACTCCTTCCTGATAGGCAGCCTGAGCGCCTTGAAGATCTCCCTGACGATTTCGTGCGTATCCCAGTTGTAACCACAACAAATAATCGTTCGGCTGGATAACAAGCGCCGCTTCAAAGTCTCGAGCAGCTTCTGCAAACTTGCGCGAATTCAATAATGCGCGGCCATGGGCGTAGTAAGCCTCTGGATCGTTGGGCGTCAGTTTAATGGCCTGCGAGCCGGCTTCGATTGATACCTGGCCTCGTCTCAACTGATTTGATAGTAGCCGAGAATATCCCGCCTTGCCGCTGGTCCAAATACCCAACAGGCAAAAGGCCAAACCAACAGTCAGACCCACCAAACGAATTATTTTAGAGTGCACTATTTGCTGACCTACCTTGCGTTACAAAACCGGGCCGGGGCTGACAGACGTTCTCGTAGATTTTTAGCGACTCTTGCTGGCAAATTGTGCTTCCAGGGAGTCGCTGCGGTTGAGGCCACTTTCGTCCTCAGACGTTTGACGGCGGCAGCGGTTAAGGGGCAGTGCGGATCCAAGCGCAAAGCCTTCTTGTAGTATTTCAATGCTTGTTCGCGCTGGCCTTTGATTTCCAGGCACGCTGCAACGAAGTACAAGGCCTTATCATCAGGTCCGAACTTAGCCAGGGACTGTCGAAATAAGTTCAGACATTCGTCATACTGCCGTAGGAGGTAATTTACTTTGCCTAACCAGTAAAATGCCCAACGGTGCCTCTCGTATTTAAGAGTTTGTGCTCCCACAAGTCGGAGCATAGCTTTTAGATTGTCTTTCGGTATCTGGCTGGTACTGTCTAAGGCCCGGCAGAGCGTGTCCGCACAAAGCAAGAATACTTTTGAATCAAAGTTGCTTTCTAGTAAGAATGACATTGCGCTGGTTACCGCGCCTTCAGGATCACTTTGTTCGCTCAATACAAATTCGATTAACCTTTCGGTATAACTATCACTAACGAATTGCCTGCTGGAACTGTAGAACTGACGGCAGGCTTTGGCCAGACTGGGGCCAGCCTCAGGCAAACCGAGCGCGCGCGCCTGCCGGTACGACTCGACCGCTTCCGGCCACTGTCGCCTTTGAAAGAGAGCATTGCCCAGGTTGTTATGCGCTTCAGAGAACCGTGGATTCAGAAACGTTGCGCGTCTAAATGCACGCACGGCGGGTTTAACTTTTCCCAGTCGGGCCAGCGCCAGTCCCAAATTGTTGCAAGTCTCAGAATCACGCGGGTCAATAGCCAGAGCTTGTCTAAAGGTCTTCACTGATTCTGAAACGCGACCCAACCTGAATAGCGCTTGCGCCTTCAATTTCAAGACAAGGGCAGTTGGGCCTTCCAGAGCTAGAGCCTGCTCTAGATACTTTAAAGTAGTTTCGTTATCACCGAGGGCCGCCAGAGTCTTAGCTTTGTTGGCCCACGCTGAAGCCAGTTGTGGCTTCAGGAGCAACGCCCGTTCAAAACAAAGCAACGCCTGTTGATAACGACCCAACGCCCACAAGCATGCCCCTTTATAATTCCAACCGGACGCAAGATCGGGCTTCTGAGTTATCAGTCCTTCAAACCTTGCGGCCGCCTCCTGAAAATGATTCAACGCCATCAGTGAGAGGTACTGGTTTATCAATTCATTCTCGCTGGGAACTGAACGCTTTGCTTCCGGCACGGCCTCCTGAAAGAGGTTCCACAGTAACAAGCTCAATTCCTGCTCGACCTCAGCGAAATCAGCAGGGCGCCCGGCCGGCACTTTTGCGAGACACTTCAAAATCAACTCATTAAGGCCGTGGGGTAATTCGGGATTGAGGGAAACAGGATTCGGCGGCAGAGTCGAACTGTGTTCCCAAAGGCATTCCTTGTGCCTCTTTCCCTTAAAGGGCCGGCGACCCGTTACCATTTCGAAAAGCATTACCCCAAAGCTATAAACATCCGCGCGAACATCGATCTTATTAGCAAGATTAAATTGCTCTGGAGCCATATAGGGTGGTGTACCTGCTCGCCAGCCGTTGCGGGTGTCAAAGCTTTCCGAGATCGAATTTGAATCAGCGTTTGCCTTAGGAATGTTGGACCACTGTGGCGCCTCGGCCTCAAAGTCAACCTGGCCAAAATCAGCAATCTTTAAAGTACCGTCCTGAGCGATCAGGCAGTTATTTGGTTTTATATCGCCATGGACAAAACCGGGAAGCTTGCTTTGAGCGTAAGTCATCCCGCGACAGAATTGGATACCGTACCTGAGAGCTTCACGAACTGGTATTTGGCCTTTCCGGATTTGACTTCGCAAATCGGCACGCGCGGCGTATTCAAAGAGAATGTAGGGACGACCGCAGATAATCATTACGGAATGAGCATGTATAAGATTCGGGTGTTGGCCGACTCGAATCCAGGTTTCCGCCTCTTTTTGAAACTGCTCTAACTGTCCGGATTGATCGCGAGCTTTATTGCGGAAGGTCTTAAGACAATAAGGCGTCAAGGTCTGTTCGTCGAGCGCGATGTAGGCAATCCCGTAACCACCAGCTTTGATTCCATAAACTCGCAACTTCCCCATTTGGCGATCCGGGTCGCGATCTCTGATGACTTCACCAATTTGGTAGAGAGCCCCCTCCGGCGTGTTCAAAACAGGGAGTGACAGCACGCTCCTGAGTTCTTCCCGGGCAAGCAGGATTGAGGCCAGCTCAACTTTATGCTTGACGTATTCAAAGACCCTCATCATTGCTCTCCATGGTCGTCAAAGCAGATCTGGTTTCTGCCGGTCTACTTCATCGGTATTGTTCCTCCATCTCCGGTATCTCCCAAAGTATTTTTTGACGAGATATTGGCGCCGCTCGTTGAGCCCCCAGACGACGACTTAGGACTTGGATTGGCGGGAGTGGTGGGACCACTGTGGCTCGTGCCAGAGCTTACTCCTGTCTTATCAGTCACGCCATCTTTGTCTCCTCCACCGGCTGCCTTTTGGTCCGCCTTATTGACCACCAATGGCTCGGAAACCTCAGTCGATGCCAAGACCACTCTGGTTAACGGCACAAAGAACATCACTAACACAGCTATGCCTCCACTGATCAGCTGCCACTTATGCCAAACGTTTGTTAACCATCTTTTCAGCATTAGATTCTCCTTTCACTTATCGCAAGCCTGCGTCGAGGGACATTCGCGAATGTTGCTCGACGACATTTGCTGGCTTTATCTCATTCGCCCTTGAACTGGATGCCTTAACCGTAGCAATCACCACCAGCGCGACAAAGATCAGCGCATTAACAGTAATGTGCAGGCCAAAGTCCAAGAGGCTATGCACAGCCACGCCGAAGATTCCGGTCAGAGCACCGAGGCAAGCCGCCCGGCGAAAAGCGTCCGCAGACTGCAAGCGCTTCCGGACATGCCAAATAAACGTGATGACAAACCAGCCAAAAAGTACCAGGCCAATCAGGCCTCCACTCGCAAGCAATTCCAGATAATCGTTGTGCGCCTGCTGTGGCACGATTTCCCCCGCAGCATCGTGGTATTTAGGTATTACTGTGGCGTAGGCTCCAAAACCAACGCCTGCAATTGGATGGTCTTGAATCAGCTGCCAGGTGGCGCGCCAGATGTTCAGTCGCCGCTCGCCCAGACGTGAATCCACCTCCTCCTCGCTTATTTCGCCTGAGACGTTTTCCAGCCGACTAACTAACGAATCACCGCCCACCCAAACAGAGCCCAAAACCACGGCGATCACCAGGCTGACACCGAGCGCGAGGCGCACTGCAAATTTCGATGTAAGGCGTTCTAACTTTCCGCGATCTTTGCGCCGGTGCTGGTCCCCATGCTGCCTAATTACCGAGAAGAACAGCGCGACAAAGATCAGCTGGCAAAGCATGCTGAAGATACCGCCGCGCGAGTTTGAAAGTACGAGCGTCGTCCAAAGCGTGATAATGGCCGCGAAATAAAAAGGGAGTCGATTACGACTTACGCCACCGCCCGCTACCAAACCGAGTACCAGACCAAGTGACATTTCCATGAGCAAGGCAAAATGATTGCGATTAATAAATTGACCATAGCCTCTACCTGGAATTAGATAAGATAAAATGAAAGAGCCTTCTTGTCGTTGTGCTGTCTGCCTCACCAGGCCAAAAACTGCGCTTGCTACAGCTATGCCGATGACTATGTAGATCAAGGCGCAGAGGCGGCGTCGATTCGAGGTGAAACGCATCAGCAGACCCAGTGTCAGTATCAGTGCCAGGAGTTTCGTCGCAAACAGTCGTGTTTCGTAGATATCAGCGCTGACGGCATGGCGCAGGGAAATGCCACCCACTAAATCTGGCCAGGTGACAAGGGTTTGAATGTGAGCAAAGGCCAGGAGAGCCACCAGGGGTGCCAGCAACAAACCTCCACTCAACCGCAGAGTTCCGCTCAAGTAACTTTCAATAAGCCAAAGTCCGGTTAAGGCAAAGACACCACACTCAAAGACTGCTTGCCATTGGGGATGTACTGTACCGTAGGGGATGGCCGTAAAGCCGATGATTACGAGGACGCCGTAAAAGATCGACGCCCTGAGCACGGCGACTGCACGCTCGCTTGCGGTGCGCCTCTGGCTTCCAAAGTCAACCAGTGTTTCCGAAGCGAAATCAATGCCACCCAAAGCCATCTGATTACCTACTGTGTTGCTTGCCCGTCTTTGTGCTGTGCTGTTGGACCAAGGCTCAACCTGCAAGTCAGGTATGCGTTTCTAAAAGCCACACCACTTTAGTGATTCATTTCAGAGATTGGCCCTATGGTCTCGAGCGGGCAGACAAACCAGCACAACCCCCCAGACTTAAAGGCAAGCTGTCTTTCCCGAAGCTGATCGTCGGTTGGGCGTGAGCTTTTTCGAGCTCGTTGGTATCCAGCAGGACCCGCTCGACTGCTTTTGCTGTCTCTGGCTGGAAAAGTTCGCACAGATAATTGATGTCGAACAGAGGGGTGTTGACTCCATACGCTCGATAAGCATCCAGGTACCCCCATCGACCATTTGCCGTTGTTAGTGGCAGGCTCACTCTCCAGAAATGCCCCGAGCTAACAACGTCTGCCGGCTCGATATTACCGCGCTGCCAGGACCAGTAGAATATTCCATTACGAACGTGGCAGCCTTCCGATACCATCTCCTGCTCATCAGCGCATAGCCCTTCTTCCTGCGCTTGCTCTTGGTTGGAGCTCAACCGCATGGTGGCGTAAACGAACTCTCCGAGTTCGAGCAGCGCTTCAGTGGCGTTGAATACTTCGTTCAAACTGGTCGCGTCCGCCATTTCTCGGCTGGCGCGCCGCACGGAGATATTGCGAGCGACTCGTAATCGGCGCTCCAGGAATCTGCGTCTCATCCCGGCTTTGACTTCATCTACTTCGTGATAACGAAGCCGCCCAACTGCTACTATGATTGCTGCTGCCAGGACGAACAGTATGAACCCGGTGGCGCGTGTGCTCGCATTATTCAGCAATAGCAGCGCCGATAAGCCGAACAGAGCGCATGCGGCATAAAGCACCAGAGCTACCCGGCGCTGTGACCAGCCAAGCGCCAACAGCATATGGTGTACATGCTCGCGATCACCCTTGAACAGTGGCTTATTACCCACGAACCGGCGCGCTACTGAAAACGATGTATCCACTACCGGAACGCCAAAAGCGATCAGCGGGATCGCTACTGCAACGGCCGTGGAAGCCTTCTGCGTTCCCAGAACCGATAGCGCCGCCAGCGTGAACCCGATAAAGAGTGATCCTGAATCACCAAGAAAGATCGATGCGGGATTGAAGTTATACGGTAAGAAGCCAATCAAGGCACCGCACATCACTACCGACATGATGGTGACCAAAGGATGGCCTAGCATCAATGAGACCACCAGGATAACCAGCGCTGCAAAAAGAGAAGCTCCTGTTGCCAACCCGTCTATCCCATCGATCAGGTTAAAAGCATTGCTAATCCCGACTGTCCACAAAAGCGTCAACGCGTAGCCGGACAAGGCGTGGAGTTCCATAGATCCGACGAGTGGCACCGATAGTGCTTCAATTCGCCCTCCCAGCATGCAAAAGAGCAACCCTGCTACGATCTGAGCTGCAAATTTGATTTGGGCGTTAGCACCGCAAAAATCGTCGTAAACCCCAATAAGGAATATGAGGGTTGCTGGGGCGAGGACAGTTAAAAGTTTGCTACTGTCAGTCAGCAGTGTATTGCTATCGAAATTGTTAACAAAAGCCAGGGTACCCAAGCCGATCAAAATGGCGGCGAAGATTGCTACGCCTCCCAGACGCGGCACGGGTGTTTGATGCACACGGCGAGGATCTCCTGATTGATCAAGCCAACCAAGGCGTTTGCAGACGCGACCCACGACGGGCGTCAGAATCACCGTTGCCAGGAGAGAAACCAGGAAGACCAGGAAGTAAGTTTTCATACCGTGGTTACGTTTCTGAGGGGATCAGCTCGTAGCTTTGATAAGAACTTTGTGGCGACGGATTCATATTCCGTAGCCGTGAAGACTTCATGACCTCGTGGTAAAGATCGAGAGTTTTGCGCGCCATCTCCTGCAAGGTGAAATGTTTTTTGACTCGACGTTGGCCGGCTCGCCCATATGCCGCGCGACGCAGCGGATTATTCAGGAGTGAGTCAAGTGCTGCGGCCAGAGCTTTCGGATCGGCTGGAGGTACTGTGATACCGGATACACCGTCAAGAGAAACTGACGGTACGCCAGAATCGAGGCTGGTGTTAACGACAGGTTTGCCGCAGGCCATGGCTTCCAGTTGGACAATGCCGAAAGCTTCACTGCGGGCCACTGAGGGCAGCACGAAAACATCCGCTGCATGGTAGTAAGGTATTACGTCCTTAACATTGGGCAAGAAGGTAATACGGTCCGCAACGCCACAATATTCCGCTTTCTTCTGCAAAACACCCTGCAATGGCCCGGAGCCGACAATAATCAGGTGGCCATCCACAGAGTTCATGGCCCCGATCAGGTGTTCGAAACCCTTGTAATAAACAAGCCGCCCGACGGCAAGAATAATTCGCGGACCATAAGTGCGACGAAGCCGGTCGATTTCCTCACGATCAGGGTTTTGAAAGTGCTCAGTCTGTACTCCGAAAGGAATGACCCGGCATTTTTGTCGATAGAAAGGCAAGACATGACTGCTTCTGAGGTAACTGGAACTGGACACGATAATAGCGTCAGCTCGATGCAACAGGTGTCGCAAGATGGGATCAAAGAGGCGGCTCAGAACTTTCTGGCGGACGATATCGCTGTGGTAGGTGAAGACCAGGCCTCCCCGGTGGCCGCTTGCCAGATATGCCAACATGGCCGCCGGGTTTGGCAGGTGAATATGAACAATATCTGCCGCTGACTCGCGAATCTTACGAACCATCTCAGGACAAAACGGCGCGGATCTAAGGTTAAATAATTTGCCAACTCGGGTGACCTTTACATCCTTAATCAATTGTTCGCTTGTGCCAAAAGCATCGTTTGCAACCAGTACCTCCAAGTCGACGGCTTTCTTCAGTTGCCCGCAAAGATCCTCAAGGTGACTCTCCATCCCTCCCCGGTGCGGTGGATAGTACTTGCCCACCTGAAGCACACGCGGCTGGTTTTCGACTGCGATACCTGTTGTGCGCCCCGCCCGAGCGAAGCGGAGTGAATAGTCAATCGCTTCAAAATGCTTAGGGGTACTCATGTTTCATCCGGGAAAAACAGTTCTGACTAAGGGTTGACTCGGCTAAGAATAAGCAGTGGTGGTTGAGAAATTCTTGAGTTGCCTTGAGGCTTATGCCGTCAATGCCAGGCGACGAGATGCCAACGCTTCACGCAGGTGATTTGGATTGCCGAGATTGAGTACCGTATGTCTTATGAGGATCATCGACTCCTCGTGCTCGCGGAGGAATCTCCCAGTCAGGGGCTTATTGCCAGTCCTTACGACAACACCTTCGCGGACCCATTGCCAGAATTGAGTCTGCGTGGTCCAGAACTGCTTTCCTGTGCGGCAGACTACCAGCGCCGTTTTTTTCTTTTTGGTCTTCTTTTTGCTCACTAAGGTCAGCATAGACCGTGCTGGTTGAGGAATTCTTGAGCTGTTTTGGAGTGTTTTTCAACGATTACCGGCCAAGTCCCCGAATCGTATACCTGGCCGGGGGCGATAAGATTTCCCGGTAAAGGCTTACCATCCTCTGCGTGTAGCTCGACCAGCTGAAACTATTAGCCTGCCGTAAACAGGCGGCACGACGGGTAGCCCAGCTTGCCGGTAACAGTTGTCGTTCACTCAGCAGCTTGTTCACCGAATCACTCCAGGCTTTCACGTCGGCTACCGGGCAGTAGAAAGCTGCCTCCCCTCCCACTTCTCGTAATACTGGTAGATCACTCGCAACAACCGGCGTCCCACAGGCCATGGCCTCAATAACTGGCAATCCAAACCCTTCACCCTCTGACGGTTGCAACACCAAAGCTGCTTGCCGGTAGACTGCGGCCAGGACGTCTCTTTGAAGATAGGGTAAAAAAACGATGTCCGACTCTAACTTCAGCTGCCTGACCAACTCCATTTGCTCCCCAGTGAAGGGGCCGCCGACGCGGATGAGGCGCACCGCGAATCTGTCGCGCAACTGGGCAAAAACTCTCAAAAGCACATCAATCCGCTTTCGCTTAATTGTGCTCCCGACATGTAACAGATTTACAGAGTTTGTTTGCTCGTGATTAAGAAGGCGTTTGGCTTTGGCGTCAGCTACCAAATCAGCTTTAGGCGTGCAGGCAGGATGAACGCCCAACGGAGCAACTCGCAGTCGCTCAGGGGCGATCAACTCACGGGCAAGCAGTTCATCGCGTATAGCAACGCTGTCGCAAACTACCAGAGCGGCCTTGCGGAAGCCCCTGAGAACGTGCCTGGTCATTTGCCTGAAAAATCTCGATCTGAGCTCCATCTGCGGTTCGACCAGGCAGCGAAAGGTATCGAGGTCGTGGCAAGTAATGATGGTTCTTTCCGGTGGCAGATGATGCAGCAGTTGTCCGTAGCTGTGGTCGATAACGTGAAAGAGATCGAACTCCTGCTTTTGGTACCGCAACCATCTCTGGTAATCCCAAAAACGGTTTACTAAGCGATCGCCATTGAAGAAAGAACGAGAATTTGACCGCAGGCGCGTCAAACGCCGCCGCATGCGGGGGACCACCCGAGTAGTGGCAAAGGAATCGCTATGATCCCGTTGCAGAAATTCGCACAACATCTCCCCAACTAGATCCATGCTCATCCAGTTTTCTTCCACCATGTCACAAAGAATGGCCAGGCGGACCGGTCTTGAAGCTGCCAGGGGCGCCACCTCTCGGCTGGCGTAGCCCCGTTTAAACGCTGGTTCTGCCATGGTTGCGTTAATCAAAATGATTTACACCTTACGCGCGACGAAATAGTGGTTGGAAGCGAGCAGGCGCCGCGATGTTAGCTCTCTAAAAAGCGGATTATTCTTTAGCCGTCTTTTTAATGGCGATTGCGTTCGGTTGTCACCCAGGCCCAGATAGCGTGACTGCTCAACCTGCAGGCCCGAGCTCTCGAGCAGATGATAGAGTTCAACACTCGTATACTCACGATAATGAATCTCACCTTGCGAGATGGTACTGGTTCCCTCGATTTTCGGTTGATCTATAAAGTCCGTTGTACCCCAGAGCAAAGAATGGCCTCGCAACGCGCGGAACGCAGTCATGATTGTGGCCGGGTTGGGCGTTGTCAGAATCAAAATCCCGCCAGCAGCCATCAGCCCCGCCAGCTTCCGCATCAGCCCGAGCGGGTGATTCAGAACATGTTCAATGACCTGAGCGATAATCACGATCTCGAATTGTCGTGACGCAAGATGCTTAAAGGGGTCAGAGTCGTTCAAATTTGCCCGTACGAATTCAATCCCGGCTCTCTGAAATATGGTCCGACGGTCTTCCAGCTCGCAGATATCAGTCCCGGTCACTTGATAGCCGAGTTGGTTAAATAGATAGGCGATGTAGCCGTTGAAACATCCGACGTCCAGCAACCGGGCGCCAGATCCGGAAGGAAACCGCCCCATCACATCAGCGATCATTAAGCGAACGTGCGGCTCGTTCAGCGGCCAATGTTCATCGAGCATCCAGTCATTATCATGATATTCATTGAGCATCGCAGCGATAGCTTGCTCCACCTTGTTCCTGTTGCCAGTTGTACCGTTTGCTCCGATCATACCCTTTATCTTCGGCCGTCGATACCCCGTTGAATTACAGCTGCGGCACGATCCGCAAGCAGCGAATAATCAAAGTACTTTTTGGCCAGCAGAACATTGCCGGCACCACGCTCGAGCTTTCCTGGGTTTTCCAGAATCGCTTGAATTCTCGTTGCGAGCTTTCGCGGATACTGCTCGTCTTTGACACCTTCGTAAGGCACCAGCATTTCGGGATCGAGTACGCGTGCAGCTTCGCCAACGTTGGAAGCCAAAACATACCGTCCGGTCGCAAGGTAGAGCGGTAACTTTCCTGTGGTCCTGACTTGTCCCGCCAGATCGTTAGTTTGTGTCGAAAGACAAACATCAATCAGACACAGATAGCGCGACAACTCGTCGTAAGGTACGTGATCCAGGAACAGGATCCGGTCTTCAATGCCTTCGGCCCGGCACCTGGCTTTTAAACGCGCGATGCCGGATCCCGTCCCAATCATTATTCCCTTCACATGGCTGTCTCTGAGCAATCTGATTGTCTCGACGAGCTCCCAGCCGTAACACATCTGAAGTTTCTCACTCCAAACTGCGGAACCGATGAGTCCTATGGTCAATTCCCCATTAAGGCCCAACTCTTTCCGCAAGTCGCCGGCATCCCGGGGCACGAATTTGCTGGGGTCTACGCCGTCTTGAATCACTTCGCAAGGCAAACCTTCTCGCGCCAACCATTCCTGATGAAAACTGCCTCGAACTACCACTCGGTCGGCAAGCCAAAGGGCTGCCTTTTCAAGCAACCCGGTAAGCCAAAGGCCGAACTTTCTGCGACTCCCGGTTGAACGAGCCAGTTCCACGATTGCATCTCCGGTCTCAACAATCAGGTAATTACGAGAGAGCAATCTGTAAAAACCGGCGCTCAAAATACCCGTGTATGAGATGTCCAGAACATACATGGCCCGGGGCCGCAGGTAGCAGAGAAAACTAAAGATTCTCAGCATAGAGAGGATTTTCCGCGAGGAGCGATAGGCGATGCGAATGTCGTACTGTGTCAGTCGAGTTGCGAGATCTCGGGCCCGGAAACCCATTGCACTCTCGTAACCACCGTTAACGACGAAAGCGACAGTGCTCATCGGCTTAAACCTCTGGAAACTGAAGGCACCGTCGGTTTCAGGGTTTGTAACCGGCTTCTATCTGCGCGCCGAACAACCTCGAAATACACGCGCTCCACCTCACTTACGACTGTTTCCCAGCTATGTCGTCCAGCGGTCACTCTCGCTTCGCGACCAACAGTAAGAAGCAAATCAGGATCGCTAAAAGCGGCACGAGTTTCCTCGACCCAGTCATCCAGGCGAAACACGAAGCCGTCCTTTCCAGACGAAATGAGTTCCTGAACACCCGCGCGATCGGAACAAAATACCGGTAACCCTGCAGCCATCGCTTCCAGAACGACCATGCCGAACGCGTCGTAGGTAGTAGGGAAAACGAAAGCGTCGGCAGCCCGGAAGTAACGTTCCAACTGCGAGGTTGGCGGATGGATATGAACGTTGCGGGCGGACCAGCGATACTGACTGGATGCCGTAACAATCACGAATTCTACTTCCGGCGAAGCGGTAGCAACCGCTTTCAAATGAGTATGCGATTTGGTCAGGTCACCCACATACAGAGCCAGCAAAGAACCTTCAGCAATACCCAGTTCGCTCCGCACCTGGGCGCGGCTCGAGTCAGTCCTGTTGCTGTTAAAGCGCGAGCTATCGACGCCATGAGGGATAACGGTAATGGACCCGCGCACCTGGTAGAACTGTTTGAGTTCGCGCGCGACCTTCTGAGAGACAGCAATCACCTGGCCTTGAAAGGCTCGATAGAAGCGGGCTTCCGCGGCCGCCATACTGTGAAGCGAGACCCGACTTTGCCAGGAAATGTCGCGCAAACAATTGAGGTAGGCCGCCAAACAAATATGAGCCGTTACCACGTTGGGGTTGCCACCGCAATAGCCCTGCATATGGCAAACATCAAAATGCGCCAACCTTGAGGTTAGAGTGCGCAGACTAATCGGAAATGTAAGCACCGTCGCCAGGGCGTTGCGCCGCCACGCGCGCACCGGGACAAAACTCCAAGGCGCACTGGGAGGACGTTCGCAGTGATTAGCGAATACCGTGACTTCATGGTGACGTGCGAGCTGATCAGCCAGGATTCTGGTGTACCGGCTGTGTCCACCTCGTTCGTGAAGATCATGGACTGCTAAAGCAATCTTCATGTCATTGAAGGCCCAAGGCGCGAATTTGTAGTTACGTGTTCGAAAACTTTTATAAGGGCTGACAGATGGTGTTTGACACTGAACTGCTCAGCCATCCTCAAGGCGCCTTGACGGAGTTCAGCATGTTTTGCTGGGTCGCGCAGGCAGCGGATGATGGCATCGGCTAAACCTTCAGCCGTTGGCGGATCGCCGGGAGCCAGATGTCCGTTGACACCGTCAACCAACCAGTCACGAACACCCCCAACCGAAAATGCCGCCACCGGTACACCTCTTAGTCCTGCTTCCGGACCAACCAGGCCGAATGGCTCCGGCCAGAGGCTCGGCACCACTTGCAGATCACAACTTGCAAGCAAGCCGTCCATCTGTGCACGATCCACCCAGCCCAGGAAACTGATTTTTAGCCCGGGATGTTGACGTTGCAATTTTATGGCTTGTCGCTCCCACAGTTGGCGCTGGCGGCCTTCTCCGGCAAACGACACATGCAGTGGACGAGCCAGAGTGGAAGCAATCAGCGGCAGGGCATTGAGAAAAACCTGTCCCCCCTTGAGGAATTCCATCCGGCCCGAAAACAACAGTTCCAGGTGCGGCTTTAATTCTGGTTTGTGCGCCGTCGCCCTCACCTCTGAACCATCGGCGCCGGCTGTCTGTGTGTTTGCTGTGCAAGTTTGTGCCGGGGAGTTGGGTGAGTGGGAAACTATGCTGGTGACATCTCGTTGGTGAACATAGTAGGGAAAATTATAAGCGCTTTGGGGAGATAGGCCGTGCTTGATCAATTCCGACAGCATGTGATTTGAGTGGGTCACGATCGCATCATACCGATGAAGAAGTTTTTGGCGGCTGGATTGGAGGTTATAAAGGTTCACCATAGTGATCGGGCTCCAGCCACCGCAGCGATGTGGAAAATAGTGAAGCAAGCACTGCCAGCCAAAGCGACGATCGCACGGCTTCACAATTGGATACTTGAAGGCCTTGTCCCCGCTGATGCATGTGCCGTAATAGTCGTGAACAAAGAACACCGAAGGCGCGACGCGCTGTGTTTCAGCCTCCAGTGCCGGGTTCATTAAGTTATGCGTGTAAGTGAGTGTCGGCTGCCAGTCGCGCAGAGCTTGAAGAGCCCGTTCAGCCCCCAGTTCCGAAACGCACCAGGCCGGCGACCCATTGGGCAAACCAATTTGTTCCCGTTCGGCTGGTTCATCCACCTCGCTCCAGAATGCCACTTTATGTCCGGCGCGACTCAATGCCGGAATAATTGTGTTCAGGTACGTCTCGACCCCGCCGATTCTTCGACGATTCCAGTTGATAATAGCTATGCGCATTGAGTTCCAGGGCGAGGTGTAGTTAAGTTGCGGATTCGCCGGCGCTAAAAGCTTGGCGTAAGCTGGAAATCGTTATCTCAGGATTGAAGCGTTGTTCATAAAGGGCTTTGGCTGAACAACTCATCTTGTTTCGCTCCTCAGCGTCGGACAATAAGCGTCTGGTTTCGTCTGCCAATGCTGATACGTTCTCAACTGGGGTCAGGGCGACAGCCTTGCTTGAGTCCCACAAAGTTTCGGTCAGGGCTCCACGTGTCGTTAGGACGGGGATGCCGTGGGCCAACGCCGCGAGGGCGCTGCAGCGACGACTACTTATACCGTCAATGTAGGGTTGCAACATGACATCGCAAGCTTTCAGGTGCAGCGAAAGATCGGCGGCGGACAGCGTGCCGGTTGCATGAACTCGATTTTTTAGCTCTGGGCTCTTTCGAATTAAGATGTTGCGAACTTCCTCGCCGCCACGGCCCAGAAGCAACAACACATCCTTACTCCCATTGCTAATCAACGGTGCAGCTGTTGCGAGTAGCAGCTCCGTGTTGTGCCGGTCGTAAGCACCGAAATGGCCGATAATCGATCCTCCCGTAGGTGCATGCCGAAGGCGAACCTCACGGCTCCCAGCAGGATCATCTACCACTGGAATGTTACTCACCACTGGTAGCCAGGAAAAAATCTTCCGGCGACCGAATTCGTAAGGACGCCAATACGCTTCCCACGCAGGTATCGACACCCAAACGCGATGAGCCGCGCGCAGTAAGATGATCGTCATCAAACGGTGCACGAAAGCGACAGCGTTCTGCCTCAGAGAATTTCTTCGGAATTCCAAACAAGGCTCGTGCACCATAAGTTCAACGCGGTCGCCCTTTAGGGATCTGCTCCACAGCCAGACGCAGAACGCCAGGTTCATTGAGCGATAGCCGTACCCATGGGGTACCCACTGCACCAGCAACCGTCGCGGTCCCGTGAATTGGTCCAGCGTTTTATTAATCTGACGCAAATCTGAGGGCGAGAAAAAACCGGAATTTCGGTGCACATCAACGCCTGCCGCGATGGGTGTCGTGCCTTCAGCTGCCGGACACCACACATGCACTTTATCTCCCGCAGCCGCCAGACCGGCTGCGATCACCTGCGTGTAATCGCTTACCCCGCCGGGCTGCGGCGGATATTCGCTGGTAACAATGTGCCAGGTATTCAAATCAATCCGCCTGTTCCAGATAGACCAAACCGTGTTCCGCCAGAGGATCCTTTTGTTCCCCGAGCGGGATGACCTTCAAGCGGAGCTCCTCCAGTAGTTGTTCTGCCTCGGCGCGGCTTGTATTCAGCGAGTCCCAAACGTTGGGATGCATTTCAACGATAATCCCCAGATCTCTTCCGCGACCTTTGATCAGGCGACGCGCCCCCGCCAGGGCAGCAATTTCGTAACCTTCAATATCGATAAACAACCAGTCAGGTTTGAGGCTCTTACTGTAGCAATAGGCGTCCAACGTGATTACCGGTACATTGAATTCCGAGACCTGATTCACCATTGCCGGGTTAGGTTTACCGAGGCAGCTCATGCCAGCTGCATCAGCAGCGTAAAGGGTGGCTGTACCTGGCGTATGAGCCACCGCAGCGGGCACGATCGTCACACGCGTCGTGAGATGATTGATTTCCACGTGCCTCCTTAATACATCTAACGCTACGGGGTTAGGTTCAAACGCCACAACCCTGCCCGTCTCCCCCGACCAGCACGCGAATTGCAACACATAGACGCCCACATTCGCGCCCACATTAAAGCAAACTGCGCCGGGGCGAATTCGCCTGCGTAAAAATGAAGCTACGTCAGCGTCGTAATTAGAACCCATTCGCTGACGATAATGGGGGTCGATGCGAAAGGTTTCTCCATTAATGTTCCAGGAAATTCCTTTTCCAGCACTGGACCATTCAAGGAGGGCTTCGTATTTCGGGCGCAGGGTTCGCACAGTCCAGGACTCGCGCCCGAGCCAGCCAGCAGTTTTTCGAGCTACATCTTGTAGCGCCATCATGCGGCGTAAACCTCCAGACATCGGCGCACAACCTGCGGCCAGGTAAATTTCTCGAGTACGCGTCGTCTTGCTGCCTGGCCCATCTGCCTGGCCTGCGCTGGATGATCGCGCAGCCAGCGGAGTCTTTGACCCAAAGCGGCACTGTCGTTGGGTGGAACGACAAAGCCAGTCACCCCATCTTCAATTACTTCCGGCATGCTGGCGACGGCGGTGCAGATCGCGGGGGTTTCACAGGCCATGCCTTCAAGCAACGTCTGTCCTAAGAGTTCCGGGACTTTCGTCTGGGCACCATACATGGTTCGGTAGACGCTTGGGAGGACCACACACAAGGCCTGGCGATAAGCGTTTACGAGGATAGCGTCGTCGGCATCATGACGAAATGTCACTGGTTTACCATCAGCAAGAGTCTTCAAGTCCGCCACAAACCTCGCATCGCACGCCTGACCAATTAGCTGCAAGGGCAAGTCTGGACCAACCGCATTTATCAAATCATTAATACCTTTATGCGGGAGCAGACGACCGACAAAAAGCACCTTTGCCTCGCGCGGTACCTGCTGATTGGGTGAAAATTTTTCGGTGTCTACACCACCAAGAATCACATGGGCCCAGCGCTTGCTTGCATGACCGTACGTCACGCGGCTGTATTCGCTAATGTGCAGATGACCGTGATACCAACTATCAGTAGAGAGGTAAGCGGAAATATCCCAGCCGCCCCCACCTAGATCGGTAACGAAAACACGGCGACGTGTGAGTTGGCAAATCGCCGCTGTCAGACTACTGACCAGGACGCGTTGCTGATGACAATGGACGACGTCGGCTGTTCGCAGCATCGATACGAGCGAAAGCGAGACTGGATTTGTGCGCTGGCCCCGTACGTACCATGGGTGTCCGATAACTTGAATCTGTAGGTCACCTACACTCTCATGCCGTTCTCGTTTGCCAAAGGTCACCAGCGTAGTTGGCACTTCAGCTGCCATATACCGCGCCAATTCAAACGCGTAGCGTTCCGCGCCCCCCACGATGCCATCGTCATGGCCGAACAATGCCGGTACGATATGCAGCACTCGCCGCGCCGATTTACCATTCGTTCTGGCATTCAATAGCATCGATTTTCCCATTCTTCGTAAAGCTCAAAATGTTCGCTGCCAGTAGACAGCGCAATCATCAATGGGAAGAATTGTTTCGCTGATCCCGTTTGCCTTACGGTAATCGTCAACTGCTTTTTTACATCCGGGTAACGCGTAATCATCAACAATAAGATACCCATATCGAGACAGTTTCGGGTAAAGAGCTGACAGGGCATCTATTGTTGACTCATACATGTCGCCGTCCAATCGGATCACCGCCAGCTGCTCAATAGGCGCTCGCCAAAGCGTGTCGGAGAACCACCCCTGCAAAAAGCAAACCTGATCATCCAGCAGCCCGTACTTCTCGAAATTTGCCTTGACTTCCTCTAAAGAAACGGAGAGCAACTTGAACGTGTGATGTAGATCCTCTGCGTCTGCCGGATACTTGGACGGGTTCGGCGGCGGAAGACCGGCAAAAGAATCTGCTGCCCAAACTCGCCGATCTGTCACACTATGCGCCTTGAGAATGGCTCGCATGAAAATGGTTCCTCCGCCGCGCCACACGCCTGTTTCGATCAGATCACCGGGAACCCCTTGCTTTAAAACATCCTCAACGCATTCCTGCAAATTGTCGAGACGCTTTACACCCATCATCGTATGCGCACTGGCGGGCCAGCCTTCCCCATTTAACCGAGCCTCTAGATCATAAGGGCGAGCCCACACCAGCTTCATGCCACGATCATTTAGGGCTGCTACTAACTTTCGCTTAAGGAACCTTTTGGGTTCAACCGGCCATGCTTCAAGCTCTGCATAGATCAGATTTGCCAAACACTTCTTCATCAAGTCCAAATATAGACCGGAAGCAGTGGCCGGCTGCGTGACCGGTTCCGCTTCATTCCCAATGCAAAATTCCAATGCCATATCCATCCTGTGCTGAGTCGTCAACCAGCTCCTGGACTCGTCCATGAACCGCTTTGAGCTCCTGCCAAAATTGCGGAACACCCCCAACGTAACTAGACGTCTGGATGCCGTAACGAGTCTTAAAATCGGGCACAATGTCGTGGAACACTATGAGGCCGCCACGCCTGACGAGAGGACTAAACAAAGCAAAATCTTCGGAGATCCCTTGATAACTGTGGTCTCCATCCAGGTAGAGCACGTCGAGGCTGCAACCTTTTAGAGACTCTCGAACATTCTGAACCGTCTCAGGCTGATGAGAATCTCCTTGCAAACAAATGATTTTCTGCCCTTGTCGCGCAAACTGTCTAAGGGCACCTTTACGCGCTTCGCTGAAGAGCAGATCGACCGTAATGATCAGAGCATCGCTGGGAGCAGCATGCGCGAGCAGAAAAGTCGTTCCCCCGCCAGCTGCGCCGACTTCACAAATGGTTGAGGGTCTCAGCCTTCTAAGAACTTCAACGAGTCCCAAAATCTCTTTCCGTTTTTGGAGCGGACGAAAGAAATGGGAACCCCAGAGGGCATCCAACCAAACGGCTGGATTCTCAGCCTGGTCTCTTAGTTCGCTGAGCTTGCGCGCATGATGAACCGTTTTCAGAAAGTGATATCGATCCAGCATTGAACGCGGGGCCACCCTGTAGGTAACGTTTCTTAACGATTGCTTTGAAATCATAAGTCCGTACTCGTTTCAAGCGCCGCGAGGTCGCTCATTGTTGTTCAGCATACCTTTTGCCGTAGGGCGGAAGCGGGACGGCTTTGTCTCGCTCTTTCAAAAGACCCGGGGCTCTCCGTACAACCCACCAAAGAGCTTTCAACCTAATAAGAGAGTTTTTCGGCCCACTCAGCAGCGAACGCAGGGTGTTGAGGACCGCATAGCGGAAGATAAACTCAGGCAGGATTCGTGCAGGAGCATGGAGTAGATACAACATAAAGAAATTTTTGATTTTGTGGAATTCTATCTCCGCCGGAACTGTCGTATCAGACGGCTCGAAATGGTAGACTTTCGCCTGGGGCAAAACCTCAAGCTTCTCGCCCAGCTTAGCAACGCGGATACTAAACTCGACGGCTTCAACGTACATAAAGAACTCGTCCCGAAAACCGTTGAGCTTTCTCCACAATTCAGTTCGAGCAAACATTGTGGCGCCATCGATGAAGGTCACTTCGAAAGGATTCGGAAATTGCCCTACGTCAGATTCACCGGCGCCGAAAATCTTCATTCGGTAGATGCCACCTAATTCAAACCGTCCTCCGGCCCAACGAATGGTCCGGCCAGCCTTGTTATAAATAACAGGCGCCAAGAGCCCCGCAGACGGGTGATGCTGCATGTACTCAACGAATCGTTCGATACAGTATTTGTCCATGACAATGTCATCTTCCGTCAGACAAATAAAGTCTCCTGTGGCGTTCGTTATCCCCTTATTCATGCCGCCGGTGTAGCCGAGGTTCAACTCATGTTGAATAAGTTTGACGTCTGGAAACTGACTGACAAACTGAGCAACCTCTTCACTCGCAGGACTCGGATTATCGACGACGGTGATCTCCAGATTCTTGTAAGACTGATCGAGCAAAGCCCGCACTGCTTCGCGCAAATAGGCCGGCCGGTTGTAGCTCAGCAAAACAACCGAAACGAGTGGCCAGGACATTAGTGATTGAGTAATCAATGTTTTCTCCTATATTCCCCTCACGAAACGGACGCGCGGAGGCGAAACGCGCTTAGCATCCGGGACCGCAGACTTACGAGGCACGGACGCAAGTAAAATCCGAGCGGGTCACGCAACACCAGAGGAAACATCGACAGCAGGTAAATTAGTGCGGCGATGGCTGCGGTTAAGATCAGAAGAGAGACACTGTCTGGCCTCCAAATTCTCGCAAATGTGCCGGCGAGGAATATCAGAACTGTAAAGCGAATAAACCAAGCCGATAATGGCTTCACTAGTTCCCACAGACGGCTGTTGGTTTCCCGGGCTAAGACTCTAAGATTCGCCGGGAGACTAATAGCGCAGACTCCCAACATCAGGCCCAGTGGCGCACCAACGGGACCGAAAAGCCACACAAATAGAAACACGCCGCCAACGCTCAAGGCACCATCGAATAGGGCGGTCACACAGAGTCGTCGCTCATGGCCAAACGAGAAGATTGTGTATCCCACCGTAAGGTTCCAATGACGTAACAGCATGGCAACGAGCAGAAGTGTGGTTAGCCAGAATCCACCATATTGATCCTGACCCACCCAACGCGCCACGAAACCCTGATTGACGACCATCACGATGCAGACGCCGAGCCCGCTCAACCACAGGGTTGCCTGCCCCAGGGCTATACAGACCTGAGCCAATCGCGCCCGCGACTCACCCCTTCTTATCTGACTCAAAGCGGGGCTGGCGGATGCCATGAACAACTGGGGCTGCGTCGCCAAAACACTAACAAGCTTTCCAGTGCAGACATACGGAACTACTGCCGCTGGGCCAAAGAATTTGCCGATTATCAGGATTTCGGTGCCGTTCAGAAGTACTTGAGCGACTTGATTTAGGCTAACCCAGAACCCGCTAGTCAGCCGCGCGCGTGTGGCGCACCAGCGCAACTCGGGTAAACTTCGAGGTAGAACTGTTGGAAACTTTGTAATCAGTCGATACCAGCTGACACTGCCCTTGATAACTATCGCCGCTGTCCAGGCGAGAGCCAATGCATACAAACCGAAACCGGCAGAAACCAGCGCAACCGTAATGGCGGTGCTGGCTAAGAAGGAGATAATGTTTAGCCTACCGATAAATGCCAGGTCCTGAAGTCCCAGGAGCACTGCCCCGAAGATGCGCAAGGGAAATGTCAACACGAAAGCCATCAGCACGACACCCAACGGCTGTCTCAAGCCAGCCCATTCACTTGGAAGCAGGAACCAGGCGCTAACTGCTACGAACGCGACCAAAGGCATTTGCCACAGCACTAGACGCAGAGTTTCACCAACGATGATTGGAAGGTCAGAAGATTCTTCAATGCTGGAACTTCCCGTGGCAAATGCTGTCTCCCTCGGTAACAGCGCCATGACCCCCAGGTCCAGCAACGCCAGATAGAACATTAGCTGGGTACCTACAAGCCACAACCCGTATTCATGCTGACCTACCTTGAAGAGCAGAAAGGGTGTAAGCCAGAGGCCCACCACTATGGTTATCAACTGGTGGGCGTAACCAAAGCTAATGCCACTGACAAAGCGTCGGGTACGACTCATTTGAAACCCTTAGTTTGAGAGATCTGCGGCCAGGACACTTCGACATTGCCTCGCAAACCGACGACATTGCGTTCCGGAAGAGCTTCACAGTCAGCGGTTACCTTGTTCCCCTCAAGCGAGTACAGAGAGTAACCGAGGTCTTTGATCTGCTTTAGCAACGAAGCGGAGCTTGTGTTAGCTCTGTGGAGAAACTCCGGATCCAATTCGACAATCAGAATCTCTGGGAGACAGGTGTTATCCAGGCCTGCGAGCACCTGCTGTTCGTAGCCCTGGACGTCCAGTAACAGCAGCCTCACTTTTTCGCAATGTCGCGACTTGATAACCTGGGATAGCGGTAGAACCGAGACAGATAGGCCTGCGCCTTCATCGAGCAAGCTGGAGGCTCCGGCGTTGACGGTATTTTGCCAGGCCATATGCACGAGATCGGCCCGCGCACCTAACGCCACACTCATCAGAGTTACGCGATTCAGCAGGTTGTTGAGTCGTAAGTTTTGGGTTGCGCGGAGCAAAGCCGCCGGTTGCGGCTCAACACCAATTACGTGTCCGTCCTCTCCCACAGCTTGCGCGGCGACTGCCACGTGCAGACCAAAATTAACTCCAGCGAGGATGGCAACGTCTCCGTTGCTCAGATTCCTTTCCACGAATTTTAAGGTGAGCGGTTCGTATTCCTCGCCGCGCAACAGCCAATACTCAAGCCAATCCCGAGGATGTAGCATCAGTTCAATGTCGCCGTAAGCGCGATGCTTGATTCCATCTTTGGGAAAGGCGTGCCTGCCGAGCCACCGAATAATTCGGTATTTACTCGGGTGCTCGGGGGTTTGCGCATAACTCCTGAGTAGCGTTGTGCGAAGCCGTCCTGACTTGGCAACTTGTCTATCCTGGAGCCCATCACTAATGATCATTAGTTACCCCCGTCTCTTCAGGTAGAAGCTGCTGAATGCCTTCTGGGCCAGGCAAAAGACAGACTCTTTACGCCCAAAACCGGACTGTCTTGCCGGGCCCCGACCCAGCCCGCAGTCATCAGAAGGAGGCACGTCTGCGGCACGGAGGCAAACAGACCGATACCAAGTAGACCAATGCCGAAAGTTAAAGCGCACGCACACCAGGCCAACTGCCGTCCCTGATACCATGAATCGAAACGATTTCCTTGATACTGGCTTAGCAGCCAGACGATGAAGGCAACCCACAGACAGAGCCCAAAGATTCCTTGCTCGAGCAGGATTCGCGCATACTCGTTCTCCATAAGCACCGGATTCTGTATTCGACCTTGCAGGAAGTAGGGAATGCTCGTCCCGCCTCCACCCAGGCCATTCCCGAAAGGATACTGAGCCGCCAACTCGAAGAAGCTCATGTTGATGCTCCCGACCATCCTTTCTTTCACAAATTCCGTGTTTTGGAGATCCACCACTCGGTGCAACCGCGCTTCACCCGACGCAAATAGAGCAATTGATATCAAAATGACGACCCAACCAAAGGCATATCCAATTCTTGATTTAATAGAGAATGTAAGGACCAGGATGAGAATCGAGATCGCCACAAAGCTAACTCTGGTGGCGGAAAAGAGCACGCCCAACACTGCTGCTGCCAGGCCGGAAATAAACAAATGCAGTTGCCAGGACCGCTTGTGTTTCTGCAGCAAGGCACCGGCAATGAAAGGAACTGTCGCTACCATCGTGCCGCCGAATGCATGGGCGTTTGCAAAACAAGAAGGGATGCGATAGGTGGAATTTTCGAGCACATCTTTGCTCAGATAAATTATCCTGGTCATCTGATTGCGAGGGAAAAAAGCCGGTACGCCAATAAAGAATTGGGCTACTGCAAAGACCAAAGCCACCAGGTTCAAACCCGCCAGCCACAAGGCCAATTTATAGCGTTCCTCGGGCATCAATCGGGCACCCAAAAGTAGAAAAGGGAGGAAAAAGATACTGGGGCGCAACCCAACCAAGCGAATCATCAGATCCTGGGCTGGGAAAAAAAAGACCAACAGCGCCCAGAGCATTAGTACTTCCATCCATGTGCGCAGGGCTTCAACTCGGAATTTCTGTGCCGGGTTAAGGGGTCGGAAGAGCTGCGTCGCGTAAAGGCCGAGCACACCAGCATCGAAAATAAAGTTCGAAGTGGTGTCCCCTGCGTTGGCCTTCACTATGCCGTAGAAGTAACCCACCGTAAGCGCGGCGACCAGACCGCTCACCAATGAGCGGCGACCGGCAAGGTAGCAAACTGTAAACGCCAGTAGGCAAAGATAGAACGACATTGCGAATTTACCGCGACTTCCTTCCGATCAAGAGCAGGTTGTCCGAACACGCGCGCGGAAACACGCTGGCAAAGACTTTTGGATAGTGCACTGATGTGAACGCGACCCGTCCATTTTTGCTGTAGACTGTGGCTACATCTTGCAAACCACACTCCAGGGCAATCCTGAGGAGGTCAACCTCTAGAAGAGCGGTGAGGTGTGCCGGATAGTGCACGTCTTGAAAAGCATTGAACCGCCGTTTCGTGAACAACGTGAGCAGGCTCAAGAGGCTCAATTGATTGGGGGTGGACACAAGAATCCAACCGTTTGGTCTTACCAGCCGTACTACCTCTCGGATAAAGGCTCGAGGGTTCTCCAAATGTTCTATGATTTCTACGGCCACGACTACATCGGCACTTCCATCAGGCAAAGATATTCTGCCGTTGTTTAAATCAACCTTAGTGAATTCGGCGTCGCTGGGAAAATCTTCGTACCGTACTACATCAACTCCGCTATATTTTGAGAATCTAGCGCGCAGGAATGACCAGAGTTGACCTCGTCCGCAGCCCACGTCAACCAGAGTGCCGCCGCTTATGCCCCGCTCAGCTAAAGCATTTCGTACCATTTCGTAAATAGCAGAGTCGCTCTTCCCCAGGCTTTGGCGAGCGCGCATTTCAACCTCAAGAAAATGTGGGTAAACGGTGGTGCTCATGAGAATAAGAAAGTTTGTGTGGGAATGAGGCTCACGCTGCTAGCGGAGCCACGGAAACCAGCAGTCTGCCGAGATGCTCGATTTGGGTGGTTGGGTCACATAGCTCCCGAGCGCGATGCGGACCGTTGGCTCCAAGATGCGCTCTTAAGCCTCTATCCTCAATCAAACGACGCAACGCTCCGGCCAAGGCCTGAGGATCTCCCGGTGGCACAAGCTCGCCAAGGCTCTTTTTGAGAATCTCAGAAGCACCACCAATGTTAGTTGACACGACCGGAAGTTGGGCCAGCAGCGCCTCGATGAAGGAAATTCCAAAAGGTTCTGGCTCAGTATTAGGTTGGCAATAAACGTCTGCCGCCGCCAGGAGTCCTGCCACATCGGAACGCTGCCCCAGAAAGTGAACGCGATTCCCAATCCCCAGGCGGCCAGCTAGCCCCTTTAAGTGTTTCAAATATTCGAGCTCGGCGGGACGCTGTGCTCCACCTACCTGCCAGCAGACCCAACCCGGAAGATCTTTTAAAAGACTTAAGGCTTTCAGGTGCAAGTCCTGGCCCTTCCAGGATTCCATCCGACTTACCTGGATTATGACTACGGCATTCTCCGGCGTCTGCAGTTCTGCCCGCTTAGCGGCGCGGTCAGCGGCTGTATTCATGTCGGCTGGTGTAGCGACCGGACAATAGATCACTTCGGAGCGGACGTCCGGATACATTTTGGGCAATGATTTAGCGGTGAATTTGCTATTGCATAACACCAGGTCGGGCCTCGTTCGGCGCGCCCAACGTTCGAGCCAATGTGTTCCCTTAGTTGCGCTATGAAGCCAGAAGGCCAGCGGGATATTAGCGGCTCGAGCGGTTGGTGCGAAAAGCGAGTGCGACCAGGCCGAGTGGCAAATGACCAGGCCAAAGGAATGCTGCTGAAAGAGTTCGCCGAGTCTTCTACGCGCGCGCACAACAGTCAGTGGATGACTGATCCGCACCTTGCCCAGCCAGTGTACGGGTGCCTTCGCCCGCATTAACTCTGCGCTTAGCCGTCCCTCAAAACAGAGGGCATAATGCGGCTCAATCCCACGACAGAGTTCACGATGGGACGCCAAAGTGGTCAGCAGTCTTTCCACCCCGCCGTAAATATTTCCACTGTGGACGTTCAGAACTCGCATAAAAGCTTTTGTTTTCAGCTGATTGTTTTGTGACACTCTGATAAAGAGGAATCAAATTAGTTGCCATTTGGACGCGGTCAAAGCGCTGCTCTGCGGTACTCCTGCCAGCTTGCCCGAGCCAGTGTCGCAAACCGGAGTCAGCTGCGAGACGCTCGATGCAACGAGCTAATGCGCGCGCATCGCCGGGAGAATGCCCAAGGGCGTCGACGCCCTCGGTTATGATTTCGCTGACTCCTCCAGCCGCGCTGGCGATCACCGCCCGAGCACAAGCCATCCCTTCAACAATCACCAGACCGAAGGGCTCAGGCTCTGTGCTGGCGTGAACCACAATATCCAGAGCTCTCATCGCGGCAGCGGGTTGATCAATGAACCCCGTGAACCCAATGCTGTCGGAGACGCCGAATTGCGCCGCCAACCTCTTGAGTTCGGTTTCTGAATACTGGCTACCACAAGTTTGATAGAGCGGTCCGCCAACAACGTAGCCACGCAGCGGAACATCGGTCTTTATTAAAGACATCGCCTGGAGAAAAATTTCGTGACCCTTCCAGCGGGCAAAGGTACCAAGCAAACCCACCCGGACTGTTTGAGGGATGGCCGATTGCAGGTGTGAGAGCTTATCCAGATCAAGTTGCGGCCCGGTTGGCGCGAAGTTTTTGAGGTCAACGCCGTTATAGATCGCCTTAACAGTGAGCTGTTTTCCGCAAACTGCCTCGACATCCGCCGCAACGCTTCGGGAGTTGGTGACGCATAATACACTGCTTTTTGCGAACTGGCGCAACAACCGAGCCATGAAGGGTCGCTTCGAAAGGTAGTCGTGAATGTGCCAAATAATGGGCACCCCAGTGGGTTTGGCCCATAGTCCGAGTACATGCATCTTGAACCCATTGGAATGAAGGATATCCGGCCTTTGTTCGCGTATAACTCGGCGTAGTTTCCGCAGGTAAATAATGACTGCTGGCAACGCCAGGAGCAGGTCTGAAAGAAGATTTAAACCCTTTCGTTGATTACCTGCCGGTCCGCCGGCCGCAGCATCTCCCAGACGGGCCAGAGCGGCAGGAAACGGGACGACCTCTGTGCGAACCCCGAGTTCCACACAACGGAAAACGAGGGGTCCATCCTCGCCCGCAACAAGGCTGAGCGACAATTCAGGCCGCTCCACGCGTATGCTTGCGAGCAGATCCAGGAGACTTCGTTCAGCTCCTCCTAATTGGCCGGATGGACTCAAATACAAAATTCTCATTGTGATTAGACGATGTGCATTATTTGGCTGCCCGGACAGTTGAATTTTTCCACTGTCGGAAAGCTCTCGTCAGGATCAGGATGCGAGGCTCTTAACACTCTCGTCAGAACTGTAATAGTTCTGGTAGTAACCGTAGTAATAATCGCCAGGCGTTAGTTTGACGTTATTAAGAACCACACCGAAGATTTTGGCTCCGACGTCGCGTAACATTTGTCTAGTCCGCCGCACGATTGTTCGGGAGGCATGGTCGCCATGGACGACTAGCAGGACCCCATCTACCAGCGACGAGATCAGCACGCTGTCTGTGAAGTTCGCAATGGGGGGTGAATCCAGGATGATATGCGTGAATTTGCTTCTGAGGACGGCGAGGAGGCGCTGCATTCTTTCAGAGCCAATCAATTCCGCCGGATTAGGCGGGATCGCCCCAGCTGTGAGCACGTGAACTCCGGTCGACTCGTGCCGCTTAATCAACTCGAGCATCTCGGTCTCAGTCATGTTGCTGGCGAGAATGGTACTAAGCCCCTTTTTATTATCCATCTCGAAAATGGAATGTATGCGGGGGCGTCGCATGTCTCCATCGACAACGAGCACGCTTGCTCCCGTTTGCTCAAGAATCAAAGCGGTGTTGACGGCAGTTGTGGTCTTTCCTTCAGATGGCTGACTGGAGGTGATCAGCAGAGTTTGCGGTGCCCCCCCTGCGGACGAGAGCAAAATGGAGGTTCGTAGATGGCGATAGGCTTCTGCCAGCGGCGAGCGCGCATCGGCATTGATCAGGAGCTCAGTATGCAGGCTATTGCCATTTTTCTTCTGTACGGTAGATAGAAGGCGTCGACTAGCCGAAAGGCCAATTGAAGGAATGACAGCCAGCGCCGGCAGGGCCAGTATCCTTTCAACATCGTCAGAGGAGTGAATAGTATCGTCTAAATATTCCAGATACCGCGCCAATGCTATGCCCACCACAAACGAGAGCAGCAGCGCCAGACCTACGCCCTCCAGACGTTTGGGACCAACTGGTGCTTTAGGCACGGTTGCATAGTCGACCACGTGGATGTTGTTTGGTGTGCCGGCCACTACCACGTCGTTTTCTTTGGCGCGCTGCAGTAATCCTTCCAGTAAACCTTTGTTTGTTTCAATTTCCTGTTGAATGATTCTGTAGTTGACCGCCGCCTCGTTTTGAGTCAGGGTTTCGGTGCGCTGCTGGTTGAATGCCTTCCTGAGCTCCTGCTCGCGCGCCAGGGACTGACGGTAACGGGTTACCAAATTGGTGGTGACCACCGCGACGGCCCTGCTTCTGGATTCTTTTGCCTGCCTTTCGAGCTCTGTAATTTGCTGATCAACCTGCTTTACCTCTGGAACCTTTTCTGTGTATTCAACCAGCAGGTCGGCACGCTTCTGTCGTAACTCTATCAGCTTCGTCTCTGCCTCAGCTGCATGTCTGGCTGTCTCCTCGGCAAGCGCTTCGGCAGCCCCGGGCTCCTGGCTCGCGCGGTAAGCAGCTTCCGCCAACTTGCGTTCATTCTCGGCCTCCAAAAGTTGCTTGTTCAAACCCGACAGGCGATCGACCACCGTGTTTTGGCTGGCATCAAGCGAGATTATTTCGTGGTTCTTCGCATAGTTGATCAACGTCTCCTCACCGCGCCGGATTTCGCTCTGTAGTTCTATGATTCGTTTCTGCAGGAAATCACCGGCCCTGTCGCTGGTTTCCGTCTTCCGCTCGAGATTCGAATAGGCAAAAGCGTCAGCGATGGAATTGATTACTTTAGCGGCCACCTGAGGATCAGCGTGTTTGAACCTAATTTCGATAAGCCTGGTGTCATTGATCTGTTTTACGGTCAGAGCTCTTTGCAGGCTTTCAACATATGGAGAAAGCCGGTTGACCTCTTCGGTGTCCTCACGCGATGTTGCCGGCGCCAGTGAATGCTTGCGCGGCAGACGGTCTAACCGGTCTTTTTCCGCCTGAGCTGGCCTTTTGCCAAAGCCAAGCATGCGTTTAAGGTTTTCCAGGGTTGAGGCCTGTTGCACCGAGCCTGGGTTTAAAAATCCGCGATTGTTTTCCAGATCGAGTGTTTTGACGACTCGGCTAAGCAAACTGGCGCTGGAAAGGATCTGTAATTGCGTGTTGAAGTAGCCCGGGTCTTGCGAAGGAGCATTGAGAATAAACGAGTTACTCTTAATTGAGCCCAACACCGGATTGCTCACCTCCAGATCAACCTGAACGTGAGCTTTGGCCTCGTAAACATCTGGCTGCCGTGCCATGTAAATAGCCGCCAGTGTTGTGATGACGACAACAATGCCGAGGATCAACCAGAGCCGTTTGCGTGCCGAGCGCATGTAATCATGCAGACGCGAATATGCCCCCTGGTTTTCATCCGCATAGCCGTCGTGGTAGCCGTAGCAGGAAGAAGGAACAGGTTCCGGTGCCGGCCTGGTTAAAGCCGCTTCCAGCTTCTCGTCGTTTGGTTCAGATGGTTCTCTCATGATCTCTGCCTGACTAGGGAATAACACGCACGGGTAACTGGGAAACCGTAGGAACTATGGCGCCAATCAGACTGCGCAACATTCTTTTGGTGCCGGAAGTTGGAACATCCACGATGTCACCTGCTTGAAGCACAACATCCTCTGCCTTGTGTTTATCTATCGCCCTCAGATCCACGAAGATTTCCATTTTGGTCATGCTGCCCGGAGGCTGCCTGACAATACGCACGCGATCGCTGTTGGTATCAGGTAGCGTCCCACCGCTCATGGCAATTGCCTGCGAGACCGAGATCCGCTCTTTAAGCGGTATAGCGGATGGACGCAAAACGTTGCCTACGACAAACGCGGTTTCCGCTTCCACCACAGTAATAACGTCGCCGGGACGGACATAGGGATTTGCGTTTTCGTCCCCCTTGAGGGTCGCACTTAGCTTGTAGTTATCGAGAGCCTGGCTTTCATCAGCATCAATTGGTGGGGACGCTTCGCAAAGTGAGGGAGCGGCGGTGTGGACTATCTGTACCGTCTGGCCGGCGACATCAGTCGGCCCACCAACCAGCGAGAGCATTTCCAATAGGCGTACGCGCCTTTGCAGCTGAAAACGGCTCGGGGTGCGCACGGCCCCGAGAACGGCAACCGGTTGTGATTGGTAATCCCTAATAAAAACATCGACTTGCGGATTTCTCAGGTATTCCAGGTAACGGGTCGCAATATCCTTGGCAAGTTCCTCTTCTGTGCGACAGGCCGCTTGAATTTCGCCTTGAATCAGAGGCATGCGGATCATGCCAAGTCCATTCACTCGCACGTTGTCACGAGAAAACTGTGGTTTGTTGAAGATCCGGATATCGAGCAGGTCACCCGGTCCAATACGGTAGCGGTTGTGCCCGGCATCACTAGTCACCCTGTCTGGCCGGCCCGCAGCCAGCTCCTGGGGCTCCGTATTTACGATCGATTGATGGGCCGAGACTACTGTTCCAGCTGAAAGGAGTATTACCCAACAAAAAATTCCAATCATCAGGTGCTGAGAGTCCATTCGAAAAATCTCCAGGGTTTTCTCCAACTTGGATCCGCGGAAATCTTCGCCGGGAAAATTAGGTTTTGTATTCATCCTGTTCTCTAAAAGACACTTCGGTCATCGCATGTCCGACCTCCATTGAATCTCTTTTGGAGGAAATCACGCTGTACCCCGAAGGGAAGCCTCTCTCGCGAGGCGGCATTGAAATTTTTCGCTGCTAGAGCGAGTTCCCGGTTTGACCCGGTCGCTACCGCTTCCGGTTTGGTGATAGAGACTGGTTTCCGCACTTACCTTGATCTCTAGGCAATACGGTTCGCTGGCAAATTAGGTGGGAGTCGCACATTAACCGGTATCGCTTCAAAAGCTATGCTTCTAGCCTCCATACCTTTTGCGGGCTGCGGTCGCGGTCATGATTTACATAACGGAAACAAGAATACAGAGAGGCGCTTGAGAAATTCTTGAGGTCGTCGCAAGAGATGGTGCGGCGAGGTGTCGCCGCACTGCTTTGGCGGGCTTGCCAGGTGTTCCTGTAGTTTCTAATTAACTCTCGATTTTGGAAATACTTATACGGAAATAATGAATCCAATTTTCACCTCAACTCAATAGCACCGACCATCGTTTTACCGCTTTTAACTTCTCAAGTTTTTCGCAGTCTTTAGCCTCAAGTATTTCTCAACCGGCCTGAAAGATCTTGTAGCCGTTCCAAACCCTCTTCAGGAGATCCAAAAATGCAGTGCTGGTCGAGCCGAACCCTTGAGCACCATTTAATAAATCGTCCTTATCCGCGCCTTCCAATTTTCCTGGCCATTGTGAGCTGCGTCGCGTTAGCCGCGATGATCGCGACCATGGCCGGTTTTGCGGCGGATGCTGCAGCAGATGTTGGCGCAGAAAAGTCCGTAGCGCATGCCGCAACCAGGGTCGCTGCGGTTCTGCCCCAAGGTCTGCCAAATTGCGCAGCACCCGGCGTCGAAGTAGTTAACGACCCAGCCAGCGATCAGAATCCGGCTGGCACGGCCCAGCTGGACATAGTGAGGGTTTCTTTTGCTGAGCCAGCCCAGGACGATGGCAGTGACAGGCTGGTTGTGACCATGAAGATGTCCCAGCTGGACCCGGCAGCCCTCCCGTTGAATGCGGTCTGGACCACCTTCTTTAACGTAGGAACGACCACTTATTTTGTCGCTGCCACCACGACCGATCCTTCAGCACCGGGTGGCGTCAGCTACGAGTATGGTCACATCGATCCAACCACCGGCATCGTGACGACGGATGGTAGCGCCGACAGTGGACAACTTGACGATGCCAACAATTCATTCATCATCAGCATCTCGAACAGCCTGGTTGGCAACCCCGCAGCAGGCACCACGCTCACTGGAGTCTTTGGCAGAAGCCAAATGCTGGTCGGCGTTCTCGGAAACGGTGTGCTCCTGGATATCGACACGGCACCGAATAATGGCGCGGCTGGCGGTAGAACCTACACGCTGGTTGGCAACGCAGCGTGTGGCAGTCCATCGCCAACGCCTACTCCAACTGCAACCGCGACTCCGACGCCAACTCCGCCAGTAGGTCCGCCAAACTGCACCCCGCCTGGAGTTCAGGTAGTTAGCGATCCAGCGAATGACCAAAACCCCGCTGGTCAGGGTAACCAGGACATCGTTTCGGTTTCGTTTGCCGAGCCTGCACAAGAAGACGACGGCGAGCGGCTTTATGTCACCCTTAAGGTGCGCGGGCCAGTAGATCCGAGCGCCCTCCCACCCAATGCTTCATGGCGAGTTCACTTCAAGCACGGGACAATCACCTGGTTCGTAACAGTGAGCACGTACGATCCGACGTCGCCGGGCCCACCCTCAGGGGTGTCCTACGAGTACGGCCAGATTGATCCCTTAACTGGGAGTAACAGCACTATCGGTGATGCCGACGGCGGCTCCGTCAATGCTGACGGAACACTAACCGTAATCGTGTCGAACAGCCTTGTCGGCAGTCCGGCTGCGGGAACCGTTCTTTCAGAGATTCGCGGTACGTCACAACTGCTCGTGGGCGCGCTTGGAACTGGACTGCTGGCCACGATCGACCGGGGACCTGATGCAGGCTTCGGTAGCAGCTACACGCTGATTGGTAATGCCGCTTGTGAGAGTGTGCCGACCCCGACACCAACGCCAACTGCCAGTCCAACCCCAACCGGTTCGCCAACTCCCACTCCCAGCCCAACTCCAACCACTGGACCTCGCTATCTCGTTTATCAACCACCCGCAGGTATGGGCACAGGCGCTGCCGAACCGACGATCGGGGTCAACCACAAAACTGGAAAAGTAATGTACCTGGCTGGTTTACAGACGTTGCGAGTCACCTTTGACTCGTGCACGCAAGGAGCACTCTGGGAGGACGTGAGCGCTACTTCGACGTCGCAGCGAACGCTGGATCCGATCCTATACACCGACAACCTTAAGAGCACCGTGCGTAATGATCGGACCTTCGTGTCGCAGCTTGCAGGCAAGGCGAGCTTGCTGGCATACACCGACAATGACGGAGGCACAAACGGCAAAGCTCTAGGTGATTGGACTCAGAGCCAGGGGTCCGGCGTTAATTCCGGCGTGGACCACCAGTCAATCGGTGGTGGCCCATTTGCCGCTCCTCTCACCAGAGATCCGAACGGCGTGTTGTATCCGCACGCCATTTACTACTGCTCGCAGGACATAGCTGACGCCTATTGTGCGCTCAGCCTTGATGGAGGCCAGACATTTGGCCCGGCGGTCCCAATCTACACAGCTGCACAATGCGGCGGCCTGCACGGTAGTCCGCAAGTGGACCCCGATGGAACTGTCTATGTTCCCAATAAAAGCTGCGGTGGTAAGCAAGCCCTGGTCGTGTCTGAAAACAATGGAGCGACCTGGACCATCCGACCTGTGCCGACCAGCACTGTGGGGCGTTGGGATCCATTTGTCGGCATCACTAAGAATGGTGTGCTCTATTTTGGTTATGGCGCCCAGAATGGTCGCCCACGGGTAGCTGTCTCGCACGATAAAGGCCTGAACTGGACGAACGACAAATTGGTCGGCACTACTTTCGGAACCAATGGTGTTCGCGATACTGCGTTTCCCACAGTAGTCGCTGGCGATGATGACCGGGCCGCCTTTGCATTCTTGGGTACCACGAATCCTGGAGCCAATGCTGTTTGGTCGCTTTACATAGCGCATACGTACGACAGCGGTCAGACTTGGACCACTGTCAATGCCACCGGCAGCGATCCGGTCCAACGCGGGACAATCTGTTCTGGTGGCACGTTAGGTTGCCCCAATGGCGATCGCAACCTGCTCGACTTTAACGACGTAACTGTTGACGCTGAAGGGCGTGTGCTGGCGGGCATTGCTGACGGCTGTATTGGTCCGTGTGTCCAGAACACGCCTAACTCCTTCACGGCCCTGGCTACTATCGCCCGGCAATCGGGCGGCAAACGCCTGTTTGCACAGTTCGATCCGCCAGACCCTTCAGTGCCTAGTTCGCCGGTCTTGACCACAGCGCGCCGTGACTCATTCGGCGTGCACCTGGCCTGGACAGAGCCAGACAACGGTGGCTCGACGCTTAGCGAGTACAGGGTGTACAGGAAAGCGGACGGCGTGGCGACCGTCGAAGAGTTGATTGCTACACTGCCGGCCGGCGACAACGACTATACCGACCGCGACGTTGACTCAGTAGTTACCTACCGCTACCGAGTAAAAGCTTTGAACGGCGTCGGAGAAAGTTCCGACTGCGCTCCCCTGGTTCTTCCGATCAATGCCGGGCCAGCCGACCCCTGTACAGCGCCTGGCGTGGAAGTCTTAACCGACCCGGCCGGTGACGCTGTCCCGCCGCTGAACGTGGCTGACATCAGATCGCTCTCGGTTTCCGAGCTTTACGATCCGGCTAATCCGAGCGCGAACAAGTTGACCTTTACTTTGAAGATGAACGGCGGCGGCCCGCTCCCGCCAAATGCCCAGTGGTACATCATTTGGAAGCGCCTTAACGTCGGCGCCAACGACCGCGAATTCGTGGCGATGAAAACCAACCCACCAGGCACGGTGCTTAGCCCGGCCTTCAAGTACGGCGAGATCTCAGCACCGAGTGTAAACGCACCTACAGATGTGGGCGACGCAGACAGCGGGACCTACGATTCCGCAACGGGAACGATCACCATCACTATCTCAAATAGCAAGATCGAAAATATCTCTCCAGGGCAAACGCTTTCGAACCTTGAAGTCCGGGTATTTAACCGGGGGGATGCCTCAGGCGTGTTGCCGATCACTCAGGCTGCCGCTCAGGATTTCTCGACTTTTGGCGTTCAGTATCAGCTGGTGGGTAACTTCTTCTGCCGGCCAAACAACTCTCCCTCAGCCCGACTTAGCGCCACACCGATGGCCGGCGGCGCCCCGCTTACCGTCAACTTCAGCGGCGCGGCTTCCAGCGATCCGGATGCTGGAGACACGATTGCCACTTATGAACTGGACTTTGGTGACGGCTCGCCCGTGGTCGAACAAGCGTCGCCAAACTTTTCACACCAGTACAACGAAGCTGGCACCTATCGCGTCACCCTCACGGTGACTGACTCGCGCGGACTTCAAAGTTTAAATGTCGCTGACGCCTTCATAACGGTCGACGATCCCGGCTGCACGACAAATTATGCGCTCGCATCGCTGGGAGCGACGGCCACCGCATCATCAACCTACTCGAGCCGTAATTACACTCCGCAGGGTGCTATTGATGGCGACGTCACCGGGCGCGGGTGGGAGCAAGGCGGAGGTTGGAACGATGGCACGCGAGGAGTCTGGCCAGATTGGCTGCAGATAGATTTCAGCGGTGCGAAGCGAATCAACACGATTAACGTCTTCACATTACAGGACAACTTCCACAGTCCAGTGCCGCCCACGCCCGACACGTTGGGCACGCTGTACGGCTTACTCGACTTCGACGTTGAGTACTGGGATCAAGCCAATTCGCAATGGGTTCTCGTTCCCGGCGGGCAGGTAACGAACAATGACCGGGTCATGAGGGTCTTCAGCTTCACCGAGATTGAAACAACCAGGATTCGCGTGATGGTCCACCGCGGACGTTTGCACTTTAGCCGTATCGTTGAGGTGCAGGCACTGGGTTGCTCGGCGCAGTAGAAAACAACTTTGCTTCAACCCGGGGGCACGCATTTCGCCGTGAGACGGAGGCAATAGGAGTTTATGTTGCTCAAACTTTGCACTGTTTTGATCTTTTCTCTGGCTTTTCTGGCTGACGGCTGTGGCTCAAAGAGTGGTACAGACCAGAAATCCACAGCTGTCAGTTCTCCTGGACCGGGGAACACTTCCGAAAGTGCTTCGAATTCGTCGAGTCCCGGTAGTCAGACATCGACCCCGGTGTTGGATGCCTGCGCCTTAATCCAAAAATCGGAGATCGAGTCGGTTCAGCACGCGACGCTACAGGGCACGGTACCGAGCAGCGACGCGAGCAACGGTCTGGCAATTTCGCGGTGCTACTACACTGTTTTTTCTGCCGATGGCTCAAAGAACCTCTCGATACACTTGGAAGTTATGCAAAACGATCCCAAAGCGCTTAACCAAAACGCTGTAGGCGCTCTTTGGAAAGATAGATTTGAAGGAGCCCAGGAAACAAAGAAAGCCGAAAAGCCAAAATCCGTGGCCGGTATTGGTGACGGCGCGTACTGGGTCGGGAATAACAAGATCGGTGCGTTGTATGCGCTGAAGAAAAATAAGTTAGTCCGGATCAGTGTCGGCGGCGCTGACGATGAGCGAGAAAAAGTTGATAAGTCGAAAGTGCTCGTCGAAAAAGCCCTGCGACGGTTGGGATAGCCTTTCTCTTAGTTTGAGCATGGATGACTTGTAGTTTGATGGCAACCCGGGCTTTGGCGCCCTGACTGCACAAGGAGAGATCCAAAATGAGGCTTAAGAGATTGTCGACAGCCATCGTAGGCTGCGCGCTGGTTTTTTCCGCTTTGACGTCAGACAGCTTGTTCAGGTCAGCTGGTTCTTCTGCGCAAGGCTTGCAGACCGGTAACCTCGCTGACTGGCGAAGTAAGGTTGATGCACGGGTTATGGCTGCGCTCTCCGCAGGCCAGACTGAGTTCCTCATCTATATGAGGGACCAGGCTAACTTGAGTGGGGCCTACGCGCTCCTGACGAAGGAAGCTAAAGGTAGATATGTTTATGAGCAGCTAACACGTGTGGCCCAAGCCACACAGGTTAACGTAAAGCGAACGCTGGAACAGTTCTCTGCTCCGCACAAGGCCTTCTGGATCAGTAACTCTTTTTGGGCCAAAGGAGATGTGACGTTGGTGCAGGCGGTGGCTATGTTGCCCGAAGTAGCCGCAATCTATCCGAGTGGCAAAGGGCAGATAAAACTTGCCGAACACGCGTCATCAACAAACTCTACCACAGACGCTTCGACGACAAATCTGACCCTGGCCGACCCCAACCCGGAACCAGGGCTCCTTAGAGTCAACGCCGACGACGTCTGGGCACTAGGCTATGAGGGCCAGGGCGTAGTTGTCGCTGGAGCCGACACCGGTGTGCGCTGGACGCATCTGGCGCTGATGAATCGCTATCGTGGCTGGAACGGCACTACAGCCAGCCACGACTACAACTGGAAGGATGCCGTCCACATTCCAAATTGGCCGGCGGACCCATCGAACGTGTGCAATCCCGGCGGCGCAACAGGTGCCGGCCAGCCATCTCCCACCCCTTGTGACGATGATGTCTTCCTTGGTGGTGGTCACGGTTCACATACCGTGGGCTCGATGGTCGGCGATGATGGCGCGAACAATCGCATCGGCATGGCACCGCAGGCCAAATGGATCGCTTGCCGCAACATGAACCAGGGTGTTGGCGCCGTTCCTACTTACCTGGAATGCATGGAATGGTTTATTGCACCCACGAAGATTGACGGAACCAGTGCAGATCCAACAAAAGCTCCACATGTGATCAATAACTCGTGGGGCTGCGTGGAAGCTTGTCCACCGGAACCGAATCCTCTACGAGATTCACTCAAGGCCAGCCGTGCGGCTGGAATCGTGTACGTGGCTTCTGCGGGCAACGATGGCGGGGAAGGTCCTGTGTTCGTTTGCAACAGCATCTACCATCCCCTGGCGCGTTATCCCGAAGCGTTTACTATCGGTGCAACCACGCACACCACAGATCTGATCGCTGACTTCAGCAGTCGCGGTCCTGCCGCCGCGGACCCGGAGAATCCCACGTCACCGTTGTATCTCAAACCCAATGTAACGGCGCCCGGGGTTAGCATTCGCTCCGTCCAACGAGCGAGTGATACAGCCTATGCCAGCCTTAGTGGCACCAGTATGGCCGGGCCACACGCCGCCGGCCTGGTCGCCCTCATCATCTCGGCGAACCCATGTCTCGCAGGTCAGGTTGATCGGATAGAGGAGATTATCGAGCAGACCACGGTGAGGAAGACGACCACGGAAATGTGCGGGCTCGACTCCAGCAGCTCGGTTCCCAACAATACCTACGGGTGGGGTCGCATCGATGCTCTGGCTGCAGTCCAACTGGCCCTGACCGACACTTGCGAACTGGTCAACTACGCGCTCACCACGCTCGGCTCGGTGGCCTCCGCTTCCTCAACTTACAGCACACGTAACTACGCACCGGAAGGTGCTTTTGACGGAGACAAAACCGGGGGCGGCTGGGAGTACGGCGGCGGCTGGAACGACAACACTCGGGATGTCTGGCCGGATACCCTGGAAGTGTCCTTCGGGGGTGGGCCAAAGACCATTCAAGAAATTCGGGTCTATACCCTGCAGAATAACTTCCATGCCCCCGTGATGCCCGACGAGAACACTGATGCAAGTATTTATGGCATTGAAGACTTCGAGGTGCAATTCCAGGATGCGAGCAACAATTGGGTGACAGTGCCAAACGGCCTGATCCTCGACAACACGAAAGCAATGCGGGTAATTGCGCTATCAACTCCAATCGTGGCGAAGGGAATCCGAGTGATCGTGCACATGGGCCGTGCACACTTCTCACGCATTGTCGAGCTGGAAGCCCTGGGCGCGGCCGGACAGAGCGCGGGGCCGTAAGGTTAATACCTTCGGAGGTTCAAGCCTTGAATCACATTTAAACGCAGTCAAAGGAGAAGCCGATGAAACATCGGAAGCTATTTCGCACGGCATTTCTTGTTCTGCTGATAGTTTCTCTACTTGCTCTTAGCTTATCGGTTGCCTGGCAAATCTCAGAGGCACAGATCGGTTCTCCTTTCAACCAGACAGTGATCTGGCGGGATGTAGATGCGTCAAGGCTTGTGGCTCCCGCTGGCACCAGAATTATCATTCCAAATAAGTTTCGGACAGTCGAACTCGATACGGCTTCGCTGCGCGCGTTACTCTCGCGGGCGCCAATGGAGTTCACACCCCAGGCCCGGGGTGGTGGTCGTGTCGAAATTCTGCTACCAACGCCGGACGGGAGATTCGAGCGCTTTCGAGCTGAAGAGTCGCCGGTGATGGAGCCATTACTTGCTGCACGCCACCCGCAGATCAAGACGTACCGCGCTCAGGGGGTGGATGACCCGGCCGCTACGGCGCGGTTTGGACTCACGCCGGCCGGTTTTCACGCGATCGTTTTGTCGCCTTCAGGAACGTTCTACATCGATCCTTATCGGCGTGGAGAGGCGGTAACCCACATTACCTATTTCAAACGCGACTACCCTCTCACCGAGGCGCATCGATTTGAATGTCAGGTACTATCACCCGACGGATTTGGGCCTCAGCCTCTGACTGCGGAAAGCGCTGCCAGTATCGCTGCCAATCGGCCTAATGGCGGCAGTCTGCGCACCTATCGGCTGGCTTTTGCGGCCAACTTCGAGTACTCAGACTTTCACAGCGATGACATGATTCCCGACAAGGCCGAAGTACTTGCCAACGGAATCATTCCCGCCGTCAATCGGGTTAACGGGATTTATGAGCGCGAGGTCGCAGTACACATGAATCTCGTAGCCAACGAGGAGTTGCTCATTTTCAACACCCAGGCCGATCCTTACGTTAACGACAACGGGACCCAAATGCTCGCGGCTAACCAGGCTACCTGCGATGCGTTGATCGGACCGCTTAATTACGACATCGGTCACGTCGCCTCGACGGGAGGTGGCGGTGTCGCTTTTCTTGGGGTCGTTTGTAGCGTGCAAAAGGCTGGTGGAGTGACCGGATTACCTGCTCCGACCGGTGACCCCTACTACGTCGACTATGTCGCTCATGAAATGGGGCACCAGTTCGGTGGCAATCACACGTTCAATGGCAGCACGGGCGCGTGCTCCGGCAGCAACCGCAATGCGGGAACGGCATACGAGGTCGGCAGCGGCTCAACGATCCAGGCATATGCAGGAATTTGCGCGCCTCAGAATCTGCAACCAAATAGCGACGATTACTTTCACGGCATCAGCTACGACGAGATTTTGACGCACATAAGCACGGAGGCAACCTGCTCGGTGAATATCGCCACGGGTAACACTCCGCCCACCGTTGATGCGGGTCCAGACTTCAACATCCCGGCGCGGACAGCCTTCACTGTCACCCCGGCAAACAGCGGTGATGCCGATGGCGACACGCTTAGTTACTGTTGGGAGGAATTTGATTTAGGGCCTGCGGGTGATGGCAATACCGACAATGGGAGTTCGCCGATTTTCCGGTCGTTCAATCCCACATCCTCTTCTTCGCGCACTTTCCCGAAACTAAGTGACCAACTCAATAACGTTTCCAGCTACGGAGAGAAGCTGCCCACTACTACAAGGACTATGAATTTCCGGGTCACCGTGCGCGATAACAAACTGGGCGGCGGCGGAGTTGAATATGATTCAATGCGAGTCCATGTAACGGCGACCGCCGGGCCTTTCGTGGTTACGATTCCGAATGGTGGCGAGACCTGGGATGTAGGGACATCTCGGGCAATCACCTGGAATGTTGCCAACACAGACCTGGCTCCTATTAATACCACTAGCGTCGACATCCATCTTTCAACTGACGGTGGCCAGACATTCCCGATTCTGCTAGCTTCTGCTGTGCCGAACGACGGCGTCCAGGACATAACTGTGCCGGTGGTATCAACAAACAAGGCCCGAGTCCGTGTTTCGGCCAACGGCAACATCTTTCATGATCTTTCAGATTCAAACTTCAGAATTAATCCACCGCCGGTGCCACCGGTGGCCGTAAACGATTCAGCCTCAACCCCATTCCACACGTCTGTTTTAGTTTCCGTGCTGGCAAACGACAGTGACCCTGACGGATTTCCACTTTCAATTGTCTCGGTACAATCCCCAACAAACTCCGGAGGAACCGCGTTTGTCGATGACAACGGTACGCCAGAAAACGCCACAGACGACCGAGTCTTGTACACGCCTCCTCCACTCTTCTCAGGCGTCGATCAGTTTGCTTACACCATAAGCGACGGGGGTATGGAGGCAACGGGAATGGTGACAGTAACTGTCACGTCGTTCTGTCCACCGGTACCGACCGGAAGCTTCTTCGCAACCTTTGAAACTGATAATGGTGGCTTTACAGTTTCGACGCCGGCGAATGCGCCAACCAGCGCCCCGTGGACGCGCGTTGCCGATCCCGGTGCTCACAGTCCGACCATGTCGTTCTTTACAGATAATGCCGGGGTGAACGGCGCTCAGAAAGCTGATCGGCTAATCTCGCCGCCCCAACGTATCAGCTCGACCAGCCGCCTGGTTTTCTGGCAGCGCTTCAGTCTGGAGCCTGATTTCGATGCGGGAGTGCTGGAGGTATCGACGAATGGCGGTGCAAGCTACGTGGACATCACTGCAGCGGGAGGCACTTTCCTTGTCGGCGGTTACAACCGGCTAATGCCTAATGGTCCACTCAATGGCCGAATGGCGTGGAACGGCCGCTCGCCTGGATTCTTTATGTCCACAATGAACCGCGTAGAGGTAGAGCTCGGCGCGCTCGCCGGACAGACCGTTATTTTCCGCTGGAACTTCCGCGCCGACAACCTCAACGCCGACGAGGCTATCGGCTGGTGGGTCGATGATATTCAGTTCACCAACCTGCTTGTGTCGCCGCCTTGTAACGAGCCGCCGTTTGCGGTGAGCCAGTCGGTAGCAACCAACGAGGACACGCCTCTCGGGGTTACTCTCAGCGCCATTCAAGGTGACGACAACGATCCTTTAACGTTTACCATTCAGAGTGGACCGTCCCACGGTTCCCTCGACGGGACACCGCCGAACCTTACTTACACACCGCAGGCAAATTACCATGGCGGCGACAGCTTCACATTTCGCGTAAGCGACGGAACCAATACGTCAAACCTGGCCACGGTGCTCATCACCGTCGCTTCGGTGAACGATCCGCCACAGGCAAGCGATGATACAGCGGTGGTGAATGAAAACAGCGGAGCAAACCAGATAGACGTTTTACGAAACGACACGGCTGCGCCGGATCAAGGAGAGACACTCTCAATCGAGTCCGTCACTCAGGGCTCGAATGGAGCGGTGGCCATCACCGGCGAAGGAGCGCTGCTTACGTACACTCCCTTTGCAAACTTCTCTGGGAACGATTCTTTTACCTACACAGTTACGGACGGAAACGGTGGGGAGACAACCGCCACCGTGCGGGTTACAGTAATTCCGGTCAGTGACCTGGTGAATTATGCGTTGTCCGTGCTTAATTCTGTGGCCTCGGCGTCTTCAACCTACACCACTCGCAACTACTCCGTTACCGGAGCCTTCGATGGCGATCGTACCGGCGCGAACTGGGAGCAGGGAGGCGGTTGGAACGATGCAACCCGCGGTCTTTGGCCCGATTATCTTGACGTGACTTTTGGTGGTGGCTCAAAAACCATCAAGGAAATTCGCGTCTACACGTTACAGAACAATTTTCATTCTCCACAAGCTCCGGATGTGCACACAGATGCAAGCCTTTACGGCCTAATCGATTTCGATGTGCAGGTGTGGGACGGTGCACAGTGGGTGACGGTGCCGAACGGACAGATCAGAGCAAACACAAAGGCGATGATCGTGATCCCACTTGCCACTCCGGTAAACACGACTGCGGTTAGGGTTTTCGTTCATCTGGGACGAGCATACTTCTCGCGCATAGTTGAACTGGAAGCCTTTGGTGACCCGGGGCAGTAGTGAGTGAAATTAGGCCGGCGGCAAGTCGCTGTAAACAGCAGTAGTCGGCTGTAGACGGTTAATCGGGATAACTGTTCAGTCAGCCTGCGAAAGAGTGCGAAAAATATTTCACCCCGGAGTCCCACTGCTCGGACGACGAGCTGATAAACGACATGAAACTTTGGGCAAGTGCCTTGTGATCCAAGTCGCTAACTTCTTGTTTTTTCAGCAAGATTCTTGACGCAACAAGCAGACCGATCCACGAAACAACACGAAAGTCATTCGGGAAGTTTCGTGTGGTTTCGTGGATCGTTTGTTTTGTTTGCGGCTCTGCTGCGCTGTGTCTCGGTGGTAAAAATTACTTACTGAAACACTCACCACAGAGACCCAGAGGACACTGAGGCTGCACAGAGAAAGACTCGAAACACTCTCTCCCAGAAGGTCTCAAGCGGAGTGTTACTGTTGTGGCGGCCCGGGCTAACACTGCACCACTCCAGAAGTGAAACATTTTTCTGCCTGCGAACCAGGTGGAATCAAATCTCAAAAATACAACGCTTTTATAACATTGACATTGCCTCATAGTCCTATTTGATTCGCTTCAAACCTTCCCTACTCCCGGCCCTCAAGTTTTTCTCAACCGCCCTGCGCTATCGTTCTTGTTGAAAACTAGAAATCTCAAGTTTTGCTCAACCAGTCTGATTAGAGTGTGTGTGCGCGTGTTGAATCCTTAATTCTATGTTTCTGATTGTGAGCCCCCGCCACCTTTCCTTTAGGAGGAATCATGAAGGCCAAAAACGTACGTAGAGCTGTCTGGCTCTCGCTGGTAGTAGTATTGTTAACGGTCACCTTCTGGCCAGCTTCTTCAGCCAAGAATAAAACCAATCCAAGTACTGGAAACCTCAGCAGCGGACAGGATTCTTTCCTGGAGGTGCAGGTCACTCCGGCTGCGCAACAGGCGCTGGCGACGCTACAGGCTGCGAGTACCGGCCCGGTGGTGAGTAAGGCTTCACTCAAGACCGGCGTTTATAACTTCGTGCGCGCGACCAACGGCGGCGTCCTGATGGTAGGCAACCCTCTAGCCTCGGCTGAAGCGCGAGCGCGGGCCTTTTTGAACCTGTATGGGGCAGTTGTAGGCATGAGTGATACCGAGCGCTCTCTGGTTGTAGCAAACGGTGGGGCCAACACGGCAGCCAGCACGCTCAGCGTTAGCAGCATTTCGACTGACGCGTTTGGCTTTACGCACGTGAAGTTAGATCAGAAATACAAGGGTTTAGCCGTCTTTGGAGCACAGTTGGTGGTGCACATGAACTCGCGCGGCATTACAGCAGTTAACGGCGATTTCGTACCCGGCATCAATGTCCGGACCACGCCCAAAGTCAGCGCGGCTGAGGCGGCGGCAACGGCTGTGCGCTATCAAATTGCGCCAGACGCGCCGTTAAGCGTGTCGAAGAGTGAGTTAAGTGTCTATCGCGTCGGCTTGCTGGAAGGGCATAAGGGTAGCAGTCTGCTGGCCTATAACGTTGAGGTCACGGATGGCAAGGCCACGCGCGAACAAATCTGGATAGATGCGATCAAGGGCACGGTGTTGAACCGCATCTCCCTGAACCACAAGGGCCTTGACCGAATCATTTACACACCTGAGTACGGCGAACCGTTTGATGTGCGTCATGAGGGCGATCCGCTGACGCCTGGTCCAACACCTGGAACCTCGGGTGCGGATCCGGTTAACAACCTCTATGTGATGGCGGGGCATACCTATAACCTGTTTCGCTCTGGTTTTGGTCGTGATTCATATGACGGACTCGGTCATACCTTACACAGTGTTTATTTGGTCAACGACATTTGTCCCAACGCCTATTGGAACGGAATCTCCACCAACTACTGCCCCGACTTTGATGCTGATGACGTGGTTTCACACGAGTGGGGCCATGCTTACACGCAGTTTACTCACGACCTCATCTATTCATATCAGTCTGGTGCTCTGAACGAGTCTTACTCGGACATTTTCGGTGAAACGGCCGACCTGCTGAACGGCGTGGACGCTGAGGGTGGCTCGAACAATAGCCAGCCGATGCCTACTGGCCAGCGCTGGCAGATTGGTGAAGACGTAAATGCTTTTAATCAGCCTGTGCTTGGCATCCTGCGCGATATGTGGACGCCAACACGTTTTGGGGATCCCGACAGGGTGTCTTCTCCAAGCTACGCTTGCGGCTCGGGCGACGGCGGCGGCGTGCATACGAATAGTGGGGTACCCAATCATGCCTTTGCGATGCTGGTGGATGGAAAGACTTTTAACAATCAGACAGTGGGGGCAATCGGGTTTACTCGCGCGTTGGCGATTTACTACCGCGCGATGACTGTCTACCAGACACGCACCACAGACTTCGCGGGGCACGAAGCCGCTTTACTCGCCTCGTGCAACGATCTGATCGGCCAACCACTCAATAACCTTTCGACCAGCTCCTCAACCAGCACCGTCTCGAGTGACGTAATCTCGTCGGGCACCTGCCAGCAGGTGCAAAAGGCGATGCTGGCCGTCGAGATGAGCGCCCCGATCCCTTGCCCGGCATCGTTCATACTCGATCCGGATGCGCCGGCAGCCTGCGACAGTGCAGCTGACATCTTCGTGGAGGATTGGGAGACTGGCGACGACGGCTGGACGCGTACCAGCACACCCGCCACGCCACTAACCGACGCAGATTGGAACGATGGTTCGCGATCTCTTCGGGACTTCAGCATTAGCTCGACTTTACCGGGTGGCCGGACTGGGTCGGCCGCCTATGCTCCAAACATTCCCGTTGGCCCGCCCGGCGGGGGCACCTGCGCCCCAGATAGTCCGCCTGAGGACCCGTCTGAAGGGGACTACTCCGGACAATTCACGATCGATAGTCCGGTAATTACGATTCCTACAGGCGCCACCGATCCACATTTGAGGTTTGACCATTACCTAGCAACCGAAAACGGCTATGACGGCGTGCAACTGGAAATCAGCGTAAATGGCGGAGCGTTTGCACTCGTAGCGGAAGCCAATTACATCTACAACTCGCCCAACAGTACGCTGACCAGCGTTGTGGACGGCAATACCAATCCGAACGCCGGCGAGGCCGCCTGGACCGGCACAAATGTAGGCCCAGCAAACACTCCACTCGGCTCGTGGGGTACCACTATTGTCGATCTTGCCTCATTGACTGCGCCTGGGGATTCGATCAGGCTGCGTTTCACCGCCAGCCAGGACGGCTGCAATGGCGTGGAAGGTTGGTACATCGACAACATCCGCGTCTACAACTGCGTCGCCCTTGAAGCTCCGGATCTCTCGCTCGGAGGCGACTATCAGAATCCGGATCCGGACGGTTCTTATACTCTCAATTGGACGAGACCCGCGGGCGCAACCGGCCCTGACGTGTTACAGGAGTCAAGCGTCTGTGGCGCTTTGCTTTCCGACGACGCGGAAAACGGCCTCGGTCAGTGGACCGTTGCCAGCTCAGACGTGATCGCGCCTGTGTGGCAAACGTCAAATACAAAGCCTCAGCACAGCGGTACATCGTTCTGGGCCAACCCTGTTTCTGAACAGGAAACCCAGAGCACATCTACCACCCTTACGTTCAATAACGCGATCCAGATCCCCGCTACAGGGATAACCACGCTCGATTTCTCCGACTGGTACTTCAACGAATCCGATGATAAGGGTGCGGTGGAAGTTTCCACAGACAACGGTACTACCTGGACTGAGGTTGATACCGTCAACCGGAATGGGGGACTCGACGCCGGTGCTACAGCCCTCGCGAACGAACCACTCAAGCCACGTCAGGTGGACTTGACCATCTACAGTGGGCAGACAATCCGTTTGCGCTTCAAGTACTCGATGGGGCAGTCAAATTTCTTTGTCCAGCACCACTATGGATGGTACGTTGACAACATCTCCATCACGAACGACAGCTTCCACGATGTCGTGACCACAAACAGCACCTCATACACGGTCACAGGCAGGGCTGCTGGCTCGCGCTGCTACCGGGTGCGCACCAGCTATGACTTTGGTTCCGACCTGGTTCCGAGTCCCTATAGCAATCAGGTCACTGCCGTAAGCTCGCTTGTTTCCTGCACTATCAACTTTGCCCACTCCTCACATGGTTCGACCGCGAGCGCTTCATCAACCTTCACCAGCCGCAACTATTCACCTGAAGGAGCCATCAATGGCGACGTCATCGGTGCGGGTTGGGAGCAGGGTGGTGGTTGGAATGATGCCACACGCGATGTGTGGCCCGATTGGCTGGAGGTAGATTTCCATAACCTCCGCACAATTAGAGAAATCCGGGTCTACACGCTCCAGAACAATTTCAAGAACCCGGTGCAGCCGGATCCCACTACACCCGCTGATCTGTACGGCATTCGCCTCTTTGATGTGCAGTACTGGAACGGTACATCGTGGGTGACCATCGGAGGTTTCAATCAAGAACCAGGAAACGACAAAGCAATGAGTGTGTTCACATTCGCCGACGTGCAGACAAGTAAGATTCGTGTCTTCGTCAACGCGGGCCGGGTGTACTACTCGCGCATTGTCGAAGTTGAAGCTATAGGATGCCCGAACTGACGGACTTAAATCGTCCGTTTTCCGGAGCGGAGGTTCAATCTCCGCTCCGGCTCTGGCAAGCCGACGGTTTGGGTTGAAGGTTTTCTTTGCAGGCTATCTCGGATCGCGACATAGCCGGGAGGTAGAAGGAGCGAAAATGCGCACGAAATCTCGTCACTGGCTTAGACCTTCTTTATTTGTAGTTATAATCCTATTTTCCATCTCTGGCTTCGTCATATCTTCAGCACAGCTCAACACCCCCGGTGTTCCGGGTGTAACAAGTTTGCCGAGCGTGTTTGACGTTCGCGGGCCTGACGGTGTCCCACAGGGACTGAGAACTGGCATGCGAACTCCAGCACAAATTGCTGCGCTTACGGCACTGGAGCAGCAAGTCGGCGGATCGCTCACGGTACAGTATAACGGCCTCACTGCCACGCCCCGCCACATGTTCAGCCAGGGAAAGTATCTGTCAGCGCCCAGCTCAGCGCCACCGGAAACGGTGGCTCGCGATTTCATAGCCCGCTGGCGAGACATCTTTCGCTTCAGCAACGCCGATCTCGCTAACTTGCGTCTCAAGAGCCGCGCCACCGTTCCCGATATGGGGGTGACTATCCTGCTCTTCGAACAGACTGTCAGTAATCTTTCTGTTTACAAAGGTGAGGTACTGGTCAATGTCAACCGCGCCGGGCAGGTGATGAGTGTTGGCGGCGACAGCTTCCCGCAAATCTCCATTGTCAATGCAGCGGCGATCACACCGGAACAGTCGCTGAGCGATGCGTATACGATCACAGAACAACAAGCGATTCTACTGGCAGCAGCGCAACTAGGCGTGTCCGGATTCGTACCCCAGCGTGTGGGCACTCAAAATGTACCAAGAACGTTTGGCAGTGCGCCGCGGGAGTACGTGATCGGTTCCAAGTACAGCCGCGGCGTTTTTACTGACGACATCATCGTTACGAAGATCATTTTCCCGCTCGGTGGTCAAGGACGCCTCGCCTACAAGTTCACGCTCACTACACCGCAGCATAACGGTATCATGTGGGAAAACATCGTGGATGGGCAGACAGGCACGGTACTTCGCCGTGGCAGTCTTACGTCTTTCCAGACGGGCGGTGGAACGGGTGTCGGCCGGCGCAGCACCTTCCGCCCCGACATCCAGGATCTCGTCGAATCGCAGAACCAGGCTGGAACTGCCCAGGCCAAAGTTACCGATACGATGCCAACCGTACTTTCTGGTATCCTTGGTTTCGGCCGCTCCCCCGCACCTGGGGTGCCACCAAACTACCAGAATCCAGAGGACTTCACCCCCACTGCGACCTCCAGCAATGGGCGCGGTTTCAAATTCAGCCAAGTGAATGCGCGCAATGAAAGTCCGCTGATCTATAACACCGGCTTCGGCCAGGTCTTGCGCGGTTTTCCCGATGCTTTAAACCCATCACCCTGGTCGCCCTTCGGTTGGTTCTATCTGCCTACCGACACTGGCGGAGCCGAGATTGCGGTCGCCAATGGGCAGCGCACCACCACCCGGGACCACGGTTACAACATACACGCAAGCGCGCGGACCCGTAATGCAGTCAACCCCAGCAACTCACCGACTGGCAATGGCGACCAGCCATTCTCAGCCGACCTTACGCCGCTGTCCGGCGGGCCCGTAACCCTGCCGGACGGCCGCACGCTTTCGTCGGTCTTCCAGTCTCGTTACACTGAGGGCAACAACGTTTTGGTCGCAGACGACCATGCCAACGACAACGAGGCAACCCACGGGATCAAGGGATACAACTCCAATCGGAACTACACCGCTTCGTACTTCGACTATCTAATGAGCTACGAATACGGTGGCCAGAACGCCGCCACCGGAGTCTTCCCTGCCACCACGCACCCGGATGTCTTCCCAGCGACCACCACGCTTTTCTATTACAACAATCTAATTCACGACTACTTGTACAGTATCGGCTTCACGGAAGCGCTGTGGAACTTTCAGCAGGATAACTTTGGCCGCGGGGGCGAAGGTGGCGACGCCGTTTCGGCGCAGGTGCACGACGGGTCCGGCATCAATAATGCGAACTTTGGTACGCCCGCCGACGGCGGCTCGCCACGCATGCAGATGTTTCTCTGGACTGAGGATGCGGCCCGCCGCTCCGACGGCGATTTCGACTTCGACGTGGTGCAGCATGAGTATTACCACGGAGTCTCCAACCGATCAGCGGCCAAGGGCGACACGGGTTGCCTCGGTTTAGGCGTCGTAGTCCAGTTTCCAAGCGAGGCCGGAGGACAAGGTGAAGGCTGGAGCGACTACCAAGCTGAATCGTTGACCGACGACGATGTAACCGGAGAGTTCGTGCTCGGTGAGTTTGACCGTGGCATTCGAACGCTACCGATGAACAACTTTCGCTGGTCATATGGATCGCTAAACCGCCGCGCTTTCACTCGGCGTGACCAACAGCCACCGGACCCAAACACCAGCGCGCCGTCAACTAACCCAACCAACTATCCAGTTTTCCAGGTTCACCACGTGGGGACAATTTTTGCCGCAATGCTCTGGGACATGCGAGAACTGCTGATTATGAAGCAGAAGGTAAATAACGCATTTCCGGGCGTCTTCTTCGACGGCACCAGGCGCCTGGGCACAGGGGCGAGCTTTTACATCGGCGAACGATTCGTCCAATCAGTTGATTCGAATCACCCAATCGACTATCGCGAATCTTTCGGCACACACGCTGTCGTTCCCAACTCAAATGGACTTCCGACCGTGGTGCCTAACGTTAAGGCCGCTGACATTGTGCGTCCGGGACTGGTAGCGAGTGAGATTCAGACATCGGGTAACCGACAGGGACCGCTTGCCATCGCGGTCAGTCGAGGCGCCCGCCTGGCTGATACTTTGGTGCTTCGCGGCCTTCAGCTGTCGCCCTGCAGTCCATCCATAGTTGATACGCGCGACTCGATCCTGTTGGCCGATAAAGAGCTCACGGGTGGCGAGAATCGAGCGGTGATCTGGCGGGCATTTGCCAGCCACGGCGTCGGCGTCGGTGCCAGCTCAAGTGCGGGGACAGGCAACGATCAGGGAGCCCCCCCAGCCGGCAGTGGAGCTTCTACGACCGCGCCCGCAGTCGTCGAAGACTTCAACGTACCGGAGGGTGTTCTTGCTTGTGAGCAGAATGGGCCATTACCGGCACCTTCATTTACACTTTCGAACACGTCCAACAACACTGTGACCATACAGATCACGCCTGTGGCGGGAGCTGCTACATACCTCATCAGTCGTGCGGAGAGCGCTGATGGTCCATTTATCAACATTGGCGAGACCACCGGAACCACTTTCAACGACAACAATGGCGGTGTAGGTCTCCTTCTAGACGCGACCTATTTCTACCAGGTCCGTGCCTCACGCGATGCCGAGGCCAACTGCGTGGGCACAGCTAATATCCAGAGCATCACCGTGACCATCGGTGTAGTCATCCAACCAGCCCCAATCTTTGCCGGCGTGGATCGCGTAGATGACCCACGCGACGGCAACCGGCTGATAGTCAGCTGGAAGCCTGCGAATTCCATTAACCCGAACGCGCAAATCGTCTACGACGTTTACCGCGCAGATACAGTGGCGCAGGGCGACGGTACGCAGCGCGCTTCGTTCACTCCATCGGTTGCGAACCGAATCGCTAACGGACTGACTGGTACTTCTCTGTCCGATACTGGACTGGAGTTGGGCAACGTTTACTATTACATCGTTCAGGCCCGCGACATTAACGCCAACAAGATCGACACCAATGACACCGGAAACACTGTCACCAGGTTCAATGCTCCTACAGTAAACGCGGTAACCGATAATCCACCGTTCGCCTTGGAAACTTTCGAGTCAAACTCTGCGAATAATCGCTTTACGCCTGCCTTGAACGAAGCTGGGGGCGACCCAGACCAGTCTCTAGCGATTTTCCAGCGGGTGACCGGCGAGACATTTGGCGGTTTACCGACTGTGGGCAAGATGTACGCCCCAGAGTTCAGCCCCGGCCATGAGGAGACCGGTTGCAATCCGAATCCGGGTGGCACAGCGTGTGGCGGACAAGCGGATTACGCAGTTACCATCGGGCCGCTTAACACTCTGACGCCGACCTCGATCATGGAATTCGACCACTCCTTCAACCAGGAAGAATTCTTCGACGGTGGTGTGGTAGAAATTTCTGTAGGCGATCCAACGTTCCAGGGTTCAACGCCGTTCACGAACAACGCGACCGTCTTTGATGCCGGGAATTTCATCATTGAGAGCGCCTACAAGTCGCCGCTGGATGGAGTGCTGGAGGAGCCGGTAAAACTTTCCATCCTTCAGGGTCGCCTTGCGTATTCCGGGGTGCAAAGCCGTCAGCACGTGCGTATTTCCTTGAACGATTTCGCACCGGGTAGAACCTACAACCCACAAAGTCTGCCCGTCTATATACGCTTCCGCAATACCTCTGACGTCGCCTCCGCCAACGGAGTCGATGCGGGTTGGTTTATAGATAATCTCGTAATTAACAACCTCCTCTGTCGCCTGAACCTAGCGCTCGGCGCCGAAGCGACTGCCTCCTCGACTTACTCCACCCGGAACTACTCAACTTCAGGTGCCGTGGACGGTGAGCGCGCTGGGGCCAACTGGGAGTCCGGCGGCGGGTGGAACGACGCCACACGTGATGTCTGGCCGGACCACCTGCAAGTCAACTTCAACGGGACGCCGACAATAAGCGAAATACGTGTCTACACGTTGCAGAACGACTTCCGGAATCCGGTAGAGCCGACGCCGCTGACTCAGGCAGACCTCTACGGTATTAAGGATTTCGAAGTTCAGACCTGTAACGGTGCGACCTGCACCACGATACCAGTAGTCGGAACGGTAACGAACAACGACAAGGCGATGAGAATCATTGTCCTGCCCACACCGGTTCAAGCAACCGGCGTGCGGATAGTGGTCAACATGGGAAGAGTGTACTTTTCGCGGATCGTCGAAGTGGAGGCTTTTGGTTGTCCGCCTTAAGGCCTTGACCGGGTATTAGCGTGCTCGATTAAGTCCGGCGAGGGGTGGCTACACGGAGAGCCACCCCTAGTTCGTTTAATTTCGTGTGATTTCGTGGATCGTCTGTTTTGCTTCGCAAAACGATGCGATCCAAGAAATCACACAAAATTACACGAACAAGCACCAAAGCTTGTGGAGACGTACCAGGTGGTTTCTATAGGACATCTGCAAGTCGGTAGCCTGCTGATAAATAGTTATATGTTATCGGTGCTGACTTCGGACTTGTGCAACTATTCCTTGAGTCGAAATTCGCACATTTCCAAATATCTCGCGCGCAAAGATCGGGGCCGGGGTGAGTAAGAGTTTGAGTACTTTCAAGACTATCGCCTGTTGAAAGAGAGCGGTCGGCTTGCGCAGCATGTGAAATATTTCCAGCAACACTCTGCGCACCTCTTTGTCCGTTAAGGTCAGCTGCACCACTTGATCCATGTAAGCGTGCATGAACCGGGTGAATCTTGTTGGGCAACCACCCTCGGTTCCTTGATGGCCAGTGGCGTTTATTCAGAGTAAAAAGCTGCGGGTAGCAATTAGACCGGCATCTCTCTATTAAGGCATGATTGAGAATGTCGCATCCTGTTTTACTAATTTTCGGGTGACCATATCTTTGGCTTCAATTGCGGCGGTGTAATGGCCCGGTGAAAGGCCGCTTAGGCCGATATACTCGGCCAGAGTTAGGTGCGGCACAGGTTCGCTAACCCAATCAGTCAACATATAATCAAAAGGCCTGGTTGCAGCATTTCCCTCTTTCAGCAACCTTACAGTAACCCTGACCAAAGGATTTCCCGTTTCGGAACTGTTAGCAGCGTTATAAACCGTCAGAAAAATAATTAAGTTGTCCGTGGCGCTGAATTGTCTAGTAGGAAATGGACGGATCTTTGCGTTTTTGTGAACGAAGACATCCGGGGCAGCATTTTGCGATTGCTTTGTAGCTTCTGCGTGGCGGCTAAGTACGACTGCACTAGTTGCAAACTCGGAGTTCAGCTCAGGTAACTGCAGCTTTTCTCTTTTGGCTGTTCTCTTTCCCGACTGTCTATCGCGAACTATTAAATCTAATGTGTACTCACCAGAGGCCAGGTGCAGATCCTGTCGATAAAAAATATTATTGCTCACAATCGAGCGATACTGCTCTTCTTTGAGACTCACATCGAAATAGCCACCGAGCCGGGAAATGATTCGGTCGCCAGCACCTCGAATTACACCCAGAACGTCCAGCTGCATACCACGTTTGTCACCTTTTTGAGTAAAAGCAATCGCTTTGGGCTGCAGTTCGATCGCCACTGGAATTGTATAAAGTCCCTCCGCCCCTCTAAATGGTGTCAGCTCAACCGCAATGGGAATTCCGGGTTCGGCTTCCGCTTTAGCGATGCTCTCAAGCAACCGTTTCTCTTCCGGTGAAAGCGGAACGAAGTCTTCCATGGGCACGGCATAGTAACCTGACCGCGCGATCACTTCGGCTTCCGGTGAGCGAACCTTAATCTTGACTTTTCGGAAAGAGCCATCAAAGTTTTGGTTAGTGCTGCTATAGACAAGGGTGTAGCGAGCTCTGATTTCCCGATCGACACGTTCGAGCCCCTTGGCGATGTCATTGGTTCCCTTGATGAACCTCCCGCCGGTGTCTTGCGACATCCGGTACAAAATGTCGTACTCGCGATTCTGTCCTTCTTGACGCACGGTATCAAAAACATTCTCTCCACCGACCGCTTGAATTCTCTGTTCCTGGTTGGTGATTGCGGAAACTCCTGATAAAGGTGAGGCTGGAACGAATGAGCCTGAGGCCGGCGCGCTGGCCCGCAATCCAGCTGAGTCAATAATGTAAAGCGCAACGTTCGCGCGGTTTGCCAGGTCGATTGTGCTTCGAACCTGCCAATCGAGAACTGCTGGCGTGACAAAACCCTGTGAAAACAGCACCAGTGTTTTTTTACCGGGCAGGTTGCGCAACCCCTCGCAAATCGCTGCTATGGAAGCGAGGATCGGACGCGATTGCTGCAAGCTCAGTGCGGTTCGAAGCAGAATGAATTGTTGCAAGACGCGGGCAGCAATCATCTGCCGGGCGGCTCCAGAGCCAGCTGCAGCAGTGGTAATCGAGGAAGGTGGCGGAGTATTCGGACCGGCAGCCTGCTCCCTCGAGCTGTCGATGTTGGCCGCAATATCCTTCTGCTCGAAATTTGCGGCGGAACCACTGGCCCTGGTAAAGGTCTGCAGCGAATTGAGGATCTGTGTCTTATCCAGAGTGAAGTTTTGCAGTAGCTGCAATCCGTTGGCTACGCTGAACAAGGCTACTAGGTCATTTCCTGAAATCTGTTCGCGAACATATTTCATGGTCCCTTCGCGCACACGTTTTAGGTTAGTCACATCGGTGGTTTGACCATCAATCACCAAAGCGATGATGTTACGCGTTTCACTGACTTGAGTCTCTTTAGTTACCTGAGTCGAAGGTGTTTTGCTGGTCGAAACAGGTGGATCGAAAGCCTGGATCGTCTGTATTGTTCCATCCTCATTGACCTCAAAATCCTCGGCTTTAAGATTGGAAATGTATTCACCTTTCTTGTCCTTGACCATTACATCGATACTGACGAGGTGTGATTTTACTCGCACTACCTCTTCCGGTTCCTGTGCCAGGAAGCAAACGGTGCTCAGGTCTAGAAACAAAAGCAGCCCCAGGCATCGCCAAAGAGTTCGACAAACTTTGGATCGATTGCGAAACATTTCTTTTTCTCCAGGGAATCCGAAAAACTATTTAGGATTTAGGATTTAGGATTTAGGATTTAGGATTTAGGAAAATAATGTTGCGAATTTGGAATTGCGAATTGCGAATTTTGTTTTAGCCAAAAGAGCGTCACTTTTGTTTCGTGCGGTTCGTGCTGATTCGTGGATCGTTTCTTCTTCTAAAGAAAGGATCCACGAAACAACACGAATTCCACAATCCGTATTTCGCAATCCGCATTTCGCCATCCGCAAAACGAAATTCGCAAATTCGAAATTTAATTCCTAAATCCTAATTCCTAAATCCTAAATCTCTTCACTCTCTCCCTACCCCGAGGGCGTCAGCAACCCGGTTGATGTAGTTGAACCACGACGCGATCAGGGTGATCTGCAGAATCGCTCGATCGTCAAAGCCGACCGAGTGCAATTGCTCGTGATCCCGAACTGAGATGCGGGTGGCATCCCGCGTAATCTGCACCACAAAGTCGAGCATGGTCCGCTCTTGTTCGGAGATGGGAGCAGTCTTGTAGTCCTGTTCCAGAGCCCTCACCATCTCGTCATCTAAGGTAACCCGACGCAGAAACTCTGCGTGCGATTCAATTCAATAATGACAACGATTCGTAACAGACACTACGGTTGTAATCATCTCATGCTGGCGCCGCGTCAGTGGCAGCTCCGGGGACATCAGCGCCCCAAAGGTGGCGAATGCATGATAAAGAGCTTTTGGAATCAAACTATGCGAAGCCACGATACTGGAAGTTTCGCCACCTGCGGTCGGGTGTATCGGGGTGGCATACTCAACTGGGTACAGCTCGCGCTGAGCCTCAACGGCTTTGCGCACCTCAGGGTCTTCGGAAACGTCAACAGTCTTGATCCAGGTCATTCAGATGTAGTTCCTCTCTCAGCTTTTATTGAAAGTTTTTTAGGGCGAACGAGCAAGAGGTATGCGGGAAACCCAAGCGCAACTACGCCGACCCCCATAAAGGCCCGGGTTGGGTCGTCGCTCGCCAAAAGGATCAATAATGGAAATATTAGCGCCAAAAAGAGCAGTGGTGTCAAAGGGTAACCGGGAGTTCGATACTCTACGAAATTCCGTTTGCGCCGGATTATAAAAAGGCCCCCCACGGTCAACGCGATGAATAAGACAACCACAAAAATAAAGTAGGCAACGATTTCCCTAAAGTTGCCCAAAAGCACTAACACAGACGCTACTCCAGCTTGAAACGATATGGCGCGTGCCGGAGTTTCAAACCGCGGATGAATCGACGCCGCAACGGGGATGAAGAGCCCATCACGAGCCATTGCAAAATAGACTCTTGGAGCTGCCATCACCACCGCAGCCAAACTGCCCAGCACAGCCACAACAACCACCAGAGAAAACACTCGGCCTCCAGCCCAACCAAACAAGACCTCTCCCGCCTGAGCAGCAAATGTCTCGCCGGAAGTAACCGCATCTGGCGCAACGAGATAGATAAAAACCGCACTGATCGAAATGTAGACCACGGTGACGATAGCTACGCCCGTAACCAGTGCCCGCGGCAAACTGCGAGCTGGATCCTTGACCTCGCCGGCGAGTTTGCTGACATCCCACCAGCCACCGAAAGAGAAGAAAGCTCCAATCATTCCGGAAGCCAGCGCCGCAACCAGCGGAGCAGAGTTGTTGCGTTGGGCAAAGAAAGGGGTGAAGTTCGACCAGTCACCAAGTTGCAAGCCAAATCCCCAGAGTAGAATAAGTCCTAGCGATCCAAGCTTTAAGATCGTGAGCGTGCGAACGAACCACGCTCCAATGCTTACACCGCGAATATTGATGAGCGCGACCAAAAGAATCGTGGTAATGG
>Ga0187893_10000822_pt1 | contig 78609 bp, 85 predicted proteins | sample MA1701074metaG_FD_139574 | JGI IMG/M metagenome (GOLD analysis project Ga0187893, IMG submission 139574) | White microbial mat communities from a basaltic lava cave in the Kipuka Kanohina Cave System on the Island of Hawaii, USA - MA170107-4 metaG ...
CGACAACGTCAACTTGACCGTGGAACTGATTGTGCCTGTCGCCCTCGAGCAGGGCTCGAAGTTCGCCATCCGTGAAGGCGGTCTCACCGTCGGCGCCGGCGTCGTTACTAAAATCGTCGAATAATAAGGGAAGGCTGGTACGTTAGCATGGCTTCCAAGAAGAAGGATGTTCGCCCGGTGATCACACTTCAATGCAGTGATTGCAAGGAGCGAAATTACACCACCGAGAAGAATCGTCGCAACGATCCGAATCGGCTCGAGTTCAGCAAGTTCTGCCCGCGTTGCAGGAAACACACTCTGCATCGCGAAACAAAGTAAATTTGGGGGGCACGCCACAACGTGCCCCAACGAAGGCCAGTAGCTCAATTGGTAGAGCACTCGTCTCCAAAACGAGCGGTTGTGGGTTCAAGTCCTGCCTGGCCTGTATAAAAGCGACGCCGCTGTGAGTAGGGCGGCGTTTTAGCCGTAAATGCGTGAAGGAGTACAAACCTTGGCAGAGAAGACCAGAAAACCGAATGCTATTCAGGCGTTCTTCCGCGAAACAGCCGGTGAACTGCGCAAAGTTTCGTGGCCCACATGGCCCGAAGTCTGGCAATTAACTCTTATCGTGCTGGCTGTCATGTTGGTGATGGGCGTGATCCTCGGTCTAACCGATGGCGGCGCCCGCGAGTTGTTGAATACGATTTTAGGTCTTTAGTAAGACACGGAGTGTGAAGTCGAATGTCGTTGCAGGAAGAATTCGAACGCGAGTCAGCGGAATCGACTGAAGAAGAAAACTCGGTTGAATCATCGTTGACGGAATCGGACGCCCAACAGGAAACGGGCGACTCCGAATCTGATCGCGTCCCTGCCGCTGCGGATGAGCCCACTGCGGAAGTCTCTAAAAGCGAGGAAGAGGAAACCCCGTCTCCTGCCCCAGTCAAACCTGCTTCCTCCTCGGCGGAAAGTTCTCATCTCGGAGAAGTCGAAGGTCCGGCATGGTATGTGATCCATTGTTATTCGGGTTACGAGAATAAAGTCCGTCATAATCTCGAACAACGCATCGAGACAATGGGTATGAAGGACAAGATCTTCGATGTGGTCATCCCTACGCAGGAAGAGATCGAAGTGAAGGATGGCAAACGCCGCACTGTCGAGCGACACATCTTCCCCGGCTATGTGCTGGTGAACATGGCATTGAGCGAAGACTCGTGGTACGTTGTGCGCAACACGCCAGGTGTGACCGGTTTCGTCGGCATGGGCAATAACCCCACGCCTCTGCGACCTGAAGAAGTTTCGCAGATCATCAAGCGCATGGAGGCCGAAGCGCCGATGGTCAAGGTCTCGTTCAAGGTTGGCGAGCGCGTGCGCATCATTGACGGTCCGTTCAACGATTTCCGCGGCAACGTCTCCGAGATCGATATGGAGCGAACCAAGGTCCGCGTGATGGTCAACTTCTTCGGGCGTGAAACGCCGGTGGAGTTGGACTTCCTGCAGGTGGAAAAATCGTAGTCAGAGAAAAACTACCAGGTAGAAACAGGTTTGGGCTTGGAACGAATCGTTTGTCCAAAGTCTGACGTAGTGGGAGGGCGTCCCGATACTCAACCGCCCGCTAAAACCACATAGGAGTAGAAATGGCAAAGAAGTTCAAAGCAATCGTTCGTCTCCAGCTTGAGGCTGGAAAAGCCAACCCGGCGCCCCCGGTGGGTCCCGCGCTGGCGGGCCATGGCATCAACATCATGGCGTTCTGTAAAGAATACAATGCCCGCACGTCGAACAAGCCGGGCGAAGTGATTCCCGCAGAAATCACTGTGTACACCGACGGGTCTTTCACGTTCGTGTTGAAGACCTCTCCGGCAGCGGTGATGTTGCGCAAAGCCGCAAAGGTGGAAAAAGGCTCCGGCGTGCCCAACAAGGACAAGGTCGGCAAGGTGACGCGCGCGCAGATCAAGGAAATCGCGGAAGCCAAGATGAAAGATTTGAACGCGATCGATCTCGAAGGCGCGATGAAACAGATCGAAGGCACCGCCCGCTCCATGGGCATCACGGTGACCGATTAATTTTGTGGGAGTGAAGCGCTGGTCGAGTAGGGCGAAGTCCGTATCGAGGCCAACAACTTCACGATTGCACCACGGAGGTAAATATGGCTACAAAACACGGAAAGAAATACAAAGCCGCCTTGGAAAAGGTGGATGTAACGAAAGAATATTCGGTTCGCGAAGCGGTTGCGCTCGCGAAAGCCACCACCATCACGAAATTCGACTCGACGGTTGAAGTGCACATCCGCACCGCACTCGACCCGCGCCAATCGGACCAGCAAGTGCGCGATGTGGTTGTCCTGCCGCATGGCTTGGGCAAGACGGTGCGCGTGCTCGTCTTTGCACAAGGAGAGGGCGCTACGGCGGCGCGTTCCGCCGGGGCTGATCTCGTTGCAGATGACGATGACACGTTGAAGAAGATCGAAAGCGGTATGTTGGATTTTGACGTTGCCATTGCAACGCCCGATGCGATGGGCAAGGTGGGTCGTCTCGGACGTGTGCTTGGTCCGCGCGGGTTGATGCCGAACCCCAAGGCTGGGACGGTCGTCAACGCGGATGACCTGCCGCGCGCTATTAAGGAAGCGAAGGCCGGTCGCGTCGAGTTCCGTCTCGATAAGACCTCGAACATCCACGTTTCGGTGGGCAAGGCATCCTTCTCCGCCGACCAGTTGTATGATAATTTCTCCGCGTTGATGGCGGCGATCCACAAAGCCCGCCCTGCGGGCGCGAAAGGCGATTACATCAAGCGCGTCACGCTGACCACAACAATGGGTCCCGGCATAAAAGTGAATGCCAGCGAGACCCAAAAACTCGAGGGAACCGGGTAAAATAGAGCCCGATAAACCTAACAAGCCACTTCGCCAATGACGGCGGGTGTCCTCCGGGACTTAATTTCCTGCTCAGGTGAAGACGAAAAGCAATCATCCCCACCTCCATGGGGTTTGCCAGAGTCTTTGCCATGCGTGTGGCAAAGACTTTTTATTGAAAGGAGGTGAGTGTCCTTTGGCAGTATCAAAAGAACGGAAACAAGAAGTGCTGGCTGGCTATGATGAATGGTTGAAGAAAAGCCAGGCGGTTATTCTTGTGGAGTACACCGGCGCGAAGATGAAAGACCTCGACGCCATCCGCGCCAAGGTCCGCGAATCGGGCGGTGAATTCCACGTGTTGAAAAACACGCTGGCACGCCGCGCGTTCGCTTCGAACGGCATGGAGTTCCCCAAGGATTTCCTAGTGAAGAGCACGGCAGTCTCATTTGCGTTCAGTGACCCGGCGTCCACCGCAAAAGCCCTGACCGACGCGATGAAAGGCAAAGACTTCGTGAAAGTCAAAGGCGGATTTATGAGCGGACAGACGCTAAGTGCCGCGCAAGTCAAAGCCCTGTCTGATATGCCGCCGTTGCCTGTTGTTCGTGCACAATTGCTCGGAGTTTTGCAGGCTCCTGCCGGCAAACTCGTCCGCACGATCGCCGAGCCCGCTCGCGGGTTGGCGGCTGTCGTCAGAGCGTTCGCAGAGAAAGCGAGCGCAGCGAATGCCGCGGCGTAATCGGCTGAACGTTGCGCATTTCAAAACAAAATTATTCTGAAAGTCAGGAGTATCAAACAATGGCTGACAAGCTCGAAAAACTCGTGGATGAACTTTCCACACTGTCCGTCCTCGAGGCGGCAGATCTCGTGAAGAAACTGGAAGAAAAGTGGGGCGTCTCCGCCGCGGCTCCGGTTGCGATGGCGGCAATGCCCGGTGCAACGGCTGGCGGCGCGGCCGCTGAGCCCGTCGAAGAGAAGACCGAGTTCGATGTGGTCATCAAGGATGCCGGCGCCAAGAAGATCGACGTAATCAAGGTCATCCGTCAATTGACCAATCTCGGTCTGGGCGAAGCCAAGACCATGGCGGAAACCGCCGGTTCGAAGGTGCTCGCAGGTGTCGGTAAGGATGCCGCCAACGACGCGAAGAAGAAACTCGAAGAAGCCGGCGCGTCCGTCGTTCTCGAGTAAGAAACTTACTTCACTCGAATTTCACATTCTTCAAAAGACGACCCATGACCAATGGGTCGTCTTTTCATTTTTGAAAGTGCATTGGCACGACTGATTTCCTACAAATTTGATTGACCCTAGTTCCCGCGATTCCTATAATGAGCGCAATTGGTCTGACCACCATACCACGAGAAAACTCATGAAAATTCAGAAAATTTCACACAAATCCCTCGTTGAAACCGCCGCCGGCAAACTTGCCGCATCCCTGCTCGATGGAACGATCTCACAGGGAACGCAGTTGCCGTCCGAACGGGTGCTGATGAATCAACTGGGAGTCAGCCGCGCCACGCTGCGCGAAGCGTTGAAGTCCCTGGAGGAAAACCGTCTGGTCGAATCGAAACCGAATGTGGGTTGGTTCGCGTTGGCCATAGACGAGACGAACATTACGCAGGCAAAGGAACTGGCAGGAAACGCGGACGAGGCCTCGTCAGCCCGCCCGGCGAACGGAGGCGAGCCGCTCACTGGTCCACGAAGGATTCCCGTCTCACCTGAAAAGCCGATCCACATCCCCAATCTTCAAAAGGACCGGCTCGGCACGTTCGAATTCATCTCATGGTGGGAACGTGAGAAGGTCAAAAACGCCAAGGTGCTGGTGATCGGCGCAGGCGCGCTCGGCAACGAGGTCATCAAAAACCTCGCGCTGATGGGTGTGGGCAACATATTTATCATTGACTTCGATAAGATCGAAGCCGCAAACCTCAGCCGTTCCGTGTTGTTTCGCGAGACCGACAATAACCGCAGTAAAGCCGAAGTGGCGGCGGCGCGGGCGAAGGCTGTGAACCCGGACGTGCACGTGCAATATCTGAATGCAGATATGACCACCGGGCTCGGGCTGGGGATTATCCGCCGCATGGATGTGATCGTTGGATGTCTCGATAACCGCGAGGCGCGGCTGGCAGCGAACCGTTTCTGTTATTGGATGAACAAGGCGTGGGTGGACGGTGCCATTCAGGAGTTGCTTGGTTTGATGCGAGTGTTCGTCCCGGGTGAAGGCGCGTGCTACGAATGCACACTCACCGAGGCGGCACTGCGCGACCTGTCTTTGCGCTATTCGTGCCAGTTGCTGGCGCGTCAAAACGTGTTGCTTGGAAAAGTGCCGACCACACCGACGATCGCCTCGATCATTGGCGGTATGCAGTCACAAGAAGCCCTTAAACTCATCCACACCATGCCGGTAGAGGCGGGCAAAGTGGTGCACTTCAACGGCCTGACCAACCACATGCACACCACGGCATATGTGCCGCGCGAGGAGTGTGAAAGTCACTGGGTATACGGTGACATTACTGAACTTCCTGCACGCGCGGAACGTGCCACCCTTCACGACCTGTTACGCATCGCCCGCGCGGATCTGGGTCCGCAGGCGGTGATCGAACTCGATCAGGAACTGGTCACATCGCTGGAGTGTCCAAGCTGCCACACAAAAGATGATGTGCTGAAACCGTTGAGCGATATCACCTTCGAGGCAGGGCATTGCCCAACCTGCGGCACATTGCGCGAAGCGAGCTTCACGCACATGATCACCGGCGATGAGAACTTCCTCCATCGGTCTTTAGCGAGCGTGGGTGTACCTGCCCTGCATATACTGCGGGCGCAGAATGGAATGGAATATCGCTTCTACGAATTGACCGGCGACCTGCCCGAAGCGCTTCACTTCCGTCACTTTGAGCAGACCATAAAACTCGGCGATGCTGAAGAATCCTCAACTGGCGAACGTGTCCGCCTAAAGAGTCAGGTGCGGCTGGTCGATTCTCCGAATTCGACAATTCGCAATCGGATTCGCTTCAAGGATGAATCCTCAAAGGGTCTTCACATTCGACCCATTTCTGAACCCGTTCATGTCAAATTGGTGGATGCCAAACCGAGTCGGGTTCGCTTGAAGGATGAATCTCGCTTGATTTCATCTGCGGCGAGTGAGAAAGATTCAAAGGACTAAGTAATGGCAGTGGCAATGCGCGTCGCGAGCATGAGTTCCACACCCAACCCAACAAACGCAAGAGAATCGGATTCATTCATGCGCAAGCTGGTGATCGTTCTCCTGCTAGCCGTCAACGCGGTGTTAGGGATCGTTTTGTGGTTTCAAGCTAACAAGGAACTGCCGCTTCTTCTCTCCACTTTTTTTGCGGACGCCACTTTGGGCATCGTCGCCGGGTTTGGCTCGCGTATCGTTTTCCGCAAGTGGAATCGGGTTGCTCAATATCTGGTCGCCATTCTAACGGTGGTCACCGGCATGGTCATCATGGGTCCGCTCACCAAGTCTGTTCTGGGTATCGGGCCGTTCAGCTTGCAACCCGAGTTGACTGACCAGATACGCGGTCTCAGTTTTGACAGCACCTTGCCGAACCAACTGCGCAGTCTTCAGATTGACCCGAGAACGGTCGTGGATTTCAGCAAGATGGATGAAAGCGATGTGGCGCATCTCGCCGGGAGTTTGTTGCTGGCAACGCTGTCGTTACAAGCGTGGCGCAGACCGACTCGACAGGTCATCGAAGTTGAGCCGCTGGGGCATTCGCAGATCGAGGTCGAGCCGAGGAATGCTGGTATGAGCCGCGCGCCGGAAAGCTCCAATGGCTCCCGTATTCACCAGCCTGTCAGTTGGTTTCGCAGTCCGGCAGGCGGAGCAACGCCAACGCCGAGAATTCGGTCGAAGAACCGGATCAAGTCGCCTGTCCGAAATGATGCGAAGTCTCCCCGTCGGAGTCGTTCGCGACGCAAGCCTCATATCCAGCTGGCTGTTGTCGAAGAACATCGCTGTCCATATTGCCTCGACCCTGTCACTCGCAACGACGCTCGCGGCGTAAAAGAATGCGAGGTGTGTCACACGTTGCATCATGCTGATTGCTGGGCGATCACTGGCTTTTGCCAGGTGCCTCATCTAAATTCTTGATGGAAGGGTCGAATTATGTCTGATCTAAACGTAACTCTGGTGATGCCAAGTGGCGGCGTGCGTGCCGCTGAAGTGCCTGACGATGTGAAGATTCGGGATCTGGTTCCCGAACTCATCTCAGTATTGAGCCTGCCGACGGTCGGACCGGATGGACGTCCGATGACCTACCGCGCGGACAGCAAGGCGCTGGGGCGCGAGCTCAAGGAAGAGGAAACGCTGTCTGAAGCCGGCGTGCCAGATAACGATCGTCTGATGCTGACTGCGGATATCACCGCCGGCTCAATGGCAGTGGCAGGGACTCCGAGAATGCGACGTTTGCGCGGCGATTATGAATTGATGATGGAGCTTGCGGCTCGAAGCGATCTGATTTCGTTCGCCGCGTCTTCTCCGAACCCCAACCTGCCTCCGGAACGGTATGTCGTGACGTTCAAATGCAAGAGCATCGTCAGTGTGGACCGGCAGGGAAAGCCAAAATATGCCGAGCATCATCAGGTCGAAATTTACCTGCATAACCAGTACCCGCAGCGTTGGCCCGGCATGAAGTGGCTCACACCGATCTGGCACCCGAACATCAATCACCTCAACGGCAGTGTTTGTATCGACGCGGCGTGGTGGGCGGCAAGCCGCTCCCTTGACCGGCTGGTGGTGATGTTGGGTGAAATGCTTCAGTGGAAGAACTTCCATGACGATCCGACGAAACCACCTTTCCCGTGGGATGCCGAAGCGGCGCGTTGGAGTCGTGAATACCGCAAGAAACATCCGAAGGACTTCCCTGTGGATCACCGCGAACTCTTGCGACCCGAACGCGTAAAGTTCAATACAAGCGGTTCGGGAGCGAGCAAACCAAGCGTGCAGGTGAAACTTCAGCCTGTCGCGCCGAAAGTCAACAAACCCAAAATCAAATTGCGATGACCAGTGCGCACTGGCATCCAATGGCGGAACCCTGATCGTGGCTGTGGACCAGCCAACCAAATTCAGAAAGAAGAAAGGAGATACACAATGGCCGATATTCCCGTTACTCTCGTCCTTCCCTCCGGAGGTACCCGCAATGCAGAGGTGCCTGCTGAGGTGCCGGTGAAGGAATTGCTTCCTGAACTGACGACCTCGCTCGAACTCCCTGTTACAGGTCCGGATGGACGACCCATGTCCTATCGTCTCGATAGCAAAGCATTGGGTCGCGAATTGAAGGAAGAGGAGACCCTGTCTCAGGCGGGAATCCCCGAAGGCGACCGGCTGATGATGACCGCCGATGTTACCGCGGGATAGATTCCCTGACGCGGACCGCTTCGCCCCGCGGGGCGGTCCGCGCACCGAAATCATTCAAGATCATTGTGAAGAGAACACCCATGCCCGGACTGATCCGAATTGCCCCTCAGGAAGATGCTCGCCCACACAGCACGCCAAAGCCGGCAGAGTTTTCACAACGCTGGTATTCGCCTTACGACAACCAGGGCATTGAGCCGGTGGTTTCGGTCTACCTCGCGCGGCTAGCCTATTTTCGCATCACGTCTCACGCAGACACTTCGGAAGACGAAGTCGGCGGCGTGCTGGTCGGTCAATGGTGCGAAGAGCCGGAGACCGGTAGTCAGTTCGTCATTGTGAATCACATGCTTCCTGCCCGCCACACGAGGCAGGGTAGTGTCTACCTGACCTTCACCAAGGATACCCTGCTGGATGTGCACGATCAGATCGAAAAATACTACCCGGATGAAAAGATCGTCGGTTGGTATCACACGCACCCGCGCATGGGAGTTTTTCTTTCGCATTACGACACGTTTTTGCACAACAATTTTTTCCCCGAACCCTGGCAAGTAGCCCTTGTGGTGGAGCCTTTCACTTCGGCGGCTGGGTTCTTTATCCGCCAGAATGACGGCGCGCTCGACCCTTCTCGTTATTTTGGTTTTTACGAAATGGACGGAGCCAACGGGCGCAGGAGCGTCGTCCACTGGCATAACCTGAAAAAAACGGAAAGTGAATTCGAAGGAGGTACCCTCTATGAATAGACGAATGCGAACCTATTATTATGCCTTGCTCGGTGCGATGGGTGGGCTGATCGGCTGGCAGGTCAGCGACCAGGTCGGTCTGTCGTTCTCGTCGAACCTGTATCTCAGCGAGGCAATCGTCGGCGCGCTCGTGGGATTAAGCGTTGGGCTGTTCATCGGTCTCACCGAGGGCGCGCTCACGCGGAACCCTGTCCAGGCGGTCAAATCGGGTGTGTTCAGCGGCCTGCTCGGCTTGGGCGCCGGGGCAATTGGCTTGCCATTGAGCGAATTCCTGTTCCAATCTGTTGGAGCAGGGATCGTTGGGCGAGCGCTCGGTTGGGCTGTGTTCGGCATGTTGATCGGCTTGGCAGAAGGTATTGTCGGCAAGTCGCAAGCGTGGAAAGGCATGCTCGGCGGATTGCTTGGTGGTGCATTGGGCGGCATCTTCCTCGAACTTGTGCATGCCCGCCTTCAAGACCCGTTGACCGGCAAGGTTGCAGGCTTGGTTCTGCTTGGCGCTTCGGTCGGAGCATTCATTTCCCTGATCGTTGTCCTGCTCTCCCGCGCCTGGCTCGAGGTCACGTCCGGTAAGCTCAAGGGCACCGAGTTCATTCTCGATAAGTTCATGCGCGCTGGCGGGCCGTCGGTTGCCATTGGAAGCTCGCCGCTCAAATCGGAGATCGTTCTTCCCGACCCAGACGTCGCTCCGCAACATGCGATGTTGACCGGAAACGGCATGGCGTTCTCGCTGAAAGATATAAGTCTTTCGGGCACGTTCGTCAATAGCAGGAAGATTGAGCGCGTGCAACTGACGAACGGACAAAAGATCCGCCTTGGCAACACCGATCTGGTGTATCACGAAAGGAGATGACCATGCACAGAATAATTCGCTTCATTCTCAGTGCAGGCTTGATTCCCCTCCTGATGCTTGGATCAACTCTGACAGTCCATGCGCAGGAACCGGAGAGTCCACAAGTTCGCATCACGCAGGTGGACAATTCCAACTTTCCCAACGTGACGGTGTACGTCTCAGCCACGAACGCGGCAGGCGAACCCGTCGGTATTGACCCGTCCACAATCCAAATCTACGAAGACGGTCAGTTGATGCAATTAGTAGATGTGAAGGGCGGCGGCGATGTCGCCAATGAGGAAGCCATCCCGGTGACGACGATGTTGGTGATGGACATCTCCGGCAGCATGGATAAGAACGATAAGATCACCGCCGCAAAAGAAGCCGCCAAGAGTTACGTCAACCAGATGCGCCCCGGGGATCAGGCTGGTTTGATCGCTTACGACACCAACGTCTATACGGTTCAGCCGATCACTTCAGACACAGCCGCACTTGTCGCCGCAATTGATGGGCTTCAAACGGGCAGTGATACCGCCATGTACAACGCCTTGATGCAGGCAGTGACAGCCCTAGAGGGCGTGTCAGGTCGCAAAGCCATCCTTGTATTGACGGACGGCATGGATAATCAAAGTTCGAATACGATTGAAACTGTGACTAGCGGCATCGGCACAAGCGGGCTGACCATCTCCGCGATCGGCTTCGGCGACGTTGCCGCCTCCGGACAGGCTGGCTTGGATGAGGCCGGGCTCAAATCACTTTCGGAGCGCGCTGGCGGCGTGTATGCCTATGCCAGCAGTGCCGATGTGTTGAAGAGTCTCTTCCAACAGCAAAGCCGCGTACTTCAAAGCGAATACCAATTGACGTACGTTTCCCCGTTCACTTTGCGGGACGGTGTGAATCGGAATCTAACTGTCGCACTGACAGGCAGCCCTGCTGTTGCCGAGGAAACGTATAATCCGGGCGGAGTCTTGCCAGAAGTTTCCACAACTTCACTGCCGTTGTTCCTGTCCATTCTGGCGGGCTTGCTGGTTTTGCTGTTCCTGCCCGGGCTGATCGGCGGGATTTCAGGAGCGATGCGAAGCAGAAAAGCCGGGCCCGGTTTTGGCTTGGGCAAACCAGCCCAGTCCGCACGTGGGCGTATCAAACTCAAATAAAGTAAAAACGGACGGCTCACAAGAGCCGTCCGTTTCAATTTCGTTATTTATCTAGTTAAATTATTATTCGCCTTTGTAGGCTTTTTCGAGTTCGCTTATATTCAGTTTGCCCTCCATATTAAGCATAGCAGCACCAACCCGATCAGCTTTCGCAGTGTCTGGATCACGCATCATGATGTCTAGGCTTTCCGGCATAATCTGCCACGTTAAGCCCCATCTATCTCTCAGCCATCCGCAAGACATTATTTCGCCGCCTTCGGATAGCGCTTCCCAAAGATGATCAATCTCTTCCTGAGTTTTGCAGTTTACCGCGATTGAGATAGCCTCACTAAAAGTATACATCGGACCACCATTTAGCGCAGTAAAGTTTTGGCCATTCAGTTCAAAGTCTATTGATGAAACATCTCCGGGCTTCTTTCCGGCTTCTTTTGCCACTGACTCTGTGAGATACGATGTGTTTATTATTTTCGCATTATTAAACAGCGATACATACAAATCCACCGCTTCTTTTGCCCGGTCGTTAAACCAAAGAAAAGTTACTATTTTTCTCATATGAATGTTTCTTTCTTCTTATTTAGCAGGAGTATTTTTACTATAAGCAGACAGAAGACATTAGTAGTTACGCCGCGAGCGGCCTGTCCATTTTGCGGATGACCATGACCACCTTGCCTTTGATTTCCAGCGGTTCGGTTTTCTTGATGAAAATCGGTTTCATTGTAGGGTTGGCAGGTTGCAGGCGGAAGCGGTCTTTTTCCTTGAAGAAATATTTCAAGGTCGCTTCGTTATCGCGAGGCAACCAGACGGCAACCATTTCGCCATTCCGCGCCTCAGAGGCGGGCTTCATCACGACGATATCGCCGTTGTTGATCATGGCGTCGATCATGGAATCTCCCTTGACTTCGAGGGCGAAGAGATTATCGCCTTTTTCTTTCGACGGGAGGAGACTGCGGGCAATGTCCACCGCGTTGGCTTCGTTGTCGTTCAAATAGCTAACGTTGGGGTCAAGCTCGGGGAGGGGGATACCAGCCGCAATGGGTCCAAGAATCGGGATCCGCAGGGTATCCGCTGAGCTGTTGGGTCCTGCGATACGTACACCGCGTGAAATCTTGCGGTCGCGTTCGATCTTTCCCATTTTTTCAAGTTGGTCGAGATAGTAATTGACCACCGAGGTGGATGTGATCCCGGTCTTTTCGCCAATTTCCCGAATGGAAGGCGGATACCTGTTCTCGCGCTGGTAATCCAGAACGAAATCCAGAATTTTCTGGTGGCGTTCGCCTAATCCTTTGCTTTTTCGAACCATCATCATAACAGCCTCCTGCCAACAACTGACGGCATTTTAGAGCATTCTTCGCTCATTTGTGCTATGAATGATACCCGAACGCCTGTTCTGTGTCAAGCCCTTTTTGGGGTTGCCAGGTTACAGGCTACAGCCATGTCCGGCGGCGCATCCATGAGAACATGATGATTGGGGTCAGGAGAAGAACGCCGAGTGCCGCGAAGAAAAACCGGCGCTGCGTCCATTCTCATACGGCGTCCGTGGGCTTGGGGAAGAAGAAGTTCATCCCGAAGAAAGCAACAATGAAGGATAGCGGCATGAACAGTGTGGTGATCGTGGTGAGGGTTTTCATGATTTCGTTCATGTGGTTGTTCACCACGGAGAGGTACGTGTCCAACGCCCGCCGACAAGGTCGCGCAGGCGGACGAGATGATCATAAATGTCGCGGAAGAAGATACGATCCTTCGGGTCAATGACGCGGTAATCGTCGCGAGCCAGTTTGTTAAGCACTTCACGTTGAGGAAGAAGTATCCGCCTCATCGCGAGCAAGACCCGTTTGAGAGCGAATAGCCTTTCGAGTGTCCGCGGCGAGGGTTTATCGAAGATAAGATCTTCGAGTTCGTCAATTGCAAGGTCAACCTTTTCCACGGCCGGCATGCATCCTGCAACGAGAAAATCCAGGATTTTGTATAACAAATGGTCCGGACCGCCCTGCACATTCCGCATGTCACGGTCGCAGGAAGCCCAGGTCTCTTCGATAGCGGGAATGGGGCCATCATGGATCGTGACGATGTAGTTCGGACCGAGGAAAATATCCAACTCTTCCATTTCGTTCATCCACAAACTCCCGTTCTCCTTGAGATTTACGGAATTCATGACAATGTAGATATAGTCGCCCCAGTCATCCAACTTGGGCGCGTGGGTTTGTTGCAGGGCATCTTCGATCGCCAGCGGATGGAAGCCGAATCCTTGCAGAATGGGGAGGCAAACTTCGGCGGGTTCGTTTGAAAAATCCAGCCAGAGCAAGCCCCGTCGATCCCGCGACAGTTTGACGAACTGCGAGGGTTGAACGTCCTTGCGTATAGATTTACCCGGCTTGTAGTAAAGTGACCGTATCATGGTGCTCCATTCATTCGGATTGCATAATCTTTGCTTTCAGGTTAAGAATCTTGAAGGCGTTGTTGATTTTCTTGATTTCCTCTTGACAAAAAGTAAAGTCTACGTAAAATAACATCATGAAAAATGGAAAGAAACTTCATAAAGTTGATATTGTCCTTAGTTTTCTTGAAATTTCAAGGAGTTTGGTATGAACTTCATGTTTCCAGAAGATTTGGATCGTGTGAATCGCCAGAAGATCGAGCGAGACCGGTTGTTCATCCTGCGAGAGGGGATGATCGCGCCTGAATCGAACCTATCGAACGCACTTGGAAATTGGATGATTGCCACGGGTAAAAAGTTGCGCCGAAAATGCACCGGAACCGTTGAAAACAGCCGGCTTATTTTCCTCCCGGACGAAACCAGAATCTTCAAAGCCTGACCCGATCATCGTTATACCTGAGTATTGGAGTATGCCATGTTTGCCGCACCAACACGTTGCCCAGTCTGCCAGTCTGAATTGGAAGTCACTCGCCTGCACTGTTCATCCTGCGATACATCCATCGAAGGTCGTTTCGCCGGTGGACCCATTGCTCACCTTAGCGCGGAACAGGTTGATTTTATCGTAACCTTTGTCCGGTGCGAGGGAAAAATTAACCGCGTGGAACAGGAACTTGGGGTTTCCTACCCGACTATCCGGAATCGCCTGCATGAGGTGATACGCGCTCTTGGGTATGAACCTGGCAAGGATGATCCCATTGAAGTCAGCCCGGATAAGCGAAGCGCCATCCTTGCAGATCTTGATGCCGGCAAGATTTCAGCCGATGACGCCATGCGCATACTGCGCGGCGAGGAGGAATAAACCATGTCCCAATCTGTATTTGTTGGCAGCAACCCAAAAATACGAATCGAATCTGTCGGTGGAGACCTCAGCGTGGTGGGCTGGGACGGCAACGACCTGCTCATGAAAGGCGATGAAGAAGAAATTCGCTTCGAGCAGACGGGCGAAGTTGTCTCAGTTTCTTCCAGCGATGACCTCTCCCTGCGCGTTCCCCGCGGCGCCTCACTTGAATTCACCATGATCGGCGGCGACGCTTCGATTCGCGGCATAGCCGGCGGATGCGAACTCAAAGAGGTCAGTGGCGACATTTCCATGCGCGATGTCGGCGCCGTGTCAATAGACACCATCCACGGCGACCTTTCTATGGGAAGCGCCAAAGGGGATGTGTATCTCAAGAATATTCACGGCGACGCGAGCATTCGCGATATAGATGGGAATCTCCTCATTGACATGCTCGCGGAAGATCTGACCCTGCGCGGCGTGAAGGGCAACCTGCATGTGAAGAGCGCGCACGGCGATGCCGCCATCCACGATGTAAGCGGAAACGTGATCGTCGATTCAGTCGCAGACGACCTTGCACTGCGCGGCGCGCGCGGAGACATTAAGATCAATGTGGGTGAGGATCTGGTCGTGTACCTCGAACCTAAAGCCGACGCGGCTTACACTATTGACGCGGGCGATGACATCCTGCTCGTCCTACCCAAAAATGCTAATGCCACGCTCACCATGCGCGGCGATGAGATTTTCATGGATTGGCAGGGAATGGAGAATGACGATTCCACCGAACGCGTGGTCACGCTCGGCGATGGCTCTGCAAAGATAGATTTGAACGCTGGCGGGGAGGTGCGTGTGTCCAACCGTTCGGATGCGGGTAACTCCGCCGACGAATTTGGCAACTTCGCCGGCTTGAATTTCGATTGGTCTGGCTTTGGCGAGCGGATCTCACGTCAGGTGGAGCAGGCGACCGCGCGCGCGGCGAAGCGTGCCGAGGAAGCCGCCCGCCGTGCAGAACGGCACGCGGTACGTCATGCCCGCCATGCGAGAGGCGGGTTGGTGATGGGTCGTTGGAACTGGGACCTCAAAGGTCCTCCCAAACCGCCTATGCCTCCCGAGCCTCCTTCCGAGCCGGTTTCAGAAGAGGAACGAATGACGATCCTGAAAATGCTGGCGGATAAAAAGATCACCGCCCAGCAGGCCGAGGAATTGTTGAGCGCTCTCGACGGAGGTAAATGATGTCATCCGAAGAACGCAGGAAGATCTTACAGTTGGTAGAGGAAGGAAAGATCTCAGCGCAGGAAGCCGCAGAATTAATGCGCGCACTCGATGATGATGTGGAAGAGGAAGAAAGCGAGGTTGAAGTCATCCAGCCGGCAGCCAGCCCAAAGTTCGAGCAAAGTGCAGCGCCGGAGTTCGATCAGATCAAATCACGGGCGCGTCGTTTTGCCTTGATTCCCATTTGGGCGGGCGTCCTGATCACCATATTTAGCTCTTGGGCAATTTATGCCATCCGACAAAACGTCGGTCCGAATTTTTGGTTCTACTGCATGATACTTCCGCTGATGTTGGGCGTGCTGCTGATTGCGCTGGGTTCGGGCGGACGCTCGTCCCGCTGGATCTACGTAAACGTGGATCGGCGTAATGCGAAACCAGGTGACGGTCCCCGGCATATCACGTTGGGTTTCCCGGCACCGCTGGGGTTCATAGGATGGTTCTTCAGCACATTCGGACGAAATATCGAGGGCTTAGGCAAAGGGAGGGGGCAGGCGATTGCAGAAATGATGGAAGCCGCTAAAAATTCCGATGAACCGTTGATGATCAACGTGGACGATGATGACGAGCACGTGCAGGTTTATATCGGTTAGGAGATGAAATGACGGACGTAAAAAAGCAACCATTGCTGAGCGGGTTGCTCATCCTGTTCCTCGCCGCGATGGTCTTGGCAAATATTGGGGGGAATATGTATATCAGTTTGATGCCGCTCTATCTTAAGGATTTGAACGCTTCGATCCCTCAGATTGGTTTGTTCTTCACGCTCTCGCAGATCGTCCCTTTGATGTTGCAGATCCTCGGCGGATGGATTTCCGACTCGCTGGGACGTTTGCGCGCCATTGCCATCGGCAGTGTGTTCGGCGTGATCGGCTTTGTTCCTTTAATTCTGGCGGACACCTGGCATTGGCTGTTGCTGGCGGTGGCAGTCGGTTCGATAGCACGCGCGCTCGTGGGTCCCAGTTTTGACGCGTTCATCGCCGAACACTCCAGCGAGGAAAACCGCGGCAAGGTATATGGCATTTCACAAGCGATCTTCATGATCGTGATGGTCGTGGGTCCCCCGGTCGGCGCGTGGCTGGCGGGCTCATACGGATTCAAATTCATGTTGCTCATCGCCGGTGCCTTCTACTTCACCGCCGCGCTGATGCGCATCAGCATGGCGCGCGAAGCCGCGAGGGGACAAACCTCCAAGCCGACTCTTTCATTTGCCGGTTTGAAATCGAACCTGAGCGCCATGTTCGGTTTGATGTTCTCCGGTGGTTTGATCACGTGGATTTTAATTACCGATGGCTTCCGCGATGTCTCCTTCCAACTCTCCGAAAACCTGTTTCCTGTGTATATGCAGGAAATCGGTGCATTGACGATCCAACAGATCGGCTGGGTCAACTCGCTGTTCGGTTTGTGCATGATGCTGACCACCATCCCCGGCGGCTGGCTTTCGGATGAAGTCGGCGAACGCGTTGGAATTGCCGGCGGCATGATCCTGATGGCAACCGCGCTCTTCCTATTGGTGAATATCCCTCAAGGAAATTCTGTGTTGTATTTTGTCGGCTGGGGCATGGCGGGGATGGGCGTGGGAATCATGATGCCCGCCTATCAATCGTTGATCAGCAAGGCAGTTCCGCAACACTTACGCGGCACGGCGTTCGGCTTGTTCAGCACAAGTCTGGGCATCATATCTCTCCCTGCACCGTGGATCGGCGCGCAGTTATGGGATCGGTTCAGCCCCCAATTCCCGTTCACCGTTACAGCCATCGCTCTGTTGCTTTCCGTGATACCGATCTGGATCAAGTTCAGACTGCCCAAGAATCCACAGCCGACGGCAACAGAAGACTCATTGAAGGAAGATTCGGCAGTCGCGGCTGCCTGACAAGGAGGTTGACATGGCATCAACAGAAGAACGAATGAAAATATTGAAGATGATCGAGGAGGGCAAACTCAGCGCGGAGGAGGGGACGAAACTGCTTGCGGCATTGAGCGCCAAACGGCCCCTGCCGCCTCGCTCGCCGGGGATGCCTGGTGGCGCCAAGTGGTTGCGGATTCGCGTCACCGACATGCGCTCGGGACGCTCGAAGGCTTCGGTGCAGATTCCTCTGGCGCTGGTGGACGCCGGTTTGAAGATCGGCGCCCACTTCGCCCCCGAGGTCGAAGGCGTGGATATGTCCAACGTCATGGAAGCGTTGCGCTCCGGAGTGACCGGCAAGATCATTGACGTGACCGATGATGACGACGGCGAGCACGTTGAAATTTATATTGAGTAAATTCAACGAATAGCGCTATTTCGATCATTTGCCTCTTAACACAAGGAGAGAGTGCTATGTACCTGTCCTTTAGTTATCCTCTGCGTCTGATGCTGTAACGATTCGGAATCTCCAACAAGGAAAATCATGGAACACTCAAATGCAAACCGCCCTGCGGGCATGTTCGGCTTTACTGTCGTTTGGATCGGTCAGATCGTTTCAGTCCTTGCCAGCTCGATGAGCCAGTTCGCGCTCACGATCTTCATGTTTCAAGAGACCGGTAGCGCGCTGGCAATGGGCACCATGCAGGTGTTTTTCATAACGCCGTTTCTTTTGATCTCGCCGGTGGCTGGCGTGATGGTTGACCGATATAACCGTAAGATGATGATGATGGTCAGCGACATCGGTTCGGGTATCGCTACGATTGCAATTCTGTTGCTACAGTACCTGGGTGTCTTGGAATTCTGGCATCTATACATCACCTCTGTGGTCTATGGGTTGGGCATGGCTTTCCAATGGCCCGCCTATTCCGCGGCGATCGCAACCATGGTGCCGAAACAACAATTGGGACGCGCCAACGGCATGATGTCCCTGATCGACGCGGGACCTCAGGTGTTCGCTCCGCTGCTGGCGGGAGCACTGCTGCCGATTCTACAACTCACCGGGATTTTGCTCATTGATGTGGTCACGTTTCTGTTCGCTATCGGCGCGCTGATGCTCGTCCACGTGCCGCAACCGAGACGTACACAGGAAGGTGCGCAGTCTCAGGGGAGCATCTTGAAGGAGGCGGCATATGGATTTAGGTATATTTTTGCTCGCCCCAGCCTTCTGGGTTTGCAATTGATCTTCCTTGCGGGAAACCTGTTTGCAGGGATCGGCTTCACAGTCCTCGCGCCCATGATCCTCTCCCGGACGGATGGAAACAGCCTTGTGTTCGGATCTGTTCAATCGGCGGGGGCAATCGCCGGCGTCGCGGGAGGCGTGCTGATGAGCGCGTGGGGAGGTTTCAAGAGGCGCGTGAACGGAGTCCTCCTTGGCTGGATCCTCGGAGGTGTGGGATTCGCAATCGCTGGGTTTGAAGGCGGCTTGCCGGTTTGGATTACGGGTATTGCCATGACCTCCCTCATCGTCCCGCTGGTCAACTCATCGAACCAGGCGATCTGGCAGTCGAAGGTCGCACCGGATTTGCAGGGCCGCGTTTTTTCCAGCCGACGCTTGATCGCGTGGATTACCCAGCCCATTGCCCCGCTGATCGCCGGTTCGCTCGCGGACTTTGTTCTTGAACCAGCCGCACTTGCAGGCACGGGGCTTCCTGCCAGCCTCTCGTGGCTGGTCGGCACTGGACCCGGCTCTGGCATGGGGTTGCTGATCGTCCTTTGCGGGTTAGCATCCGCACTCGTCGGCGTTGCCGGTTACTTTGTCCACTACATCCGTGAAGCGGAAACCATCCTGCCAGACCACGATACACTTGCACCGGCAGAATCTGCCTGACAACTTGCGGACGCACGAATTGACGGAACAGGAAAGCAACCCGATTAAGGATTGTTTTCTTTTTTGTGCTGTGTTATTCTCCCGGCGATGAATCGGGTTATACCTTTCCGCAGGCCGCGGGGACTCAGAGGGCTGTTCATCATCTGGCTGGGTCAAATGGTTTCAGGCACCGCATCGAGCATCGCCTTTTTCGCGCTCCCCGCGTGGATTCTGACGCGGACAGATGCGGGCGGCAACGCGCTCGGTTCGTGGGAATCGCTGTACTTCGGTTCATATCTGCTCGTCGTCCTGTTCGCCGGAGTATTCGTAGACCGCTATCCGCGCAAAGCCATGATGCTCGTCTACGACGTACTTTCACTGACGGCGGCGGCGCTTTTGCTGGCGCTGGAAGCGAGCGGCAATCTCGCGCTGTGGCATCTCTATGTTGCGGCGGCGCTGCAAGGCATCGGATTTGCGTTCCAGTCTCCATCCTATTCGGCGGCGATCACCACGATGGTTTCCAAGCGACAGTTTGTGCGCGCCAACGGCTTCATCGCCCTGCTGGACAGCGCCCCGGGCATCGTTGGACCTTTGCTGGCGGTAGTGTTGTTCCGCTGGATCGGACTTGGCGGTATCCTCGTCCTCAACTTGCTTTCCTACGCTGTCTCGATCGCCGCCCTGCTTGTGGTGGATGTGCCTCTCACCCCGCAAACGGAAGTCGGTGAGCGCGCCCGAAGTGATTTCTTCAGGGAGGCGATGTACGGGATTCGTTATATCCTCCAGCGGCCCGGCTTGCTCGGTTTGCAACTCATCTTTTTCTTTGGCAATTTCTTCTCCGGGGTTGCCTTGTCAGTCACCGCGTTATACACCATGGTTTCACTGCGCACCGGGGGCGACCCAAGTTCCGCCGGCACGGCGCAATCTGCGGCGGCGCTTGCCGCGCTTGCCGCAGGGATTTATCTCACGGCAGTGGGTGGCATCCGCCGGCCTGTTCGCGCGATTCTGGTGGGATGGATCCTCTCCAGTTTGTTCGGGCTTACTCTCCTCGGCATTGGCAATCTCGTGATTCTCTGGGTCATCGCCGCGGTGATGGATGCGATCTTCGAGCCGGTCGTCAACGTCTCGATGGATACATTTCTCCAGACGAAGATTCCACCCGACGTGCAGGGACGCGTCTTTGCCGCCAGTGACTTTCTGGCTCAAGCCATGATTCCTGTCACGCCGCTGGTGGCTGGGTTCTTGGGAGGCGGTATCTTCGAGCCCGCGATGCAGGAGGGTGGACAGCTCGTGCGCTACTTCGGGTGGATCGTCGGCACGGGGCCCGGCTCCGGCTTTGGGTTGATGATCTTCCTATGCGGCATCGCCGGAACGTTGGTGGGGCTTTCCGGATATCTGGTGCGCGCCATCCGCGACGTGGACGTGTTCCTGCCCGACTTCGATACCCAGCCAACCATCGCGAACCCGATGCGCCCGGAGATTTTAAGAAAGAAGAAAGGGCGGAAGAAAGTAGAAAAGAAGAAAACAGGCTGAAGACTCTAGAATCTTCGGCCTGTTTTCATTCATTTGGCGGCTAACAACATCCGCTGCCACAGCAACCACCGCTGCAACAGGTTTCGTCACAGATCACATCCAGTTCCATCTCGTTCACCTCCTTTCTTTATATAGATACATATCGATATGTTTTCCAAAAAAAATGACACGGCGTTGATCGGGGAGGGCAATTTCCCCTATCGAAACTCGCTATGTCCCTATGTAAGCGTCTTGAGGAGAACCTGTGTGGCCTTTTCTTCCGGTGCGAACTTGACCATCAATTGCCCGCAACAATACGCCACTTGGTCCTGGTTCAGCGTGTAGAACGTTTGCTTGCCCTCTTCACGGATGGTGACCAAGCCCGCGTCGCGCAGGATGGCGAGGTGATGCGACACGGTCGGTTGCGAGACGTCCACTTTTTCCACGATCTCGTTGACCGAACACCACTCGCAACAGCAGCATGCCATGATCTGCTGGCGCGTATCGTCGGAGATGGCTTTGGCGAATAGAACGGGATCGAATTTGGTCTTCATGCGAACGCTTCCGCAAATTCTTCCCGCAAAAATTCGCGCGTGCCTTCGGGACCTGTGAGAGTTAACGAAATGGGCTCTTTGTCCGGAGCGATCCGCAATGCGAAATCCAGGAACGGACAGCACATCTTTTCTTTGGCAATGAATTCCGCCAGTTTGGTCAATTCCGTTGTGTGAGGGAAGATGAATTCATATCCGTATTCGGCTTCGCGGATCGCTTGCACGGTTTGATAGAGTTGCAGAGTGGTCTGAATATGGCTTTCACGCTCAGCGGGAGTGAACACATCCAGATCACAGACAAGAAGTGTGGAACTCATATTGACATTCATCTATGCGAGATTATATCGACGTTCGTCTATTTGTCAAGTGAAATAAGAACCTCCGGCGTTCGGTCCCGGAGGTTCTTATGATTCAGTCAATTTGAGGCGAGGTGAAGTATTTGCCGAGGCGGTCTTTCACCAGCATCCAGCCGGTCCAACAGCCTTTGATCTCCTGGCCGAGTTTCACCTCCACCCACACCGAGCCGTCTTTCATCCGCTGGATGTTGCCGGTGTTGTAATACCAATAGGTGTTATGCACCGCGGAGGAGAGGATCTCACCGCCCGGGTTTCTGCGGATGAACAACCCGCCCTTGAAAGTGATCTTTACGATTACGAAGTTCCCGGAACTTGGAGGTTTGGTCGGCTGGGTGGGTGGTTTCGTGGGATAACTCGGCGGCGGGACGACCACACCCGAAGGCAGGTAAATCACCTGACCGGCGTAGATCAGGCTGGGATTCGCGATCTGTGGGTTCACAGCCAGAAGCGCGGAGAGACTCGTGCCAGTTCGCTTTGCGATCTTGCCGAGCGTGTCACCCGATTGCACGGTGTAAGTCCCGTAGGTTGGTTTTGGGGTGGGAGGTATATATCCCGAAGGGATGTAGAGTACCTGCCCTGCATAGACCCACCAGCCAAGTCCGGGGTTCGCGGCGCGGATGGCATCAACCGTGGTGCCGCACATGATGGCGATCCCGCCTAGGGTATCACCCCATTGCACAGTGATGTAAGCGGGACAACTACCGGATGCCGCCGCGCCGCCTGCCGACGCGAACGATGCGGTGAGCAGGACGAATATCATCGCGAATTGGGCGATTCTCTTTCTCATGGTGATTCTCCTTTTAGACACTCGATAGCGCATGGCGTACCTGGGCAATTTGCGCGGCGAGCAACCCTAGAATACCCGAATTGATATTGTTGACAATGGCTGTGCATATCATCTGTGCTGAATACTATGCTGTTGAAATGGTCTCAAGGCTTGAGCGGTTTGCCGCACGCGGAGCACGTTGGTCCGGGCAAGACCCTGGAGGCGCAATGTGGACACTTCACCAGCCCCGCAGATGGCGGCGGCACCTGCCGCAAGATGACATCCCCTGGCTTGACGTCCGGGACGCTTAGTTTATATGGCATGGGCACGGCTTTGCCATTTTTCAAAAGCAGGTACTTGGTTTTCTTGTACATGCTCTCGCCAGCGAGGTCATTGATTCTTTTTTGCTCATCTGATGTGAAACCGCTTGCTTTGTTGATCCCCAGGTCTTGCGCGGCGAACTTCCAAAACGGATCTGACTTGGTCCTGATCACATGAAAGGTGTAGTAATTTACGCCGTCGGTGTAGTGCTCTTTGTTGCCGATATATTTCTGAACGAGAGCCATGGTCGCTCCTTCCTGGTTATGAACATTAACCCTGCGGAAGCCCGTACGGTTCGTCCCCGCGGAAGGAGACAATTACATCAAGGTGTGCTGGTGGCGAAAGTAGCGGGATTCAACTGGTATACATCAAGCGAAGTGAGGCGGACACTGCCGCCTTCCGCGAACAGTTCGATGCCCTGGCTGTCCTCCGCCGGGAAAATACATTCCGAGAAAACGATCAAGCCATCGTTGGCAAAGACTTCCACCGACGAACTGTCTACAAAGATATGGAGGCGGATCAGGTCTCCCATCGGCGAGAGATTCGAAGAATGAACGCCGGCAAAATCTTTGTTGAAATCCACCCGTCCGGAGTTGGTGCGGTCCACAACGAGTTTTTTGTTCTTCGCCTCATATCGGACAAGCGTATGTTCCGCCATCCCGGTGCGGAGGCGAAAACCAAAACAATCCACTTCGCTGGTGAGTTGAAACTCGGAAACGATCTCCAAGGCTTTTCCCCGAATCCCGTTCAGCAGGTTGGTATCGGGTCGGATGATCTCGTCCTGCCAATGAGACCGCGATCCACGCAGGAATTGCAATTCAGGAACCGGTTGCTGCACGAGACGAAGACCGAGCGGTGTTCGCTGCAGCGACGCCTCACGGATGACGGTGAACAATCCGCGCCAGCCGTTGGTGGGAACGTCCCTGGCATATTGCCAGTTTTTCATCCAGCCCAAAAGCAGGCGGCGCTGATTGGGTTCATGGTTCCATGATTGCGGCGCGTAAAAGTCGGCGCCAAAATCCGCCCACAGGATGGTGTCCTTCGGATTGTCCGCGGTGAAGGTCTCTCCGTCGAAGTGACCGATGAAATACTGTGTACCCGACCCGCCCGTCGGTGCGCCGTTCGTCACGCCGACCGTCAATATCCAGCCGAAATCATCGCTTCCGTTCACGGGGAGTCTGATCAAGTCCGGGGTTTCCCATACTCCGCCTGTGAAACCGTAACCGCGTCCGAAACTTCCACTTTGCCGCCATTGTTTGAGATCGGGAGACGTATAAAAAAGAACTACATCTCCCGCGGCGAGCGCCATTCCCCAGTGATCCTCGAATCGGAAGACCTTTGGATCGCGGAAGTCATAGCCCTCTCCGTGGTGTGGGATGACAGGGTTGCCTGCAAATTTTGTGAAGGTACGTCCGCGGTCTGTGCTGTATGCCAGATTCTGTGTTTCGATGCGATCCTTGTGATACGAAAAGATGGCGATTAGCGCATTCTCGCCGAAGCCGGCGCTGTTCTCCCGGTCTACCACGGCGCTGCCTGAAAATATCATGCCATTTTCATCCGGGTATAGGGCGGTGGGAAGATGTTCCCAGTTGATCAGGTCGCGGCTGACAGCGTGCCCCCAATGCATCGGTCCCCACGTATCGCTTCCGGGGTGATATTGGTAAAAGAGATGATACTCGCCGTCGAAATAGACCAGCCCATTCGGGTCGTTCATCCAGTTGGCCGGCGGCGAGAAGTGATACAGCGGACGGTATAAAGTGCCCGCAGGGTGCCCGCCGGCGCGAGTTTCCTGCTTAGTCTGTGATTGCATCCGGTTTCCTGCCAATGATCAACTCCTTGAATGGGCGGATTGCCCGCCGATTTTTTCTAATTCTAAACTACCTTCTGTCCCGTGCGATCCTTTTGGCTGATTGAATTCACTGAGCGGGGACCGAGCTAAGCGAAGCGTCAAAGCTTGTCATTTTATACTCCTCGATTCGTATCGAGCAGATAGACACGCCTCTTTCCATCCACGCCCTTGAGTTCATGTTCGCCGGCGTCGGCGTAGGTCAGCCCGGATCCCTCCAGAAGAGCAACGGTGGAACTGGAGAGCATCACTTCACCCGCGCCCGCCAGCGACATGATGCGCGCGGCGATGTGCACAGCCAAACCGTGGACGCCGCCCGTGTACAGTTCCACTTCGCCCGTGTGCACTCCGGCGCGCACTTCGATCCCATCCTGCCGCGCGACGCGGCAGATCGCCTCGGCACAGCCGACGGCGCGCGCGGTGCTGTCGAAGCGCGCGAGCAAACCGTCACCCGTCGTCTGAAGCTCGTTGCCGCGGAACCGGTCCAATTGGAGTCGGACGCGTTCATAATGGCGCGCGAGCAGTTTCTTCCACGCGGCGTCGCCCATTTGTGCCGCAAGCGCGGTCGAGCCGACGATATCGGTATAGACCAGCGTCGCGAGTATCCGCTCGCCGGAGATCGCCGGTTTTGCCCATTCGCCGGCGCCGCGAAATTCGAAGGAGATGCACGGTTCGTCGCCGATGACTTGACCGTCGTGGTCCGGCGGGATATCGAACGCTTCACCCGGACCGATGATCCTTTCCGCGCCGTTGCTATACGTGATCAACATTCGCCCGGAGAGCATCACGCCTTGATGGTGTACCTGACAGAACTGCGTGCCGACCATGGGCTTGATATCTTTCGACCAGCGCCAGTTCGGTTGGTGAACGTAGCGCGCAACCGATGTGCCGCCGATGTGGACTATGTGTCCCTTCAAGCCGGGCGCCGAGATGACCTCGTCCGGTTCGTCGAAACTTTTGGATTTTGGTTCGCTCATAAGACAAAACTCCTGAAGGTATTTGCCTGATGAGATTATAGCCCCACAATGCCGCGCTGACTGCCCATAACGGGCTCGAGGCGGACTATAATGGGAACATCCATACGGATGAAGACCCGATCTCACTTTCCTCTGAAGTTTTTCGCGCTGGCATTTGGCATCTCGTGGTTGCTGTGGTTGCCCGGCGTCTTGGGCGGACCAGTGTTGACGGAACTTGCCGTGTTCGGTCCTTCCGCGGCGGGGTTTGCTCTGGCTTGGCGGGAAGGACGCGGGGCAGGCGTAAGGGATCTCTTCAAACGAGTTCTTAATTGGCGCATCCCGATCCGATGGCTGGCGGTGATCGTATTGCTCCCCGCTGGCTTGTTTGTGCTCACGCTATGGCTTGTCGGGTTATTCACAGGCGATGCCGCGACCGGCTGGCAAGTCCCCGAATTTTTGCCTCATCCGCTTTTCATCATTCCTTATTTTTTGTACACGTTGGTCTTCCACGGTCCGCTTGGCGAGGAATTCGGCTGGCGCGGGTACGCCCTCGACCGCTTGCAAGCACGCTGGAGTCCGTTGACGGCAAGCATCATACTCGGCGCGTTCTGGGGAGTTTGGCACCTGCCGCTGTTCTTTACTTCCGGCAGTCTGCATGCAGAGTCGCTTCCCATTGTTTGGTTCGTCTTTTCCACAATCCCGCTTTCGATCCTCATCACGTGGATCTATAACAGCACGGGCGGCAACCTGTTGACCGCCGTGCTGTTTCATCAGATGATCAATTTTGGCTTGGAGCTTAACCCAACGATCACCAGCCAGCCGACCGCGTTTGCAATACTGGTGTCATTGTTCACGGTTTCAGCAGTGGTAGTTGGGTTGGTATGGTTGAAGCGAGGTACAAACCGTCTTGCCGATTAATCAGCCAATTCAGGCTAAGGTCTCCTCATTCCCTCCCACACGCTGTTTCATCTCCCCGTTCATTTTGAAGAATCATCAAACCACCTATCTTTAAAAGTTTTACGATTTACAACGATATATTTATCGCAACTTGAAGCAATTAAATAATTCAATGAATCAATAAAATCAACTTCATCATCAGAACGAAAGTGTAAATCAATATACCCGTCCGCTCCTTTCATTTCTAGTGAAACTAAATGTCTCGGAGATATAGGGAGCAAGATGTTCAAAGTTGGAGATCCAATCCCAAAATAAGTTAGCGGCTTGTTAGGATCATAAATTGCTGGATCAAACCAGAAGCAAGGATTATCAGAAGTGATAAAGCCAGGTTCGGATTCTGTTTCATAGATAGCGCAATTCATTTCGTAAAGATATCGGGTAGTTGAGTTGATGAATAGGAATAAATGGAAAATCATCGGCTGATCTTTGTGGACATTGATCACATCCTTGTAAGCCTGGGATGCCTTAATTTCATTCGCAATGTGCGATGGAAAATTCTTCACCATTTCGATATATTCTTGCCAAATCTTTTGTCCATCCTCTTTCCAACGCTTTGTTCGTGCGAAAGTTGACGATGCGAACAATGCTATTGTTAATCGGTCATCTTCACTTAACTGAATGCGTTTCTTTATCTTGATATCACGCAACTGTATAAATTTATCTTCGATTTCTTTTAATTTGTGTTCCAATTCAAGGAAGCGATTATTTCTGGAATCGTAATATGTATAAAAATCATCCTCGGAAAACAATGATTTAGGAGATTTTCTGCTGATTTTTCGATCTTTCTTTGAAACTGTCCAAACGAAGGCGCCATTTGGTGTGGATGGATCACACCAAGCTCTCAAATAGGATTCAGGTACGGTATGTTGATTTTTGTATTCCATTTTCCAGCTCAATTTATTTCTTAATCCACCGTCAACGTCTTCCTCAAACTCCTTGGGAAATCCGGGAGGGACCTCTCTCCCGTCTCCCCCAAAGGAGAGACGCTTTTGCTCTTGAAAAAATATGGCTTTGGAAAGGGATATAAAACAAAGAGATGACAGTTTGTGATTTGCCGTCATCTTTTTGAGTCGATTATGCTGTCGTGACTTGCCGCAAGTCCGCAATGACAGGAAGCGAAAATAACTCCCTTCTCAGCAAGCGGCTGGTAAAGAACAGCACCTCAAAATTCTCGATCTTGCCTGTCTTGGGATTCAGTCGGGCAATGATTTCATCCCCTAATTCTTCTGATTCCTGTTCAGCATAGGGCGTGACGGTGTTAATATACAGGATGTCTGCTTCACGGTCGTATTGAAAGGTTAGTTTTTCTGCCATTCTATTTCTCCATCTGGTACACGACGGGCGATGTAGGCGGTGATGATTCAGTTCCGTTCGGTGGGAGCGGCTTCGCTGACTACAACCACCACAACATGTTATCCTTGACGAACAGCATCGAACCAGCGATAAAACAAGCCAGCCGCGCTCATACGGAGACTGCGCCTTATTAGATCTGGGTCTGCCAGCGTTTGCTTCAGCTGTGCAAGATACTCCGGCAACAGGTCTGGATGGGTTTGGGCAATATGTGCTTCACGCTCGTCCGTCAATTCGACTTCACCGTTTAAGTAAGGGCATGGAAACGTCTGCATGGCGGATCATCCCAATTATACAACGATACCTTTTCGCTAATCCACCGTTAGCGTTTTCGACAAATTCCTCGGGAAAACAGCCCCCCTCCCAGCCTCTCCCAAATACGACAAGATAAAGTCTGTATGCGGATTCATACTGCTCATCGTCGTATTTGGGGGAGGTGCCCGCCGTAGGCAGGGCGGAGGGGGTCAATCCACCGTCAATGTCTTACTCAAATTCCTCGGGAAATCGGGGTGACTCGGAGACCTAACAAACTCAGTGCAACACAAAGCATTCAGCTTTCAATCCAGACGAATTCATTCACCGAGCGCTTCATTGACCAATTCCTCGAAGGACGGAACCAGATCGCCTGCATATTGCTTGAGGTAGTCGCGCACGGGCTTTAAGTCCGCTCCCGCTTTGATTAGTTCGACGATATCCACCAGATCCCTTCGCCGGTTAGCATACAGTTTCATGTAAATAAGCACTTCAATGGGAACGACGGCGAGACCCTCGCTGGTGAGGGGATGATTGAGCGCTTCTTCCACTTGAGCACCGAGGGAAACAGGCGAAAGATAATCAATCCGAATCCCCTCGACTTCGATGGGAACCCCTGTTTTGAATGTGACGAGAGATCCATGATGGTCGAACGCCTCTTCGCCCACCAAAAAGTCAACGTCGGTGGTGGCACGGATATATCCGTGCGCGCCTACTGCCAGTCCGCCCGCCAGCGCGTAACGTACGCCGATCCGCTCCAATTGGGCGGCGGTGTTGACCGCGGCGTTCCGCACCTGCGGGGAAACAAATCGAAACACATCCTTGAGATCCATAAGGCTCACCTGGCGGCGGGGAATTTGAGCATAGGACAAGTGCTGCATGGATAAAGTATAGCGCGGGTTGGTGGAATTTGGAAAGCGAGTTGCTAATCCACCGTCAACGTCTTTGACAGATTCCTCGGGAAATCAGGATCGAACCCGCGCATCACGCTCATGTGATACGACAATAACTGCAGCGGCAGGACGCCGAGCAGTGCCGCGACCTGCGGGTCTGATTTGGGGAGGACGATCAGGTCGTCCGCGTTGGCGCGCAGGCGGGCGTCTTCTTCGGCGATGACGATCGTCCGTGCGCCGCGCACCTTCACTTCGTTGATGCCGCTGATGATGAGCGGATTGGCGCTGCCATCCGACACAAAAATGATGGGGAAGCCCTTGCTCACTGCAGAGAGCGGTCCGTGTTTGAACTCGGTCGAGAGCATCCCTTCGCAGTGGGCGTAGGTGATCTCTTTCAACTTCAACGCGCCTTCGAGCGCGATGGGGTAGGTGGCTCCGTAGCCGAGACAGTATATATCGTCCCATTCGTTGATTTCTTTTGCAATCGCTTCCACTTGCGGCGCGACCATCTCGAGAGTCTTATCCATTAGTTCGGGGATCGTGTTCAATACGCTCACATCTTTGCCAGCCAACTTGTACGCCAGATACAAAAACGTCACGACCTGGTTGGTAAATGTCTTCGTGGCGGGAACGCTGATTTCGTATCCGCAGCACAGGGGTAGGGAAAGAGCCGTTGCTTTCGTCAACGTCGAGCCGACCACGTTCGCCAATCCGTAACACGCCATGCCGCGCGGCTCCGCCGCTTCCAAAGCGTTCAACACATCCTTGGTCTCGCCCGACTGGCTGACGAAAATCCCTACATCATCATGACTCACCGCGGGCGCGTACTGCGCGATGAATTGCGGCGCGAGCACGGGGATCACCGGCTTGCCCGCGAGTTGCGCAAAATATACCGCGCCCACCGACGCCGCGTGAAAACTCGTACCGCATCCGATGAAATACAAATGACGGGCATTCTTCATCTTCTCGACCAGCAGGTCTACTTCCTTGTTTCCATTCAAGACATGGGACAACTCACGCGCAACCTGACTCTGCTCGTGGATCTCTTTCAACATAAAATGCGGATACCCGCCCTTTTGCACCGCATCCATCGACTCGGTGACTGTTTCCTGTTTTCTTTCGATGACCTTGCCATCCTTGACAGACCGAACCTCGACCTTGTCTGCCCACAATGTGACGATCTCCCCGTCCTGCGGGCGGATCACTTCGCGCGTGAGCGGCAATATCGAAGGCAGGTCGGATGAAACGCACGAGAAGCCTTCGCCGAGTCCCACCACCATGCCCGAACCCTTTTTGAACGCATAGAGTTTGTCGTCGTCCGCGCGCCCAATGACAAAAGCATAATCGCCTTCAAGATCGCCGTACGCCAAACGGATCGCGTCGATGAATTCATACCCGCGATTGATATAGCGTTCCACCGCGTGGACACACGTCTCACCATCGTTCTGTGATCGGACGGTCATGCCCTCGGCGATGAACTGTTCGCGCAGTTCGACGTTGTTCACCACATTGCCGTTGTGTGCGCCGACCATGTCACCATCCGAGTCGATGTGCGGCTGTGAATTAACTTGTGATGGCTCACCAAACGTCGCCCAGCGTAACTGCGTGATGCCGCGCTGTCCGCGCATTTCAGAGAAGTTGTATTTCTCTGAAACCGTTTCGACTTTACCCACATCTTTTCGTAGATCGATCTTCCCATTATTCAACGTCGCCGCACCGACCGAGTCATAGCCGCGGTAGGTGAGTCGCTGCGCCGCTTCGATCAATATCGGACCCAGATTTTCTTCTGTACTTGTAACGTACCCGAAAATTCCGCACATGTATTTGTAATCTCCTGTTTGTTTCATATTCGGTGGTCGAGTACTAAGTGTATCGAGACCACCACTATCTAAAATTATTCCTGTTTCAATATTTCACATTCATTTATGAAGCAGCGTGGGTGTTCACCGTATGTGAAAATTAATACATCGTTGTCATTATCAGCATACAGCAAACTGATTTCGTTATTTGCGTCGTCTGTTTTCCATAGGGGATAGAAATCAAAATCACCTTCAAACTTAATTGGAAGTGGATCGCATGATTTATTATCTATATTGCATTCGTACGGGATAAGCGTATAAGATTCGCAATCTCCTTGCTGATTGAAATTGAAATTATGGCAAATTTCAGACAGATAGTACAGATTACTGCCAAGTTGTCCACCTTCATGTCCAGTATATCTTCTTGGATTTAGTCCATCAGTATATACTAACCCTCTAGCATCAATTACACTGACCTCATTGTTTTGCTCATCAACAATTATCTCTGGGCGGGCAAAGCGAATCCCACTAAGATAATTGCACTGGAAACTTAATTTCTTACACTTAATGAAATCTGTATCACTGTGAGGATAATCCCAAATTTCCTCCACAATATAGTATTTGTATTCCCCAAGTTGGTCTGTTTTCCATATTTTGGGAGAAAAAATTATAAAATTGAATACTGCCAAAACGAAGATTGGAGTTGTAATCAGGAAGAAAATAGCTTGCGGTTGATTTTGGGATACAAGTTTTTTGTAGGTAAGAACAACTATTGCCAGAATCCCTAAGAGAGAAAGAAAGACGGGCCTATATTCATAAAAATCAAATGTGAACATCAAAAAAAGATATAGAGCCCCATAAAACAGTCCTCCAAGTGAAATTGGAGCAGCGATAATGAAAGGAATGAAAAATAAACGCTCGTTGCTAATGAGAATTCTGTGGAAAACTGTAATCGTGAAATAAGTAGCCAGGCATAGTATTCCCAACCTCAAATCTAAATTGCTAAAGAATGTTTTTGTTGGGATAAACAGGAGCCAGTATCCGTAAAGAACCAATAATACGGCTACTGGAAAAAACAAAGGCGATTTAAAAAACTCAACAGATTTTTTCATCTATAAATCGGCACCATTGGAATGAATTAAATTTTACACATTATCCCACGGCGCAATCCCTCGACTACTTTGAAGTGAAGAATGAATTGCTTTTGCAAACTCAGGCATTATCTCTGCTGCTGCCAACATGCCAAAACAGCCTGCGAGCATCATATCCCCGAACGGGACAGCGTAATAAGGTTTCAATGTTGGGTTATCCATAAACATCGAACGACGCGGGCCCGTGATAACCACATCAAAATCGTCTTTCCCAAATTCGAAGACATCGTCGGTATACATCAACGCACCGTGACCCATGTCATCGAACACATCTTCGTGTTTTAGCGAACTGTCAGCCAACGCGCGTAATAATGATTCAAGTTTTGCCAGGTCAATCTCGCCGGTGTGATGCTCAAAGACACCATCAATTCCCTTTTCACCCAAACGAAAAGCCAGTGTATGGAAATTCCCCACGTTGCAAATGATCTTCTGCTTGCGCGCGGCCACTTGCGGGTCAAGGCCCGCGCCTAACACTGCCGCGGGAGCCGTATCCATCACCACCAGCGGACAAGACAACTCGCCTGCTGAATCCGCAACAGATTGCAGTCGCGTCATGATCTTGGGAATGTTGTTTGAGAGATAAGCAAAAGCTGATAAAGAGTTCTTTTCCCGAATTCTTTCATCGAGATAATCAAATCGAAACTGACGATCTGAAACCCCCGCGGGCGCATTGCCATGATCGAACACTGCAACAGCAATTGCGTCCAAGTCGCTTAATGAAACGCCATAATCATTGAAGGTCTTGGAGATTAACTGGAAATCAAAATCCTTCAACTCTAAACTTTCGACCTTTGACCTTAGACCTTCAACCTCATCGTCGGAGACGATGCGAATCCCCAACGCCTCCACTTTATCCAATTCGTCATTCAACGTTGTCGCAGCGGACGGCGTCATGTACACGGGAATCCCAGCACGCGCATATTCTTCGATTGCCCACGCGGAGGGCCCGCCTCCCATTTGATGCCCCGTCAGCAGGATCGGTGTCCGCGCAAGGAACGACTGCTTGAGACGGCGGTGAACCATCATGGTAGGCGAGGGCAGGACGAGTTTGAATCCGTTTTCGATGTCGAGATTCGAATCGTAAAGGAAAATATCCTGCGTACCGGTGCCGATGTCTATTGTCAGGATTTTCACGTCTACTTGCGTAACTCCTTTATCCGAGCCATCGCCTGTATTGTAAGCCACAATCATTCGAGGCTTTTGCGGACGTCGTGAAGTACGCCGGCGACGCCGTCAACGCGGTTTGAATTAAGGCCTTGTTTCCTGCCACCCAATATATCAACGGAAGTGTCAGAACTCAACCCGCGTCTATGACTGCCCGACGACCACGTAATGAGTCACCCTGGGTTCAAATTCGAGCAGGAAGTCTTTGTCCTCCTCGTAATATTTTGCAGCTTCAAAATTCTCACCGGCAAAGCCTTTGATCGCTTCCATATCTTTCCAAAATGTGAGCGTGACGAAGTGTGTTACGCCTCCATCCTGGCGTTCGAGGATATGGACGCTGAGGTTATCCTCCACCGATTGATAATCCGGGATCGCGCGTGAGTTTACGAACTCACGATATGCCTTTGCCTTCTCGGTCGGAACCCTGCCGTGCCACATTCTAGCGATCATGTTGCTTCTCCTTCAAACACGAACTTCGTCGGGTCTTTAGTAAAGTTGGACCAAGCAATACATTGACGCGGCGTGAACACGAATAGCCCGCCCTCATCCCATGCGTTAGGCTTGGGCGAGTATCCCATTTCTTTGTATTTTCTATAGGCTTGCGACAGTTTCTTTCCCAACTCAAGAGACGGTTTTCCCGCCGGTCGGGCGATCCCCTCAAGGATGACGGCTTCACTTCCACTTTCGAGGTGAACCGACACGTTCGGATTTCCTTCAATGTTTTGTGCGTGCCGCGTTTCAGGGCTTCCGTCGTAGTAGATTTTTCCTTCCACGAAGACGCACCAGCGCGGGACAACGTGCGGGCGTCCGTCTGGTCGGATGGAGCACAGCCAATAATGTTTGGATTCGGTCAATCGTTTGGCGACCCACTCCCACTTGATAAAAGAGTCGGGTCTATCAACATATCCTATAGGGAATTTTGGACGAGTGACTTTTGGATTGATCATGGTACACCTAAACAACCTTTCGGCTTGTAACTGGGGACGTCAAAGAGCCAGACGATGTATCTGGCTCTTTGATTACTTTTCGATGTTCAGTTAGTTCTTGAATTCAAAACTGCCTGCATCCACGCCGTTCACTTCGACCGTGTAAACGCCCTTGGGCAGCGCCACGGCATTGACCGGCAGAACGATGCGGAACGACAATGGATCCGGGTTGCAGATTTCACCCATTTCCATGGCTCGCACTTCGATCATGATCTTAGTGGCATCGCCTTCTTTGACGATCTGCTGGTTGATCTGGCTGAACTGCGCGCAGGTGGTCGGGTATCTTGCGTCAATCGTCACCGTGACGGGAGTCGGCGATCCGAGACCCACTTCCACTTGAGCGAAGTCAATCTCCACGAGTTGTCCGGTATCCTCAACAGGCGCGGACGCACCACAAGCGCTGAGAAGTACTGCCAGCCCGGTGATTAGAATAAGAACGATGGTTTTCATTCACATCTCCTTTGAGTGTTTCGCTTCGAAGACGATGATTCCGCCTGATGTGTTCCCCGCTAAGGCACGATCACCGCGCGTACATCGTTCGTGAAAGCTTCCAGATCGTCGAGTCGCTGGTTGACCTTGCCCGGCTCCAGCGGAATGATTTGTGAAACGACATGTGAAGTATCCAGAATTTTTTGCCGCGCCCACTCCACGAGGAATGGCAACTCACTCAGCAGATGGTCGTTTGAGCCGATGATCTCAGCCTCCTTGCCCAGTACTTGCGTGTATGTATGGACCGAAATCGGTAGTTGGTTCAAGCCAACCATCACGGCGCGTCCCAGATTGCCGAGAGAGTCAATTGCTTGTTCCATCGTCTTGCGCAAGCCGATCATCTCCAGCGCGACGTTCACACCCTTGCCTTTTGTCAACTTGCGGATCTCCTCCACGGCGTCGACGCGGCTTGCATCAATGGGAATGGCGTTGTACTCGGACGCCAGTTCGAGTTTATCCTGCTTGATGTCCACTGCGTAGACTTCGATGGCGCGCATGGCTCGCGCCAACTGAATGGCGGAGAGACCGAGTCCTCCCACGCCAAAAACTGCCACAGTTTCCCCCGGCTTGACTCTCCCCTTTCGCAGGGCATGCAATGCTGTTGCGGAGGCACACATCAGTGTCGCGCCTGCCTCGAAGGGGATTTCCTCCGGCAGGGGAATCGCATTCCGCGCCGGTATGGCGATGTATTCCGCGTAACCGCCATCCACATGATGACCGAGCATCTTCACCGAGTTACAGAATTGCTCATTTCCGGTACTGCAATAGTAACAATCGCCGCATGTGATGTTGTAATGCAAACAGACACGATCCCCGATGTTGACCTTCGTAACTTCCGAGCCAATCTCCTCGACGACGCCGGCAACTTCATGACCGAGCGTGATCGGCATGAAACCCATGGCGGAGCGCCCGGCGCGGTAGTGCGCATCGGAGTGACAAATCCCGGCGGCGCAGACGCGCACGAGGATGTCTTTTTCGCCGATAGCCGGCACTGGTACTTCTTGTAGTTCCAGCGGTTTTCCAAATTCGATCAGCCGTACAGCTTTCATTTGGCAACCGTCTGTTTCGCAATTCTGGTCTGCGAGCGTTCCACCCACCACAAGCCGAAACGGTATCCCAGCCAGCCGTATACCGTGCCGCCGATCACATCCAGAATGTAATGTTGTTGCGTGTACAATGTTGAAAGCGAGATCACAACATAAATAAATATCCAAAGCCAAAGGTATCTCGGAAACCAAAGATTGAAAAACAGCACAAGGATGACGGTCACATAAACGTGCGCGCTGGGAAACGCTGCGTAGTTTCCGTCAATCGATTGAAGGAAGCGCAGCATCTTCGAGAAGGGATCCTCGCCCGACAGTTTGGGGTCGATGATATAGGTCGGGAACAGGTAAAAGGTCAGCACCCCGAGCGTGCAAGTCAATATGAAGCCGGCGGCGAAAGCTCGGAAGGCTCTCTCGCCGCTTTTCAGGAGAATCCACACGCCGGCAGCCGCAATCAATGGATACCATAGCGCGTATGGGATCACCCAGACCACCGAAAGAGGAAAAATGTCAATAGGCAGTTTGGGAATGATCCCGCCTTGCAGGACGCGTGTGGCAATCGAATAATTGAACTGGATTATCACCGCCATGGCGATGATGAGCAATCGTTTTTTCAATGGTGGTTGCATATGTGACTCTCCGACCAATGATCTCGAGAGACTTAGTTTGAAATTGATTTGCTTCTCACCCAACCGGCGATCACGCGGATATCTTCGGGCGTGGTACGGCAACACCCCCCGATCATTCGCGCGCCAGCCTGATACCAAACTTTTGCCTCATCGCCGAACGATTCAGTCGCAGGCTGTCCATCCCAATCGTTTTTGACCGTGTCATAACTTTCGCCGAGATTGGGGTATGTCAGTATCGGCTTGCTGGAGTGTTGTCTCCCTTCGCGAATCAACGCCGGGACAAATTTCGGCGATGTGCAGTTGATCCCGATCGCGGCGATCTGCGGATTGTCCTCCAACAGGCGGACGCAATCGGCAAACCGTTGACCTTCGGAAATGTGCACTTCGTCCCGCGCGGAAAAACTAAACCACGCTGTGATAGTCGGAAACTCTTTGAGTACATTTGAAAGCGCCTGTGCCTCGATCAATGAAGGGATCGTTTCACAGGCGAACATATCGGGCTTTGCATCAAACAGCGCCTTCATCCGAGGACGATGAAAGTCCATCAGTTCCTTTTCGGTCAGCCCATAATTGCCTCGATATTCCGAGCCGTCCGCGAGGAACGCGCCGTACGGTCCGATGGAGGCGGCGATGAATGGCTTGGGGCGTCCGTTGCGAGTTGCTTCGTTTGCCCAGAATTCGTCGCGTGCGTCAGCCGCAAGCCTGACCGATTTTTGTATCAGTTCGACCGCCTCTTTTTCGTTCAAGCCGCGTTTTCTAAATCCCTCAATAGTCGCCTGATAACTGGCCGTGATAGCGCAATCTGCGCCGGCTTGAAAATAATCGTAATGTAATTGTTTGATGACTTCGGGTTGTTCGAGCAGAATCTTCGCAGACCACAGGTCGTCATTTAAATCGAAACCGCGGCGTTCGAGTTCGGTGGCGAGCGCGCCGTCTATGACGAGGGCAGGCTGACGGCCTAAGATTGATTCGATGGGATTCATGTGCGCGAGGATACCATTAAAGGAGAAACGGACAGCCTCCAATGCTATCTGTTGAACGCTCGTTAATCCTACCCTTTGATGCTTTGTTTGCCTCCCAACCAGCCTGCGGCAATGGTCAGCACGACGGTAACCAGTGTGACCAATCCGAACCCTTCGGAGAACAGGCTGATCAAGCCTGCCAGCGCGCCCAAAAGGATTCCGTGAAGCTCATGCGCCGATTCGACGCGGCGCGCCCCGTGTCTCGCGCCGAGATACGTGAAAATCAGCAAGCTCACAGGGCCGATCCACGGCGCGAATTGATTTGCAAACGACTCGATCATGGTCTGATCCGGTGCGCCGCGCGCTTGAAAGGCAAGCAACGTGGCGTAGCCGGTGACGATGAGGAATACGAGGAGATAGCTCAGGACATAAACAACCAGCGCAGCGAGAATGACGCGCACCCACTTGATTTGAGAAAATTGACCGTTCATGGAACTCTCCTTTATTTGTTAAACACACAGGCTGATGCGGAGATGCTGAAGAAGACATCCGAAGTCTATTCGACTTCGGATGTCTTCTGTTGGCTACTTCTTTGCTATTTTGCGCGGAGTTCGCTTGGGTTTCGCAGATGTTTCGGATTCAGGTAACGCCTCCATCGCCGGGGCAGGCTGGGGGTCCGGTAAGGATTCGGGGGCAGACGGGGAGACGGTTCCCGTTGTCGGCATTCCATTGAGGCGAGCAAAATAATCTTTGACCACGCTATCGTTATAAAAGACGAGCGAAAGGATGCCAACTGCCATCGCGAACAGGTTGCCAGCCAGCACGCACGCGATCTCGAGCACAGCAATGTTCGTGGACGGCTTGACGGCTTGCGGAGGATTGCTGAACAGTTTCGCCGCATAAATCAGTTCGAAAACGCCTAGAATCGTCGGCAGGATGGTAAGCGGCACGCAGACGACGCCAACGATGGTGGCAATGGCGGTCGCTGATGCGGCAAACCCCCAAAAGAGGTTGACGATCCCGCTGGCAAGCGTTGTCCATGCGATAACATGGATGAGGGTGGGTTTGGTTGTGTTCATTACTTTCTCCTGTCTTGTTTTCTACCTTTCATACGTGAGTCTGGTGGATTGGTTGCAAACAAAAAGCCTGCGAAAAACGCAGGCTTTTTGTTGTGTTTTGAACAAAACTTATGCGGTTGTCACAGAAGTGCCTTGCCCGGCGGCAACGCTGCCAAATTGACCGAACAAATGGGCGTACACCGCCGTAGCATAGACCACGATGCCGAATGTCAGCACGATGGATGCGATCTGACCAATGCACGGGATGAAGTTCAGAACGGTCTGGAGGATTCCCACTGCAAAACTGACGACAAAACTCAAACCGATGTTGACCGCCCACGCCGTAATGAACGGCGTTGTATTCTTGCTGATCAGGCTGAACACCTCGCCAAGCTTGAAGCACGAGGCGAACGTCCCTTCGCGGGCGAAGATGACAAGGATCGCGGGGTAGATAACGGACAGCGCCAGCGCGTAGAGGACGAACACGCACAACAAGCAGACGAAGAGCGCGCTACCCAACCCTGCCACTGCCTCCGCAAGACCTTGAAAATCCGATTCGCCGGCGAGCATGGCAGGCACGATCATGAAACTGAGCGGCAGACAAAAGACGACGATGATGGGGAGGGCATATACGATGCTTGCCAGACCCAGTAACAGCCCGTCTATGAATTTCTTTCCAAGGTCGTCCCATGTAGGCAGAGGTTCTGATTCGCCGTTCATCACGTTGCGGATGATTCCAACCATGTATCCGGTCCAAGAAAAGTTCAGAATCGGGATCAGCGTGATCAAGGCTCCCAGCGCCAATTTGCTTACCCATCGTTTGTCATCAAATACGAATGAAAATGATTTGCCGACATCCATTTGATACCTCCAATTGCCAAATAAAATTCACTGCTTGCCGCAAACAATCAAAAAGGCTCACTGTAGAGAAACAGTGAGCCTGTCGTTGTTTGTCGAAGGTTAACCCCAACCCTGCTTGCGAATGAAGTCGCTGACCATCGGGATTTTCACATCCTGTCCTTGATACGCTTGGTACGCCCAGTAAAGAAATACTAACCAGAGTGGGATGGCGCAGAGCGCGCCAAATCCGAGCGTGACGGTCGAGAGGATCGTGGCTACGATGAAGTAGGCGATATTGGCTACAATGGATTGTACCGCATGGAACTTGATGAAGGGACGGCTCTTCTTATCTTCCATGAGAAGTACAATGATCGCGACCAACGGGATCGGGTAACCGAGCGCGGCCCACAGTCTGTCATCACTTGTTGTTTCCATGGTTCATTCCTCCGAAAATTTCTTGAATTGGATTTTCGTTATTGTACAACCAAACAGGGCAAAGCGCAACCGAATCTTTTGGGAAAAAGTTACTATGCTACAATCTCGAGCATGGTTCGCATTGTGTTCATGGGTTCTCCAGAGTTTGCCCTGCCGAGCCTGCGAGCGCTTGCCGGCGCGTATTATGATGTAGTCGGCGTGGTTACACAACCAGACCGCGCCTCGGGTCGTGGGCGCGAACTAAAGCCGCCGCCAGTCAAAACGCTCGCGCTCGAACTCGAAATCCCGGTCGTGCAACCTGAAAAACTGCGTGCGCCTGAAGCAATGGAGTTGCTTCGCGCGTGGGGGCCCGATGTGATCGTCGTTGCGGCGTTCGGGCAGATTCTCAAGCAGGATGTGTTGGATATACCTCATTACGGGTGCCTCAACGTGCATGCTTCGCTTCTGCCGAGATGGCGCGGCGCGGCTCCGATTCACGCCGCCATCCTTCACGGAGATGAGGAGACCGGCGTGACCATTATGAAAATGGATGCGGGGCTCGATACCGGCGCGATGCTCGCAAAGAGATCCATCCGCCTCAAATCGGACGATACGACTGGTTCAGTCACCGACGCGTTGTCTCACCTTGGTGCAGACCTGTTGATCGCAACTCTCCCCCGCTGGCTGGCGGGCGAAATTCAACTGCAACCGCAAGGCAACTCGCATTCAACGTACGCGCCGATGTTGAAAAAAGAAGAAGGGCGACTCGATTTCGCTCACAATGCGTACGAGCTCGAACGTCGCGTGCGTGCGTTTAATCCGTGGCCCGGCGCGTTCATGGATTTCGATGGGCTGACTCTCAGAATTCATCGCGTGCACGTCGAGGCAGGTAACGCGTCGGCGGGGCAGAGGCTGGTGGTGGCGAACCAACCTGCCATTGGCGCGCGAGGCGGTTTGCTGGTCCTCGATGAAGTGCAGCCTGCCGGAAAAAAACGGATGAGCGGCAAGTCATTTCTTGCAGGCGCGCGTCAATGGGCGTGACTCCGTCTATCAATCGGGGTTTCATAATCAACCCAATGTTTCGGAGGATACATGTTTAATTCAAAAGTGTTCGTTGCTGAATTGATCGGCACGTTTGCGCTTGTATTTGTCGGCGCGGGCGCAGTGTTGACAGGAATTGGGGGGCTGGTCGGCGCGGCGTTGGCGCATGGATTGGTGGTTGCCGTCTTTGTTTACATATTTGGTCATATTTCCGGGACGCATATCAATCCGGCGGTGACGTTTGGCCTCGCCTTGAACGGGACGGTGAAGTGGGGTGAGGCAGTGTACTACTGGATTGCTCAATTCCTCGGCGCGGCGCTTGCCGCGTTTGTATTGAACTTTGCGGCTGGGCCCGTTGCCGGTATGCAGGGCGCGGCTACGGTTGGTACGATCACCGAGTCCGCACCGCTTGCCGCGTTCGTTGTGGAATTGATTCTGACCTTTTTCCTTGTGAACACGATCTTGCACGCGGCAGTGGCGGGCAGAGCAGGCTCGTTTGCAGGCTTGGCGATCGGTCTTACATTGACCTTCGCCATCCTCGCCGGCGGACCGATGACCGGGGCGTCGCTCAACCCCGCGCGCACGTTCGGTCCCGCGCTGGTTCTTGGCACGCTTGCGAACCCCATGACGTACGCAATCTACTTTGCGGGTCCTCTAGTGGGCGCGGCGCTGGCGGTCGGCGTGTTCAAGTTCTTGGACAGTGCGGACGCGATGCCCGAAAGTGCGAAGAAGCCCTCGCGGAAGAAATAGGCTTCACCCTATAATGAGACCGGCATCACCGGTCTCATTTTGATTTAGAATGGCTGTTAAGGTGTTGTATGACAAAGTACATTGCGGCAATAGACCAGGGCACAACCAGCACTCGGTTTATTGTTTTCGATCGTGGCGCGAATGTGGTGACTTTTGACCAAAAGGAACATACACAAATTTATCCCAGACCGGGCTGGGCGGAACATGACCCGTTTGAGATTTGGAATAATACCCTCGAGGTAATGCGGACGACATTGAGCAGGCTGAACTCGTCAGATATTGCCGCAATGGGTGTGACGAATCAACGCGAGACGACTGTGGTGTGGGATAGGACAACCGGCACACCCGTGTATAACGCCATCGTCTGGCAGGACACGCGGACGGATGCGATCTGCACAAAGCTTGCAAAGTCGGGTGGACAGAATCGCTTCCGAAAAAAGACCGGTTTGCCTCTCGCCACCTATTTCTCCGGCCCAAAAATAAGATGGATTCTGGAAAATGTAAAGGGCGCGAAAGAAAGAGCAAAACGCGGGAAATTGTTGTTTGGCACGATTGATACCTGGCTGATTTGGAATTTGACCGGCAAACACGTCACCGATGTGACGAATGCCTCACGTACAATGTTGATGAATCTCAAGTCGCTGGATTGGGACGATGAAATTCTGAAGGTAATGGGGATACCTCGCTCAATGTTACCGCAGATCAAATCGTCGTCGGAGGTTTATGGTAATGTAGCCAACCGCGATCTGCCCCTACGAGACATTCCTATCTCTGGCGATCTCGGTGACCAGCAAGCCGCATTGTTCGGGCAAACATGTTTCAAACCCGGCGAGGCGAAGAACACATACGGTACAGGATGTTTTATGTTGATGAACACCGGCGAGAAGCCTGTGCAAAGCAAGGCGGGATTGCTCACCACACTTGGATACAAGATTGGGGAGCATAAAGCCGTCTACGCGTTGGAGGGCTCCATAGCCATCACAGGCGCACTCATCCAATGGTTGAGGGATAATTTGGGGTTGATCCAAGCCTCCCCGGAGGTAGAAGCGCTGGCGAAAACCGTCGAGGATAACGGTGGTATCTACTTCGTCCCCGCATTTTCAGGTCTGTATGCGCCATATTGGAGGTCCAATGCACGCGGCGTAATTGTCGGGATGACGCGCTATGTCAACAAGGGTCACATTGCGCGCGCCGCCCTCGAAGCGACTGCGTTTCAGACTCGCGAGGTGTTGGACGCCATGGAAAAAGATTCGGGCGTAAAGTTATCCGCGCTTAAGGTGGACGGCGGGATGGTGTTCAACGAACTGCTGATGCAGTTTCAATCAGATATATTGAATGTTCCGGTCGTCAGACCGAAAGTGGCTGAGACCACGTCGCTCGGAGCGGCGTACGCGGCGGGTTTGGCGGTCGGATTCTGGAAGGATTTCGATGAATTGAGAAGTAATTGGGGGCGCGACAGGGAATGGAAACCGTCAAGCGACCCGAAAACCCGAAAGAAGTTATACTCGGAATGGAAGAAGGCAGTCACGCGCACATTCGATTGGGTTGAATAAAGTTCCACGTTTCAAGTGTTAATTTCCAGGTCCGTTATATAAGACCTTTTACTTGGAACGTGATACTTGATACTCGTATATGAATCGCAGTGAAGTATTCTCATCCCTCAAAACGAAACCCGATATCTCCGTCCTGATCATCGGCGGGGGGATCAACGGCATTGGGACATTCCGGGACCTCGCCATCAACGGAGTGGACGTGTTGCTTGTCGAACGAGCGGATTTTTGCTCCGGCGTGTCCGCTGCGTCTTCGCACATGGCGCATGGCGGCATCCGTTATCTCGAAAACGGAGAGTTCCGTCTCGTACGGGAAGCCGTTCAAGAACGCAACCGCATGTTGCAAAACGCGCCGCATCTGGTTAAGCCTCTCCCAACTACAATTCCGATTTTCAATCGATTCTCCGGTCTGCTCAACGCGCCGTTGAAATTTTTCGGCTTGTTAGACAAGCCCCGCGAACGCGGGTCGCTGGTCATCAAGATCGGCTTGATGTTCTATGATGCGTTCACAGGCAGGCAACGAACCGTGCCGCGCCATACGTTTTATTCTCGCGCAAAAGCGTTGGCAAAGTGGGATCACCTTAACCCGAAGATCGTCAATGCGGCAGTCTACTATGATGGCGCGATTCTCAGTCCGGAGAGGCTTGGAATCGAATTGATCCTCGATGCCGAAGCCGAAAATCCGAACGCGCGGGCGCTAAACTACGTCAGCATGGTTGGGGGAAGCCAAAACACGATCATCTTGCGCGATGAACTTACCGATGAATCCTATGACGTATGTCCGAAACTCGTCATAAATGCCGCAGGTCCGTGGATCGATTCAGCCAACAGGAAGTTAGGGTTGTCTACGCACTTCATTGGCGGCACGAAGGGTTCGCACATTGTTGTAAACCATCCCGAACTTCGCGCGGCAATTGGTGATCACGAGTTTTTCTTCGAGAACAATGATGGCCGTATCGTATTGATCTATCCGTTGTTCGACGGAGTTCTCATCGGCACATCGGATATCCCGGTGGATGATCCGGATGATGTGCGGTGCACGGAGGAGGAAGTGGACTATTTCCTCGCGCTGACGCGCCGCATCTTCCCGGATGTCAACCTGACTCGCGACCACATCGTTTTTCGCTTCTCCGGCGTTCGTCCGCTTCCGCGATCCACCGCGAAGAGCGTCAGCCAGATCTCGCGCGATCACAGTGTCGAAGTGCTGGGCGGCGATTGGACCAACCTCGGTTTTCCAGTCTATTCCCTTGTCGGCGGCAAGTGGACGTCGTTTCGAGCCTTCAGCGAACAGGTGGCAAACAAGGCGCTTGCATATTTGGGAATACTCCGCAAAAATTCTACCCGCTCACTACCCATAGGCGGCGGACGCGGTTATCCGCGTGGTGCCGAGGAATTGAGGCGCCAAATCGAGAGTCTTTCAGCGTGGACGGGTGTTTCTCGTGAACGCCTGAAAGTCATTTTTGAGCGATATGGGACGCGTGCCGAAGCGGTTGCCACCTACATGAACGGCGGCACAGACTTTTTGATTGGGTCTCTGCCCGATTATTCGTATCGCGAGATTGCCTTTCTTGCGCACAATGAAAAAGTTGCCCATCTGGACGACCTCATCCTGCGGCGGTCCCTGCTGGCGATGCTTGGGCGCGTAACGCGTGAAATGATCGAGGAACTCTCGAACGTGCTGGGCAATATTCTCGGCTGGGACGCGGAACGGAAAAAGGCTGAAGCCGCGCGTACCCTGTCCATTTTGGATCAAAGGCACAGGGTCCGCTTGTGAGGCGGATGACACTTCTCCATATGTGAAAGGTGTAAAAATTTCAGATGTATGACCGATTTAGCAGTTTGATAACTTGGTTAATGTATGCGCCGATAGTCTCAGTCATTTTTGCGTACATTTATTTGGGCACTTTCAATCGAATGCTAGCGGATGATTATTGTGTAGTCTATTACGGTGAGCGCTTAGGTCTTTTTCGTTCGATTTGGTACTGGTATATCACTTGGCATGGGGGATATTCTGCTAGCGCACTGGACTGGTTCTTATCTTTTCTCGGTAAGGATCTCTTGCCATGGACAACATTCCTTTATCTTGGAACTTTAACAGTGACTACTTCTGGTGTGGTTTATTTAGCCGCGTTTGAAGCTCCAGTCCCCAAGTCTATTTTTGAAGTGTCATTGTTATTGGGTATGTTGCAAACTTTTGTGCTGCTTGTGGCAGCTCCTGCGGTTCCACAGTCCCTCATTTGGTGGACTGGAGCAAGAGGATATTTTGCTCCATTAATTGGACTGGCGCTTTATTTTCTAATTTTCTTTCTCTTTTCGATTCGTAAGTTGGTCCCATGGCAGAGAATATTTTGTTACATCATAAGTTTTGTTCTTGCCTTTTTGAACGGCGGTTTCGCTGAAGTTTATACTCCTGTTCAGTTCATCTTGTTTTGGGGTTTAATTGTAAGCGGATGGTCTTCTAACAAGCTATTAAAAAGAGACCTATACTTCTTATGCGTTGGTGCTGTTGGGTCCTCCCTGGCACTCGTTGTGATGATCGCAGCCCCGGGGAATGTGCTTCGTCAGGAGTTTTTTCCCGAGGTTCCTGATATCTTCACGATCTTAACGATTTCCTTCCAAAGTTTTTTCGAATTCTTAAAGTCCGTTTTGTTTGCGCAACCGATCGCACCGGTAGCCTGGGGGGCAATGCTGCTTTCTGGATGGCTTGGATTGATATATAAGGATTCCATTAGGAAGTCCCTATCTAAACCGCTCGGTGCATTTGCGGTTCTTGTAGTCGGAAATGTGCTTGCTTTCGGATCTTTTATACCGTCCGTCTATGGTACAGCGGAAGCTCCGCATCCGCGCACCTTGATTGTCTCTATGTTTTTTTTCTTTTGTGGGGTTATCGGATTTGGACTTCTAATTGGAGGGTGGTTGGGTAAACTGAGACGGCAAAGGAAAGACATATTAAATATGCTGATTGCTTTTGCATTTTCATTGATTACTTATTCGTCGGTTTCTGAATTATCAATTCTACTTTCCGCGCATGATGTATATGTTGAGTTCGCAGAGAAATGGGATGCCGTCGACATGGAAATAAAGGATGCCATTAAAGCTGGCGGTACCCAGGTCACTATTCCTCTTATGGTAAACTGGGCTAATTTGGAACATCCTACTGATAACCCAAGGTACTGGCCCAATAGATGCTACAGCAGGTATTATGGTATCCAGATAATATCTCCTGCTTTTGAACCATAACATTATGAATATTTCAGTTGTTATTCCAGTCTATCGCGGTGCAAACCTCATTGAGCCTTTGGTCGAGCGTCTGGCACAATCGTTACCCAAATTCGCAAAAAAATATGAAGTGTTGCTCGTCAACGACGGAAGTCCCGATGCGAGTTGGGCTGTGATTCAGAAATTGACGCGCAAATACAAATGGGTGAAGGGGATCCATCTAATGCGAAATTACGGTCAGCATAATGCCACGTTGTGCGGAGTGCGCGCCGCGCAGTACGAAATTACCATCACAATGGATCAGGATTTGCAGCATCCGCCCGAAGAAATTCCAGTCCTTTTGGCAGAACTCAAAAAGGGTTACGACGTGGTCTATGGCTCGCCCAAACAGCTTCCGCAAGGGTTTTGGCGCAACCTGTTGACCGCCAACATCAAGCATATACTTGCGCGCGTAATGGGGATTCCCTCAGTGAAGAATATTTCGGCGTTTCGTGCTTTTCGCACCGATTTGCGGAATGCATTCACGAATTTTCAAAGCCCCACTTTGATCATTGATGTGTTGCTTTCTTGGGGTACGTCGCGCTTTACCTCGGTCCCGGTGGAGATCGAGAAACCTGAGGAACGCTCGAATTATAGATTTTCCGCGCTGGTAAAAGCCGCATTGTTGATCCTGATCGGTTACAGCACCGCGCCATTGCGGTTAGCGAGCGTAATCGGTTTTGTGATGACTCTTTTTGGCTTGGGTATTTTCATCTACGTATTGTACGTCTTTTTTGTGCTAGGTAGTCTGCCTGGGTTCCCGTTTCTAGCGTCCATTATCGCCTTATTCAGCGGTGCACAACTCTTCGCCCTGGGTATCTTCGGTGAATATCTTGCACGCATGTTCGATAGGAGCATGGATCGCCCAGCGTATGTTGTGCAGGACAGGGCGGGGAAATGAACGCGGTGATTTTGCAACCCTCTTACGTCCCATGGCGTGGTTATTTCGATCAGATCCGTCGCGCGGATCTGTTTATCTTCTATGACGATATTCAATACGATAAGCATGGATGGCGGAATCGCAATCAAATTAAGACGCATCAAGGCAAGCAATGGCTCACCATCCCGGTGTATACGAAGGGCGTCACGCAGGGTGTCCCCATCAAAGATGTTCGGATTGACTGGTCGAAGTCATGGGCGAAGAGTCACCTCAAGTCGCTGACCCTCTCATACTCGAAAGCGCCGTATCTAGAACAGTACCTGCCCATGCTGGAATCGTTCTATGAGCGCCGCGATGAATTTCTTGCGGATTTTACGATCGAGACATCTATCCAGCTTGCGCGCGAGTTGGGATTTGACTCCACGCGTTTTATGCGTTCATCTGCGCTAACGAACATCGAGGGTCAAAAGACGGATCGAGTGATCAACATTTTGAAACAGGTTGGCGCGAACCATTACATTTGCGGACCCTCGGCAAGTTCGTACATGGAGCCGGAAAAATTCGATGGGGCAGGGATTACTTTTGAATACATGGATTACAACTATCCTGAATATTCACAACTGTATCCTCCGTATGACCCATATGTCTCGATTCTCGACCTGTTGTTGATGAAGGGAAATAGCGCAGCCGATTATTTTGAAGCGCAGAAGGAGCAAGAACATGAGCATAGATGAAACCCAGAAAAGACTCAGTGAGTATTTTTCCGAAAAATTGGATGAATTCGGCGCGTCGCCGAAAGGCGTGGACTACAACGGGCCCCTATCTCAAGAGATTCGTTTTGAGCAACTCGTGAAGGTGATCGATCCTTCCTTTCCATTCACTATTGCTGATTATGGGTGCGGCTACGGCGCGATGTTCGATTTCTTGGACCGAAAAGGCTGGACATTCGAGTATTATGGCTTGGATCTGATTGAGAAGATGGTTATAGCTGGGCGTGATGTGCACAAGGGTTTCCCGAATGCCCACTTCACCACGAATGAAAAGGATATTCCGCTGGTAGATTATGTGCTTGCCGGAGCAATTTTCAATATCAAACTGGAAGAATCCTATGAGGACTGGCAGGACTTTACCTGCAATACGCTGAAACGCATGGGCGCACTCTGCTCGAAAGGATTCGCTTTCAATATGCTCACAAAGTACTCGGATGCCGACCGCATGGCTCAACGCCCGGATTTGTTTTACGGCGACCCTCTTTTCTTCTTCGATTTCTGCAAACGTAATTTCTCGCGCAATGTAGCATTACTTCACGATTACGGGTTGTACGATTTTACTATCCTTGTACGGAAAGATGTGTAAATTTATGTTGTTCCCTCTTCTTTTAGGAGAGGGTTAGGGTGAGGAAAGTGCAAATCATTCATACCCCGCGCGCCTCGGCGATTCTCTACACTTTGCTGGTTAGCCAAAAGCAAATGAAGCCGTGGCTGTTGCCCGCGAACATATGCCCGATCGTTCCGATCACGTTCATGAAAGCGCGCGTCCCGTTCGAGCTCATAGATATCTCGGCGAAGACTCTTCATATGGATTTGGAGCAGGCCGAGAGCCGAATAAAGACACGTGAAGTCGGGGGGGTGTTGTACGCGCACACATATGGGGAAGAGACCACGCCGGAAGATTTTTTCGCTCGGGCAAAGTCTCTAAAACCCGAAATGCTGATTGTCGATGACCGTTGTTTATGTATTCCAACCTTTGACGCGATTTCCGCCGCCGATGTTGTCCTGTTCAGCACAGGGTATGCCAAGGTCGTTGATTTGGGCCTCGGTGGATACGCCTTTCTAAAAGAAGAAACAAATTATGAACCTGCTACCCTAGTGTCTTCCTCGACAGATTACTCGAGGCTCGAGGGGCAATATAAGCTTGCTGTGAAGGAACGCATTCGATTCAACTATTTTGACAGTGATTGGTTGATAACTGATTCTAAACTACCCAAGTGGGAAGATTACCGTAATGACATCGAACATAATCTGGAATCGTCACTGGCTCACCGCAAGATCAATAATGGAATTTATTCGTCTCGTTTGCCGCAAGAAATCCAATTGCCGGCAGGATATCAGATTTGGCGTTTCAACATTCTCTTGGAAAATAGGGAACAGATTATGCGCGCAATTATTGATGAGCAGCTATTTGCCAGTTCCCATTACGCGTCTCTGGCAGGTATCATGTCCGATGGGAGCGCGCCGCTGGCTGAATCGTTGGGAAATAAAACAGTCAATCTGTTCAACGATCATCACTTCACTGCTGAGATGGCGGAGAGCATCTGCGAGATTATCGTGAAAAATGCAAGGTGGTAGAATCGAACAAATGCCCTTCAAAAAACGAAAATTTACGGTTGATCTCGTTATCCCGGTCTTCAACGAAGCGGATGTGATCGAAAAGGTTCATGCCCAGATTCGCGCGGTTGCGGACAAACTCCCGCATGATTTTCGATTTCTCTATGTGGACGACGGCTCAGACGACGGGACGGCGGAGTCGCTCCAGTCGGTGAAACAGACAGACCGACGCGTGACCGTCCTGCCGCTCAGCCGAAACTTTGGCCACCAGGCGGCGCTCACCGCTGGACTCGATCATTCGACGGGCGACATCGTCATCACCATGGACGCCGATGGACAGCATCCGCCTGAGATGATTACGGAGATGATTGAACTTATCAGGCAAGGCTATGATATTGTGCAGGGGCAACGCGCGGCTGAAATGCGCCCAGGGTTTTTCAAGAAATGGACATCCAAGACTTTTTATAGACTCATCAACACCGTCAGCGGTACACGGATGGTCGCCGGCGCGGCGGACTTTCGTGCAATGAGCCGGCAGGCTGTGGATGCCTTGAAAACGATGCCTGAATTTCATCGTTTTCTGCGCGGCATGATCTCGTGGATGGGCTATCGAAGCGTGATCCTGCCGTATCATCAGCCGGCGCGTATGGCGGGGAGATCGAAATATTCGCTCGGCAAAATGCTTCGCCTTGCTTCCGATGCGGTCTTCTCCTTCTCGTTGATTCCGCTGTACATTGGATTAAGCTCGGGCTTGTTATTTTTTGTGCTGGCGTTCGTGCAATTAAGTTGGGTTCTATGGTTATCCTTTACCAATAACACGGAACAACACGTCGCGCCCGGTTGGAGTTCGTTGATGGGGGTGCTGTTGATCGCGAGCGGCATCATTATGATCTTGCTGGGCTTCATCGGTGTGTACGTGGGTTATATCTTTCAGGAAGTGAAACGCAGACCCGTTTATCTGCTCAAGAAAGGGGAATAGTTTGAGTTCAACCAACAGACCAGTGTATCAGTTCGTGTTTCTTCGTCACGGCGAATCGACCGGCAATGCCGAGTCGCGCTGGCAGGGGCAGTCCGATTACCCGCTGACCGGGCGCGGGCAAGCCCAAGCGCGGGCGCTTGCCGAGCGTTGGAAAACGGAAGGTGTGAAATTCGACCTCGCCATTTCCAGCACGCTAAAACGCGCCAGAGAAACAGCGGAGATCATTGCCTTTCTCCTGAATGTGAAACTTGAACTGGATGAAATCTGGCTCGAACGCGACATCGGCGAGATCGAGGGGATGACCTCCGACGAAGTTCAAAGGTTGCCGCGTCCGCCGTACGTCACGCCATATGATTCGATCGGCGGCGATGGCGAAGGGGATTGGGAGTTGTTCCTGCGCGCAGGCAGGGCGTTACATAATCTATTACGCCGCCCGCCCGGCAGTTATCTGATCGTGTCGCATGGCGGTTTGCTCAACCAGGTGATGCACGCGGTCGTCGGGATCGCGCATCATGCTGACCCTTCCGGCGTGCGTTTTCGCTTCGAAAACACATCGTTTGCGCGCGTGATCTATCAACCGCATCTGCACCGCTGGGCGATCGACACGCTCAACGATCACGCCCATATCAACTCCGTGGATTCCTCGAACATTCGATCAGGACGTGATCGTGATCCCGAATAACACGGCAAGCCATATCAATGCCGCGATGAAGATCCTGTGCTTAAGGGCGGGCGCGATCGGAACGTATGTGGGTGGCAGTCTCGCGCTGGCAGGGAGTCAGCTCGTTTTCCTTGAGCGGGCTGACAAAGTGGAGGAATTGCGCACACGCGGATTGCGCCTCGATCTGACCGCCGACCCTCGCCGTCAAACGAAGGAAGCAACAGTTGTGAATCCGCGCACGGTGGTTTTTGTTTCGTCGCTTGAAGATGCGCTTCGCTATGGACCGTTCGATCTGGTCCTCTTTGCCTTGAAGTCGTACGACACCCAAGCCGCGCTCGAAATGATCCAGCCGTATGCCGACAGGATGCCGTCGTTCCTGTGCCTGCCAAACGGACTCTCGAACGAAACGTTGATCGCCAACGCGCTGGGTAAGGACAAGGTCATCCCCGGCACGGTGACTACGGCAGTGAGTCGCCGCGGTCCGGGCGATATCGTCCTTCAACGGTTGCGCGGCGTCGGCATTGCAAAAGGACATCCTCTTTCGGCAGGGTTGTTCGTTGCCTTCGAGAATGCATTGCTCAACCCGCGCTTGTATGACGACGCGGCTTCGATGAAATGGTCGAAGTTGTTGACCAATCTGATTGCCAATCCCACATCTGCCATTCTCGATATGACCGCTGCCGAGATACTTGCGAACAGAAAACTATACAAACTCGAAGTGGAAATGTTGTGTGAATGTCTTGCCGTGATGAAGGCGCAGGGAATCGAAGTAGTTGACTTGCCCGGCACACCGGTCCGCGCGCTGGCGTTCGCGGCGCGGCTTCCGTTATGGCTCTCGAAACCTTTTCTCAGCCGCGCGGCAGGCGCGGGGCGAGGCGATAAAATGCCGTCCTTTCACATTGACCTGCACGCAGGCAGAGGTAAAAGCGAAGTGGATTTCCTCCACGGCGAAGTGGTACGTGCGGGCAAGAAGTACGGCGTGCCGACGCCCGTGAACAAGATGTTGACCGAAACATTGCTTGCTCTTGTGAACAAGGAAATTCCGCTCCGTGAGTTCGCGAAACAGCCGGAGAAATTGTTGAAGAATTATTCATGAAGAACCGGTGGTTGAGTAGCCGCGAAGCGGTGTACACCTGCACCCACCGTGATTTGCTAGGCAAATCATGCGGTGTCGAAACCACTAGTGACAAATGTCCCCTGTTTCATGGTGGTTTCGATACGGGCGGGAAAACACCCGCCCTGCTCAACCACCGGTATATGAATGAACATGAAAGATAAATTCAAACTTGTACAACCTCGTAACACTGTCGAGGCTCATCTTCCGGATGGACGCGTGCTTTCCGGTCCACGCGGCGCGCCGGTGGGGGATTTCCTCTCCGCTATCGAGCACGATTCGCAACTGGTCGGGGCGGTGGTCAACGGTGACCTGCGCGAACTAACCTTCCCCGTCGAAATGGATTCGCAGGTCGAACCGATTACCATGTCATCGCCCGATGGCACGCGGATCTATCGTCGATCTCTCACCTTTTTGCTCGAAATGGTCTTCGCGGATATGTTCCCGCACGCCACAGTATTCATTGACCACTCCGTCGCGTCCGGTGGATATTATTGTCAGGTGAAGGGCCGCGAACCGCTGTCTGAGTCGGAACTTGGCGTCTTGAAAGTCCTGATGCAAAAGATCGTGAAGGACGACGTCCCCTTCGTGCGAAAAGAAGTCCCGCTGAAAGAAGCGATGGCATACTTCCTGGCACGGGGCGAGGAGGATAAGGTCCAGCTATTGAATTCTCGCCGCAAGCCGTATCTTACGTTGTACAGCCTGAACGAGCGCATGGACTATCATCACGGCTACATGGTGCCGTCCACCGGCTGTTTGCGCTGGTTCGATCTGGTGCCCACAGGCGATGGCTTTACGTTGTTGTATCCGAGCAGGCGAAACCCCAACGATCTCCTGCCCATGCCCGAATACCCGAAACTGCTTGCGACCTTTTTGCAGTACGGTGGCTGGCTCGAAAAATTGGGAATCCAGAATGTCGGTGCATTGAACGAAGCCATCGAAAGCGGACGCGGCGGCGAGATCGTGCTGGTTTCGGAGGCGTTCCACGAACAGCGGCTTTCGCAGATCGCGCGGCAGGTGGCTGAAAAAATAGACCGCTCCCATTTGATTCTGGTCTCGGGTCCCTCTTCGGCAGGCAAGACCACGTTCTCGAAACGTTTGATGGTGCAGCTGCTCACGTTCGGCATTTCGCCGTTCCCGCTCGAACTCGATAATTATTTCTTGTCGCGCGATGAAACCCCGCTGGGCGAAGACGGCAAGCCCGACTTCGAAGCGCTCGAAGCGCTCGACCTGCCGCTGCTTGCCGAACATCTGGAGAAATTGATCCGCGGCGACGAAGTGCAACTGCCGCGCTATAACTTCATCACCGGGTTGAGGGAAGAGGGCGAAGCGATCCGGCTCGTGCACGGACAGCCCATCATCCTCGAAGGGATTCACGGACTCGAACCGCGGCTCATCCCGGAGAGCCTCAGCGGGGAGGCATTTCGGATCTACATCTCGGCTCTCACCCAATTGAATTTGGATCGCCACAACCGCGTCTCCACCACCGACACGCGCCTGCTCCGCCGCATTGTGCGCGACGCGCGCGAACGCGGCTACACCGCTTCACAGACCATCTCGCGCTGGGAATCAGTGCGGCGCGGCGAAACGAAACACATCTTCCCGTTTCAAGAAAACGCGGACGTGATGTTCAACTCGGCGCTGGTGTACGAAATGGCGGCGCTCAGACCGCTCGCCGAGCCGTTGATTCGACAGGTGCAACACGGCACGCCTGAATATATCGAAGCGAAACGCCTGCTCGCGCTCCTGGAATGGTTCATGCCGCTGGATGTGAACCTGGTGCCTGAGACCTCCATCATGCGCGAGTTCCTCGGCGGTTCGATTTTGAAAGATTTTACGGTGTGGAAGAATAAGTAACGGCTCGCGTTAGCCGCAAGTGGGCGGGCTGAGGTTCTGCTTGGGAGCAGAAAAAACCCGAAGCTAGAAAAGGCTTGAAAAACGCGCTGAATCCCACTTGTCGGCTGCGCGCATTGTTGGGCAGTTTCTCTTTAGGGACGGAATCTGCTTTCACGATGATACCGTAAATAATCTTTATGTCTTTGCTCGATCCGCAATAACTTCAAATTTGAAACTATACCTAATTGTAACAATGTAGATTTATCTAATTTGCTTGAGATAATAATTTTGCCTTTATCATCGAAGCTGATTAGTCCTGAATCAAAGCAGGCATCCAAATTTGGGAGAAGTAATAAGCCGTTGTACATATCAAGTCTTTCAGCGTTTGACGAATCGCGCCAAGGTTTGATATGAGATGCTCTAAGTAATTCGATTTGTTGACAACCAGTGACCGAACATCCCTGCCAATATGTAATCAATGATGTTCTGAATTGACCCTGACCTATTCGGCTTTGTATCACCGCTTCTCGCGTGGTTTCCTGAAGAGTATCGTAACTATCTTTGAATTGGTCTATTTCTTCAAGGATGTTTATCTGTTCACCATTTGCCTGATTCGAGAAATAAGCGGGCATTGGCAAAGACACATTGAGCAGAGTATTCAGATAGGCGAGTATGCCAGGTGAAAAACTATTCTTCCAAGTGGTTTTTGGTCTTTTCTTTGCCGCTAACTGGATTAACGCGCTATGGTTTTCATGAATTAATGGATAGAACTCTTCTATCATTTCTGGTGGAATATAACATCGTCGTTGGTCGATTGGTATGCTTGAATAGTGTATCTCAGATTCTGTTACAAAGTCGCGATATTTTCTTTCACCAAGAAATTTGTTATCCAAATCAGCGATGAGCAAGAATACATGATCTGGGCTTAAAACGAGAACTTCGACAGGTCCAACATTCAGCCTTATTTTGTCTGAAAAGAGCGTGACGCTCCAGCAGGATGAGCTAACATGATGCGCTATAGAAATAGAATCTGCAAGTAAACGGGCGCAAGCCATACGAATATCTTTTTTGCCATAAAAGCTTTCAAAGATATTTTTGGCGTATTCTGCTGATGCTCGACTTTCTCTCAATGCAGTTTGCAAATTGCTGTTTCTCATGATTGAATTTCACCATGGAGAATGAACTGCCCAACTAGTGTTTAGACGGTCAGTTCCAACTAACTGCTTATGGACGGACGTTTCCACCTACGAAGTCCCCTTTAGGGGGAACGCCTAATTCAATTAGGACGTTAGGCGGTCATAGATTAATATATGATGAGATTATGACCCGGCTTCTCCCATCAAAACAACTTACTCCCCAACGGCACGGACTTGTCAGGCACACATAACGCCACCTCGCTGTTTTCGTTTGCGAATCCAGTCACCAAACATTCCGACATGATGGGTCCTATCTGCTTCTTTGGGAAATTTCACCACACAAGTAACTATACAAGAGCGGTATACGGATGAATCTTCTCCAGAACTTTATTTTCATCCTGTTGGGCAAAATACAGATCCCAGCGCAATTGCAAATTCATCCAGAAATCGGCGGACATATTGAAAAATTTTGCCAAACGCAAAGCTGTGCCTGGCGTGATACCCCGACGACCGTTTACAATCTCGTTGATGCGCTGATATGGAACCCGGAGGTTATCAGCCAAATCTTTCTGGCTAATACCCATTGGGGTAAGGAAGTCTTCCAAAAGCATTTCGCCCGGATGAGTAGGGACACGGCTGGTAGGAATGCGAACCATAATCTATCTCCTTCTGGTGGTTTTAGTGATAATCTACAATTTCGACTTGATCGGGACCTAATTCCGTCCACACAAAACAAATACGGTGTTGGTCGTTGATTCGAATACTGTATCGACCTTTTCTGTCGCCTGAGAGGGGTTCCAGTTTATTGTTTGGAGGTATCCACAGTTCGTCCAGTGCAGAAACAGAGTCAACCTGATCCAGCTTTCTGGCGGCTGTCTTCCAAATGGAATTTGGACAGACCCTGCGAGCCTCTTTTGTATTTTCGCCGTTGAAAATATCTTCCGTGCCCGTATTCTTGAAGGATTGGATCACACCCACATCATAGCATGAGTGTCATGCTATTTCAAGTCCTGCTTTTGGGGCGGCGTCAAAACAACTTACTCCCCAACGGCACAGGTTTATCTGGCACGCATAACGCGACATCGCCGTTTTCATCCGCAAACCCCGTCACCAAACACTCCGACATGATCGGTCCGATCTGTTTCTTGGGGAAATTGACTACCGCGACGACCAGTTTTCCGACAAGCTCTTCAGGTTTGTACAAGCCCGTGAGTTGCGCGCTGGACTTTTTGATTCCGAGTTCTTTACCAAAATCCACTTCGAGGATGTAAGCAGGCTTCCGCGCTTCGGGGAAAGCCTTTGCAGAGATCACCTTTCCCACGCGGAGTTCGACTTTGGCGAACTCGTCCCAGGTTATGGTTTCCACATGGTCTCCATTTTCTTCCATAAAACGACGTTTTGTTCATCTCTATTGGTGAGTATGGCTTGTTCTACAACAAACGCGTCCCCCACAAGACTTTTCTGGTTCATATATTAACCATGCTCGAATTTAGGATACTTTGAAAGCTGTTCGCGCTTTTCAGATGTCGAAATGCTTCCTATTCCGCTACCGCTTGCGCGCAATGATAGTAATGATATCTCGTACATTAACACCGATTGCTCGATTCCATAATCTGGTTTTCTGTAATGCGTTTCGAAGAGCAGTATGTACGCGTATAGGCAGATACCGTTGAAACCATTGATCCACTAAATGGCGGATGCTCATACGCCGAGTTGGATAATAATGATCAACAACATCGAATCCATTCTCAGTCAGAAGTTGACCAAGAGTTGCGATAGAGAAAAAATTAAGGTGGTCTTGCACGAAATGACGATGTCGCGATTTCATCATCCTCATTGTCCATGTTTCAAAATTGGGCACTTCAATGAGGATGATGCCACCATTTCTAAGCATGTTACAAAGATTTCGGATATCTGCTTTTGGGTATGGTAAATGCTCGAATACTTGAAAAGAGGTTATCACATCGAAGAAATCATTCGGAAACGTGTTTTCCCGAAGCGTATCCGTAATGGTGTCTAAGCCAAAGGTGGCTCTTGCATAAACTGCGGAGGCGGGCAGAGGCTCTAAACCGTAGGTTGTCCATCCATGTTCTTTTGCAACCGCCAGGAAAAAGCCCCAGCCGGAGCCAAAATCGAGAATTTTCCGCTCCGACCCATTCTGTAGATGCTGTTCTATACGCTTCAAGGCATCACGTGCATTTTTTTGTAAAATGTGCAGTTCGGCTTCTTTCGCTGGGAGAAGGGCGAACTCCCACGAGTCTTTCACATCATCCAGATCTGAGCTTGTCAAGATGCGTTCATTCATATTCCCGAACGTGACCGGTCCGTTAAAGATCAGTGCATGCTCATCTTCAAGACGCTCAACATACGTCATACCGCAGGTTAGACATTTTGACACAACGCCGGGTGATTCTTTGGGTCGAAACAATCCTTTTGAATCTTGTTGACCACAAACTGGACAAAGGCGCAGGTTTGATTCCATGAAAAATATTTCACTCTCTATGAGGGCCTAGCGAACTCGAACTTTAATGCTGATACGCATTATATAATAGGATTACAAAAGCTGGCCATTTCAACCTGACAATGCTCCAGAGCGGTTGATCGGCGAACATCATGGTCAGGTAGCTTGTTCGTTGGGTTACGTACTAATTTGGTTCACTATCTTCCCATGGCTGATTACCGCCTTCGGCGCGGCATGTTCGCGCAGTGCTTCCAGCACATCCAATTGGTTCAAAACAACCAAATTTGCGGGTGAACCAACTTCGATTTGATGATTCCTTATGTTCATCGCCTTTGCCGCGTGGATCGTGACCATATCGTACAGCGTTTCCATTTCCTGCCGCGTTGTCATCCACAACAAATGCGAGGCAAGGAAAGCGACTTCGAGCATGTTGTTCCTGCCGAAGGGGTAGTACGCGTCCGAGATGTCATCCTGCCCTAAACAAACAGACGCGCCTTCCGCGAGCAACTCTTTCACTCGCGCGTGGAGCGGTCCCGTGTGCGGGTCGCTGACGACGGTCATGCCTGCCTGTTTCAGCAAAGCGGCGACCTTCTGAAAGTAGGGCACAGGGTACAACGCCATCGCACGCGCGTGATGCGCGAGGGCGCGTCCGTGCCAGCCGCGCCTGATAGCCTCGATTGCCATTAGTTCCAAAGAGCGTAGACCGGGGTCGCCAGCATCGTCCACGAGCATTGAAACATCTTTGTCAAATTCAACAGCAAGATGGAAAATCTCTTTTACATGATGTTGAATGTCCACGTCGGTGAACTCGATCCACGGAATGCCGCCGACCACGTCCGCGCCGAGTTCCATTGCTTTGCGCATCAGTTTGTCCACGCCGCGTTCGCGCACCCAGCCGTCCTGCGCGAACGCGACGACTTGAATATCCACAATTCCCCTGAATTCCTCCCGCGCGCGAATCAAAGCCTTCACTCCTTCGAGTCTGGCTTTGCTGTCCACATCGGCGAAGGCGCGGATGTGCGTATTGCCGTACAGCGCGGCTTGTGCCACCGCCCTGCGCACGTTTTCGATGATCCATGATTCGTCATATTTTTCTTTGACGCGCGCCGCCAGTTCGATGGCGTTCATCGCCTTGCCCATCCCTTCGCCCTGATACGCGGTCAGCGCTTCCTCATCCATCATTTGTAAGGTGTAAACTTTGCACAGATGCAGGTGTGGATTAACAAACGATTCAGTGACCAGATTTCCATCTGCTTCGACCACCTCAGCCGCGTCGCCCCTCAACTTTGTTTCGATGGCGGAGATTTTTCCATCCGCGATGCCGATATCTATCGTGGCTTCCTGTTTACGAAGTTTTGCGTTCTTGATGAGAATGTCAAATTGGCTTGGCATGGTTATTTTTCTCCACTTACAACGTATGTGAATTTGGTTTTGAAGTTCAAAAAATAGGATTCGAAATACTTGTATGAAACCCCGGCAAGCAAAATGGTTAGCGCGAGGCTGAGAGGGTAGAGCAACGCGTCTATGGGCGCGCCCAGCCGAACCGTTGCCTGAAACGCCGCGACGATCGCGATGGGGTGGTACATGTAGAGTCCATAAGAAATTTTGCCGAGATAATGAATCGGTCGTTGTTCCAAACTGATGAGGTTGTCCTTGTTCGCGGCGAAGTTCAAAATGATGATGCCGAACCAGACCGAATAAAACTCCTTGTAAAGGTATGGGAATTGGAGATCGTTCACCGTGATCTGCGGGAAATACACGCCGCGATACAACATCATGGATGTGAAACCGAGCGCGAAGTAGAAAAGATATCTGTTCATGAAGACTTTGAGTGCGGCGTGATTGGAGTGTAACATCACTGCGAAGAATCCACCGATTGCCATGCTGGCGATGTTGAACGACTGCCAGAACGCATTCAATTCATATTTGAAGGGAATAAGATCTGTGCGGCTCGAAAACAAAGCGCGCGCGAAAAGCAAATACCCAACGAGGATGAGGATCATCAAGACCATTCGATATTTCTTGGCGACCTTCAAGATGGGGGGCCAAAGCAGGTAAAACTGCTCCTCTGTCCCGATGGACCATAGATGCGCCGCGTACGGCACGACGCCGAGGAGCGGCGTGACGAGGTTGGGAAGAAAAAAAACGTAGAGGAAAACTTTCGACGAAAGGTCTTCGTACACTCTTGCCTTGTCGTATTCGGGCAGGGTGAACAAGGAAATGTTGGGGAGCAGGAATAAGGCAAGGGCGACGATCAGAAAATACAGGGGCCAGATGCGCAGGATTCTGCGTGCGTAGAAATCCCTGACCGCGATCGTATGGGTTCGGTTTTCTTCTTCGAGCAATAGATAGGTGATGAGAAACCCGCTCAGAACGAAGAACAGAATGACCCCGAGTTCACCGATGATCTGGATGAAGGATGACGAGAAATTATTTGGCAAGCCATAAATGTACTTGAGCTGCTCGACGTGATGTATGATGACGAGCAACGCGGCGATAAACCTCAACCCATTGAGGTTGGGAAAATAAATTCTGTCGTTGATTAACACACTCGTTTTGCTCCGCGTATTATTATAGCAATACTTGAACCAGAATCATTGCGCAGAATCCAACGGTAAATGCCCAAGCGACTTTAACCGGCGAGGAGGCGTGCAATGCCTCCGGAATTAGTTCAAGGATCACAAGAAAGATCATTGCGCCGGCGGCAAACCCCATCAGGATAGGCATGATAGGCTGGAACAGCCACGAAACATACGCCGCAGGGACAGCCGCGATGGGCTGCGGCACACTCGTGAGGACAGCCGCCCAAAAGCAGTACCGATGCGCCCGCCGCGCGCATCGGTACTGCTACGGCTAGACCTTCTGGGATGTTATGAATTCCGATCGCGAGCGCGATGTAATCTCCCAAATTGTTCGAATACACGGTTTCAGATGAATAACCGACGCCGACCGCAACGCCCTCGGGCATGCTGTGTATTGGCATGGCGATGAAAATCAACAGCTGAGACTTGTTGCCGAAACGTTTCCAATTTGCCTGCTGGAGTCGTTCTGTGGATAGGTAACGGTCTGCTTGGGTCAGGAATACGGCTCCAAGCAGAATGCCCAACACGACCGGCAATGCTTGCTCAAGTTGAATGGATGTGGAGGAAAGCGTCAACCCCGGCAATATCAAATTGTATACCGAGGCGGCGAACATGAGGCCGCCCGCCGCCGAATAGGCGAGACCGGTATGCCTGCGAAGATCGAAGGCTTGGATCGCCAGAGGTAACGCGCCCAAGCCGCAGGCAAAACTGGCAAGGATCCCGGCGATTAAGCTGTCTGTGATAAATTGCGGCAAAGTAACACCTCCTGATTAAACGTTGTTGAATTTAACGATCCAGATGAATATCTTCCATCGAAAGTTCATCTTCCACCGGCTCGAGATGCGTAAAGACCGTCACTGCGCCGCCTAATGCATCGCGAATGTCGGATTCGAAATCCTCTGCAATGTGATGCGCGTCGTGCACAGTCCATTTGCCGGGAACCAGCATGTGCACCGAGACGAACTGGCGCGCGGCGGCTTGCCGCGTCCGTAACGCATGGAAGGTCACGCGCTTTCCGCGATACTTTTTCATCACGTCTAGAATCAGCTTGAGTTCTTTGGCAGGCAGTGACGCGTCCATCAGACCAGCCACCGAACGACGGACGAGTTGGAATCCCGTCCAAATGATGTTCAGTGCAACCACAACCGCGATCAACGGATCGAGTACCACCCAGCCTGTGAGGGCGACAATACCAACCGCGATGATTACTCCTACAGATGTCCAAACGTCCGCGACCAGATGCGACGCGTCGGCTTCGAGGGTGATGGAATTGCGTCGCTTCCCTTCGACCATCAGTTTGTGCGCCACTAGGAAGTTGATCAGCGAAGCCGACGCGCTCACGCCCAACCCCAAACCGAGCAGTTCCAGCGGCTGTGGATTAAGCAACCTTTGAACCGCGGTGACGATGATTCCAGCCGCGGCGCCGAGGATGAGCAAACCCTCGATCGCACTGGCGAAGTATTCCGCCTTGCTGTGACCGTACACGTGGCTCTCATCCGCCGGGCGCGCGGCAATGGATAACATACCCAATGCCACGCTCGCGCCGACGAGATTGACCAGCGACTCGATGGCATCTGAGAGCAACCCCACCGACCCAGTCAGCAAATAAGCGACTGTTTTCAGCGCTATGGTCGAAAGTGCGGCGCCGATGGAGAGCCATGCAAACCGCGTGAGCGAAGCGCGGTTCTGCATCAGGTCGTTGTGTTCAGCTTGCTTGTGCGGCATGGGTGAAATGATACTTCATCACGACGGGTTTGTAGTGGTTGAATACAAAAAAGGACAGGTGTCAGCCTGTCCCGTGGAATGAAGCGGGTTTGTTCAATTCACCCCGATGCCGCGCGCCATGAATGCCGCCGCAAGCATGATGACAGCCAGCCCGATCACTTCCAGCCAAAGGATGATGCGCGTCCGCTTGAATTCCCGGTCACTGATTTCGGGGGCGCTGCCTTCTCTGACCGTCTTGTTCCAGCGCAAGTAACGCACCGTGGGGTCGATGGAAAGCAAACCTACGATGAGGAAAGCGTTCATCTTCACCCAGAAGAACGGGCTCTGGCTGTAGAACACCGCGCCTTTCTCGAAGAAGAACACGCGCAACAAACCGACGATCAACAATAATCCTGCCGAAATCCCGTAGAACAGGTCGGCACGCTGGATGCGACGCGCTTCTTCGATAGTGAGCCCTTTGCGGTAGGCGATGAATTCGTAGACCACGCACGCCACCAGTGTGAAGGCGAACAGGTGATGCAGGAATGCTATGAATGCGGATGTCATCTTTTTTCTCCGAGCGCGATTATGCCTTATCCGCCAATTGTTGACAATCCTTGCCTACACTATAATCCCTTCAATGGATAATCATCACGATGCCATCGTCATCGGCGGAGGAGTTGCGGGGATGACCGCCGCGCTTCATCTCGCCGAACGCGGACTCAAGCCGTTGATCCTCGAAGGGGAGGAGCGCGTGGGCGGAAGATTGGCTGGTAAAGATGAAATTCTTATCAATGGATGGAAATTTCCGAACGAGCATGGCGTGCACGGGATCTGGTCGTCGTATGTAAATTTCAAGTCCATGCTCATGCGGCATGGCATCGTTGACCAACTCATCCCCGCAAATGACGAGCAATGGATCTATCGCAATCACAATTTCATCGGGCGTGTTGATATCGGCTCGATGATTCGCAACAGCCCGTTGCCCGCGCCGCTCCATTATTTGCCTTTGTTGTTTTATCCCAGATTCATGTGGATGCTGAGCCTCAGCGATTGGGCGTCACTGTTTCATGTGTGGGGGACGCTTCTGATGTCCATTGGCATTGATCCGTTTGTAGAAGACCAGCCGCTCGAAGGTCTCACCTTTGGCAATTCTCTCAATCGTTGGGGTCCCGCGTTCCGTGCGCTGTTCTTCGGTCTCACGCGCAACGGCTTATCCACAAATCCCGACGAGGTTCCGCTCGCGGGGTTTCTCGCTTTCCTGCGTTTTTACATGGTCATGCGGCGCGACGCGTGGCGGTTCGAATATCTTCCCAATGGCGGAGGTGATGTGTGCGAACAATTATCAACGAAGATCGCGCAACTCGGAGGCGAGATCAGGCTTGGGTCACGCGTGAAGCGGATCGAAAAGAACGGGGATTGGATTACGCACTACGAGCGGGACGGAGTCGCTGATTCGATTCGCTCTCCGTTCGTCATTCTCGCTTCAGACTCGCCTTCGGCTGAATCCGTCATCCGAAGCGGTTTTCCATCGGATGATTTTTTCTTCCCCAAAGGACTCGCGCACGTAGTGATTCGTCTATGGTTTAGCAGAACGCCCCGGAAACACCCCGAAGCAGGAATTTTCAGCGGCGATTTTGTCATGCACAATTTTTTCTGGCTCGATCAGATTTACCAACCGTATCGCAAATGGCACGAGGAAACAGGCGGCTCTTGTATTGAGGTGCATGTATACGGGCCCGAAGATGTGTTGCAACAAACGGATGCCGTGCTATTGACGAACGTGTTGACCGATTTTTATCGCGCATATCCGGAATTGAAAGGGCATCTTATCAAACCGCATATACAGCGTAACGCCGCAACCCATACCCTGCCCGCCCTCGGCGCACGCGGAACGCATTTGGGTGTGGATACGCCATGGGAGAATTTCTTCTGCGCGGGCGATTGGGTGTGGTTGCAGAATCCGTCGTTCTTTTTGGAACGCGCCTGCGTTACAGGACTCGAAGCCGCGAACCGCGTGTTGGCTTTGTGCAATAAAGAGCTATTCGATGTAAAGCCATACCCGCCGCCTGAACCCCTCGCGGCGTGGATCGAGGCGATGATGATGCGGGGGAGGAAGAGAAGGCGAGAGCGGACGTAGGGGCGAACGAATGTGTCCGCCCTTCTTAGCCTGATTTCATCAGGTTTTCATCATCCTCTTCCCACCGTGATGGATTATCCAAGATGTAATCCGTTTTCTGTTTCAAATCCTTTTCATTGCGGAGGATATGCTCATAATAATTGCGTTGCCATAATCTCGTAATCGCATTTGGGGTTTCGACCCTGTTCATCTCTTTGGTGGATTGATATTTGAAATACGCCACAATTTGTCCCAATATCGGTTTACGTAGGGGCGGGGTTTCCCCGCCCTGATTGTTCGCGTTCAGGTAAATATTATTTGGGCTGCCATGGGGCGAGATGACCTCGCCCCTACGTTCTTCAACGATAAAAATGATTCCATGAACATGGTTGGGCATAATGACAAACGAACCTAAATCCACATTCTTGAAATGAACAGGAATTTCGTTCCACCAATTTTGAATAATCACTCCGTATTCATTGAGATACATTTCATCGTCAATTATTTCCCCAAACAAACATTCCCGTCCGTGTGTCACAATTGTGACATAATATGCGCCTTCGGAGGAATAATCATATCCTTTCAAACGTATAGAACGCCGATGGTGCTTCTGCAGGTCGAATTTTGATTTCATTTGTTACGAAATAACTCCTAATTTCCTCCCAACCTTCGCGAACGCCTCCAAGCCTTGACCGAGATCATCACGGTCATGCGAAGCAGAGATCATCACGCGAATCCGCGCCTTGTCCTTTGCCACGGTGGGGAATCCGATTGCCATCGCAAAGACACCTTCCTCGAATAATTCGCGGCTGAATTGTTGCGCAAGCGGCGCCTCGCCCAGCATCACGGGTGTGATCGGTGTTTCGCTGACCCCGGTATCGAACCCAAGCTTTTTCATTTCGACTTTGAAGTATTTGAAATTGTCCCAAAGTTTATCCACGAGTTCGGTTGATTCTTCGAGCAAGTCAACCGCTGCCAAACATGCCGCCGCATCGGGCGCGGTGACTGCGGACGAGAACAAGAACGGTCGTCCGCGCTGACGCAGCCACTCGATGATGGTTTTGTTCCCTGCGACCATACCGCCGACCACACCGAAGGCTTTCGACATCGTCCCGACTTCGATGTCAATTTTCCCGTGCAAGCCGAAGTGATCCACGATGCCGCGCCCACCGTTGCCGAGAACACCTTCGCCGTGCGCATCGTCCACCATGAAGAGAATGTCGTATTTCTTCGCAACTTCGTACAAGGCGGGGAGGAGGGCGAGGTCGCCGTCCATGCTGAAGACGCCATCGGTGACGATCAACGCGCGGCGGTAGGATGAAGCGTGTTCTTTGATCGCGTCCTCCAGCGCGCCCGCGTCATTATGTTCATACGCGACGATCTTCGCACCCGAGAGTCTGCATCCATCAATGATAGAAGCGTGGTTCAATCTGTCCGAAAAGATCACATCTTCTTTGCCGACCAACGCCGAGATCGTTCCAAGATTGGCGGTGAAGCCCGATTGAAACGTGATGACATCTTCTGCGCCTTTGAATTTGGCAAGTCGTCCTTCGAGTTGCACGTGCAGGTCAGTCGTCCCTGCAATCGAACGCACCGCGGCAGGACCGACGCCATACTTTTTCGTCGCATCTTTCGCGGCTTCGACCAACTTCGGATGATTCGCCAAACCGAGATAATTGTTCGAGCAAAAATTCAATACATCTTTTCCGTCCACGACGATGCGCGCGCCCTGCGCCGAACCGATCGTACGGATGCGATTGTACAAGCCGCTCTCCTTCAAACCGTCAATTTCCTGCGTGAGCCAATCAATCTTAGACATGCTGCTCTCCTTGATGTTCGATATCAGCGAACAGGCCCAACTCGATCATTGCCTCCATCACGTTTTGGATGGCTCCACTTTTGACGATAACCGCCGTTGGACTTAATACCTCGCCCAGAAATCTTCCCGCCCTTGATTTGCGCATCTCTTCCAGTACTTCGGGCTTGCTTACCCGTAGGACCGTTTGAGTCTCCACACGTGCCTCCGTCCCGTTGGCTTCCCAGCGTTTGAGCGCCTTCACCACCGGCGGCGGGACTTTTCCGTCCGTGTGTTTGACCAGCAGTGAAAGAAGTTGCTCAGCTTTCAATCCCTGCTCTGTGGCATGTTTCAACGACTGTGCCGTGATTTGATATTTGAACTCATCCTTCCTCTGTTCACCCCACTTGCAGAATCGGGCAATTTGATAACGCACTACACGCGGGGCATCACGTGGAATTGAAACCTTTCCGTTTGAAGAGACTCCGATCTTTCCTCTTTCCTCCTTCACGCTCTTGAAGGAGGAGCGACGGAAAGAAGTTGCCTGCGATGCGCCTTCTGCGAAACTCACGTCCACTTGTCCCAGCCAATGGAGAATGTTCGTGATAAAGAATCGAATTAGCGCGCCATCTACTTCATTCCACGATTCGAAGCCGCGCAGGTACTGTCCGTCGGAGGCGCGTTTGATGAACCACGAGTCGTAATCTCCTGCCGGGCGTTGAAAGTCGGCGTATTTCTGTTTGACGTCGCCGACGAAGGCGTTGAGGCTCCACCACTTGCCTTCTGGGATGGTATCGAGCAAGTTGAGCAGAAACTTGCGAGTTTCTTGTGATTGGTTCGTCCACTTGCCCTCGCAGATGAGCGTAGGCATGAGTTTGAGTTCGTTGAACGTGGCGCTTTCCATCCACGCTGACTGTAACACCTTCAACGCATCTAACCGTGAGGCTTCAAGAAAAGATCTGACTGCCTCAGTCTGAATGGCATTGTTCTTGATCAGGTTTGCCGATTCGAGCAATGCCCGCAACCTAGCTTCGGCTTCGTAGTGTGCTTTGCCCATGCGGCGCGCGGCAAGCAAAGTCGTGGCGTCGTCAAGAAGGGAATCATCCGCGAGGACTTCCTTGCCTTTTTCGCTGGGTGAGGCGGGGCGACCCAATGGTTCTTCTGTGGGGGTGAACGGCCGTTCGCCTCTGCGAGAAATCAATGGCAACATATCATCAGGAATGTAGGCGAATTCCTGCGACCCTTTGTCTGTGTCGAAGAATGCCCTTGCCAGTAGTCCGCGATAAAAGAGGAATTCAGCAGTGGAAGCGGGTTTGAGGTGTGGATGTTCCCGGTCGCGTTTCGCCGCGCCCATCTCGCGGATGTCGCCAAACTCGCGCGTGAACTTCGTCCAGGCGATTCGTCCGCGGGCGACAACAAGCGCGGTGAGGGCAGAATCCGCTTCAGGAGGGAGAGAATTCAAAAGTTCGGCGAGCAGGTTCGCGTCGAGGAGAGATGCGGAAAGTTCCTCCCGCGCCGCGTCTGCATCCTGTGATTCCAATTCCAACCCCCAAAAATCCGCAATGATGCGGAGATGTCCAATGTCTTGCTTTGCGAGGGAGTGAAGGAGGTCGGGCATATCCGCTTTCCACTTTCTCTATTCTACGGTAGAAAGTGGAAAGCAGGGAATGACTATCCGCGCACAACTTTCAATGCGTTCGGCAGGATTTCGAAATTGACCTTGCGAACATCACTGCCGGGACCTGAAAAGATTTCACCATCGGCATGGATGTAAAGAGGTCGGTCTGCCGTTAGAGAGAATTTCTTGCACGAGCCCATGCGCACCTGTTTGAACCGCCCGTGTGTGCCTTTCATCACCTCGGGCACAATGCGGAACATCATGGCGCGGCTGACGTCGGTGATCATGGCGTAGTGCATCAGCCCGTCGTCAATTTTTGCGTCGGGTGCGATGAGGAATCCGCCGCCTTCGCGCGGACCGTTGCACAACACGAGATAGATGACTTTCTGTTCCCACTTCTCCGTGTCGGTTTCGATCTGCATGGTGATGAGGTTGTGATCGAGAATGATGGTTTGTAAAACCGAAGTGAGGTACATGAGGAAACCTCGCAAGAGAGGCAAACGATGTGAACGAATTGTTACCGTCGCACCGAAGCCGATGCCGAGCGTGTTGTCGAAATATTCTTTTCGTCCGTCGCCGTCCGTCATCAGTGCGAGATCCACGGTGGATGGTTCGCCTTCGAGCGCACGTCGCAATGCCTGATCTGGCTGAGTGGTGGCACCGATACCGTGAGCAAAGTCGTTTCCCGAGCCAACGGGCACAACGCCGAGCATGGGGCGTTTGTTCTCTGCGACCTGCATGATCCCATTGACGACTTCATGTACGGTGCCGTCGCCGCCCATGGCGATGACGCGGTCGTGCCCCTCTTCGCCTGCCTGCTTTGCCAGTTCGATCGCGTGACCGGGATAGACCGTGCCGCTCCACGTCACGTTGCCGTGTTGTTCGGTGATGGAGCGCAGGTCGCGCGCCGCGCGCCAGGCATTGCCCATATCTGCCATGGGGTTGAGGATGATTTTGACTTTGGGCGACATGAGGGTTTCTCCGGGAAGAGGATTCTGGTAAATCTTGAGGTTTGCAGATTATAACCCCCGGTCAATGGAGGGGAGCCTACTGTTCTTCTTTGAATTTTGTCAGCGGCGCTGTGTACCCTCGTGCGATCTGGAAAGATCCGCGTTCGTATTTCTTAGCTTGATAGAGAGCCGCGTCTGCCGCGCGCAGGAGATCGGGACCGGTCTTGCCGTGGATCGGATACAAGGCTATCCCGCCGGAGATGCCCAACTTTAGGGTATTTTCATCTGGCAATTTGTACTTGAGCTTTTTCATGCCCTCCGTGATTTTGGCGGCGACGATCTGCGAGGAAGAAAGATCGGATTGGGTGAGGATCAACGTGAGTTCATCCCCGCCGTAGCGCGCCAGAAAGTCCGTGTTGCGCACGCCGCGTGCCATCTGATTGAAAACAAGCCTCAGCACATCGTCACCGGTTGCATGACCGTAGGTGTCGTTCACCGCCTTGAATCCGTCGAGGTCCATCATGATAACTGCAAAGGAATAATTGTTTCTACGTGCAGATGCCACCTCATCTTCCAGCCGTTCATCGAGCGCGCGGCGGTTCGGAAGGCCCGTCAATGTGTCGCTATATGCCTGCCGGCTGATCAACTGGTGGAGGCTGGCGTTCGAGATCGCCACGGCGGCTTGATCCGATAACAATCCCAGCAACCGTAACTCTGAAACGGAAAACCCTCCCGTAGTCGAGCGGGAAAGGTTCATCACTCCCACGACGGTATCGCTGAATTTTAGCGGTATGCCAATGATGGATCCGATCCAATCGGGAGGGGTGTTTTCGAACAGGGGATGGTTACGCATGTCCTCCACGATGATGGTCTCCCCGCCTCGTGCAACCGTGTAGGTCAATCCGTTCGAGCGCGGCTTCGACCATGGTTTGTTTCGTATACCGTCCGAATCGAGCGCAGCGCCAAAAGAGAGCCGCCCATTTTTGTAGAGGAAGATATTCACATCGCGGGTCTTGTCAATGAGCCGCATCGCTTCGGTGATGACCGCGTCCAGCACGTCAGGCAGGTCGAGGCTGGAGGTCAAGTTGATGCTCAGCTTTTTGAGCGCTTCCAATTCCTCGGTCTGTTGTTTGAGCAGTGCAAGCAAAGCACGGTCTTCAATCAACTGTCGGGCAAGCCGTTCCGGCGAGTTTGAACTTCCGGGCGCGTACCGTTCCAGCGAGGTCAAAAGAATATCAAGCAATTTGAGTAGATCCTCTGACTCGGCTGCAGATTCTCCCTGCGCGATCAACGATCTCCGAGTCTCGTCGAGTATGGCGTGCTTTGTATCGCCCATTCTTCATTTCACTAATTCGAGATTAAATCACAACTTGCTCATGTGCTTGCTGGCTCATTTGTCCTGCCATTGCCTGCCATTATAACCATAATCATAGAACCTGGAACCCTGTATTGTATACCCCCAGATTTGATATGCTACAATGGAGTTGCAATTCCCTTGGAGGAAACGTGTTTCTCCCAGCCACACCTTTAAATCCACGCCGGCGCGGACTTATTCTAGGAGCGTCAGACGGACTAGGCGCCGCGCTTGCCCGTCAACTTTCACAGGAGGAATATTCGCTCGCCCTGATCGCCCGAAGCAAGGATAAACTAGATGCACTGTGTCGAGAAATCAATTCTCAAGGTGGAGATGCTCGACCATACGTACACAACGTAGCAGAAAACGATAAAGTTTCAAAGCTACTGCTCAAGATCGTTGCAGACCTTGGCGGACTGGACCTGGTCATCTTTGTTGCTAGTGTGAATCTTCCACCCGGGGGCATCGATAAATTTAACTTTGACAATGACAGGCAAATGATCGAAGTGAATCTTATCGGCGCGATGGCATGGCTGACCCCGATTGCCGAAATGTTCCAATCTGCCAAAGCAGGGCAGATCGTAGGCATTTCCTCCGTCGCCGGTGACCGCGGGCGTGTGGGTAACCCCGGCTACAACACGTCCAAAGCGGGGCTGACCACTTATCTGGAGGCATTGCGAAACAGGCTGAGCCGTCACGGCGTGAGCGTGTTGACCGTGAAGCCGGGCTTCATGAGAACAGAAATGCTCAGAGCCGCATCGGGTCCGACGCCGTTTGCGATCGAACCCGCTGTCGCGGCAAATCACATCCTGAACGCCGTGAAGAAACGCAAACAAGTCATCTACACCGCGCCGATCTGGCGTTGGATCATGCTGGCGATACAACACACTCCTTCATTTATTTTTAGAAGGTTGTCATTCTAAAATCAGGGCTTGGTTATCACTTCCAAATTAAGCATCCATGAATCTTCCGTTCGATAAATTCACCGCGCTTGAAAATTTCGGTCATTCTCTTAAGGCGTTTTCGTATCGCATCCCGGTCAAGACTGCGAAGGATATCCGCGACGCGTTCCAACTTGCTAAGAGACTTGGCCTGACGGTCACCGCGCGTGGGACTGGTATCAGTTACAACGATGCATCGCTCAACAGCGGCGGAATCGTGCTGGATATGCGTGGGATGAATCAGATCAAGGAGTGGAACCCAGCCTCTGGTTTGGTGCGATGCGAGTCCGGTGTTACGCTCGAACAATTGTGGAAGAAAGTCGAACCAGATGGCTGGTGGCCCCCCGTCGTTTCAGGTACCATGAAAACAACTCTGGGCGGGTGTCTCAGCGCGAACATCCATGGAAAGAATAATTTTCGCGTTGGCACCATCGGCGAACACGTCATCGAATTCACTGCCATACTCCCGACCGGTGCACAAGTTACTTGCACGCCGAAGAAGAACGCTGACTTGTTCTATGCAATGATCAGCGGGTTGGGAATGCTGGGAGTCTTCACTTCTATCACATTGAAGATGAAGCGCATCTACTCCGGGTTGATCGCTGTGGACGCCCGGCCTATGCCAAATCTTCAGCGCCACCTCGGCGATCTGCTTGAGCGCGCGCCGCACAACGACTACATCGTCGGTTGGTTGGACACCACCGCGCAGGGGAGGAGCCTGGGGCGTGGACAGATCCACGCGGCGCGTAATCTAAACCACGGTGAAGACCCGAACGCGCAAGAGACGATGAAACTAACTTATCAGCATTTGCCTAACCGTTTGTTTGGTGTGATGCCAAAATCATTGATGCATTATTTTATGAACCCGTTCATGAACAATCTGGGTGTCTGGGGTATCAATACGGCAAAGTACATTGCGAGCTTGCGCAGACATACGTTTCTACAATCCCATGCGGCGTTTCACTTTCTGCTCGATTACGTACCGGATTGGGAACGTTCGTTCGGGCGCGGCGGATTGATCCAATATCAATCCTTCTTGCCGAAGGAGACCGCTGAGAGTGCGTGGCGCGCGATGCTGCAACTCTCACACAGACGCGGCTTGCCTTCCTATCTCGGCGTGACCAAGCGTCACCGCCCGGACAAATTCCTGCTGACTCACGCTGTGGACGGGTTTTCGCTGGCGCTGGACTTCAAAGTGACAGACCGGCATCGAAAACGGCTCAGCGATATGTTGCAGGAGTTTGATCGCATTGTCCTTGATGCAGGCGGACGATTCTACTTCGCCAAGAACAGCGAGACGAGCGCAGATTCGGCGCGCCGGTTCTTAGGCGACGCGACAATGGCGAAATTCAAGAAACTCAAAAAGCGCTGCGACCCGAACGGGCTGTTGGAATCCGACCTGTATCGCAGGGTGTTTGGCTAAGCACGGGTTTTTCGATGAAGTTGGATATCCTTGACCTTGGCTTGATCGAGTACGAAGCCGCGTGGAAGATGCAAGACCGATATGCAGCGGAAATTGCAGAAGGGAAACGCGCGCCGACGCTCCTACTTCTCGAGCATCCGCACGTCTACACCTTCGGGCGGCGCGGCAAGCAGGAAAACTTATTGTGGGGCGAAGAGCAACTCAAGCAAAAAGGGATTGCCATTCATTGGGTGGATCGCGGCGGTGATGTGACATATCACGGGCCGGGGCAGTTGGTGGGGTACCCGTTGTTACCGCTCGCGTCTCCCTCTGCCGCCGGAAGAGGGGCTGGGGTTGAGGGAGGTTCGCGAATCCCTCAAGCCGATTACGTCGGCTATGTTCGTAAACTGGAACAAACTATCATCACCGCCTTGGCGCGGCTGGGACTTGTGTCGGGGCAACGACAAGGTTTGACCGGCGTGTGGATTCAAGCCGATGTGCATTCGCGTTGTCCGCGGTGCAAGCCCGAAGACAGAAAAAAACCGGCTAAGATCGCCGCGATCGGCGTCAAGGTGGATGCGCGCGGGGTATCGCGTCATGGCTTTGCGTTGAATGTGAATCCAGATATGACCTATTGGGATGGCATTATTGCTTGCGGGTTGCAGGACGAACCGATCGCTTCACTGGCGGATTTATTTTCCGAACCACCGACGATGGCGCGCGTGAAAGAGGAAGTTGTGAAAGCGTTTAGGGAAATGTTTGTTTAGACCTGTGAGGTCTGAAAGACCTCACAGGTCTATTGTTACTGATGGGTGATTTCGCCCCTCAAAAAAGTTTTGATACACTTCAGCATCGCACCATAGAGGAGACGTTAACATGTTTCAACAGAAACCAAAGATAAACCGCAGGGACTTCCTCAAGTTGATGGGCGCCTTCGCGGGCGCGTCGGCGGTGGTGACGGCTTGCGCGCCGGAGCAGTTCACGGGTCCGGACCCGACGCGGGTTGTCCCCGTAAATCCGACCGGCGTGCCGCCGGAGCCGGTTCTCCCCCCTGTTCAGTTGGGAATCATTGCCTTGAATCGCATCGCGTACGGTCCGCGCCCCGGCGATCTGGAGGCGTTCAATGCGCTGGGGTCAACAGATGAAGAACGCTTGCGTGTCTACGTTTCGCAACAGTTGGACCCCGATGCGGTTGACGATAGTGAATTCGAAACGCGCTACGCCGCGGCGGGATTTGAAACCTTGCATAAAACACAGGACGAATTGTATTTCGACCATATTGCGAGCAACCCATACGACTCGAACAACGACGAATATTGGGAATGGTACTCCAAGCCCGTATATGAGCTGGTGGACGCGACATTTCTTCGAGCCGTCTACAGCAAAAAGCAACTCGTTGAGGTGCTGGCTGATTTTTGGCACAACCACTTCAACGTTTATTTCTGGCAGGACGATGGCGTGCCTCTACTTGTTTCCTACAACCGCGATGTTCTGCGAAGGCATATGCTCGGCAACTTTCGCGAGATGCTTGAAGCGGTGGCAACGCACCCCTCGATGTTGTACTATTTGAATCAGAATAATTCGTCCGATGCGGGTCCCAACGAAAACTTTGCGCGCGAACTATTCGAATTGCACACGCTCGGCGCGGAGAATTATCTCGGCGTGATGGATCCAAATCTCGTACAAAATGATGCGAACGGGATAGCCATCGGTTATGTGGACAACGATGTGTACGAATCCGCACGTGCGCTCACCGGCTGGCGCGTGGACGATGATATTTATGAATACGAGGATGGCATCGAAAAGACCGGTCGCTTTTTGTATTACAAGCCATGGCATGACCGCTTCAACAAATTGATCCTCGGTAAATACATTCCCGCCGACCAGCCCGACATGCAGGATGGACGCGATGTGCTGGACCTGCTAGCGAATCACGCCGGCACTGCGCGCTTCATTTCACGCAAACTCGCGCGCCGCTTCATTTCGGACAATCCGCCTGATTCAGTAGTTCAAGCCGCCGCGTCCGTTTTTATGGAGCACCGCAACGCGCCGGACCAACTCAAACGCGTGGTCGAGACGATTTTGTTATCGCCCGAATTCCGTTCCACGTGGGGTGCGAAGATCAAACGTCCCATCGAAGCCGCGATCTCGATGATGCGCGCGGTCAACACGGATTTCACCAAACTCCCCGGCGGCATCCCGTGGATGTGCGCGATGATGGGACAGGCTATGTTCGAGCGGCGTCCGCCCGATGGCTACCCGGATGTGAAAGAGGCGTGGGCGAACACCATGTCTTTGCTGTATCGCTGGAACTTTGCTGTCGCCATTTCAGAGAATTGGATGGACGATGAAGAACAGCAACGCATCATCCGCACGGACATCGTCGCGCAAACGCCGGCGGAACTCCGTACCGCCGAATCTCTCGCGGACTTTTGGATTCCGCGCATCCTCAACCGTCCCATGTCCGACGCGGATCGTCAGGCAGTGATCGCGGTCATGGCGCAGGATTATGGAACGCAGGAAGAACTTCCGCAGGATCACATTGACTGGGTTCTGCCTGCCATGGTCGAAGTGATCCTGATGAGCCTTGATTTTCAATGGAAATAAATCCACCAATCTGCGCCAATCTCTGCGAGTGTGCAGTTTAGTGAAGATTAGCGTGATTAGCGGAAAGGATTGTCGTGCCTACACAAAGATACTCTCGCCGCAACTTCCTGCAGGGATGCTCCTCCGCTATCGCCGAACTGGCTGGCGCGCGGCTCACCAACGTCGCGTTCCGGCAGGATGACACTTCAACCGATACGCTTGTCGTTGTCTTCTTGCGCGGCGGCTGGGACGCGCTGAACGTTGTCCCGCCGCGTGAGGGCGATGACCGCGGCTACTATGAGTTAGCGCGCCCCGACATCAAGATCACCGACCTGCTTCCGTTGAACGATCAATTTGGATTGCATCCCGCGCTCGCGCCCCTGCATGGACTGTATCAGCAGGGAAAGATGGCGGTCATCCACGCGGTGGGACTCAACTACGACACACGCAGTCACTTCGACGCGATGGAGTACATCGAACTCGGCACGCCGGGGCAGAAAAGCACTGCATCCGGCTGGATCACGCGTCACCTGCAAACGACCGGCGTGTCGTCCATCCTGCCCGCGCTCTCCACATCCGGCGCGCCGTCGTCATTGCTGAATTTTGTCCCCACTGTCAATTTGAACGACCCATCCGAATTTTCACAATGGGATAACGGCCTTGCCGAGTCGCAACAGATTGCTCTGCGGCAAATGTATGGCGGAGAGTCTCTCCTTCACCGCGCCGGTCTGCGCACAATTGATTCACTCGATATCGTCAGCCCGCTCGTGGAGCAGGAGTATCAGCCCTCCAATGGCGCATCGTATAACGACGATGAACTCAGCCAGCAACTCAAGACCGTTGCGCGCATGATCAAACTCGAGACCGGCTTGCGCGTTGCCACCGTGGACTATGGCGGCTGGGACACGCACGAATACGAGAACGAAGGGAACGGCGGTTACATCGCCGACTTGCTCGGCAACCTCGCCGGCGGACTCTCCAATTTTTATCTCGATCTCGATGCAGGGTACACAGACCGTTTGTCGGTAGTAGTCATCAGTGAGTTTGGGCGCAGGCTGGTGCAGAACGAATCCTACGGCACGGATCACGGTCACGGCAATGTGATGTTCGCGCTCGGCGGCGGGGTCAATGGCGGACAGGTCTACGGCGCGTGGCCCGGCTTGCACAACGATCAACTCTACGACCACGCAGACCTTGCTATCACCACTGATTACCGGCAGGTGCTCACCGAACTCCTCGCGCGGCGATTGGGCAACGCGGATGTCGCGTCCGTATTCCCCGGCTACACTCCGACGGGTGAGATGGGGATTTTTCAATAGCCTGTGTCACCCTGAGGGAGCGTTCGCTGTGACCGAAGGGTCTCCGTCGTGGTGGAGGAGATGCTTCGCTACGCTCAGCATGACGTGCCGAAAGATAAAACAGGCTCCCTATCGAAGTGACGGGAAGCCTGTTTCCGTTTCGTCTAGCCCTACCCCTTCGTACTCTTCTTCGCAGAACGCATTCTCTTTGCGATCTTCTGATATGGAGGCATATCAATTACATAAACCTGTGCCTTTGTTGTATCGCGAACTCTGTTCCATAGACTAGGGTAGTTGCCCTCAAATATATCGGGTTTCAAGACGGAAGTAATAATAGTTGGACGGTGAGCATAAAAACGATGAGTAAGAATTTGATAAAGTTTATTTTCTGCCCATACCGAACTAGAGCCGCTTTCCTTCAAGTCGTCGAGAATCAATAAAGGAGTGGACTTAATCTCATTGAAACGCCGATCGAACGACACATCTGATTTAGGGTTAAAGGTTTGACGCAAGTAATCTAAGAGTTCGGAGACTTCCACCATAATTGCTTGTCCGCCCAATGCGATATGATAATTTCCAATAGCTGCTGCTAGATGTGTTTTTCCGCAGAAAGAACCACCTAGGAGAACTAGCCAGCCTTGTGGATTCTCAGCATAGGAAATTGCTCCATTAGCCGCTTTGTACAACGTTTTTATGTCATCTTGTGTAACTTTAAAGCGCCGAGTTTCTAGAGTTTCTTTTTCTTTATTCCTTTGGCCATAATTCTCTTGCCTAAAAACTTTAAATGTTGCTATGCTCTCTGTGCCTAGCTCATTCTCACGTGTCTCGAAATTCTCAAAAGTCATCTCCCGAATCTCAGGTAAAGGCAACATCGAAATTCCTGGATTACTCGTTTGGGTTGGACGTCGGTAATCTGGCGCGGTAATACGTATGTGTGTTACAAATTCATCATCCTGCAAGCGCGAACGGATGCGGCTCTCAATCTCATCCAATATAAGGTTAGTTGTGATAACTGTCGGAAGTTTGTTTATATAGCGATAATTCATAATCTGAAAAAGTTTTTCCTGTGCCCAACCAGTAGCATTTTGTGTGCCGAAATCATCTAATACTAATAATTCGGCATTACGAACTTCCTCAAAGCGTGCTTCGAACGTAGTCTCTGGGTCACTGAATGCGAAGCGCAGGGTATCTAGTAAATCAGGAACTGTGATAAACAAAGTGGGTGTTCCCATTGAAACGGCATAATTCGCGATAGCTGCAGCAAGATGAGTCTTGCCACACCCATATCCACCTTCTAATAACAACCAGTTTTTTGGCGTGTATGCAAAATTTTCTGATTTCTCTTTAGCAATCTGCAATATGTTTACATCTTGTATTGTAATAATTTTCGCACTGTTGTTTCCTCGGACATCAAAATTCTCAAATTTTAAGTGACTTAGTGAGTCGAGACGACTTAGTCCGAATAGACGCGTACGAGCACCCTCAGCGATCTCAGCGCTTCTGCATACGCATGGTTCCAGTCGCCCAAAGTTTGGCTCATCTACTGAAAGTTCATAACGCAGATACCCAATACCCTTACAATGAGGACAATTTGGGTCGCCGAGAGTTGTTTTAATCGCGATTGATGTATTCGGAGAACTTTCCTTCACGATATCGTTCGACATCTTTGAGAGTGTCCTTTTTATCTTTTTGTCCATGCCTGCCTTCATCCTTCCAGCGCTTCAAAACCGCTTCGCAGTATTTCCAATTGCGTTTGTTGTTCTTCACTGCCAGTTCGATGGCATCCGCAACCCATTCATCGGGATACAACTCTTCCGCATCTTTCAACGCGTCGGCGATCATCGGCGTAAGCGGACCGATGTTCTCCTCGTACAGCCGAAACACGTTTGGTCGTTCCACCGGCGCAGACGCAACACCGGGGCGCCACTTCCCACTTTCCAGCGCGTCGACGCCAGCCCTGCCGCGCGGAGAATTCAACAGGAAGTAAACATCCGTGTCTTTCTTCACTTTGAGCAGGCTCCCGCGCTTGACCGCTTTCTCCAGCCCGCGCGTGATCTCCTCCGCGCCCAGCCTCAACTCCTTGACGTCGAAATCCATGCGGCTCAACGCCCGGAACGGACCGTCCATGTGCTGTGCGCGCCACAGGAAATACAACGTTACTTTCAACTCCGCCGCGTCGTCAATGTCCTTCAATAAATTGTGAAAGAACTTGTCCGGCAGTTGCGTAAAAGTCTCAGAGTCGGTAAAGCCTTTGAATTTGTTCATGGTTTCGATGTGTCATTGCGAGACCCGCGAAGTGGGTCGTGGCAATCTTGATCAAACCTGCGAACGCTCACAGGTAGTAAGTTGAGATTGCTTCTTCGTCGCCTTGGTCTCGATACGCCCTTCGCAATAGTGCTCGGGGCTACTCGACCAGCGGCTCCTCGCAATGACATCCACAACCTTATTCATTCGGCTTGAACACCCTCGTCGCGGCGTTCTCGAACTTCGCCAGCGCGTTGCGGAAGACCAATTCCACGCTCCCTACGGGACCGTTACGATGCTTCGCAATGATGATCTCCGCGATGTTCTGCTTGACTGTGTCCTTCTCATACTGATCGGGGCGATAAATGAACATCACTATGTCGGCGTCCTGTTCGAGTGAGCCCGATTCGCGCAAGTCTGAGAGCACCGGGCGTTTGTCGGAGCGTTGCTCAACGGCGCGTGACAATTGCGCCGCGGCAAGGACGGGTACGTTCAGTTCGCGCGCCAGCACCTTGAGATTCCGCGAGATGTACGACACTTCTTGCACGCGGTTGTCGGTGCGCGTATCGCCGCCCATCAACTGGAGGTAATCCACGATGATGAGGTCGAGACCAAACTCGAG
>Ga0187893_10000823_pt1 | contig 78476 bp, 79 predicted proteins | sample MA1701074metaG_FD_139574 | JGI IMG/M metagenome (GOLD analysis project Ga0187893, IMG submission 139574) | White microbial mat communities from a basaltic lava cave in the Kipuka Kanohina Cave System on the Island of Hawaii, USA - MA170107-4 metaG ...
ATCGGGGCCCGGATCCTGGCCACGGACTGGCTGGCCATCCACCTGGACGCACGCGATCACGTTTTTGCGACGGATTTACTCGGCAGGGACAAGGCAACGAATAATCTTGAGGGCCACCTGGGATTCACGTTCTTCTTTTAGAACGCAAGCGAGGATGGCCATGTCAGGATCCAGCAGATTTCTCAAGGTCGCCGCGCTCGCGAGCGTGATGGCCGTATCGGTGTCGCTCGCTGGCGACGGTCGCGGCCAGGCCGCCGACTTCAGACTCGACCAGCGCGGCGGCAAACAGCTCGGCCTCAGGGACCTCAAGGGCCAGGTCGTGATGATCAACTTCTGGGCCACCTGGTGCGGGCCGTGTCGGCAGGAGATGCCGCTGCTCGAACAGATGCACAAGAAGTATCGGGCCATGGGCTTCACGCTGGTCGGCATCAACGTCGAGGAAGATCCGAGCGGTGCGGAAGCCTGGCTCGCCAAGACGCCGGTCAGCTTCCCGATCCTGTTCGACCGCGAAAACCGCGTCAGCAAGCTCTACAATGTGAGCGGCATGCCGAGCTCGGTGCTCATCGACCGCAAGGGCAACGTGCGCTACCTGCACCGTGGCTACAAGGCGGGGGACGAGAACACCTACCTCGATCACATCCGCGCGCTGGTGAAGGAGAAGGCGTGACGCCGAGGCCCATCGTGATGACCAAGGCGATGACCCTGGCGAAGGTTTCCTGCCTGCTGGCGGTGAGCGTCGTGCTCGCCGCCTGCAGCAGCGTCGAACCGTGGGTGAAACCCTACGAGCGCGATCGCCTCGCCGACCCGATCATGGCTTTCGACCGCGATCCGGTCTCCAGCTCCTACCTGCACCACGTCTTCGACTCGCGCGAAGGTGCCCGCGGCGCGCTCGGCAGTGCCGGCGGCGGCTGCGGCTGCAACTAGACCAGCCGTGCGACATACCCCGCACCACAAGATGCTCCACTCGCGCACATTGCATAATCCGGCGCGCCTGCCGCGCGGTGTTCTCTTTATTCTGCTGCTGGTCGCGGGTGCCCTCCTCGCCGGGCGCGCATCGGCCGGCGTCTTGCCCGAGGATCGCGCGGACCTCCTCTATCACCGCTACGACGGCGGCGGCGTCACCATCGACGGCCCTTCGCTCCTGGTCCGAAAGAAGTTCCTGGAGAAGTTCTCCCTCTCCGCGAACTACTACATCGACATGGTGTCGAGCGCGTCGATCGACGTGATCACCACGGCGAGCCCGTACGAAGAGGAGCGCAAGCAGTACAGCGTTTCCCTCGACACGCTGCGCGGCAAGACCACGTACAGCCTCGGCTTCACGAACAGCAAGGAGAACGATTACGAGGCGGACACCGCCTACTTCTCCCTGAGCCACGACCTGTTCGGCGACCTCACCACCATCTCGCTGGCGTTCGCCCGCGGCTGGGACGTGGTGCAGCAGCGCGACGCGATCACCGGCGGCGTCGATCCCGCCTTCCGCGAGAACACCGACCGGCGCACCTACAGCATGGGCCTGTCGCAGGTCATCACGCGCAATTTCATCGTCGGCGCGACGTTCGAGACCATCACCGACGAGGGCTTCCTCAACAACCCCTATCGCACGGTGCGCTTCGTCGATCCGACCAGCGCCATCGGCTATAGCTTCGAGGACGAGATCTATCCGCGCACGCGCACCAGCAACGCCGTCGCGATCCGCGGCCGCTACTTCCTGCCGTATCGCGCGGCGGTGAGCGCGCAGTACCGCTGGTTCAACGACACCTGGGGCATCCTCGCGCACACCGGCGAGCTCGGCTACACGCATCCGTGGGGCACGAAGTGGATCTTCGACGCGAGATTCCGCTACTACACCCAGGAGCGCGCCGATTTCTTCAGCGACCTGTTCCCGCGTGCCCAGGCCCAGAATTTCCTGGCGCGCGACAAGGAGCTGAGCACCTTCGTCAGCCAGACCGCGGGCGTCGGCGCGACCTACGAATTCCCGGGCGGCCTGCCCTACATGCCGCGTTTCGTGAAGAAAGGAACGCTGAACCTGCGCTGGGACCACATCTTCTTCGACTACGAGGACTTCCGCGACATCCGCATCGGCGGCCTCGCGCCCGGCACCGAGCCCGCCTACTCCTTCGAGGCGGACGTGATGCAGCTGTTCGTCTCCATCTGGTTCTGAAAACTAAATCCGGTACCGGACTTTAGTTATTCACTGGCCTTTCGTTATTCACTTTCGTTCATGCATCGATCGGCGGTGGTCGGCCTCGTTCGCGACACCCCGCCAACATGAATAACTAAACGCAAAGTCCGGTACCAAATTTAGTTTTGCTATGAAAGCCACGCCCGCACGCGACATACGCACCAGCATGATCCGGGTGATGTCCGCCCGCTCCGTGCACAATCGCACCGTGGCACTGGCGGCCGACCTGATCGCGGCCGACGCGCGCTTCAACGAGTGGTGCCTGGAGGTTGCGAAGGAAACGCTGCCCGAGGCCGACCTGATGAAGATCCTCGATCAGGGCGAGAAGTACGTTCTCACCTGCGACCGCGCGGTGCGCCAGTTCGAGCAGGACAAGGATACGAAGGCGCTCGAGGCGACGCTGAGCCTGGTGCTGGCGCGCCTGCTCGCGTACCTCGACGTGCCCGAGGGCGCGTGAGCTACCGGCTGAAGCGCAGCAGGGCCCAATCGGTGACCTGCGCCAGGTATGCCGCCATCGGATGCTCGGGATCGCCCCGCGCCTGGATGCCGTGGCCGGCGTTTTCGTATGACGTGATCGTCACGTCGCCGAGGCCGGACTCGCGGAACGCTGATTCGAAGGCCCGCCGCGATGCCATGGGGTCGATCAGCGTGTCGGCAGCGCCGTAGATGACGAGGACGGGCCGGCGAATTGCGCGATAGACCGGCGCGTAGTCTGCATAGTTCGCCTGCTCGCGCAGCCATTTGAAATCGTCCGGCTTTTCTGCCCAGGCGCGCTGCAACGCCGCGGGCGGCATGAGGGCGTCGGCCGTGGGGGGCAACCCCTGCCATGATCGCGTCGCGCGCACCGTTGCGAACCACGGCTCTTGCTGCGCGCCCTCGAGCGAAGCACGGATCGTCTCGTAGTTCTGCGCATCGCCCTGGTAGCGCCAGAGCGTGCGCCAGAGCGCGACTGCCTGGTCGAAATCCGCGCCGGCGACCTCGGCCGCCGCGAACTCGCGACGCGCCGTGCGTCCCGAATGGTCGAGCGGATTGTCGCCGGCCGGGCTCACCAGGATGAGCCCGCGCACCTCGGCCCTTCCGGCGATGGCCTGTGGTGCGAACCAGCCGGCCTGGCTGATTGCCCAGACGATGACGCGCGCGTGGTCGACCTCGCGCCGCTCAGCCAGGAAATCGAGTGCCGCGCGCACGTCGCCCGTCTTGCCGATGAGATCGTAGGGCGCCTCGCGGCCCCCCGACTGTCCGATGCCGCGCTTGTCGAATACGAACACCGCCATGCCGCGATCGACAAAGGCGCGCACGGTGTTCAGGGCGTAGGCGTCGGTCAGCAGCGAATAATCTCCGCTGCCCGCAACGTAGAGAACGGTCGGATACGGCCCTCGTCCCGCGGGCGTATGGAGACGTCCGTGCAATTGCGCATCGCCGCTTGGAAACATGTGGTCGCGCTGTGCCGCCAGGGGCGGCCGGGCGCTGGTGCACGCGGCCGCTACGATCGCGACCAGCGCCAGCGCCGCGGCGCGCAGCCTCGGCAACCGCGGGACACGCCGGGCACTCGACATAGCAAGCTCCTGGCCGGCGGGCGCTTCTGCGAACGCATCTTCATCGCCGCACGTCCTGAAACATCGTGGCAGCTCGACGAAGCCGTGAACATTGCCAGCGCTTTCAGAACCGCACGCGCCAAGGTTCACCCCATCGCAGCGGCTGCTCGTCCCGCACGTGCGCGGTCTGGTGGCATAATGCCGCGCGTGTCCGGCACCCCTCGCGCCTTCCAACACAATCTTCTCTCTTACGCCGCCGCGGCGCTCTGCGCGGCCGCATCGCTGCTGGCCGCTTCCGCCGCTCACGCCGAATGGTTCAGCGGCGAGCGCGCCATCATGGGCACGCGCATCGCCGTCGAGCTCTGGGCCGACGACAAGGCGACCGCCGACAAGCACATCGAGAGCGTGATGCAGGAGATGCATCGCATCGATGCGCTGATGAGCACGTACAAGCCGGCGAGCCAGGTATCGCGGGTGAACGCGGAAGCGGCCAAGCGACCCGTGCGTGTCGACGCCGATCTCTTCGGGCTGTTGCAGACCTCGCTCGAGTACTCGCGAATCACGCAGGGCGCCTTCGACATTACGTACGCGAGCGTCGGGTACATGTACGACTTCCGCAAGGGCGTCAGGCCGAGCGACACAGCGATCGCCGGCGCGCTCCCGGCCGTCGACTACCGCCACCTCGTGCTCGATCCGAAGACGAGCACCGTGCGCTTCAGCCAGCCAGGCGTGCGTATCGACCTCGGCGGCATCGCCAAGGGCTGGGCGGTCGACCAGGGCATCGCGATTCTGCGCGCGGCCGGCGTGCAGCGCGCGATGGTCACCGCCGGCGGCGACACGCGCATCATCGGCGACCGGTTCGGCAAGCCCTGGATGGTCGGCATCCGCGATCCGCGCGACGAGCACAAGGTCGTCATCCGCATCCCCCTCGACGACGCCGCGCTGTCGACCTCGGGCGACTACGAGCGCTTTTTCGAAGAAGACGGCGTGCGCTATCACCACATCATCGAGCCGTCGAGCGGCAAGCCGGCGCGCGCCGTGCGCAGCGTCACCATCATCGGCCCGACGGCGACGCGCACCGATGGCCTGTCCAAGACCATCTTCGTGCTCGGCATCGAGCGCGGCATGAAGATCCTCGATGCCCTCGGCGACGTCGACGCGATCGCGATCGACAACGACGGCCAGGTCTTCTACTCGCGCGGCCTGGCCCCACCGCAATGAGAGCCCGCGCGCGCGCCGCGCCACGATGAGAGAACCCGCGCGCGCCGCGGCCACGCCGACGACACCGACAACGAGAAGGAAGAGGTAAGCGAAATGTTCGAGAACATCGCCGTCCTGGCCACGGATCCGGCCGCGTGGGCCGCCCTGATCACGCTGATCGCGATGGAGGTGGTGCTCGGCATCGACAACCTCATCTTCATCTCGATCCTCACCAACAAGCTGCCGGAGGCGCAGCGCTCGAAGGCGCGGCGCATCGGCATCTCGCTCGCGCTGATCTTCCGCCTCGCCCTGCTCGGCACCGTCGCCTGGATCGTGCAGCTCACCGATCCGCTGTTCGAGCTGCTCGGCAACGGCTTCTCGTGGCGCGACCTGATCCTGATCGCCGGCGGCCTGTTCCTGGTGTGGAAGGCCACGAAGGAAATCCATCACAGCGTCGACACCGACCACGCGCCGGACATGTTCGACGGGCCGACGACGCGCGGCTTCGCGGCCGCGATCACGCAGATCCTGATCCTCGACCTGGTGTTCTCGGTCGACAGCATCATCACCGCCGTCGGCATGACCGAGCATGTGCCCATCATGATGGTTGCCGTGCTGGTGACGGTCGCGATCATGCTGCTGGCTGCCGACCCGCTGGCCAACTTCATCCAGAAGAACCCGACGATCGTGATGCTCGCGCTCGGCTTCCTGCTGATGATCGGCACCGCGCTCATCGCCGATGGCTTCGGCGCGCACGTGCCGAAGGGCTACATCTACGCGGCGATGGCGTTCTCAGCCGGCGTGGAGTTCCTCAACATGCTCGCCAGACGAGCGAAGAAGAAGCGCGCCGCGATGCAGAAGGAGTAGCGCGCTCCCGGGCGAGCTCACGAGATCGTGCGTCTCGCGAATGTTCCGTCGTCCGGGCCCGGCCACCACCCCTTGTGGGCGTTGAAGTCGTAGCCGAACCCGGCGGCCATCAGCAGGTCGCGCCAGTCCAGCTTCGCCAGGTCGACGGCGCGGCGCAGCAGTTCCAGATCGCCGCCGCTCAGCTTGAGCGCCGCGAACCGGATTCTCTCGATCAGGATGGAACCGGCGGGATCGCCGCACCCCAGGTTGTCACCGCATTCGTCCGTCAGCAGGTCGGTGGCGGCTCGACGGTCGGCCAGTGCGAACAACGCGGCGAGGCGTTGCTGCGTTTCCAGAGTCAACGAGATGAGCATCGGCGGTATTCCGGGGAAAAACAAACCGCGGAAGCGCCCGGGCGGCGCAACCGCGGTTTTGTGCGCAAGGACCCGATCAGGTCCCGGATCCTTCAGCGCGGGGGAGCGAACTGCAGACGGTCATCCGCTTCGATGTAGGTGGACATGGGCACGTTGGTGCCCGGCACCCACACCGGATAGCGCTGGAGGTCCGTTGGTACTGCGGACTGGTCAGCGCGGCCGGGTCCCTGTGCCGCAAGCACGAGCCCTGCTCCCAGGATGAGAGCGGAGCAAGTGACAGCTGTCAGCTGCCTGATCCTCTGTCTGCGAAACTCCGTCACGGCAATTCCTCCTGTGGAATGCGCGTCCTTGTGAGTCTTGCTGTCTCAGCGCGGCGGAAGCGGAGCGTCGTTACCACCCGCGAAGCGCGGCGGCAGCGGAGCATCGTTACCACCAGCGAAGCGCGGCGGCTTCGGAGCATCGTTGCCGTCAACAAAACGCGGCGGCAGCGGAGTGTCGTTGGCGTCAGCCAGAGCGACAGCTCCCGTCGACAATCCGAAGCAGAGCAGCAAGGCGGGTGCAAGGAACTTACGCATTTGAAGAACTCCCAGGTTTTACAATCAGTTGACATTTGAAGGGAGCGGCCCACCTCGTTCCGCTCCCTCCCTAAGAAAAGCGAAATTCATGTGACCCGATTCTCACGAAATCGAAAAAAAACTTGCGCAGCGTCACATCACACTTAACGGCGAGTGCGCGAGAGGCTTGAGCCGAACCTAAGGAAAGGCCTGAAAATGTCGCCAGTGGATTGAAAATGCAGGCTTTTGTGGCGGCTTCCATGCCAGAATGCGCGCCATCGAAGTCCCGCTTGGTGCAAGCTCGCGGCAGAGCGGTCACTACCGCCGGACGACGCGGTCCTTCGGGGTTCGCCCGGGAGAGCGGATCAGGTCAACGATGAACCCCCGAAACTCAGTCACACAGCTCCTCCACGACTGGCGTGCAGGCCAGAGCGATGCGCTCGAACGCCTCACGCCGCTCGTCTACGACGAGTTGCGGCGCCTCGCCGAACGCTACATGAAGGGCGAGCGTGCCAACCACACGCTGCAGGCCACGGCGATCGTGCACGAGGCGTACGTGCGCCTCATCGACATGCAGATCCCCTGGGAAGATCGCGCGCACTTCTTCACGGTGGCCGCGCGCTTGATGCGCCGCATCCTGGTCGATCACGCCAAGACGCGCCGCGCCGAGAAACGCGGCGGCGCCGAAGTCACCGTCTTCGAGCTGAAGTCGCACGACGCCCAGGCGCCGGACATCGGCTACGACATCGTCGACATCGACAGCGCCCTGACCCAGCTCGCGGCGGTCGATCCGCGCCTGGTGCAGATGGTCGAGATCCACTACTTCGCTGGCCTCTCCTCCGAGGAGACGGCAGCGGCACTCGGCATCTCGGTGGCCACGCTGCACCGCGATCTGCGCACGGCCAAGGCATGGCTGATGAAGTCGATCAGCAAGGGAACGCATGAATCCTGAGCGCTGGACAAGGCTGCAGCGAATCTTCAACGAAGCAGTCGAAGCGCCCGTCGCGGAACGCGCCTCGATCCTGAGCGTCGGCTGCGGCACCGACGCGGAGCTGCGGCGCGAGGTCGAAGAGATGCTCGCGCTCGACGCGGGCAGCGAAGACGTCCTGCGGCATGCGATCGGTGGCGCGGTCACCGACGCCGTTCACGGCGAGCACAACCGCCTCATCGGCACCGTCATCGGCTCGTACCGCATCAAAGGCGTGCTCGGCTACGGCGGCATGGGCACGGTGTACGACGCCGAGCGCGCCGACGACACGTTCCGCCAGCGCGTCGCCGTCAAGCTGGTGCAGCAGATGGCTGTGCACCCGCAGCTGCGTGCGCGGCTGCGCGCCGAGCGGCAGATCCTCGCTAACCTCGACCATCCCTACATCGCGCGCCTGATCGACGGCGGCGAGCTGCCCAACGGCACGCCTTATCTCGTCATCGAGTACGTCCATGGCGTGTCGATCGACGAGTACTGCGACAAGCACAAGCTCGGCGTGCACGAGCGCCTGGAGCTGTTCGAGAAGGTCTGCGCGGCGGTCGACTACGCGCACCGCAACCTGGTGGTGCACCGCGACCTCAAGCCGGCGAATATCCTGGTCACCGAGGACGGCACGCCGAAGCTCCTCGACTTCGGCATCGCCAAGCTCCTCAATCCCGACCCGGCGTGGGCAACGGTGGCCGCCGTCACGCGCGTGCAGGATCGGCTGCTGACGCCCGAGCACGCGAGCCCCGAGCAGGTGCTCGGCCGGACCATCACCACCGCGTCCGACGTCTACGCACTCGGCGTCCTCCTCTATGAGCTGCTCTGCGGCCGCTCCCCGTACGCGCTCAAGAACTCCACGCCGCTGGCGCTCGAACGCGCCATCTGCAACGAGGATCCGACCAAGCCGAGCGGCATGTTCCGCAAGGCGCCGCCGGGTGTCACCGCCGAAGACGGCTTCGATCCGCGGCAGGTCGCGCAACTGCGCGGCGTGGGTCACGAGAAGCTCGCCCGCCAGCTCAGCGGCGACATCGACGAAATCATCCTCAAGGCGATGCGCAAGGAGCCGGAGCAGCGTTATGCCACGGCCGGGCAGCTCGCCGACGAATTGCGCCGGCACCGGGCTGGCGACGCCGTGCTCGCGCGCCAGGGCGTACGCCGTTACCGCGTCGCCAAATTCCTGCGCCGCAACGCGGTGCCCGTGGCGATGGCAGGCGTGGTCATGGTTTCGCTGATGACGTTCGCGACCTTCATGTGGCTCAAGACGCAGGAGCTGCAGGTACAGAGGGACGTCGCCGAACAGGAAAAGGAATGGGCCGAGGAGACTTCCTCGCTCCTGGTCAATATCTTCAAGGCGGCCGATCCGTACGAGACCAACGGCGACGACATCACCGCCACCCAGCTGCTCGACAAGGCGGCCGGGGAAATGATGGATCGCCAGAAGGATCCGATGATGGCGCCCGAGGTGCGGGCGCGCATGCTGGACAGCATCGGCTTCGCGCAGCAGCGCTATGGCGGGCGCAACAAGAACAAGTCGATCCCGTTGCTCGAGGAAGCGCTGGAAATTCGCCGCAGCACCGGCGCTCCGTCCGAGGACATCGCCACCAACCTGCTCAACCTCGGCGATGCGCTGCGCAGCTCCGGCAGTACGGACAGCGCGGCCACCATGTACGACGAAGCGCTGCGCATGTACACGGATCTCTTCGGCAGCAAGCACGAGCGGGTGGCCATGGTGCTCGTGAGCCAGGCACGTCTCGAGCAGCAGCAGCGCGGCAACCCGAGCCGCGCCAAGCGGCTGCTGCTCGAAGCGCGCGAGATCTTCCGCAATCAGCTCGGCAGCACGCACCAGGAGGTCGGCTCGACGCTGAGCGACCTGGCGAGCGTCGCCATCTGGCAGGACGACTGGACGCTCGCCGAGCAGTACCAGAAGGAGGCGCTCGAGATCTACAAGCTGCGCCACAGCCACTCGCATCCGGACTACGCCACGGCGGTGGGCGCGCTCGGCCAGATCCAGGTTCAGCGCAAGAACTTCATCGAGGCGGAGAAGAACATCGACGAGGCGCACCGCGTGCTCGAACGCGCCTTCGGCCCGGACAATGCGCGGGTCGCCGATGCCCTGGACACCAAGTCGAAGCTGCTGGAACAGCAGGAGAAATACGAGCTCGCGCTCGCGCCGGAAGAGGAAGCCCTCGCGACGCTGCGCCGCATTCAGATGGGCAGCAGCACCAAGGCTGGCTACTTCGAGGATTCCCTCGGCTTCCTCAAGTACAAGCTGGGACGTCTCACGGAAGCCGAAGAACACATGCATTCGGCACTCGCCATCTACGCGGGCGCGGTGCCTCCCGACCATCCCTACATCGCCTCCTCGCAGCACACGCTCGGCGAAATCCTGCTGGCGCAGGGCGATGCCGCTGCGGCACTCGAAGCCTTGCGCGTCGCCATCGACATCTGCGTGCGCAAGTACGGCGATCAGCACTGGCGCACGGCGCGCTCGCGCAGCGCGCTGGGCGAAGCCATGGACCAGCTCGGCTATGTCGATGACGCCAAAGAGCTGCTGACACAGAGCCACGCCGTCATGCGCGACAAGCTGGGCAAGGGCGACACCACCACGCAAGCCGCCCGCAATCGCCTGACGTCGTTCCTGCGCAAACGCGGTCTCGAGCGCGAGGCCGCGCGCCTCCTCGAAGCCCCCGCACCTTGACCCCGGCGCACGCGCCGGATAAACGATAGCTACGGCGGTCCGGCACCGTTCAGAGGGTGCCTGACCCCTTTTGCATTCCGTACAATGGCCAGGCACCGCGGAACGGCCGCGTCCGCTCGCGGTCGCAACTGTCGATAACTACGACACGGGGATCGATCATGCGAAAAGCGCTCGCAGCCTGGGTTTTCTTGGCCTCTCTCGTCACGACTGTTGCGCTTGCGCAGGATCGCGAGGAAGCGCGGCTGCTGCTGGCGACACAAACGATCGAAGAGATCAGCGCGATGCCGGACCAGAACATTCCGGACTGGCTGCTGGCGCGCGCGCACGGCATTGCCGTGATCCCCGGCGTGATCAAGGTCGGGCTCGGCATTGGCGGCCGCGGCGGCAAGGGCGTGCTCGTGGTCCGCAACGACCGCGGCAGCTGGACCAATCCGGTGTTCGTCCGGCTGGCCGGCGGCAGCTTCGGCTGGCAGGCGGGCGTGCAGCAGGCGGACGTCGTACTCGTCTTCACTTCGCGCGACGGCATCGACGGGATCACCGACGGCAAGATGACGCTGGGTGCGGATGCCTCTGTCACCGCCGGGCCGGTCGGCCGCAGCACTTCGGCGGCAACGGATCCGAGCTTCCAGGCCGAGGTCTACTCCTATTCGCGCACGCGTGGCCTGTTCGCCGGACTGGCGCTCGACGCCGCGGCGATCACGATCGACCGCAAGGCCAACGCCGCGTACTACGGCAAGCGCGACGTCACGGCCGGAGAAATCTTCGCCCCATCGGCGCCGGAACCGCCTCCCTCGGCCCGCCGCTTCCTGACGGCGCTCGACACCTCGACACGTGCGGCCGGCGGAGCGGGCACGCCGAGCACTGCGCCGGAGAGCGCGTCGCCGGACGGCAGCACGCCAACGAACACTCCGGCCGGCGAACAGCCCGCGCAGGGGGTCAAGACGTTCCCGATGGAAGACCCGAATCCGGGCCAGGAACCCCCGGGCTGATCATTCGGGCTGACGGGGTCGGGGCACGTCAGGCGGGATTTCGGAGCGGATATAGAGGACACAGCCCGTCGACGTGCGCAGGCCGACGTGGATCGCGCCGGCGCGCGCGACATGCACGTCACCCTGACGAAAGACGTGCTCGTCGATCATCACTTCGCCCTCGAGCACCACGCATTCTTCTTCCTGCGTGTGCGTGTGCGTCGCGATCTGCGCACCGGCGGCGAGGCGCACCAGCATGCTCTGATTGTTCGCCGCCCAGTCGCGGCGCAGGAGCTTGATCTCCGAGAGCGGGCTGGTGCGCACCCACTCGCCTTCCTCCGCGCGAATGGTGTAGGTGCCGGGCGGCGAGGGCTCGCGCACGCGGCGCAGAATGCGCTCGCGCATGTCGTCGCGCTGCTCCGCGCTCAGTTCCACCGGGCGAACGGCGCCAGCGACCTTCGCTTCCTCTTCCGGGGTCAGCGTTTCGATATCCGGGACCTTTCTCATTCGTGGCTGGCTAGCGATCCAGCTCCGCCCGCAGGCTCAGGAGCGAACGGCGAAGGTGCGACTTCACCGTGCCGACGGGAAGCTGCGTCGCAGTGGCGATCTCCTGGTGGCTCAGACCCTGGAAGAATGCCAGAGACACGAGCCGACGGCGCAACGGAGTGAGCTTCTGCAGCGCGGCATACACGGCCGTGCCCTGCTGGAACTGCGACAGCATGTCCTCGGGCCCGGCCTCCTCGGCCTGCTCCTCCTCGGACAGGCCGTTGCCGTTGCCCTCCGGCCGGCTTCGCCGCTGGCGCAGCAGGTCGAGCGAGCGACTGCGGCAGATCATCAGCATCCATGCCAGCACCGAGCCGCGCTTGTGGTCGAAGGACGTGGCGGTCTGCCAGACCTGAACGTAGACGTCGCAAACGACTTCTTCGGCATCGGCGGCGTTGCCGAGCATGGCGCGCGCCAGGCCGTAGAGCCGTGACGCCGTGCAGTCGTAGAGCTGCGCGAGCGCGCTGTCGTCCCGTTCGGCGATCGCCACCAGCAGCGCTGCCAGTTCCGGCGCTGCCTCGACCACCGTCCCCCTGCGATCCGCGGCAGTCTGCCCGCGAACGTCGATGTCGCCTCCCAGCACGAGCCGTTCCTCTTGCGGATACGAACGTCGACCAGTTCGCATGTCCTGAGCCTTTGGTTTCGGGATATGTCAACGGACCGGGGGAGGGCCCGATCCATGACCGGGAGGCGTCGCTTGCGGGGCTCGCACCGCTGGGGACCGTGGCGTTTCGTGTTCATTAGGCATGTTTACGGACCTCGGGGCCAGCTGGATGCAGGGGACCGGAACCGCCGGGCGCGGGCGCAGTCGGAATGAACCGGCTACCGTTAGTTACCCTGAAGAACAAACATGGACTCCCGCCGGGTGTCCCTGAGGGACTGCGTCGTCTGGATTTTCGTCATCGGCGGGCATGCGCTGCTGCTGATGCTGTTCGATCGTGTCGGCGTTCGGCCTGAACGCGGCGTCGAGGCCGAGGACGAGGATCCCAGCATCCTCCTGATGATCTTTGCTCCCACGCGGGAGCAAACGGCTGCGCCGCAACGGCGTGCCGCGCAACCGGCGCGACCGCGCGCCGACGGCGCGGGCGGCGGATCGGCGATTGCTCTGCCCTCGCCTTCCGGCGCGCCGGCGCCTGCCATCGATTGGTTCGGACAAGGCGAAGCAGCGGCACGAGCGGAAGCCGAGGCCAGCACGCGCCCCGGACCGCGCGCGTTCGGCGAGCATCCGACGTCGCCCTATCGCAGATGCAAGCAGAAGAAATCTTCCTTCGAATGGAACCCGGAACCCGACAAGGCCGGCTTCGCCGGCTTTCTGCCCTTCGTGCGTCTCGGCGAACGCTGCATCGTCGCGCTCGGCTTCTTCGGCTGCGCGATCGGCGACCTCCCTAAGCCGAACAGTCACTTGTTCGACGACATGCACGATCCCCAGCGCCAGAAGGAATCGGTCCCCGGCCCGAACGATTGCCTGCCCTAGAACTGCGCGGTCACGCCCAGGCGCAGGCTGCGCGGCTCCACGGGGTGCACGTGTCGATCAGCCACGGGCTCGCTCTCTCCCTGCAGCTGGCTCTCGTAGAAATACGTGATGTCGTTGTCCTCGCTGTCGAGAGCGTTGAAGAGTGAGGCGGTGACGCGGACCCGATCGGTCACGCGGTAGCCGGCCTCCAGGTTCAGGAGCAGCGTCGAGTCGGAGCGCTCGCTGCCGTCCTCGATCAGCGGGGCGCCGCCGAGATAGCGCAGACGCGCGCCGCCGGACCAGCCGGACGGGTGATTCGCGACCAGGCCGAGCGACGCAACACGCTCGACCGCGCCGGGAATACGATCGCCCGCAGGATCGAACCGCGTGAAGCGGCCGCGCGACCACGCGAGGTCCGCATCCACGATCAGCCAGTGCATCGGTTCCCAGTACGCGGACAGCTCCACGCCGCGCCGGCGGCTCGCGCGGTTCGCCTCGGTCGCACCGCCGTCGCCCACGAAGAGCAGCTCGGAGTCGAGCTCGAGCGTCCAGAGCGAGCCCGCCACCTGCAGCCCCGGCGCGAGCAACGCACGAGCGCCGATCTCGGCACCGGTGGCACGCACCAGCGGGTCGACGCGTGTCACCGGCGAGCCGTCGTTCGGATCGACGCGAATGGTCGTGCCGCGCGCGTCGTTGCTGTGGAAGCCGCGCCCGAAGTTCCCGAACAGCTCGATCGCTTCGGCGAAGGCTTCATCACCCAGGCCCACATCCGCCATGCGGTACGCCGCGGCGAATTTCGGGCTCGCGATGCTGTCATGGCTGGTGCCGCTGTTCGCCGCGTTGTCGCTGTCCACCTCGAAGTCGAAGCGGTCGGCGCGCAGGCCCAGCGTGGTTCGCAGGCGATCGGTCCAGGCAATTTCCTGGCTGACAAACACGCCGATCGCTGTCTGCTCGACCGCGTCCTCGCGGATCGTTCCGAGCCGCTGGCGCGCGGTGGTGCGATACAGGCCGAGCTCGTCGATGTCGTCTCGGCGAACGTCCAGCCCCACCGCCAGCTTGCCATCGAAAGCGCCGAGCCTGCTCGGCCGGGTCATGCCGACACGCCCACCGTAGACACGCCGGTCGTCGAACTGCTCGAACTGATCGCCGTTCACCGGATCGGTGAAGTAGCTGAAGTTGGAGAAGAGATCCAGGCGATAGTCGATGCCGTAAGCGAGTGCGCTCCACTGCGTGTCGCCGCTGCCGCGCTGCCAGTCGAGCGAGACACCGTAGCGGCGCGATTCGCCGCCGTCGGTGCCGTCGATGAAACCGAGGCGGTCGATGAGGCCCGCCTCGATCGCGCGCTGCGGAACCTGGTCCGTCGACTGCCACTCGTTGTCGTAGGCCATTGCGGTGATGGCGATCCCGTCGCCGGGCTCGCCGCGCGAATAGCGGATCAGCGCGTTCGTGCGCTCGAGATCCTCGGCGAGAACCCAAGGACCCTCGGTGCGCGTGTGATCGGCGGCGAACAGCAGGTCGCCCGCGCCGAGAGGCACCGAATCCGCCAGCAGGCCGCGACGATACGCATCTTCGCCCGCGGAGAGCTCGACGATGCCGCGATCGAGGCGGTTGACGTAGCGCATGTGCGCCGCGCCGGCCGCCGAGAAATTGCCTTCGTCGGCGTAGTACGTGCCCTTGCGATACTCGATCGACTCGACCAGCTCGGGGATCACGAAGTTGACGTCGGTGTAGCCCTGGCCGTGAGCGTGCGTGGGCATGTTGACCGGCACGCCGTCGACGTAGGTCGCGAAGTCCGTGCCGTGATCGAGGTTGAAGCCGCGCAGGAAGTATTGGTTCGCCTTGCCGCTGCCGCTGTGCTGCGTAACGATCAGCCCCGGCACTACTTCCAGCATCTCGCCGATCCGCAGCATCGGGCGATATTCGAGCTGCGCCGAAGTCACCGTACCCTCGCTCGCCGACAGCGGCGTGCCGACGAGACGTGTGGCGTTCACCTCGATCTCGCCGAGGTCGACCGCGGGCACGCCTCCGGCCTGCACTGTGCCGTGGACCATTCCTGCCGCGAGCCCTGCTGCAACGGCTTTGGCAATGCGATTCCTCGAGCGGGCCATGTCGGACTCCTCGTGCGTTTCGCGCCTCTTCGCGCGAGGCCGGCAGTCGGATTCAGCCGTGAATGCGTTCGAGCAGCCAGCCCAGAGCCAGCAATGCCGTGGCCATGGAGGCGGCAGGCACGAAGCGGCGGCGGTAGAACGCGGTATCGCGCACGCGATAGAGCAGCGGCAGCAGGATGGCGACGATGGCGAGCTGGCCGATCTCGACGCCGATGTTGAAGCCGGCGAGCGAGACGGCGAGCGTTTCGGACATGAGACCCAGTTCGCGCAGCACGTTGGCGAAGCCGAATCCGTGGATGAGTCCGAACGCAAAAGCGATCCACTCGGCGCGCGCGGCGAGCCGGGGTACGAGATTGGCGAGGCCGGCGAGCAGCACGGAGGCGGCGATCGCGATCTCGATCGGCCGGGCCGGCGGAACGGCGATACCCAGCACCGCCAGCGACAGTGTGATCGAGTGAGCGAGCGTGAAGGCCGTGACGATCGCGAGCGTGCGCCAGACCACTTCGCGCAGCGTCCCGGCACCCTCCCATTGGCCAGAGCGCGAGCGCAGGGTTGCGGGCAGGAGCAACAGCACGAGGAACGCGATGTGGTCGTAGCCGATCCAGATGTGGTGCACGCCCTGGCGAACGAACGACAGGAACGCGCGCAGGCGCGATGGATCGGACCAGCGCCGCGCATCGGGCGTGAGGATCATGGGGTATACGCGCCCGGCGTCGCGTATCGTCACGACGGCGCGGTGCGAGCGATCGTGGTCGAAGAGGAGCTGGTAGTCGAGTGAGAACGGGCCGCCGGATGCGCACTCCCCACGCATCACCAGCACGGTGTAGTACCCCTCGAGGCGCTGGTTGACGAGCTGGTCGTGCGCGTCGAAGGTGCAGGCCGCGCCGCCGCGCCAGAGCGTGAGGCGCGCGAGCATGTATTCCTCGATGCGGTCGCGGGCGCCGTCGAGCTCGGCCACCGTGATCTCGAGATCGCTGTCTGCATCGAGCGGGACCTGTGAGTCGAGGTCCCCCATCGCGATTTCCCAGCGTGCCGTGACGTCATTCGTACCGGGAGCGGTACTGACATCCAGATAACTGGCGCCCAGGGTATGCGCTTGCACGCCGGTGGCCGCGAAACCCGCGACTGCCATGACAACGGCGAACAGCCACGAGACGACGCGCGAGCGCTGGCCCCTTACCACGTCGCTACCCTCATCCCCACGTCCCTACCCTCATCCCCACGTTCCACCCTCATCCCTGGCGCAGCAGACGATCGAGCTGCGCGTCTTCGTATCCGGCGAGTTTACGCCAGCGCAGCACGGGGTCGAGAGCCGCAGGTTCTCCGCATTCCACGGCCGCGACCGCCAGCAGGCGCGCATCGATGGGCTCGCGCTGTGCCTGCCAGTTCCTCTCGGCAGCGCGCATCGCGTCGCACTTTCGCCCTTCGAGCCGCGCGAGCCGCGCCGCGTCGCGCCAATCGGCCTGCTCGCCGCGCCGGCGCGAATCTGCGAGATTGCCGCGCAAAGCCTGCGCCAGGCTGGCCGCCTGGGCATTGCCGGCAGCCGTACCCAACGCGCGGTACGCCTCGGCGCGCCGGAGCACGATCGCCGACGACTGCGGCACTCCATCGAGTGTGGCCAGAGCTTCGGAAGCGTTCCCGCTTGCGATCAGGAGATCCGCCAACGCGAGGCGAGCGTACGCGTCGTTCGCGTTGACTTGCAGCGCACTGCGCAGGTGTTGCTCCGCGCTCGCTGCATCTGCGCGTCGCTCTGCCATATCGGCAAGGGCGCTCAGTATCCACGTCCGTACGGCGGGAGTGGCTCGATCGCCTGCGATGTTCATCTGGCGCTCGAGCAATTCGTAGGCCCGGTCCAGGCTGCCGGTCAGCCCGAGGATCTGGGCGAGGCAAACGCCTCCCAGGAGCTGTTCTCCCAGTCCGAGAATCGCCGCGCAATCGGCGCGCGCGGCGCGCAATTCTCCTCGCGTCTGGCGCACGGCCGCACGCATCAGGTGTGCGCGCACCTGCGTGGCATCGATACGCAGGGCGTTGTCGAGCAACGCGAGCGCCTGTACATATTCGTGACGATATTGATGAATGTCCGCGGAGAGTACGTGCCACTCCGCTGACCTCGCACCCGCGTCGCGCACGCCGTTCAGCAGTGCTTCGGCACGCCCGAAGCCACGCGCTTGTCCTGAGCGGCGGCCCTCGTCGATGAGGGCCGCAGCCCCGGTCAATGTTGCGTCGAAATCGGCCGCGGTAGCCGCGGACCGTAAGCCCGCCCGATCCGCATCCCACCCGGCTGTCGGGGTGACTCGCAGCAGAACGAGATTCGGATCGGTGGGCCGGAAGGCCTCGGCACGCGCCGTGGTGACGACCGCGGCGAGCGCGATCGTCACCAGCAGCAGCGCGATCGAGCGCGGCATCGACATCGTCATTGCAACAGTGCGTCGAACGGCGCGTCGACGTCGTCCGCATCGCCGTCGAGTGTGAACCCGATGAACGTGCGGGCGACCTCGTCTTCCGTGACAGCGAAGGTGTCCTCCGTGTAGCCCGTGTACGAGCGGAACACTGGATTGACTGTCCAGTTGAACGTCCTGCTCGTCGTCGCCTGCCCGTCGTTCACGGTCACTGTGACGACGGCCGTGCCGAAGGCACTCTCCACCGGCGTCATGGCGAGCGTTCGCGTGCCACCGCTGCCGCCGAGCACGAGGCTGCTCGCCGGCAGGATCGTCTCGTCTGACGAGGTCGCAGTCACCAGGAGACCGCCTGCCGTCGTCTCACTGTCGGAAACAGTGAAGTTGAGGCCTGAGTCGGTCAGATCCTGATCGATGCTGCGATTGCCGATCGAAGAGATGGTCGGCGCGCTGTTCGGCGTCGGCTGCGGGTCGTCGTCCCCGCCGCCTCCGCCGCCGCCGCACGCGGCCACGGCAAGTGCCGTGGCCGCGATGGCGCAGCTCATTCGCAAAGTGCTGTGGTATCTGCGCATGTGTTGCTCCTTACATCGCGCCCGCGATCGGGGTGCGCAGGTACGGGAAGCGAGTGTCGAAATCCGCCGAGCTGATCGGCGCACCGTCCGTGAACGCCGCGGTGCCGACCGGAGCGTTGGCGGGAGTGCACAGACCGAGGTTGGTCGGCTGTCCACCCACCGGGATCGGATGACACAGACGGCCCATCACGACGCGCAGTGCGAGATCGACGACGTCATCGCCCGGGCGACGGCCGTTCGGGAAGCCCGCGAGATCACCGCCGGCGACGCCGAAGGTGCTCTGCTGAGCAGCCGGCGTGGCCGGAATGCCGGTGTTGAGGCGCGTCATCTCCGACGGCGTCACCGTCTTGAGCTGGTTCACGCCCGGGAAGCCGGTGAGGAACGCCGTCACCAGGTCGTTGCGCGGGAAGTTGCTCGGCGCCAGGTTCGGGATGTTGGCGCCCAGCGTCTGGTTCACCGCATCGCGGAACAAGATGTCGAGCAGCGCCGGCAAGGTCGGGTTCGTCACGTAGGTGGCGAACTGGCCGTCGTCTTTCGGCTCGCTCGAGCTGAAGCGATCCTTGTCGGGAATGCCGACCACCAGCTCGTTGACCAGCGGCATCGACAGGCGCGACACCTGCGTGAACGGTCCGCCGTTCACTTCAGGCTTCGTGAAAGTCGCACGCGGGTTGAGGATGCGTGCCTGGCGCAGGCTCGCCGACGTCCAGCCGCCGATCACGCCGTTGCCGTTGCCGGTGAGGCACGCCTTCGGCAGCTCCAGCGCGAACGTGGTGATGTTCGCGTCGCTGATGATGTCGTTGGCCGGGTCCTGGGTGATGCCGCCCGGGAATCCCTGCCCGTCGCCGTTGCCCGGCGCACTGTCGCCGTCCACGGGAATCAGGTTCACCAGGTCGAACACCTGGCCCAGGTTCACCACGAACGATTCATCGCGCTGGCCCACGAACACGCGGCCGGGAGCGTTGCAGCCCGGGACGTTGATGTCGTACATGAACGTGCGCGCGTATGCGTCGTACGCCGCCGGCGGACCAAAGGTCTTGGTGCCGATGTAGTCGTACGGCTTGCCGAACGTGTTCGAGCCGTTGGCCGCGTTGGTCACCGGGCTGCGGTTGCCCTTGCGACGGTCACCGCGCACCACGCTGAGCGAGTACGACTCGCGGAAGTTGAGTCCGCTCGTGTCCTGCGCGGAGATCGGCGCGACGTTCTTCAGCGGCACCGCCACGGCCTTGGTGTTGCCCGGCGGCCCGACGTTGAGCTTGATGCCCTGGTTGTTGTTGGCGAGCGTCTGGTTGAAACGGAACTGGAACGTGAGGTTTTCCTTCGCGTCGCCGTCGTTGTCGATGTGGATCTCGTAGAGCGCGGTGTTGTCGAGCGCGAAGTAGTTCGGCCCGCCGTACGGATCCTGCAGCGGCAGGTAGTTGGCGATGATCGTGACGTAGTCGCCGCGGCCCGCCTCGTAGCTGTTGAACATGTAGAAGTCGGTCGAGTCGATCTTCGGAAAGCCCGTGACGTACGGAGCCTCGCGATGGCTCGAGCCCACCGCGACGAGCGGCAGGGCTGCGGCGGCGATCAGCCAGGCCCAGCGTTTGCGGTATTGCATGATTTCGTCCTCTCTGGCGCCCGGGATTGAGCGCCGTGTGCAGGCGGGTCTACGGGGTCACGGCGCTGCGCGGATGCAGGAATTTGCAGGCTTTTTCGCTTGCGCACTGCAACCGGATGGCGTGCGCATGCGTACTCGATTCGACCTGTTCGCGCGCGGCGCGCCGACGGATTCAGACGGGGTGAAAACATGCGCAGCACGGGTGATGCGGGCCCAGAGCGTGACGATCCGGCAACGCGCCGCACTCGGACACCAGTCATGCGGGCGGAGTTGTTCGCGCGACTGCTGCTCGAAGTTCTACGGCGGGAGCCTCCTGCGCAGTTGCGCGAGCGCGTGCTGGCGTTCTGCCAGTCTCGGGGACAAGAGGACGCCTCCCCCGGAGGCGGTGCCTGACCCCCGTTTTTCACCCACTCCTGGCTGACAGGCGAATGCCCGCCGGACTATAGTTCGCCGGTTTCTGAGGGAGGCGGGCGTGCGAACACTCAAGACGATCCTGTTGGGCCTGGTCGCACTGATCATTCTGCTCGTCATCGGCGGACTGCTGCTCCCCTCCTCGGTGCAGGTACAGCGCAAGGTCGCGGTCGATGCGCCGCCGCCCGCGGTGTTCGAGCTCGTCAACAGTTTCAAGCGTTTCAACGAGTGGTCGCCGTGGTACGAGCTCGATCCAGCCGCGCGCTACGTGTACTCCGGTCCCGAGAAAGGCGTCGGTGCGCGTTTCGAATGGCAGAGCCAGAAACCGGAGGTCGGCTCCGGGTCGCAGGAGATCGTTGCGAGCCAGCCGTACGAGCTGGTGCGCACCAAGCTCGATTTCGGCTCGCAGGGCATCGCCGAGGCACAGATGACCATCCTGCCCGCCGGCCCGGGAAGCGAAGTGACCTGGTCGTTCGAAGCGCAGTTCGGCTATGACCTGCTGCAACGCTACTTCGGCCTGCTCTACGACCGCTGGATCGGATCGGACTACGAGAAGGGACTGGCGAATCTCAAGACACTCGTCGAGAGCGGGGCGGCGCCGCCGACTGCACAGGCGATGCAGATCAGCTTGGTGACGGTGGAGCCGTTCGACATCGTCGCGATCGAAGGCATCGCATCGCTCGACCCGGCGCACATCACCCAGGCGCTCGCAGGCGCCTACGGCAAGCTGGCCGAATTCATGCGCGCCAACGGCCTCGAACAGAGCGCGGCGCGCATCGCGATCAATCGTTTTTACGACGAAAGCGGCTGGGGGTTTCAGGCTGCGGTGCCGTACAAGGCTTCAGGCGACGCGCGCGCACGCGCGCAGAAAGCGGCGAACGGCGGGCCGATCAGGCTGACACGCACGTATGCGGGCCAGATCGTGAGGGGCACGCACCTGGGACCGCACGCCGGGTTGCCGGACGCCTACCGGCAGCTCGAGGACTACATGGCCGCAAACAAGCTCGAGCCGAACGGTCAGTCGTGGGAGCAATACGTGACCGAGCCCGGCAACTCGCCCGAGAGCGAGATGCGCACCGACGTCTACATGCCGGTAAAGCCCCAGGGCTGACGCGCCCGGCCGTCGCGGCACTGCGGCTGTCGCGCTGACCTACGACGAAGGTAAGTGGTCGCTGCCACAGGCCCCGGGTAGGCTCGTTTGCGCGTGTCATTCGTATAACCGGGATCGCAGGGGGCGGATCGAATCAGCGATCCAGCTTTCTCGCCGCCATATCGGGGGATGATCATGCTCACGCTTCACCGCAGGTCCTGGCTCGCGTCAGCGCTCGGCACCTTCGCCACCTCGACCTTCATCGCAGCCTCGGCACTTCTTGCTTCGGCCCCTGCCTCGGCGCAGACGGCGCAGACGTCCGCAGCGGACGAGGATCCGCACGCCGCGTGCACGACGGTGACGTGGGTTCCTCCCGAGATCCTCTCGCGCCCTGTGCCTCTGCGCGAGGGCGTCGGCAACGCACAGGACGCCGTAACGACGAAATCCGACGAAGCGCGCGCTTTCTACATCCAGGGCCTCAACTACCTGCACGGCTACGTCTGGATCGAAGCGATGCGTTCGTTCCACCAGGCCCTGCGGCACGATCCCGACTTCGCGATGGCTTACTGGGGCATGAGCCGCATGCAGTCCGGGCTGGATGATCACGACTCGGCGGTGCGCAGCGCCAGGCGTGCCGAGGAACTGGCGAAACAGGCCACGCCGCGCGAGCAACGGCGCATTGCGCTGCGCCTGCTGCAGCTCGACGCCATCGCCAGCATTGCCGACCAGGCGAAGTTCCAGGCGTACAAGCAAGCGATCGACAAGGCACTCGTCGCTGACACGGACGACATCGAGCTCTGGTTGATTCGCGGCAATGCCGAGGAACCGACCGCGGCCGGGCGCGGACAGCGTGGCGGCGTGGGCTCGACCGCTTTTTACCAGGAAGCGCTGCGACGCTCGCCGGACAACGCGGCCGCGCACCACTACCTCATTCACTCGTACGAAACCATCAATCGCATCGATGCGGCGCTCGTCCACGGCGAGAAGTACGCGGGCCTGTCGCCCGCGATTCCGCACGCACATCACATGTGGGCGCACGATCTGCGTCGCGTCGGTCGCATCGACGACGCGATCGCTGCCTTCAAGCGCACAGACGACCTGGAGAATGCCTACTACGCCGCCGAGGGAATTTCGCCCGAGATGGACTGGCACCACGTGCACAATCTCGACCTGCTCGCGACTTCGTATCAGCACAAGGGGAAGATGAAGCAGGCCGAGGCGCTGCTGCGAAAAGCCGAGTCGTTGCCGTCCGTGACGAACTACCTGGAGTTCAATCAGAAAGCGCTCACCATGTTCCTGTTCGGGCGCGAACGCTGGAAGGACGCGCTGATCGCTGCCGACAAGCTCACCAGGGGCAAATACCCGCCGACGCGCGTCGTGGGCTATGCGCTCGCGGGCCACGTGCATCTCGAGCGCGGCAAGCGCGACGCCGCGGCGGTGGCACTGGCCTCTGCGGAGCGCGAGCTGGCGGAAGTGCCGGAGGTCACCGCAGGAATTGCGGTCAACCGCAACGCCGTGCGCCCATACGTCGACATGCTGCGTGGAGACATGCTCCTGCGCGATGGCGAAACCGAGAAGGGCCGCGAGTTGCTCGAGACCGTGCAACTGCAGCTGCGTGCCCTACCCGGCCCGGATGCGTGGACGCAAGCCCTGTTCCGCCTCGAAGCGATCGCGCGCATCGCGCGCGAGGTCGGCGACTGGGAGCTGGCCGGGTTCACGGCGAAGCAGATGATGGAGCACGATCCCGCCTTCGGCGGCAGTCAGCTCGCACGCGCCCTCGTCGCCCAGCATCGCGGCGATGCGAGTGAGATGAAGAGCGCGCTCACGAGCGCCCGGCAGTACTGGAAGGACGCGGACGCGAACATCCGCGAGCTGGCGGTGCTGCGAAAGATGGAAAGCAGCGGACGAGTTGCTTCCGCGAGAGTCGCACGCTAGCGTCGCCGGCCGCGCGGCTTTTTTGTCTTTTTCGTCTTTCGGGCGCGGGCCGGGCGTCCCGCCATGCAGTCGCGCTTCCACTTCTGCAGGGCACCGCTGATTTCAGGCTCTATTGGCCATGCCGGGCGCGTCAGGTCGACGCCGTACACGAATGCCCCGACGGCTCCATGGTCAAACACGCCCCTCGAAACGCCGATATTGTGGATGACGAGGAGAGGCAGGCCCCGCGCACAGGCCAGCCCGGCTTCAATGTGATTCCACTCTGTGGAAAGCTGGATGGCGGCATTGAGGGGCTCGCCTTTCAGAGTTCCTTTCTGAACTTCGAGCTGAGGAATCCCGAGGATGACGGCGCCGGCGCACTCATCCAAGAGCGCGATCACCTCGTCCATGGGTGACTTCCGGGGATAGTCCGTAACGCCCAGAGTCCGGGGCACGAGGTCATGTGACCCCAGTACGCGCGAAAGGGCGGCCAGCCCTTCGCGAAACTCTTTGGCGACCCAAGTTGGCCGACTGACGAAGACGTTCAGCATTCATGCCTCCTCGCTGAGGCTCAGCTGTGGTGCGAATACTTCCTGTCCTGGGGTGGCGGTCTCGACTTTGCAGACAACTAGGGCGCCGCGGCGGCCGGCGTTGTCAGCTCTTTGTAGATCGCGTCCAGATTCGCAACGCGCTCGGCTGTGTTCGGATGCCGAGCCGCGGGCGAGGCCACGATCTCGTGCGCGGCGGCTGCCAGTTCAGTCGCAACCTCCGCTTCCTTGGCGGCCTTCGAACCCTTCTTGCTGGTCTTCGCCGGCGGCGCAGGGGCCGCAGTAGCCGGCGCCGCCGGTGATGCGGTCGTTGCCGGCGCGGCAGGATTTACGGGCGCAGTGATAGCTGGCGCGGCAGGATTCACCGGCGCAGCGGCAGTGCCCGGTGCCGCGGCATTCACCGGCGCCGCTGCGTTGGACGCCCCGGCGGCGCCATCCATCGGCGGCAGATCCTTGATGAACGCGTCGAGATCCTTGGCCAGCTCCTTCGGCTTGGTGTGGACGCGACTCAACAGCCGCGCTGAACAGGAATCCGCCTGCAACTCCTGGTCCGAGTGGTGGCGCGCGTAGATCTCCTTGCCGACTTTCACGTTGGCAAGCACCGCGCCCGGATCGTTTTTCACGTTCGTGATCGCCTTCTGCATTTCGTCCTTCGAATTGTACGAGTCGACGATCATGCCCTGCAGCTCGCGAGTCTCGTGCCGCTGCAGGACGTGACCGACCTCGTGTGCCAGCGCGAAGCGCGCCTTGGCGTGAGACTTCGCGTTGTCGATGAGCCCCTGATCGAGGTAGAGGAACCCGCCAGGCCGCGCGATCGCGTTGCGCGTCGAGTTCTTGAGGATGAAGAGCTGGAACTGGTACTCGTGCTCCTCCTCGACCTTGGCCAGGATCTGCGCCAGCATCGCGTCGGCGACCGGATAGTGCTTCTTGCCCAGCTTGCTTTCACGCTCGAGAATATTTGTTTCTTGCGCGTGCGCGCGCTCGCCGTACATCACTTCGGTCTGCATCGGCATCCAGTTCATCCGCTTCGCCTCGAGACGCATCTCCGGTGGCACGTCGTCGATCTCGTCCTTCTCCGCCTCCTCTGCCTTGGAATCTTTCGTCTTCGAACCCTTGGCGCCGCCGCGATCGAGCTTGTCACGGATGAAATCAATCGCACCTTTCACGCCCTTGCCAATCTGCTTCTTGAGCAGCTCGGCGACGTTGTCACTCAGCTTGTAGGACTGCACGATGTTCGCGCAGTGCTTGTCGAGCACGACGAGCGAAATCGGCGGCGTCACCTGCGGCGCAGCGGCCGTCCCTGCCGGCGGGTTTGCGCCGATCGCGAGCGTGGCGGACAGCGAGATCGCACACGCCGCGGCTGCCTGAATGCGCTGCGTCATGGTCTCATCCCCTGGTGTGCAGCTTCTCGCGCAACTGGCGAATGCGAAGCTCGCGCGCGTCGTAATAGCCTTCCGAATCGAGGATCGCCGCCTCGTAGAGCATGCGGGCGCCTTCGTCGGGGATTTGCGTACGCAGCTCGTCAAAACGTTTGCGGATAGCGGGATCGTCGAGCGCCTGCTGAAGATTCGCCTCCGCAGCCACCACGTCGAGCGGCTTGTCGTCCTCGAGCTTGCGGCCTCCGGTTCGCTTGCGGTTGAGCACCTTGTCCACCACCGTGGTGAGGGAAGCGCATTCATCCTGCTTGGCCACATCCAACCCGCTCATGAACCTTGCCCAGAGGCCCTTATCTTCTGCCGGCGCGACCTGCACGATGTCGTCGAGGCCGACACAGTCTGCCGCCTGCGCAGAGGCTGAAGCCGCGAGCATCACCAGGAAGGTCCCAGCCAGGGAGGTAACAGTCTTCATTGGCAATCTCCAGTTGTTCATGCCGGCACCTTCAATGCGAGGTACAGGGCCAAAGCGATGGCAGCGACCCAGAGCGCGGACCAGGAAGCGACTAGTGTGACGGGCCTGCGGTACAGCAAGGCTTCGCACAGGTCGCCACCGATTACATCGGGCAAGTATTTGGCGCCCAGACGCCACCATCGCGCGAAACGCGGCGGACTCGGAATGGCGACCATTGTTTCGGTGAAGGTCACGCCCGCCACCAGCTTCTTCCGCGTTTCGAGGCAGGTATGCGTCGCCTGGTCGACGGATCCGGACACGAAACTGTCGATGAGCATCCCGATGGCGATCGGGATCGGCGAGAGCCAGAGTCCGGCGCCGATCAGAGCCAGGAGTGAAACGATTCCGAAGAGAAAGACCAGCAGCCCCACGGACCCGACGAGGCGGACGATCCACTTCTTGGCGCGATGACGGACGGTGGGCTCGCGATCCAGGCGGTCGGTGAAGTACCGCATCCAGAAGTACGCGATGACGAGGCCGAAGACCGAAGCGATGAAGACGTCGACCAGGAAATCCTTCAGATAGTCGTGGTCGATTCTGCCGGAGGCATACGAGGCCGCGTGTACCTCCACGCCGTACATTTCGCCCAGCGGCGTGAGGAAAATATCGCCGCCGCCATAGGCGGCGCCGAAGAAGACGACGCGCTTCGCCCTCTTCCGGTCATCCTCTTCATTGCTCTCGTTGCTGAACCTCTCGAGCCAGTCGAGCGCCGCGTCAACCTCGATCGTCAGATCTTCCGGCTCGGCGTTCTTGATCTCGACCAACCTCACACCGGAGCGGTAGGCTCGTGGGTCGATGTGCTTCGTATCGTTCCACGGAGCGTGGGCCATTTGCGCAACCCTATGCGCGAAGGAAGGGTCTGCGTCGTTGCTCTTGGCTTTATTGAGGGTGAGGCCGTAGTCGACTGGCAGATCGGCGTTGGCGAATTGAATCTTGTCGCTCGCCTTCTCGGTGATCTTCGTCTTCCAGCATCTCTTGTCCATCCCGCAATCCCTCGGCTCGCTGGCATTCTGCGGATCGCGTTGAGCGGCTTGCGGGTCGGCTGCAGGGATCGGCTCCATCAATACGAAGCTGATGTGCTGTTCCAGGGCTGCTTTGTGTATGCCGTCATAGATCTCCTTTTCGCAGCCCGCCTCGCCTCGCGGATCCGGTTCGCCGGCCAGCAGCCAGACCGCTGGCGAAAGGTCCAGGTCGATGGCAACGACGTTGGGCCCGGCCTCGTATATCGCTGCCAGATGGTCGCGAAGTACGCATCGCGGCAACGGCGAGCGCTCGCCATAGACCCGTTCGAAGGTCAGGGAATCGATCTCGACCACGATCGCGCTCGGCGGGGCGGAAGCGTAGGCGGCATCGAGCGAGGCGATGTTGCCGAAGCCAACGAACGCGTACGCGTCGATCGCCGCGAGCCAATGGAAGTGGACGTTGAAGATCGTGACGATCGCCGCGACGAAGACGGTCGACGACCACTCGCTCTTGACGTAGTGCTTGAAGAATCCGCCGCCGGACATCCCACGTCCCTTACGCGGAGAACCCTCCCTGCGCGGCTCCCCGGCTTTCTTATGGTTTTCTATGTCGCCCGCGCGGTGTATCCCGTTCCCTGCGCCGCGCCCGTCGACCGTTCCTGCGGGCGCTGCGCGATGTTTCCGCGGACAGCACGCCTATGCTGACCGGTTTCTGCCGGCCGCGCCAGTCTCAGCGCCCGCGCGGCGGCCGGGCGTTATGTCGTCCACTTCTGTGTGTGTGGGCGTCGATCGGACGCGCTGTCCGCCTCACGCCGCTGTCCGCGGGTCACGCCACTGCGCGTAGCCTCGCAATACCGCCCGGCCTGCCTTGCCGCGCAGATTGATGCGTGGCCAGCGGCCTTTGACTCGCAGGCGGGCGTACCGCATGAACAGGAACCGACCCTCGCTCACCTCTTCGAAACGCTCCCAGGGCAAGTACAGGCGCGGCGACAGGAAGCGAAAGAGAAAAAAGATCGACAGGTAGACACCCTTGGCGTCGACGGTCACGAACAGGCAGTGGCTGTAGCTCACCGGGAAGAAGCGCGCACCCATCCAGCCGGAGACGAACCGGTAGGGGTCGCCGCTGCTGGTTCCTTCCGCCCTGTACTCGTCCGCCAGGCTCACCCAGCCGCCGACACAGGCCAGCAGTCCGGAGGCGGCAAGCCACACCACGGCAAACATTGGGAAGAACCATTGCGGTTCCATGAACCAGGGGAGTGGCTCGGTCATGCGCCTGCCCTCTGTTGGCACCAATCGAATGGGATCACATCAGTCGGTCCGACGCCAAAGGCCCTGCAACAGCCCGAAATCGTACTGCCGCTGCTTCCATTGCACCGTCTGCTGTTCTTCGATTTCACGCCCGGCCTCGAGGAGCTGCGGCGGTCGCAGCGTATGCGGCCCGAAGATGCGCGAGTAGGTCTGCACGGAGTGGATGCCGGACGCGCTGTGACACGTGCGAGAGGACTGCAGCACAGGGCGCAGGCCCCGATGGCGCCCGTCATTCCGTGGCGCGGTCGCGGAATCCTGGGCCGGAAACTCGAAGAGATCCACGCCCATCGAACGAAACTGCACCGACGTGAAGTCGACTTCGTCGTCACCGACCCGCCGCAGCGCGCCGGCCCGCGCCCTGCTCGCGACGTACTCGAACGTCTTCTGCGCCGCTTCGTTCCCGCCGACGAAGGTACGCGTCGGGTCGATGACGTCGTAGCGCCGGATCTGAATGCTCTCGACGAATCGAGTGGGGCGAACGTTGCCCTTCGTGTCGATGACGCACATGCGACGGACGAGCGCCCAGCGCGTACCGAGCGGAAACTGCGGCAGCGCAGGATTCGGGATGAGCTGATCGCGGGAGGGCGACGACGCCGCATTGGCCGCTGGAGGCGGAGAAATCCACGGCGGTTCGAAACTGCTCAACCGCTCGAGATACTGCAGGGTTGCAGCCCGACCGTCCGGCAGGCGCACGACGACGTTGAAAACCGAGCGACCACCGAAATCGCCGAGATGAATCGGCGCGACGGCAGTGCCCGACTCGAGCCCGAGGTTCACCCAACCGCTTTCAGGCTTCCAGAGGTCGCGCGGCAGGTCAGCGCCCACGCTCGCCGCCGCACCGACGTAGTTGTTCGGCAACGCCGCGATCTCGGCGTCCGACAGCGCCAGCCGGCGGATGACGATGGCCAGCCGGTTTTGCAACTCGGGTGTCGCACGCCCGCGTGCACCGTGCGGGTCGACGATCGTGGACCAGTCGAACATCGTCCAGAGATCGTGCTGCAGAAACGCGCGCTGCAACGGGTCGCTGACCAGCTTCTCGCCGTTCGATGCGATGAACTCGTCGAGCACGCGCAGAACTTCGGCGTGCCGGTCGACCAGCGGATAGCGGGTGTTTGCCCAGAGGAGCGGATCGAGGCGGTCGTGGCCGAAGCGCATGCCATCCGTGCTCGTGCGCACGAAGAGCGTTTCGTGGAGGCGGTTCCAGAGGTGGTGCGGATCGGAGTGATATGCCCGCGGCTGCGTTGCGGCCTCACCGCCGGTGGCCGGTCCGACATGGAAGAACACCATGAGTGCCGCCACCGTTGCCGCGGCCCGAGGAATAGTCACTTGATTCTCAGAGCCGAAGACAACGTCACCTCAGAACGATAACCGCCGATCATCAGACACAATGCGCCGGATAAACAGCCGCCGCTATATGCAGCAGGAGTCATGGCACGTAGATTGACTGGCCAGACAGGGTTCCTGTTTGCCCAATGGTCATGGACCTTGTTGAACTCCTTTATCCAGCAAGCCAGCAGATCTCTCGTGTCCCGACCTCGAGTTTTGGCAAGTTCAAAGAAGCCAGGCCCGGGCTGCATGTCTCCTGATTTGTGCACGACAATCGCGGTGAGCATTCCCCTGCCCGCTGCGTCTTCCTCGGAGCTTATTTCACCCAGCAAATGAAACGAGCGAGGATCGTGCGCGTCCAGCCGTAGTGCCGTGATCTCTGGCACCAGCTCTGAATACGCGATTCGCCCGCAGCGTCGCGCAATACGGACCAGAATCTCCGTTGCCTGTCGCTTTGCTTCCTCCCACTGTGCGCCCTCGAAGCCATGTTGATTCAGCACAAGATCCTCCAAGCTGTAGCTTTCACGGCTCTTAGCGGATCGCCGGCCGAGTCTTTCGGTTGACGTTGACGCCTGGGTGGAGCCGCCCAAGCCGGTCCACCCTTGCACCGAGACCCGATAGAACTGTAGCTCTGCTCGGTACCCATTCGGATAAGCCGTGGAAAGTCAGGTTCCTTGCACGCTTGACTCATATGAAACTCCACAGCCTCCCAACCCGCAATACCCGCCCGGATTCTTCGCCAGGTACTGCTGGTGATAGTCCTCGGCGTAGTAGAATTCCGGCGCGTCCAGGATCTCGGTCGTGATGTTGCCGTCCATGCCGGCGCGACGCAGCGCCGACTGATACGTTTCGAGCGAGGCGTGCGCGGCACGGCGCTCCTCGTCATCCGCAACGTAGATCCCCGAGCGATACTGCGTCCCGACGTCATTGCCCTGTTGCATGCCCTGTGTCGGATCGTGCGCCTCCCAGAAGGTGCGCAGCAGATCGTCGTAACTCACCTGCTTCGGGTCGTACACCACACGCACGACCTCGTTGTGTCCGGTCTTGCCCGAGCACACCTCTTCATACGTCGGGTTCGGCGTGAACCCGCCCGCGTAGCCGACGGCGGTGGCGTGGACGCCCGGCAATTGCCAGAACTTGCGCTCGGCGCCCCAGAAGCAACCGAGGCCGAACATGGCCGTGCGCAGGCCGGCGGGGAACGGCGGCACGATGCGATTGCCGTTCACGAAATGCTTCTCGGGCACGCGCAGCGGCGTGCTGCGGCCGGCGAGCGCCTGCTCGCGGGTGGGCATCCGGGTCTTGTCGCGAAGGGAAAACATGCTGGCACCTCTCCTCGACCGTCGTCGCGGTCCGCTTCACTGACACCCACGAGACCGCCGCATCGGCCTCATTATGACGCCGTTCCGACGGTACAATTCCACCATGGTCACGGGGCTCGAATCGATCACCGTCGCCGTCGACGATCTCGACGCGGCGCTCGCCGCATTGCGCGACGTGCCGGGGCTGCGACGGGAATCCGATGCGCACGCATCCGTGGCGCTGCTGTCGGCCTGGCACTACCCCGTCCACGCCGACGTGAGACTGATCGAGCTTTCCCAGGAAGGGCGGACGCTGGGCCGGGTGCGGCTCGCCCGCTTCGATCCGGATGTGGGGCGGCCCCCTGGCGATTTCCAGCCTGCCGCGATGGACTCGGAGTCCGGCCGACACTTCTACCGTGAAGGGCTGGGCCTCGCGAAAGACATCGACGCTTCCTTGCCCAAGACCCTGCGCACGACGATCGATCGCATCGCCGGCATCTATCTGTTCACCCTGAGCTGCCCGGATCTCGACGCACTCGAAGCACGCCTCGGCGAGCTCGAAGCGGAAGTCGTCACCCGCCCCACTCACGTCGCGCTCGGCAACGGCACCCCGACGCGCATTCTGCTCGCCCGCGGCCCGAACCAGGAGCTGCTCGAGTTCGTCGAGCGCACGGAACCATGACCGTCTCCGCGAGCACTCCGCGACTGCGCCTCACGCTCTTCTGGTATCTGTTGCTGCTGATCGCGGTGGCGGTCACCGACCGGCCCTGCGCCCAAGGCGTTCTCGGCGCACTCGCCGACCTCGTCGGCCTCGTGCTGATCGCGGCCGCATCGCTCGGGCGCGTCTGGACATCCGTGTTCATCGCCGGACTCAAGGACGCGCACCTGGTCACCACGGGTCCGTACTCGCGCTGCCGAAACCCGCTCTACGCACTATCGCTGGTCGGTGGCACGGGTGTCGGCTTGGCGACGGGTAGCATGTTCCTCACTGCGGCAACGCTGGTGCTGTTGCTCGTGCTCTACCTGCGCGCGATCCTCGCCGAGGAACGCTATCTCGCCGAGCGTCACGGAGAAACGTTTCGTCAGTATTGCGCGGAAGTGCCGCGGCTGTGGCCGCGTAGCGCGACGCGCGCGTATCCAGCTGCGGTCGAAGTGAACGTGGCCGTCTACGCGAAAGCGTTTCGCGATGCCGGTTCGTTCGTTCTGCTGTTCGTGGCGCTGCAGCTCATCGACGTCCTGCGCGCGCAGGGATGGCTGCCGACGTTGGCGACGCTGTGGTGACGACGACGCCGGTGACGACGACGCGGGTGACGACGACGCGATGACGGCGCCGTAGTTCTCTGCCGCCGATCAGCTCGACGGGGGCAACTGCTGGGGTGGAGAAGCCTCGGACTGAGTCTCCTCTGCCCCCTGCATCGGCTCGACGAGCGGCATGGTGTACGGGTCCACCTTCTCGCTCGCTTCCTGCCGGCGCCGCTCGAGCTCTTCGCGCTGGCGGCGCTGCTCGCGGGCGCGTTCGAAGTCGGACGCCGCCTGCACCTGCTTCTGCTTGCGCTCTTCCGCGGGCCGCTGCTGTTCGAGGCGCCCCACGGCTTCGCGCGCGTTGCGACATTCCTCGTCGTGCACGGCAGCCGACTGATTGCAGCGGTTCAGCACCATCTGCAGGACGACGGGATCCTCCATGAGCTGCACGGTCGAACGTGCACGCCGCGCTTCGTCCCTTCCGCAGGAAGAAAGGGCGACGAGCGCCGCAAGGGCGCCGGCGGTGACCAACAGATAACCCGGCCTCATGGATGCTTCCCCGATCGAACGCTGCGCAGTGTAGGCAAAGGCAGCCTCGGCGTGAATGGGACGAGTGTGATGCGTATCGCAGCGCGGCAAGCCCGAAACCCTCGTTCCCGACGGGCGTTGGAGTATTCTGGATGAGCGGTGACTCAAGGGACGTGGTCAGGTGACCGTCACGAGAACAATACCGGCAGCGGCGCTACTGGGCGTGCTGATCCTCGCGGCGGATCCGGCATCGGCCGACGCGCTCGCCGCGACCACGACGACGCCCGGACTGCCGACGACCACGCTCGGCTCACCCAACGAGCTGCTGAGCGCAGGCGCCGAAGCGATGCGGCGGCGCGAGTACCGCGAAGGCATCGAGCTCACGCTGAACGGCCTGAAACTCGTCAGCCAGCCGCGCGACGTCGCGGGCGCCCTGTCGAACCTGTGCGCGGCGTACGCCGAGCTCAAGGAATTCGCGCTCGCCCTGCGCGCGTGCGATCAGGCACTGCAGATCGACAGCGGCAACTGGCGCACCTGGAACAACCGCGCCGCCGTTCACCTCGGGCAGGGCCGGCACGACGAGGCGATCAGCGACGTGCAGGCCGGTCTCGGCATTGCGCCAAACTCCGCGACTCTGCGCAAAACCCTGGCCATCGTCCAGGCGCGCAAGCGCGCCGCCGAGGGCGACGCCGCGAAATTCCTCGAGGCCTGAGCGTCCGCGCGGCTCGCGCCGGGTTTTGGCGCGCGCCTGGGCTATAGTTCGTCCCATTGCCTCGAGAAGGCGCCTGAAGGGGTCAGGTGCTTCGGACTCGCAGCTCTTCACACATTCATCACAACGCAAGCGAGGACAAGAATGACACCACCCGCTTCGCGCGTGCGCACGCGCCTTCGCATCGCCTTCGCCGCTGCCGTCACGACCGGTCTCTGTTCCCCAGCTGCTTCGGCGGCACCCTCGCAGGCCGACATCGACCGACTCGTGCTCGAAAGCCAGGCGCGCCTGATCGAATGGCGGCGCGACATCCATCAGCACCCCGAGCTCAGCAATCGCGAAGTGCGCACATCGAAGAAGGTCGAGGCTCACCTGCGCAGCCTCGGGCTCAACGTCAGGACCGGCATCGCGCACACGGGCGTCGCGGCGGTGCTGAAGGGTGGCAAGCCCGGCCCGGTGATCGCCCTGCGCGCCGACATGGACGGGCTGCCCGTCACCGAAAAAACCGACGTGCCGTTTCGCTCGACAGTGACCGCGGACTACCGTGGCGAGAAGATCGGTGTGATGCATGCGTGCGGACACGATGCACATGTGGCGATCCTGATGGCCGCGGCCCAGGTGCTCACTGCAATCAAAGCAGATCTGCCGGGCACGATTCTCCTCATCTTCCAGCCGGCCGAGGAAGGCGTGCCCGAGGGCGAAACCGGCGGCGCGAAACAGATGCTGGCGGAAGGACTCTTCGACACCGCCAAGCCCGAAGCAGTGTTCGGGCTGCACGTGGTTTCACGCCTGCGCGCCGGGGTGCTCGGCATCCGCTCGGGTCCGTTCATGGCCGCCTCCGATCGCTTCAAAGTGGTGGTGACCGGGCGGCAGACGCACGGCGCCGAGCCCTGGAACGGCGTCGATCCGATCGTGACTGCGTCGCACATAGTGACGGCGCTGCAGACGGTGGTGAGCCGTCAGGTCAACATCACCGCGAATCCCGCCATCGTCACGGTGGGCGCCATCAAGGGCGGCATCCGCCACAACATCATTCCCGACCAGGTGGAGCTGGTCGGAACTATCCGGACATTCGACAAGGAGCAGCGCGCTCGACTGCTCGAGCAGGTCGAACGCATCGTGACCCACACCGCGGCCGCGAACGGCGCCACTGGCGTCTTCACGCTCGGCGACGATCCCAACCCGGTCGTCTACAACGATCCGAAGCTCACCGACAGCGTATTGCCCTCATTGCAGCGTGCGGTTGGCGCGGACAACGTGATCACTACGCCCCTGATCACCGGCGCCGAGGACTTCGCGTACTACGGCACGCGCGCGCCGAGTTTCTTCTTCAATGTGGGCATCAGTCCACCGGACGAGGATCCGGCCGCAGCGCCGGCGAACCACTCGCCGTTTTTCTACATCGACGAGTCCGGTCTGCAGCCCGGCCTGCGTGCCATGCTCTACGTCGCCATCGACTACCTGAACGGCGCCGGCCGCAAGGCAGCCTCGGCGGCCAGCGACGGGAACTGAAACGGCCGCTGGCCGCGGTCACCCCATGCCGTCGACGCGACTGAAGTCCGACGTCTTCGGCACAGTGGACCTCGTAACCGGGTCACGCGACGGCGAAGGGTCACGCGACGGCGAACCGCAGCCGCTGGTGCGACGGGACACGACACCGTCGCGCTGGTGGGCGCGCTGGCTCGCCCGACATCTGGCGCGTCGCGAAGCACGGGCGCTGCGCGCGCTGGCAGGCACTACCGGAGTGCCTCTGCTGCTGAGCTACGAGCGTGGCGTGCTCCTGCGACAATGGATCGACGGCGAGCCCATGCACAGGGCACGTCCGCGCGATCCCGCGTATTTTCGCGCCGGCCTGAAGCTCCTGCGACGACTGCATCGCGCCCGCGTCGCGCACAACGACCTGGCGAAGGAACCGAACTGGCTGGTCACGCCGGCACGCGCGCCGGCGCTGGTGGATTTTCAGCTGGCCCTGGTCTCCCGCCGGCGCGGGCGTTTCTTTCGCATGCTGGCGCACGACGACATCCGCCACCTGCTCAAGCACAAGCGCACGTACTGCCCCGAGCGCCTCACGCGGCGCGAGCTCGCGATTCTTGCACGCCCCTCGCCTCTCGCCCGCGTGTGGATGGCGACGGGCAAGAAGGTCTACCTGTTCGTTACGCGCCGGCTCCTCGGTTGGGCCGATCGCGAAGGCGCCGGCGATCGGCGCAGCGACAACTAAACGCGGTACAACTAAACGCGGTACAACTAAACGCGGTACCGGACTTCGCCGTAAACGCGGTACCGGACTTCGCCGGACTCTGCCTGTTTAGTTATTGGGCGGCTGCCGCGCCGCCGCCGTGCCCGAATTCCGCGAGCCGGCGCAACATCTCGGCGCTCTGTGCGTCGGCGGGAAAGAAAGATTCGAGCGCCAGCTCGGAAAGCGTGACGTCGACGGGCGTGCCGAAGATCGTGATCGTGCTGAACAGCGAGAGCACGCCTGAGGCAGTCTGCAACCGTAGTGGCACGACCACGCCGCCATATTGCTCCGTCGTTCCGGCCGGCAAGCTGCCCGCGGGATGCGGATAACTCTCCAGTTCGGCGGCCAGCTCCGAGAGTATCGGGTCGGCAGTCGCCTGGATCTGGTGGCGCAAGCGCACGAGCAGGTGTTCGCGCCATTCGGCGAGATTCACGATGCGCGGTGCGAGTCCGTTCGGATGCAGGCTCAGGCGCAGCACGTTAACCGGCGGCTGCAGCATCGCCGGGTCGATGACTTCGAGCAGCCGCTGCGTCGACTGGTTCGCGGCCACCATGTTCCAGTGCCGGTCCACCGCCACCGCGGGATACGGATTGTGGCCGGTGAGCACGAGATCGACCGCACGCCGCGCGGCCTCGAGCGCCGGGTCGCCGAACGACCGCTCCGGGAATATCGGCGCGAAACCTGCGGCGATCAGCACCGAGTTGCGCTCGCGCAGCGGAATGTCGAGCAGATCCGACAGATGCAACAGCATCTCGCGACTGGGTTGCGAGCGGCCGGTCTCGAGGAAGCTCAGGTGCTTGGTCGAGATGTCCGCTTCGAGCGCGAGGTCGAGCTGACTGCGATGCCGGCGCTGGCGCCACTCGCGCAACAGGTCGCCTACCGGCCGTGTCGATCCGATCATGGCGGCGATCCTAACCGGGCTCGGTGGTCGTCACCATTACCTGGCAGGTAATCGACCGGCCGCCAGACCTCGCCGATGATGCGCCCGTCAAAACGAAGCCAACATCATCGGAGGAAACGACCATGACACGCTCCCGAACGGCATCCTTCCTGCGCTGGGCCCTGCTCGCCGACGCGACCGCGACTGGCGGCACCGCCCTGCTCATGCTCCTGTTCGCACGCCCGCTCGAGAGCCTGCTGAACCTTCCCGCGGAACTGATGCTCAACGCCGGCATCGTGCTGGTGCCGTACGCCGCGATCGTCGGTTTCCTCGGCACGCGCGCCACCCTTCCGAACTGGGCGGTGTGGTCGGTCATCGGCGCGAACGTGCTCTGGGCCATCGACAGCTTCTGGTTGCTCGTGTCCGGCTGGGTCGCCCCGAGTGCGCTCGGCTACGCCTTCGTCATCGGACAGGCGCTCGTGGTCGGACTCTTCGCGGAATTGCAGTATGTCGGCCTGCGGCGTTCGACGCCGGCCACAGCCTGAGGGTCAGAGCCCGCGGCTCTCGGCGAGCTTCTCGACCTTGGTGAACACCAGGGCCGGGCGGTCGCCGGGCCGCGAGTACTCGTGCTTGCGGCTCATCTCCGCGAGCGCCAGGTCGCGCTCGTGCGCGCTCGCGAACCAGTGATACTTCTGCCACTCCGGCCCCAGCAGATTGCGGAACGGATCGCTCTCGCGCAGGGTCACCCGGATACCGTACGGACGCTGCTCGGCGTGAATGGGCTTGCGCAGGTTGTGCGAATGAACGACGGCCATGGCGTGAAGAATAACTAGAACGGCCGGCCGAGGAAAAGGTAGAACGCCGTCTCATTTTCGTCATCCAGGCCGGCCGCGAGATAGAGCGGGCCAAAGAACGTGTCGAGGCCCAGGAAGATGCTGCCGTCCTTGCGTGCGGAACCGAAGCTGGCATCGCCGCGGACCTCCCACGTGTTTCCGACTTCCACCGACAGGCCCGCGTACGCCGCGACGTTGAGGAAGCCCGGGCCGGGTCGGCCGATCTGCCGGTAGTAAATGAGTCGCCCGACGCCGTAGTGCGGGCCGCTGATCGAGTCCTGGCGCAGTCCGGAGAGTCGCAGGAAGCCGCCGAGCGAGAAAAAGTCCTGCACCGCGCTCTCGTCGCCGTCGAGCGTCGAACCGCCCGAAAGCCAGCCGAGCAGCGTATGGCGCCCGAAGGAACGGGCCAGGAGCCAGTCGAGCTCCAGCCGGTCCGAGGAGCCCGAGTCGGCGCCGAGACTGGTGCGCGGCGCGGTCCATTCCAGCGCGAACGAAGCGCCGTGACGCGGGAAGTTCACGTTGTCGAGCTTGTCGTAGGACAGACGCGTGAAGAATTCGCCGAGATCGAACTCGAACTCCGGCAGAGTCGGGTCGCCGATGCGCAGGCGCGCGTTGCCGAAGCCGCGGCGAAGGCCGGTGCGCACCTCGCCCCAGTTGCCGAACTCGCGCCCGAAGTCCACCCCGGCCGCTCCCGCGCGCACGCGGTACTCCGCGACGCGTTGCTGACCGTCGAGAACCTGCAGGTTGCGGATTTCGAAGCCGATCTGAGGCGCCACGAACCAACGCGACCCGTAGTTGAGCGGCTGATAGAACTCAGTGAGGAAACGCGGGTTCTCGCCGACCTGCAGGTCCGTCACCCACTCCCCGCCGAGCTGGTTGATCTCCGTGACGATGAAACGCGCCGCGGCGTTGAAGCTGTTGTTGCCCTCGAAGTCGTCCTGCAGGTTCAACCCGAAACGCACGTAGTTCGGTCCCCAGGACTTGCGGCGCGCGGCGATCTCGAGGCCGGCGCGATCCTGCTCGCGCACCACGCGGTAGTCGACGGTCTCGAATGTGTCGAGGCCGTAGAGCTCGGCGATGCTGCGCTCGAGCTGCCGTGGGTCGAGCGGCTTGCCGACCACGGGCTCGAACGTCGCCTCGATGGTCTTCTCGTAGCGCTGCGCCTCCGGCGCCGCGCGCACGAAATCGACGCGCACTTGCGGCGGGTCGCGGCGCCGGCGCTTCTCCAGGTACTGCGCGTAAGCCTGCGGCTCGAGCGCGAGTGCGGCGAGCTGCGCGCGCCGGTCGCGCGCCGCGCGCTCGCCCACGACGATCGCTTCGCGCACGCGGCGAAAGTCGGCCGACGAGGCGTTGCCGAGCGGCGGATCGATCACGACGTCGGTGGCCGCGAGCGAGGCGCGTTGCCGTTGGGCTTCACGACGCACCATGATGGCTATGGCCTGGTTGGATACCTCGAGCGCCGAGATGAGCTGATCGCGCGGCAGGAGCGGAAAGCTGACGTCGACGACGATGAGGCGATCGACACCGAGCGCGCGTGCCGCCTCGATCGGCAGGTTCGCGGCGATGCCGCCGTCGATCAGGAGGCGGTCATCGAGCGTCACGGGCGCGAACACGCCGGGCGCCGACATGCTGGCGCGCATCGCGGTAGCGACGTCGCCGTGATCGAGCACGACGGGCTGCCCCGTCTCGACGTCCGTCGCCACGGCGCGGTAGGGAATGGGCAGGTAATCGAAGTCATCCACCGCGTTCACGTGGTACGTGAGCCCGCGCAGCGCCTGCGTGAGCTTCTGCCCCTGGATCAGGCCCTTCGGCAGGATGAACTCGCCGTCCTTGAAGCCGAGCGGCAATCGCACGAGGAAATTCTGGTCGTCCTGCTTGCGCCGGAACGCCATCTCGGTGCGCGAGGTGCGATCGGTGAACGCGTCCTGCCAGTCGATCGCGACCAGCGCCGCCTCGATCTCCTTCGCCGACAGCCCCGAGGCATAGAGTCCGCCCACGATCGCGCCCATGCTCGTGCCGGCGACCGCATCCACCGGGACTCGCATTTCCTCGAGAACCTTGATCACTCCGATGTGCGCGGCGCCGCGCGCGCCACCGCCACTCAGCACCAGACCGATGCGTGGACGCCCAGAATCGTCACCGCGCGCTGGTGTCGGCACGAGTGTCTGCGAGGGCGTGGCGACCGGTGCGGGATCGACAGCATCCGCCGCAACGGACGAAGCTGAAAAAAGCGAACTTGAGAAGAGAAGTGCAGAGGCCGCAGCGGACAGGGCGGCGCGCAATGTGCGCGGTGCGAATGCGGCTATTGGCGGGGGCATCGGCACTGTGGGCGCAATGGTACAACTAAAGTCCGGTACCATACCGCCCCATGTCATCACCGCCGGCGATTGCTTCCTTCGCTGTCGCTGGCCGGCTCCTCGTGCTGGCGCTCGCTGCCCTTCCCTGTTTCGGCCAGGGCCACAGCCCGGAAGGCGGCGACTGGCCCACCTACGGCGGCGATGAATTCGGCCAGCGCTATTCGAACCTCTCGCAGGTCACGCGCGAGAACGTCGCACAGCTCGAGATCGCGTGGACGTTTCACACCGGCGAGCGGGGCCAGGGTTTCGCGCGTGCCGACAAGCTCGCGTTCGAAGCCACGCCCATCCTGCTCGGCGAGACGCTCTACCTGAGCACTCCGACGAACATCGTGATCGCGCTCGACGCGGCGACTGGTCGCGAGCGCTGGCGTCACGATCCGAAAATCGATCGCGCCAAGCGCTATTCCGAAGCCACTTCGCGCGGCGTGAGCGTGTGGCGCGACCCGTTTCCGAAAGGCATCGGCCCCTGCAGCCAGCGCATCTTCATGGGAACGCTCGATGCACGCCTCATCGCGATCGACGCGCGCAACGGCGAACCGTGCGTGGGATTCGGCCGCGGCGGTGCGGTGGATCTCACCACGGGCATGCGCGTGCGCGACGCCGAGGACTATCTCGTCACCTCCCCGCCCGCGATCTACAAAGACCTGGTGATCGTCGGCTCGGCGATCGGCGACAACCGCGCGGTCGACGTCGAACGCGGCACGGTACGCGCCTTCGACGTGCGCAACGGCCGGCTGCGGTGGTCGTGGGATGCCATTCCCGTCGACCCCACGGACCCGGCGAGCCGCGACTGGTCGCAGGAGCAGGCACGGCGCACCGGCGCCGCGAACGCCTGGTCGATCATTACGGTCGATCCCGCGCGCGGCCTGGTCTTCGTGCCGACCGGCTCGGCCAGTCCCGACTTTTTCGGCGGCGAGCGCCTGGGCGCGAATCGCTACGCCAACTCGCTGGTCGCGCTCGCGGCGGACACGGGCAAGGTGGTCTGGCATCGGCAGCTCGTGCACCACGACCTGTGGGACTACGACCTGGCGTCGCAACCGGTGCTCGTCGACCTGGAGCGCGACGGCAAAAACGTCGCAGCCGTCGTACAGGCCACGAAGATGGGCATGCTCTTCGTTTTCGATCGCGAGACCGGCGCGCCCTTCTTCCCGATCGAGGAACGCCCGGTCCCGCAGTCCGACATTCCAGGCGAACAGACTTCGCCGACTCAGCCATTCCCCGCCGCTCCGCCACCGCTCGTGTCGCAGGTTTCCATTCGTCCCGAGGAGGCCTGGGGACTCACCTTCTGGGATCGCGGCCGCTGTCGCGATCGCATCGCCGGCCTGCGCTCCGAAGGTATCTACACGCCGCCGAGCCTGAAGGGCTCACTCCTGTATCCCAGCTACGTCGGCGGCACGAACTGGGGTGGCATCGCTTTCGACAGTGCGCGGCAGTGGGCCATCGTGCCGGTATCGCAGCTCCCGGTGGTGGTCACGCTGCTCGAGGCCGCCAAGGTGCGACCGCAGGCTCGGTCTGGTGACTATCCGGAATCCGAATTCGCGCTGCAGTCGGGCACGCCGTACGGCATGCGGCGCGAAGCCCTGCTGTCCCCCTTCGGCCTGCCCTGCACTCCACCGCCTTGGGGGTCGCTCGCTGCCGTCGACCTGCGGGCTGGCGTCATCAAGTGGCAGGTGCCTCTGGGTTCAACGAGCGACCTGGCGCCGTTCTTCGTACCGACCCGCAACCTCGGCACTCCGAACCTCGGCGGTCCGATCGTGACGGCGGCCGGCCTCATCTTCATCGGGGCGGCGATGGACAACTATTTGCGGGCTTTCGATGTCGAAACCGGCAAGGAACTCTGGAAGGGGCGGCTGCCGGCGGGTGGCCAGGCAACACCGATGACCTATCGCGCGGGACCCGGCAATCAGCAGTTCGTCGTCATTGCCGCTGGCGGCCATGGCGGGCTCGGCACCGATCAGGGCGACGCCGTCGTGGCCTTCGCGCTTGCGCGCGGCGCGTCGAAGTAGGCGCAAGCCATGCGCAGCACCTGGCCGACCGTCGCTTCGCTGCTCAAGATCGCGTTCCTGGTTTCGATCGGCTCGTCCGCCCTGGCGCAGTCGGGACCGGCGCCGGCCGAACGCATGATCGTCACCGCGACCCGCGTAGAGCAGCCGCTGCTCGAGCACGCCGGGAGCATCACGCGGCTGTCCGCCGACGAGATCGCTGCGCGCGGCGCGACGCACCACGCCGAGATCATGAACCGCGCCGCCGGCACGATGATCCAGCGCGGCAGCGGGCAGGAAAGCCTCACGGCCTTGCGTTCGCCTGTCCTCACCGGCGCGGGCTCCTGCGGCGCGTTCCTGATGCTCGAGGACGGCGTACCCATCCGGCCCAATGGTTTCTGCAACGTCAACGACCTGTTCGAAGTGAACAGCGAGCAGGCGGACGCGATCGAGATCCTGCGCGGGCCCGGCTCGGCGCTCTATGGCTCGAACGCCCTGCACGGCACGATCAACGTCCTCTTCGACGATCCCGGCGAGCGGCCGGGTTTGCGCAGCAGCGTCGAGGGAGGCTCGGACGAGTACCTGCGCCTGCGCAGCGACTTCGCTCACGCCGGCACGGGCCCGACAGGCGATCGCGACGGCGCGAACGATTGGCGCCTCCTCGGTCACTGGACTCACGACGGCGGGTTTCGCGATGCCTCGGGCTTCGAGGAGACGAAAGTCAACGGCCTCTTCACACACCGCTTCACGGACGGCACGCTGCGCATGCGCCTCGCCGCGACCAACCTCAACCAGGAAACCGCCGGCTTCATCCAGGGCTTCGAAAGCTATCGCGATCCGGACCTGCGCCGCTCGAACGCCAATCCTGAAGCTTTCCGCGATGCACACAGTGCGCGCCTCACAGCGCACTGGAGCTCGGGCGAAGAACGCCGCAACGACGTTCGCGCGACGTTGCGCAGCTCGCGCATGACGTTCCTTCAGCACTTCCTCCTCGGCAAGCCGATGGAGGAAAACGGCCAGGACAGCGCGGCGGTGTACGCAAGCTTCACGCGCGGCAGCGACGACACGCGCCTCACGTTCGGCGCGGATGCGGAGCTCGCCGATACGTTCCTGCTGGAAGCTCAGGACGGCCCCACCACCGAGGGAACGCCTGCGGCGCAGGCCATTCGTCCCGCCGGACGACACTACGACTACGCCGTCGACGCGCGCACGCTTGCGGGCTACGCGCAGCTCGACCAGGCGCTCGGCGCAAGCTGGCGCCTGATTGCCGGGCTGCGGCTCGAGCACGTGCGCTATGAGTATGACAACCAGATGCTGGACGGAAACACCGACGAAAACGGCGCGCCGTGTCCTTCCGGCGGCTGTCTGTACAGCCGCCCAGCGGACAGCACCGACGGGTTCACCAACCTGGCACCCAAGCTCGGCCTGGTGTGGGCGTTCGCGGCCGACCATCGGTTGTTCGTCAACGCCGGTCGGGGGTTCCGTGCACCGGAAATGACCGAGCTCTACCGCCTACAGCGTCAGCAAACCGTTGCCGACCTGGACTCCGAGCGCATCGACAGCCTCGAGCTCGGCGTGCGCGGCCGGGCTGCGACGTTCGACTACTCGCTCGTCGCGTTCGCGCTGGACAAGAGCAACGTGATCCTGCGCGACGCCAACGCGTTCAACGTGAGCGACGGGCGCACGAATCATCGCGGTGTCGAATACGAGGTGGGCTGGTCGCCCTTCGAGCGGTTGCGCGCCAGTACGGCCGGCACGTATGCGCGGCACCGCTACGATTTCGATCGCAGCGCCGAGCAGGGCGAGCAGATCAGTGCCGGCAACGAGGTCGATACCGCGCCGCGCCACGTCCACTCGGTCCGGCTGGAGTGGCGGCCTTCGTCCCACTGGAGCACCGAAGCCGAGTGGCTGAGCGTGGGCAGCTACTTCGTGGACGCCAGCAACCAGAATCGTTACGAAGGCCACGAGCTGTTCAACGTGAGCGCGAGCTGGCAGTTCCTGCCGGCCTGGCACGCCGCCGTGCGCGTCAACAATGTGCTCGACCGCGCCTACGCCGATCGCGCCGACTTCGCCTTCGGCAACTACCGCTACTTCCCGGGTCGCGACCGCACCGCCTTCTTCGAAATCGGCTACGCTGCTCGCTGAGGCTCGCGAGGGAGGCCCGATGCCGCTGATCATCCTGACGATGGCGATCCAGGTGGCGCTCATCGTTCACTGCATCCGCACGGGGCGCAATTCGCTCTGGATCTGGGCGATCGCCCTGCTCCCGGCGGTCGGCTCGATCGCCTACATCGTCGCCGAGCTTCTGCCGGGCCTCGGCTCCACCCGCGGTGCGCGCCGCGCTGCACGTGCCGTGCGCAAGACACTCGATCCTGATCGCGACCTGCGTCAGTACGCGAGCCAGGTGCGATTGTCTGGCGACGTCGACAGCAGGCGCCGGCTCGCGGTCGAGCAATTGGAGAAAGGGCTGGCGCAGGAGGCTGCCGTCACCTATCGCTCCGCGCTCACCGGGCTCTACGAGCACGACCCGACGCTCATGCTCGGTCTCGCGAAAGCGCAATTCGCGGCGGGTGAGCAGCGCGCGTGCCGCGAAACGCTCGAGGCGCTGATCAAGGAGAATGCCGACTTCAAGTCCGCGGAAGGGCACCTGCTCTACGCGCGTGCGCTGGAAGAGGAAGGCAACGCTACCAAGGCGCTCGAAGAGTACCGCGTTCTCAGCGAGTACTATCCCGGCGCCGAGGCGCGACTGCGCTATGCGCTCATCCTCAAGCGCAGCGGCCAGGCGCAACAGGCACGCCAGGTCCTGCGCGAGCTGCTCGACACGGCAGAGCTGGCGCCCGCGCACTACCGCAAGGCGCAACAGGACTGGCTCGATCGGGCGCGACGCGAGCTGAGCTAGCGCTTCGCGGCGCGCTCTGCCACGTCGGCGAGCATCGCATCCAGGTCCTGACGGCTGAACCAACGGCCGCGCAGCATGACGCCGGCGATCCGCCGCGTGTTCGCGATGTCTTCGAGCGGGTTCGCGTCGAGCAGCACCAGGTCGGCGATGCGGTCGGCCTCGAGGGAGCCAAAGTCCTTCTCCCTGCCGAACAGGCGCGCGGCGTTGACGGTTGCCGCGTGCAACGCGACGCGCGGCGAGATACCGGCGCGCACCAGGGACGCGAGCTCGTCATGGCTCGCGAAGCCGGGCACATTGAAGATCTGCGGCGAATCGGCGCCGACCAGCAGCGGCGCGCCGGCGGCGTCGAGCGCGTGCAGCAGCTTGCGACGCAGGTCGAGGAAGCGTGCGACTTGCGCTGCGTTCGGCGGCTGCCCACCGGCGAAATTGCGCTGCGCGTTGAACCAGTTGGCGGCCGTCTGCGGCGCCATGTACTTCATTTCCGGGCGTGCGCGCAGTGCCTCTACGCTCGCCGGCGGCTCCGCGAACTTGTCGAGGAGCGACTGCGTCGCGACGTTCCACGTCCCCGCCTCCTTCGTCTGCCGCACCAGCGGTGCGATGCGCTTCTCGTCCATGCAGTCGACCAGGCCGATGGCGAAGAAACCCGCGCCACGGCTCTGGCGGCACTCGGCGTCCGCGAGCGCATTCAGGTAGCCGTCGAGGTGGTCGACGGTCGACTGTCGCGCGGCCAGCGCGTGTTCGATGCCGACGTCCTCCGACACGTGTCCGGCGAAAGTGATGCCCACTTCGCGCGCGGTAGCGACGATCGCATCGAAGACTTCACGCTCGAGTCCCGGGTGCAGCTGGAGGAAGTCGAAACCGGCAGCCTCGTGCTCGCGGACCAGGCGCTGCGCCGTCGCCGCATCCGGGGCGCTGTTGCCGTTGAGGGAAGGCGCGCCGGCGAAGAAGCGCGGACCGAGCACGCGGCCCTGGGCTATGTCGTCTCGCAGCTGCAGGTGCCATGGAGCACCGAGCATGCCGCGGATCGTCGTGACCCCGTTCGCGACGTAGAGCCGCAGATAGTCCTCGCCGAGCGCGCGCTGCTCCGCAGGCGGCGGCACGTGAGCATGCATTTCCGAAAGGCCCGGAATGGCAAAACGACCACTGCCTTCGACTACTCGCGCGCCCGCAGGCGGCGTGGAACCGGTGGCGCCAATCGCAGCGATGCGCTCGCCGCGCACCAGGATGTCGCTCTTCGCGCGCACCTGGCCTGTCGTCACGTCCACGAGCCCGACATCGCGCACGAGGATGTCGTCCGCACGCGCCGTGGTCGCCCCAGGCGCAGCGTGAACGAGCGCGATCGCCATCAGCGCTGTGGCCGCGTGCAGCGTGCGCCGCAAGAAGAAGTCCGGTACCTGTTGTTCAGTTGTCATGAGTTGCCTCAACGGGGGATCTTCACTTTGCGGGGGTCGACCTTCGCCTTCGGCCATTCGAGCGGCAGGTCGCTCAGCGTTTCCAGTAGGATGCGGGCGACCGCATAGTTGCGATACCACTTGCGGTTCGCGGGGATCGCATACCACGGCGCGTGCTTCGTGCTGCAGCGGGCCAGCGCGTCGCGATATGCCTCCCGGTAGTCGTCCCACTGGCGGCGCTTGTGGATGTCGCCCGGGTCGAACTTCCAGAGCTTCTCGGGGTCGCGAAGGCGAGCCTCGAGGCGCTCGCGTTGCTCGTCCTTGCTGATGTGCAGGAAGAACTTCACCACCCGGATCGAGTTGGCATCGAGCATGCGCTCGAAGTCGTTGATCTGGTCGTAGCGCGCACGCCAGACCGGCTTCGGCGCCAGGTTCTCGACGCGCACCACCAGCACGTCCTCGTAGTGCGAGCGGTTGAAGACGCCGATCGAGCCGCGTGGCGGCACCGCCGCGTGAATGCGCCAGAGGAAATCGTGCTTGAGCTCCGTCTCGCTTGGAACCTTGAAGGCCGTGACGCTGCAACCCGCCGGATTGAACGCGGAGAACACGTGGCGAATCGTGCCGTCCTTGCCGCCACCGTCCATGGCCTGCACGACGGCCAGCAGGCCGAAACGCCCGTCGGCGTACATCTTGTGTTGCAGCTCGCCGAGTCGCTCGAGCACTTTTCCGAGCTCAGCCTCGGCCTCCTCGCGACTGCCGACGCCCGGCGTGGCGTCGGCGCGTTTTTCACCGAGATCGACACGTCCCGGCCGCACGCGCAGCAGATCACTGATTCGCCCGCTGCGATTGCGCGTCGAAGATGACTCGTTTCGTGGCAAGGGTTGGGTCCGACGCTGCGGAGACAGACCGGCGCTATGAACGACGCACGGCGCGGCGGGCGGCACTCCGCGCGGCACGCCGTCCGGTCGCTCCGCGCGGGATCTGCTGCGTGATGCAGTGAATGTTGCCGCCGCCGAGCAGGATCTCGCGCGCCGGCACGCCGACGATTTCGCGCTCGGGGAAGACCCGGCGCAGCGCCGCGAGCGCGCCGCGGTCGCGCCTGGCATCGAGCAGCGGCACGATCACCGCGCGGTTGGCGAGGTAGAAATTGACGTACGAGCCCGCGAGCCGCATGCCGGCGCGGCGCGCATGCGTGCCCTCGACCCGCTCGACACCCGCGGCTTCCTCGGCCGTCATGAACAAGGGGCCCGGCTGAACGATCCTGTGCACCTCGAGCTGGCGGCCGCGCGCATCGCGGGCGTCCTGGAGTCGCTCGAGCGCATCGCGCGAGCTCGCGTATTGCGCATCGCGGCGATTGTCGGTCCAGGTCAGGCACACCTCGCCCGGCCTCGCGAAGCAGCACAGGTTGTCGACGTGCCCGTCGGTCTCGTCGTTGTAGACGCCGCGCCCGAGCCAGATGACGGTTTCGACTCCCAGCCAGGCGCGCAGCTGCGTCGCGATTTCCTCGCGCGTCATCTGCGGATTGCGGTTGCGGTTGAGTACGCATTCTTCGGTGGCGATGCACGTGCCTTCCCCGTCCACGTGGATGGCGCCGCCCTCGAGGACCAGCGGCGCGCGATAACGGGCCAGGCCTTCGATCTCGAGCACCTTGCGCGCGACCAGGTCGTCCTGATCCCAGGGGAAATAGAGCCCGCCGTCGAGCCCTCCCCAGGCGTTGAAGATCCAGTCGATACCCCGCCGCTCGCCGCGCTCGTTCACCACGACGGTGGGTCCGGTATCGCGCATCCACGCGTCGTTCGTGCTCATCTCGACCAGGCGCACGGGCGCGGGCAGCATCTCGCGCGCGTTCGCGTACTGCTCGCGCGACACGGCCATCGTCACGGGCTCGAAGCGGGAGATTGCCGCGGCGACGGCCGCGAACGCGGCCTGCGCCGGTTTCGCTCCGAGGCGCCAGTTGTCGCCGCGCTCCGGCCAGACCATCCAGCACCCGGCGTGCGGCTCGAACTCCGCCGGCATGCGGAAGCCGTGCTTCGCGGGATTGGAGGAGAGTGTGCGAGCCAATGCAGCGCCCTTCCGCAGCGGAAAGGCGCAATCTTACAGGCGGTCGCCGGACTTTATGAGCGGACTTTATGCAACCGGGATCAGCTGGAGTGCGCCCGCGATCCGAACGCTGCCGGATGCCAGCGCGAAGCCGAGGAGCGCGCCCGCGGCGACGTCCGTCGGGTAATGCAGGCCGAGCACCACTCGCGAGGCCGCAACCAGCACGGTGAACGGGACCAGCACCAGGCCCGCCTCCGGGAAGACGCTCGTGACGAGCGTGGTGAACGAGACGGCATGCATCGTGTGGCCCGACGGAAAGCTGTAGCGGTCGAGCGGCGCGGTGCCCAGCCGGATGGTGCTGCAGTTGATGAAGGGGCGTTCGCGGACCAGCGTGCGCTTGAGGAGCTTGTAGGCGAGCACGCCGGCGAGGCCGGTAACGGCCATCAGCATCGAAAACGCGGCGCTCACGGCCGGATGCAGAACTGGTAATGTGACGATCAGCACATACCAGAGAACGCCGTCTCCGAGACGGCTGATAACGCCAAAGAAATCGCGCACACTCCGCCGTGCGCAGCCGCGATTGAAATACAGGCACAACGACAGCTCGGCTGCATCGAAGCGCCGGACGACATCGGTTGCGCTCAGTACTGCCATCTGTCCTCCGTGTCGTGCAGGCCAGACCTGCACCTTCGCACGGTGGACAGCCTCGGCCGGAATCGCGACAGGGGGATGGCGGCGCGGTTAAAGGTTTATGACAATCAACAAATTAGACAATAATGGTGAGAACGATGCCCAACAGCGCGGCCGCACTCAAGGCTGAGTCCCCGAACCCTACCGGCGCTTACACTGCATCCATGCGTGTGCTGCTCATCGAGGACCATCAGGACATCGCCGACAACGTCTGCGAGTACCTGAACGAGAAGGGTCATCGCATCGAGCACGCGCTCACCGGCGAGGATGGCCTGACCCGCGCCGCCGCGCGCAATCACGACGTGATCGTGCTCGACCTGATGCTGCCCGGCATGGACGGGCTCGCTGTCTGCCGCGCGCTGCGCGGGGAACTGAGAGTCCAGGCCCCTGTGCTGATGCTGACAGCGAAGGACCTGGTCACCGACAAGGTGGCTGGCTTCGAAGCTGGGGCGGACGATTACCTGGTCAAGCCCTTCTCGCTCGTCGAGCTGGAAGTGCGGCTCGGCGCACTGGTGCGCCGCGTCGCCCCGCGTTTCACGGGCGGCGTGCTGCAGGTGGGCGGCCTGAAGTACGACCCGGCGACGCTCACCGCCGAGCGCGACGGCGTGACCGTGAAACTCAATCCCAGCACGCGGCGCCTGCTGCTGCTGCTCATGCAGAATTCCTATCGCGTCGTCACGCGGCGCGAGCTCGAACGCGAGCTGTGGGGCGACGAGCCGCCGGACGGTGACGTCCTGCGCGCCCACATGTACGCTCTGCGCAACGCAATCGACAAGCCATTCGCAGCCAAACTCCTGCACACGCATCACGGCGAGGGATATCGGCTTGCGGCGCTCGAACCTGACGCAACTTAGCCTCCGCTCACGGTTTCTCGCGGGCATCCTGTTCTGCGTCGGGCTGACGCTGATCCTGCTCGCATTCTGGGCGGCGCTGGTGCAGGAGCGCGTCGAGCAGGGCCTGCTCGACGACGTCATGCACACCAACCTCGCGATCTACGAGCAGTACGCGGCGAACTACCGCGAGGAGCACCGCACGGCCTCGCAGACGCTGCGCACGTATCGGGTGACCTCGCCCGACCTGCCGCCGGAGTTCGCGGCGCTGCCCCCCGGCAACCAGCCGCGCGTATCGTCTGGCGGCCGGCTCTGGCAGGTGCTCGTGGCCGATCCCCCGAGCGGCCGCGTGTACATCGCCTACGACGTCACGCCGCACGAGCGGCGCGAAGCGCTCGCCTGGGCGTGGTTCATCCTCATCCTCGGCGTGATGCTGATCCTGATCATCCTCACGGCGCGCTGGGCTTCGCGCAGCATCCTCGCACCCGTCACGGCGCTCGCCGATCGTCTCAGCCGCATCGATCCGCGCCAGCGCAACCTGCGCCTCGGCGACGAGTTCGGGAGCGACGAGCTCGCGCCCATCGCCGCGTCGGTCGATCGTTTTCTCGAGCGGCTCGACGCGCTGGTCGAGCGCGAGCAGTCGTTCACCGCGACGGCGAGCCACGAGCTGCGCACGCCGCTCGCCGTGATCCAGGGCGCCACCGAGCTTCTGACGGAGCAGACGCGAGGCGCTCCGGCGGCGCAGAACGCGGTGAAGCGGATCCGGCGCGCGGCCGCGGAGATGTCGGAGTTCACGCACGCGCTGCTGATGCTGTCGCGCGAGGCGCACATCGAGAGCGAGCCCGGCGAGCTGTGCAACATCGGCGAGCTGGTGCCGCTGGTGGTCGAGGACCATCGCGAGCTCCTCAACGGCCGCTCCGTCGAGCTCATGTGCCTGTGCAAGAGCGACCTGCGCGTCCCGGCGCCGCGCAGCCTCGTGACGATCGTCGTCAGCAACCTGTTCCGCAATGCCGTGGCACACACGCCGAGGGGCTCGATCACGTGCGAGATCAACAGCCGCTCGCTCACGATCCGCGATTCCGGCACGGGCATCGCCCCTGAGCACATCGCGCAGGTTTTCGACCGCAACTTCACCACGCGCCCCGGCGGTTACGGCGTGGGCCTCTATCTCACCAAGCGCATCTGCGATCGCTTCGGCTGGACGGTGCATCTCGACAGCGGCCCGACGGGCACGACCGCGACCGTTACCTTCTGAACACCGCGGGCCAGCGCTGCCCGCTCATGCGGCAATCGAATCGTGCCTTCGCTCGGGCACGCGCAGCGATAGCAGACCCAGCACCAGCATGTGGACGGAGAGGACGCCGAAGACGGCGTAAACGGCACGGACGATGTTGTCCAACGTCATCGTTACCGCGAGCCTGCGGCTTGCCTGAGCAGCGCGGCGAATGCCTGCGCGTCGATCGCGGACGGCGTGCGGACCTTGATGTGCCGCACGTACTCCCCTTTGCCTTCGAGCAATCCCTCCGGATCGGTGAGGGACGCCCCTCGGAAGAATCCGAACTGGACCCAGTCGGTATCGGAGTAGACGTACGCTACCGGTCCATCGCTGCCGATCCAGCATCCGTTTCCCCACTTCACGCTCTCTCTCAACGCCGGCTCGACGCGTGCGACGAATTTCCTGAGCGCGCGGATGACTGCCTGATTTCCTGGGCTCTGGTCCTGCGAGTAGGCATCGAAGGTCGGGTATGCCTTCATCTTCCTCGGCATATTCCTCGGCACCTTCTTCGCCGTCTTCTTCGCCGTCTTTCTCGCCACCATCGTCCCCTCCGGTCGCGGCCTACACGCGCCGCGCTCTCGTGCCCGGCGGATGAGCGTACCAGCCTGGGTCGCGATAGTCGCCGCGCTTCAGGTCATCGCGCACCTTGATGATCGTGAACATTCCGCCCATCTCGATGTTCCCGAACGGACCCTTGCCCGTCATCATCGGCAAGGTGTTCTCGGGCCCCTTCATGTGGCCGGCATCGGTATGCACCTGGTGCTCAGCCATCCCGGCTTTGCCCATCGCCATGTATCCCGGCAGGAGCCGGCGGACCTTCTCCTCCACGCCGCTTTGATCGACGCCCAGGGTGTTCGGGATGCCGTGTCCCATGGCGTTCATCGTGTGATGCGACATGTGGCAGTGGAACGCCCAGTCGCCCGGCACGGCAACGAACTCGAGATCGCGCGTCTGCCCCACACCGACGAGCTCGGTGACCTCCGGCCGCCAGACCGAGCGCGGCCAGCGCCCGCCGTCCGAGCCCGTCACCCAGAACTGCACGCCATGCATGTGCATCGGATGATTCCACATGGAGAGGTTCCCGACGCGCACGCGCACGCGCTCCCCGGTGCGCGCGACCATCGACTCGATGGCCGGGAAGGTCTTGCTGTTCATGGTCCACAGGTCGAACTCGACCATCACCGACGGGTCGGGCCGATACGTGCCGGGGTGCAGCGCCCAGTTGTGCAGCACCAGCGCATAGTCGCGATCGATGGGATTGGGCTCGCCGCGCCGCGGGTGGATCACGAACATGCCCATCATGCCCGCGGCCATCTGCACCATCTCATCCGCGTGTGGGTGATACATGTGCGTGCCGTGCTGGCGCAGCGTGAACTCGTAGACATAAGTCTCGCCGGGTTCGATGTGCGGCTGCGTCAGGCCGCTGACGCCGTCCATCCCGCTCGGCAGCAGGATGCCGTGCCAGTGGATGCTGGTGTGCTCCTTCAGCCGGTTGGTCACGAAGATGCGCACACGATCGCCTTCGACCGCCTCGATCGTCGGGCCCGGCGTGGTGCCGTTGTATCCCCAGCACTTCGCGCGGGATCCGGGCGCGAATTCGTGCTCGACCTCTTCAGCGATGAGATGAAACTCCTTAACGCCGCCGTTCATGCGATACGGCAGCGTCCAGCCGTTGAGCGTGCGCACGGGCGCGTAGCCTTGCGCCGTGCGCCGCACGTTGCGCGGCGCGAGCAGGTCGTCGGCGTCGGCGCGGACTGCTTCGTCCGGCGCTTGCGCGCGGGCGATGTGCAGCGGCGCCGCGAGGGCCGACGCGCCGCCGAGGCCCACTAGCTTCATCAGACTGCGGCGCGAGATCATGGCGCACCTCCCGCGGTGTGCGCCTCGGGTAGGGCGATCGGCTCACCGGCTTCGGCGGGTGAATCGGGCAGGCGCGTGCCGACGGCGCGTGCAAGCTCGACGCGCGCGAGCCAGTAGTCGCGCACGCTCTCGAGGTATCCGCCGTACGCCCCGTACTCGGCCTGTTTTGCCGCGAGCAGCTCGAATTGTCCGACGAGCATGTAGTTCTGCTCCTCCTGCATGCGCGCGACGATCGTCTCGCGCGCCGGCACCAGCACCGAGCGAAACTCCTCCGCCCTGCCCTTCGCCGACGCGACGCGCGCATGCGCAAGCCCTACCTCGTGCACCACGTCGAGCTCCAGACCGGCGAGCGCCGCGCGCGAACGTTCGAGCTCCGCTGCGGCGCGTAACGACTTTTCGGCGCCCGAGCCGAACAGGGGAACGTCGAAGGCGAGCGTGGGTCCGGTCAGCCGCTCGTCATCGGTTTCGCGCTCACGCTCGACACCAATTTCCACGCCGGAAAACACGCGCGTTCGCCGTGCCTGGCCGGCGAGCGAAGCAAGCGACTCGGCACGACCTCGTGCCGCGGCGAGGTCCAGCCGCGATGCCTGCGCCAGCGCGACCAGGGAATCGACGTCTGCATCCGATTCCAACGGCAGCCGCAGACTGGCTTCGACACTCCATTGCGCGGAAGGCGGGAGTCCGAGCAATCTGGCATGTCGACCACGAGCTTCGACGAGGTCAGCTCGAGCCGCGAGCATCGCCAGACGCGCTTCGGAGGCGGCCGCCTGCTCACGCGCGAGCTCGAGTTGCGTGATGTTGCCCGCAACGTGAAAGCGCTGCGCCAGCTCTGCGGAGACGCTGGCCGCGTTCGCGGCCAGCTCACGCATCGCCGTGATCTGCTGTGCAGCCACCAGCCGGTAGTGGCTTTGCTCGGCGCTTGCGGCGAGTTGCAGGACGTCGTGCGCGACTTCCTGCTTTGCCTGTCCAAACCCTGCCGCGCCGATGCGCGCACGCGACGGGAGTAACAGCAAGTCGACGAAACGCAGCGCCAGACTGAGCGTGAGCTGTTCGCCCACGACGTTCGAGTCCAGCAGAGCAGCGGTGAAGCGTGGATTGGCGAGCCGCCCCGTTTCGTAGGCATCGGCGGCTGCGCTATCGAGGCGTGCGTAGGTTGCGCGCAGATCGGGATTGCCGAGCAGGGCGAGGCGCACGGAAGCGTCGGCCGTGAGCGGGTGACGGAGCAATTCGCGAATGTGCGTTGCCGCGTCGGCCCACGCATCGGGCTGCGGTGCTGCATCCTGGGTGGCGGGCTGCGGCGCGCTCGCGTGCATATCACGGCCACGCTCGCGCAGCCACTCCTCGACATCGCTCCTGCCGCGATCGGCCGGAAGCGAGACGCAACCGGCGAGGACGCCGGGCAGTATCAGGATTGCAGCGCGCACCGCGCGCGATCCGGGCAAGTCTGAAATCATCGAAGTCCTCCACGTCGTACGCGGCTGCCGCCGGGCGCGACATCGTCGATCGCGGCGGATCGCCGCGAACGGCTACGGGTCTATCGCTGGAGATGAGGACTCGATGGGAGGCGGTGACGGCGGCGGGCCACGGCCGCGGGCATGCCTGGTTTCTGCGAGACTGTCGGGGCGCTCCCCGGCAGCCTGTTCGAACAGAACCGAAGCACTCAGGGCGCACGCCGGCGTGGTGCAGCCGCTGCCGGTGGCGCAGGAGCAATCGCAGCCACAGCTGCCGGCCTTTTCGTGGACGCCGTGGTCACCGTCGTCGCTGTGGTCGCTGTGGTCGCTGTGCCTGCTGTGCTCGCTGTGCTTGCTGTGCTCTCCGCGATCGCCCTGCAAGGAAACGGCGTCGTCGTGTTGCGCGTGCGACACCTTCGCCAGATCGTGACAATGCGGCTGCGAGCGCCCGAGCGCAGACGGCGCCACGGGCGCAAGCGCTGTCAGCAACGAAAGCAAGAGGGCGAGGGATCGGCGCGCCATGAGCCTAGTGTAGCGCAAGCGAGCGATCGAATCGGGACGCGGTGCCGTCAGTTCGACCCGCCTCGCTCATCGATACCGGGCAGCAGTAATGAATTGACTGAACGACTCGCACCAGACGATCACGCTGGTGTAGTCGGCCGGATCCACGTCCGGGAAGCGCCACCACGAAGTCCTCGAAGGTTCGTACGTCGCCGACGCGGATCATCGTTGGCTGGAGGCGGTACGGCTCGACGGTCTTTAGGCATGGTCAGTCTCCGTGCCTGCGATGATAGACGAGAGCGACCTCCTCCGTTTCCAGCAGCGACTTGAGATTCGACATGACCATTGGCCAGCCATCCGACACGGCTTCGATGAACCTGGAGTCCGGCCTGTCGACCGAATGCGTGAGCGTGAGCTTTACGGCCGCCCCTGCGGGCTCGATCTCGTAGACGCAATGCGAGCTGCCCTCCGCCTTGAACTCGGGCTTCCATTCATTTCGCCAACTCATCACCAGGCGCTTCTGCGCTGCGATCTCGAGGATCTCGCCCGAGTCCATGAGGGTTCCGTCGGCATACATCTTCCACGCGGAGCCGACCTTCCATTCGCTTTCGACGCTCATTCCGAACCGATACTGCTTGATGACCTCGAGCGTCGTCAGTGCATGCCACAGCTTCTTCGGCGTTGTGCGGATGTACGTAACGTAAACAAATTTCGAGCCTGACATTGCTCCTCCTGAGCTTGCGATTCGCTTGCTGGTTGCACCGATCGTCAGGCGTTCGGCTTCGCGCTCAGGGAACAGTGCTCCATCACCAGTCGCCATTCACCGGCGCGTCTCTCCCAGACCATCACACAGCTCTGGTCATCCGTGAACGGCTTGCCTTCGAACACGCCGGCACCCTGATAGTGGTGCCGCACCACCGCGGCATCCTGACCGATGGCGCGAACGACCACCTCGGTACGCACGCCATGATCGAGCCGATAACCGGGAGACCGGATGATTGCCAGGATGGCCTGGCGGTCGAACGTGGAGCCGTCCGGCGCAACATAGATGTAGTCATCGGCCGAGAGCCGTTCGACCGTCGATGCGTCTTTGTCCAGCCACGCCTGGAACCATCGCTCACTCGTCTCGCGTACATCCGGCGCCATTGGAATCTCCGCGCGCCCGGCGCGCTAACCTCTGAACTCCTCGTCATGCGACATGGGCGTTCGCTCCTCAGCCGGATTCATGGTTTGCTTTCAGGACTCCCGCTTCCTTCAGCTGCTGCTCGAGTCTCCAGATTTTTGTCAACGCGCTGATCGCGAAAACAAAAGCCAGCAACGCGAATACGAAACCGCCGCCTTCCACGTTACACCTCCATCACTCAAACAAAGAAGCCGCCTTTTGCAGATCGCTTCCACCTGCCAGATCACGTCTGAGCGAGATGGTAGTCATAGCGGCTGTGGGTCGAAAGGGCAAAGCCCGGAAATGCGAGCGTATCGCCAGCGTGAAAAACTTACGCTGCGGCCTTGAGGTCGCGGCACAACACTGATTCAGCGGCGCAAGCTGATCAGTGCTCGATGACGAAGACGGCCGTCGTACGTGCAGGCACGAAGAATGTCTTCGCGTCGTTGTCGTGAGCTGACGTCCGCACGATCGGGTCGCTCGACGCCCGCTGCGCCTCGTGCAGCGAGTAGCCGGCGTCCGCCCCGGTGTCGAAGAAGAATGTCTGCGCCTCGGTCGATGCGTTGAACAACACCACGACCTCGATGTCCTGCTGGCCGCGCAGACTCATGACGATGAGGCCCGGCACCTGCCCTGGACCCGTATTGTGGAACTCGACGCGATCGATGACTTTCTGGCCAGTGCGCAGCCGGAACAGCTCGCAGCTCTGGCGAATGCGCAACATCTCGCGCATGTGTTGCACCGTGCGGCGGATGTCCCGGCGATCCAGGTCGCCGAGCGCGGTATTTCCGAGCAGCCCGGTCACGATACTCCAGTTCGCCTGGTTGTCGCCGAAGGGCGGCATGCCGCGGCCCCAGCCGTTGCGCTCGTAGCTGAAGTCGAGGAGGTTGAACCAGTCGCCCGAGTTGTAGCTGTTGCGGTCCATCGATTTCGACCGCAGCATGTCCTGGCCCGCGTGGAAGAACGGCAGGCCCTGGCTCAGCGCGATGATGCTGTTGCCGAGATTCTGCACGCGGACACGGTCGTCGATGCTCGCCGACAGCGGCAGCTTGTACTGGTTGTTGTCGAACAGCGTCTCGTTGTCGTGCGCTTCGGCGTAGTTGATGACTTCCTGCGGGTCGCTGGTGTAGCCGGCGCCGCCCTGCCCCGCGTAAGGCACGTCTTTCGCCTGCACCAGGTTGCCGAAGCGATCCGTGAACCAGTAGTCGGCGATGCTCCCGGCGAGCCCGATGCGGATCCAGTCGGCAAGCTCGAGCAGCGTGTCGCGCTCGGCGGTCGAGCCGCTGTTCGACGCGTTGGGATCGTAGAACAGACCGTTGATGAAGCCCTGGCGCCGCACGTGCGCCTCGCCGGAATCGAACGGTCCGCCGCCGCGCACCGCGTCGCGGATGCGATCGTTGAACGTGCCGACGCCGGTGCCCTGGCCCATGTTGATCTGCGTCGCCTGCTCGAAGCGCGCGTCGTTGGCCACCTCGCCGAAGTTCCAGCCTTCGCCGTACAGGTAGATGGCGCGGCCGTCGACGCCGTCTCTCTTCATGGTCAACGACTGCAGCATGTCGCGCGCCCGCTCGATATTCGTCTTGCTGTGGTGGCCCATGATGTCGAAGCGGAAGCCGTCCACTTTGTAGGCGGTCGCCCAGGTGCGCAGCGAATCGAGCATCAGCTTCTCCATCATGTTGTGCTCGGTCGCAGTGTTCGCGCAGCAGGTGCTCGTCTCGATGGCGCCAGCACTGTTGAGGCGGTGGTAGTAGCCGGGCACGATCTTGTCGAGCACCGACTTGTCGCCCTGCTGGCTGCCGCTGGTGTGGTTGTAAACGACGTCCATGACGACCCGCAGGCCGATGTCGTTGAGCGCGCCGACCATCTCGCGGAACTCGAGGATGCGCTGTGGACCGTCGGCGTCCGTGGAATAGCTCCCCTCCGGTGCCGTGTAGTGGAACGGGTCGTAGCACCAGTTGAAACCGTCCTGGTCGCGGATCGGCTCGATCGCCGCCTGCTGCTCGGTGCCGTTCGGCGCGTAGCCGGAGAGATCGCCGGGCGTCGCGTGGGCGCTGCGGTCCTCCGGAATCGTCGCGCAATCGAACGACGGCAGCAGGTGTACGTGGGTGAGGCCCGCGTGGGCAAGCTGCCGCAGGTGCTTCACGCCGAGTGAGTTCTTGTGTGCGAACGCCTTGAACGTACCCCTGACCGGATCGGGGAGCGTGTCGTCCGCCATGCTGAAGTCGCGCACGTGCAGCTCGTAGAGCGCCACGTCCTCGGCCGCGGCCAACCCCGGCTTGCGCAGCTTGTGCCAGTTTTTCGGCGTGAGATCGGCGTCGTCGAGATCGACGATCTGCGTGCGCCTGCTGTCCATCGACAGGCTCAGCGAATACGGATCGGTCACGAGGTTGCGCTCGATGTCACCAGTCGAACGCACGTAGACCTCGACCTCGTAGAGGTAGTACTTGCGATTCCAGCCTGCGTGGCCGGTGATCCTCCAGACGCCGGTCGTCGGATCCTGGGCGAGCGGCAACACGGCACTCGCGGGGCTGGCGTTGTTCGAGTCGTCGAACAGATGCAGCTTGACGGACTGTGCGGTCGGCGCCCATACGCGAACTGTCGGCGTGTGCCCGCTGAACGTGACGCCGAGCGGGCCTGCGTAGGTATACAAGTCATCGAGCACGCCGGGCGTTTGTACGCCGGTGGCGTCGAGGGGCGCACCGTCGCTGTCAGTCGCCGCGACAGCGACCTGGCTCTTCAGGATCTGCGGCACGCTCGCAAGACCGGCAGCATCGATCCTGTACGCCGGGAGTCCGGCCAGATGACGGAACTTTTCGGCGATCGCTCCGCCGACGACGCCATCGCGCGTGAGTGCGATCGACTCGCCGCCGATCAGGCCATCGGCTGTGATCGCGAGACCGGCATCGGCACTGTGATGCAGCCTCACGACAGCGCTCGCCGGTACGTTCCAGGCGAGCGTGTCGCGGGAGAGCCAGTAGGCGCGCGCTTCGCGCAGGTTTCCCTTCGGCAGGTCGCCACCGATGCCGAGAACGTGCGTGGCCGGATCGTAGCTGAAGACGACCAGGTCGCCCGCCTGCGGCACAGTGAAGACGATGTTCGCACCGTCGCGCACGCCGCCCTCGCCGTAGTTCTCGTCCCAGCTCTCGTTGTGCGCGACTTTCACCTCGTAGGTGCCGGCCGGAATGTCGCGCGTCGAGAAGTGATAGAGATTGTCGCCGTCCGGATCCTGCAGCCACGAGCGCAGGCACGACGGGTCCCAGTCGCCTGGGCATCCGAGCTCCGACTGGAAACTGCCCGGCGCAACTGCGATCACGGCGTTGCGGTTGCTCGTGATCCAGTGGCTGGCGTGGTCGTAGTAGAACTTGACGTTCGCGGCTGCTCCGAGATTGAACGGGATGTTCGCGCCGTCGCGCGTCGCATTGGCGCCGTAGTTCTCGTCCCAGCTTCCGTTCAACGCCCCTTTGTATTCCCAGCTGCCCGCCGGTACGTCGAACGCGCGCTGCCACACGCCATCCGCGGCGTCGAACGCGAGGAAGGTGTTCGTGCACGAAGGATCCCAATCGCCCGCGCACCCCAATTCGCTCTGCAGACTGCCGGCGATGGTGACTGAAGCCGGCTGTACGAGCGGAGCGTTGTCGCTGATGGCGTGCGTCGCGTGATCGTAGGTGAAGGTGACGGCGCTTGGTGCGGAAAGAGTGAGCGCGATATTCGCGCCGTTCTGTGCACCGCCCGCACCGTAGTTCTCATCCCAGCTGTCGTTCAGCGCGATCTTGTACTCGTAGTTGCCTGCGGGCAGCGAGAACGTGGCGCGCCAGACGGCGCCGTCGAGCGTCAACTCCGTGGCAGCGCATTCGGGCTGCCAGTCGCCGGGACAGCCGAGCTCATCCTGCAGACTGCCGACGAGCGCGACGCCGGCGGGTGGGCCGGTGTGATCTGCACCGGCAGGCGTGCCGGTCAGAGCAGCGACGAGAAGAAAAAGAAAAGCAATCCGCAAACCAGGCTCGAGCGAGCCAGCCGCCATTCGCGCCGCCATGTTGTTGCCCCCACCTGCTGAACATTTCCTGTTCGCAACCGACATTTAAGACGGCGCGTGGAGGCGGTCAACGCTCTGCATTCGTATTCATGGAGAGCGACAGCGAAAGCGCCGGTGCGCCGCGTTCAGGGCGATGCGCGTCCGCCCCAACGCGCAGGTAGACGGCCTCTCAGGAAACGCTAGCCCGCGGAATCCAGCGGTGCAGAACATCATTCCCCGAAATCGCCATCTCGACCGAAGCGACTACGGTTCCCTTGTACCAACGATCGCCACGGCGCTCTTGACCAGAGTCTGCGCTCGGCGGGCCAACCACCGCCGTATCACGGTCCCGCTCCAAACGCGTAGTCGGGCGTCGGTGTCATAGCCATACGCCCGATATCGCCATGATGCAAACGAGCAGAACGCCGCTGTTCATCCATAGCATGAAACAAGCCAATGCTCCGACCTGTGCGCGGTGACCTTTGGCAATCGCAACCAATGCCGCGAGCAGGAATACATAGCCCCAAGTCAGGACTCCGATGATCTGGGTCGGTAGCTCCTGTGTCTCCGGCGTGTCGACGGCGTGATCCGCCCAAAAGGCGACGGCAAATAGCGGATAAACGATGAACACCACCGCCGAGCCGACGTAGAGAGTTCGCATCGGCCAAGTGCCGAGCCGCTTCGAGAGATACAGAGATCGGGCCGACCAAATGGCGAATCCCAACAACCCCGCGGTCACGTACCAGAGCCGCAGGGGCAGATCCATCCCCATAGTGATGACGCCGAGGGCTTTCCAAAGCGCGTCCGACACTGGCGCCTAACGGAGCTGAGCGCGGCGCGCGCCGTTGTATGAACTTGGCACTCTATCTCCCACGCGTGCGCTCCAGCGATTGGTCAGGGCGGCATCGACTCGACCCGCGATTCGCACTGCAGGCTTGCTACTTCGGGGCAAGGCCCATTTCCTCCAGTTGGAGAAGAATCGCCGTGCGCCGTGTTCTCTTGATCTCCTGCCAACGAACGTCCTCGATGGCTCCGATCAGTGCGTAGAGAAAGTTGAGGCTTGTTCCAGGTACTTTAGCTTTGAGCTCCGCATAGGTATCGAAAGGATCGCGTGCTCGCAGTTCCTCGATTGATTCGATTCCGATATCACGCAGCGCAGCCGAGCTCTTTGGACCCAAACCCTTGAGAGAGGCGACACTCACAGCTTCTTCTTCCTCGCCCTCGTCATTCCGTCTTTCGTGCAGCCCGAACTGCTCACGGGCGCGCGAAATCGATCCTTAGTCCAGTTGCTCGCGTGCCGATGCATGAAGCGCCTGCGCCATAAACTTCAACGAGGTCGGCGCAGTTTGAATCAGGAGTCGGTAACGGGTTGCAATGGGCGCCTTGACTGATTGCAGGGCCGCCAGTCACTTCAAGGCAGTACTCGCTTGTGATTTTGCATTGGGTGTTTGCCATCTTTGACCCGTCAGCTCGAGGTATCGAGTCGAAGCATGAGAATGTCGCAGCGTGTTTCTTGGCTTCCGCGACGTCACTCGTCGCTGACAGTGATGATTCTTGGTGGCCAGAACATCCAGTGGACACAAGGAGCGCAATGAAGATGAGGAATTTCATTCTTTCACCTATGAAAGCATTCACGCCATTGGCAGCCCAACGTCCGCGTTGAGCGACGCGCTGCCGACATTTCACTTTAGGCACGTTATCCATACCGCGTCCGCTCCGATGCCTAGTCAATGGCTAGTAGCCATGATCCCAAAGGTCGCGATCGACCATTGGTGTGATCCGTCCGTCAACTTCGACAAAAAAACCTTCCACTAGCACCTGCGACATGCCCAGCCAAAACTCGCGACGGATCTCCGCCACGACTGAGAGACGATCGTCCTCTCGCACTTCGGCCCAGGCCCCAAGTTCGAACTGCTTCCCGGATGGCACGAGTTTCGCGTTGAGCGGCCGGACGTGCCGCTTGCCAGCGCGACGAGCGCGCACACTGTCTTCCGTGCCCTCGGCGCGCTAACCAGCGACCTTTCACTGTCCGCTCCAACGCGTAGTCAGGCGACATGCGTCCTGATCCTCCGGTATCTGAACGCGATCACTCCGGCACCGATAGTGGCGCCTACTAAGACGATAGACACCAGCCACTTCGAGACCCAGGGTTCGTAGCTCAGTACGGACGCGGTGATAACGCCTGCGCTTGCTACGGCGCCAACGACATTTTTATACGACGGCGCGACGATTATCGGTAGCCCCACACAGAGGATGAGCATGCACAGGCCGCATGTGCCCACTGCTACCGACGTGTGAGTTGTGTACCACCAGTCTGAACATAGTCCCTGCGGGCGAGCCCCAAGATGGAAGCAGTCGAGATAGATTTCCACGAACAGGTAAGCGGCCAGAACGAAACCGGCGGCGGCGATAGCCGGAACCGCAAGCCAACGGAGTGCGCGGGATCTCATGCCGTCTAACGCCCGCGTTGAGCGGGACGCAACGCCTCCAGGCACTGTCGTGTCACTGTCCGCTCCAACACGTAGTTAGATGTCAGCGCACTCACAGATGCATACCCAACCATATTACGGTCTCAGTCGATGCACTCACGATCGGGTTGAGTACACGTGGCCAGAAGCGACCCTGGCGCATCTCAAAAGCTGCGCGATCATGATGGTGCTGCTCGTCCGCGTGGATTGCTACCACAGTGGAATATGCATCTGGATCTGAATCGCGCAGATACGCGAGCTGCGCCGCCAAATGCCTCAATACGACGCGCTCAACTGCAACAGTGGTGGCCGCGATGGCGGATGGCCCACACAGACCCGTTAGCAGGCCCAGCACAAATCCACCGAGCCCGCATAGACCGAAGCTACGGCAACGACGTATCGAGCGTTGAGACAGCTGATCAGCGAATAGCCGGCGGTGATTCCGTTCGTGCTCGAGGAACTCGCGAAGCTCCACTCTAAGCTTCGGCCAAAAGAGCTGCGATACGAGCAGCTGCCCGCGATATATTTGAACGGCTCCATGCTCACCCGCGTGGTCGACCTTGAGTATACGGTCGGCGAGCGTCTCGCCGCGGTTCAGTCGGGCTGCGAGTTCCATGCTGACGGCTAACTTCCGCGTTGAGCGGCGCGGGCACGCCGATTTGGGCTTGGCACTTTATCTTCCACGCGTCCGCTCCAGCGATTTGTTAGCGCCGAATGTCGAAATAGAACGCGGCCATGCGCTTGCATCAACGGCTCGACAACCTTCCGACCTTCCTTCAGCAGTCTTGCCGCTTCGTTTTCCATGATGAGTTCTAACGTTGCCACTGAGCGGCCGAGCAAGCGGGCGAAGCGCGCTTGCGAAGGTCCGTCTCGAATGGCGGATTAGGAGTCTGCCGCGCCATTGGGAAGACGCCGAACATTCTGTGCCCAGAACTGCAAACCACATGGATCTACGCCGCCGACTCGAACAGGCAGAATGTAATGTGCTGCTGAGGGGCACTGCGATGTGTCTTGGATTTGGAGTCTTATCGAGCTCGGAACATCGCCGCTTCCCACATACAGCTGCTCCACACCTTCGAACCGAAGTACCGCATAGTCTGTATGTGTTGACAACTCGATTTCGAGAGTGGCAAGTGCTCCCCTTTCTGTCCACACGAACCTCAACTTGCGTAAATCATATTTCGATGCACCTGGCAGGACAGCATGCTCAGGTGCTTCTCGAACCTGCAGTGCGACAACCGTGTCCAAGAAGACTCCTAACGCTCGCGTTGAGCGACGCTCTGCTGGGTTGTGGATGCTGGCACTTTATCTCTCCCGCGCTCGCTCCAACGCGTAGTTAGACGGCGTACGTTCAAGCAATGCCCTGCTCATAGCCGTCTACGTCTAGCAAGTGGCAGTCTTCATTCAGCACGCCACGAAGGCACTGCCAGTGCACGAAAAACTGCTGACCGTCACCATCGGCCAAGGCGAGTTGTACGCTGACGCGTTGGCCTTCTGCACACGTTTCTGCACAGATAGCGCACTGAGTCTTCATCTCTTCGCCCAGCAATTGCGGCATACGTACGACAACCCTCGCCGTCTAACGCTGCAGTTGAGAGGCGGCGCGCCGCGCTGTCCAGCGCGCAGCAAGGGCATAATGAAATGGCGCGCTTGCTGCGCGCACGTACCGACGGATCACCGTCCGCTCCAACTGCTTGTTAGGCGTCACCCGCGTCACTGAGAACCCACTCGTTCGGCATCTTGGCGACATAAAGTATTTGAGAGGCTCCGATGCTTGGAAAGAACTTGAAGGAATACAGTAACGGTCTGGTTCGCAAGCCGATATCGATGCGCACAAGCCCACAAGACTGACCACCGCTGAGCCAATACGCGGCGCCTAGCAATGAGAGGGTGTCCGCGTTCCCCTTAGCTTCCTGAAGATGAAAGTCATCGATTGCCCAGAAGGAATATGGATTGCCTCGCGGCAGCGATGAGAAGAACTTCATCAAGCACGATTCGAAGCAATGCGCGACTTCGCGCTCGAGCGCGCGCTCTGGGATTAGCTCAATAGCTCGCCTCTCGAACTCCTCCGTGGTGCTGGTTAGCGCGGGCACAGACATGCGCACGATGTGACGCCTAACGCCCGGTGTCAGCGGCGCGCAGGCAAGATGGTGGCAAGGCACGGCGCCGCTTCACGCGGGTTCGCTGCACGCCGAAGTTAGACCGCATCGCTTGATGCGCAGGACCTTGTCATCCGCGTCCGTTTCCTTCATGCACCCTTTGATATCTGGCAGTAGCAGTAGGTGAACTGCTGTGTGGAACCCATAGGGGTGTGGTGTAGCTCGGTGTGATGCCTTACCAAGTGGAAGTCCGAGCCGAATTCGTCGTGAAGCGCCTCCGGACCATAGCGCATGACGTCCAGGCCGCTGCATTTGGTTGGGCCCTCGGGGCCAAAGGTCGCGACGATCACATGCCCGCCAGGTTTGACGGCCCGCGCGACTTGGCGCACGTAGGCAGCGCGATCGGCAGAATCCGTAAGGAAGTGGAAGACAGCTCGGTCGTGCCACAGATCGTATTGTTGAGGCGGAAATGGGAAGGTGCGCACATCGCCGCACAGCCAGTTGACGCGTGACACGTCTGCGCCAAGCCTGGCTCTTGCAACGTCGAGAGCGGTAGTCGATAGATCCAATGCGTCGAGGTCTCGATAACCGCGCACTAGTAGATCATCCACGAGCGTCGACTCGCCAGCACCAACATCGATGATGCGGGCATTCCGGCTCGGCACTGCGTGCTCGATAAGCTGGAGCGATACTTCCAGGTGCGGCCGATACCAACTCACTTCGGTGGGGCGCTTGGTTTGATAGACGCTCTCCCAGTGCTGCTTTGGCTCTGCCATGGTTGTTTCCTCACCATTCCCAGTGCGGTCTAAGGTCCGCGTTGAGCGGCGCGCTGATGTGAATTGGATGCTGGCATCTTATCCCTCCCGCGTTCGCTCTAACGCGCTGTCAGCCATCATCACCCAGACGCTCGATCTCTTTCATATATGGCTCAATCGCATCCCTTCGCCAACTGGGTTCGAGCGTTGCGACGCGTAGAAACAATTCCTTCGCTTGCTCGTACTGCCTACCCTGAAAATGCGCGACCGCGAGATACCAAAGTGCGTCAATACTATCGGGGTTCTTTTCTAGTCTCTTTGCGCAGTGTGACCTCAGCCCTTCGTACTCGCGACTCCGTAGAAGGTCCGATGCCACATCGCGAAAGCGCTCGCTTCTGGAGGTCCGCAGCACCACCAATAGACGCCCCGCGAACCAAATGACCAGCGTCGCGGCGATGACGCCAACCATGACTTTGATGGTCTCGAGATGCGCTCCAATTTCTCGCAGCTCCGCCAACAAGCTGGCGTCTGTTTCCATGATGGCTAACGGTTGAGCTGAGCGGCGCGCATGTCGGCGCATGAGCTTGGCACTTTATCTCTCACGCGTCCGCTCCAGCGAGGTGTTAGGCGACTGCACGTTAGTCACTTCGGCGCGAGGCCTCCGGAAACCAGAATGATGACTTCACACAGTCTGGGGACATCGAGTGAGCAAGACCAACCGGACGATACTCTGACCAGGATCCATAGGTATCGCCGATCGAACCAACCGGTCGCCAGGAACCTGTCGCGACAACTAAGGCGACAAATCCGCAGCCCATCACAACCCCGGTCAAGCCCAAGACGGCGACGCCAGCTTCCAGTTTAGAACCAGTGCGAATGCGTCTCGCGATCAGACGCGTAAGGAGCCACAACACGAGCGTGAGGGCAGCCAGATTGAGCAAATAGACGTGTGGCATTGCGCTGAACTCCATCGACGAAACGCCGGAATAGCGCAGGTATGGAAGCGGTATACCCAACCCCGCGTAGTCAGGACCGTCGACTTGGCTCATGCAGTAGGGCCTTGACCACGAAAGCGGCAAGAACACTGCAACGATCAGGGCGCCGCTCAATGCTAAGAGGATCGCTACGTGGCGACGTAGTATCGACATCAGTCGCCTAACGCCCGCATCAGCGGCGCGCTGCGGACGTTGGACTTCAGGCACTTTATCCCTCCCGCGTCCGCTACATGCGGTTGTTAGGCGGCTGGCGCGCTGAACCAAAATTTACTCTGCGTAGCACGTTATGCGCCCCCCAGACGGACGCATTCAAGCATCGCGTCCGAGCGTTGCCGCGTGCCGGCGGCCCTAAGGTTAGCCACGAAATGATCGAGCAGTCCCGGTTCCGTACGCAGGAACATTGTCGCCTCGCGCGCCACCTGATTCCCCTTGAACTCGAAGAAGTCGGATTGCTGTCGGGTACTTATGAACAGCGCCGTAGGTTTGTACCAGTGGAACCGAGCGACGAATGCACCGCCCGCGAACTCCGGGCCTGGAGTACCAGCTTCGAGATCGTGCAAGCCCCCGTGGATCTGTTGGCCGAATCGCTCCAGGGCGTTCGCTGCAGCCGAGAACCAATCCAAGGGCGCGTACGCCGAATTGACTGACGTCGATGCACCATCAAACACCTCGAACTGCAACTGCAGGGCGTCATCGTCGGACCACGTCGTCGAGATGCGAATGAAAGGGTTCACCGTGTCGCCTAACGCCGCGCTTCAGCCGCGCGAGGGTTTCCGAGCGTCGGCTGCCAGCGCTTGTTAGGCAGCATGCTCGTCCCTAGGAGGAAGGACAATGTCGCGAGCATACCTCGATTCCAATTCCCGAAGCCGGCGGTGCGGCTCTGACCACGGTGACACATCAAAGTGCGACGAGATCCTGTGCAGCAGTGCACGCTCGATTCCACCAGCCTCCGGGTCGAACCGCTGTGCCTCAAGCTCTGCAAGTGCTCGCTCCGGACTGTAGATGAGTTGCTCGAGGCTGAAGTAGCCAAAGCGACAGCCGAGGGCTAAGAACTCCGTCAACTTTCCGCCGACTATGACATTGGGCGTGTCGCACATCGCCACCGTCATCACGACAGGTGAGAAATCAGTGAACCCTCCGTCGACGGCCAGCAGACTGTAGTGCACGCCATTACCGCCCGTCGTGGCGAAAGACAGTGAGTTCACGGGCGTGCACCAGTACCCGCCGTTACGCGGAGGAGCAAACAGGATGAGTCCAACCGGTTCAAATGTTCCGTTCCAATCGGACTGGTCGTCCAAGGGATCTGCCCCGGCCAACTGCCAAAGCTGCCGGAGGGTGCTCGGAATCTGCTTTTCCATGCTGCCTAACGCCGCAGTTCTGCGGCGGCGCGCTGCCCTATGCTCCGCGCCGCGAGCGCATAATGAAATGACGCGCTTGCGGCGCGCATGCGTCGCGGTTGAACCGTCCGCTGCAACTGCTTGTTAGCCGTCAACGGCTTGCTCCAAATGCAAATGGAAGCCTGAGTCTGAGACCCGCAGGATATCTGGCGTCAGGTTGTACTCATCCTTCAGGAAAGAGTCGCGCGCATCCCGGAGGTTCTTTGCCTGATAATCTGGGTGCTGATCTTTGCTCCAGCAGATGAACCAATCACGACAGGGGATGGCTGCAAAGTGCTCAGTACCCAGCTGCGAAACCAAAGCCTGACGCACCACCGGCAACAGTATGCGAATGGCGGTAAAGTTATCGACGTCATCGGACAAGAATGCCTCGGCTCCACCCGGGGTCTTTCCCACGTGGAACTTCGGCATCGTCAAGGCGCCAAGATTGCTGAGCGCGGTCTCGTGCAGCTGCGAGGGAGTCAGCCCTAGCGCCTCGAACTCCTCGCGCATCAAGTACGAGTAGCCACCACCAGCTCTTACAACATAGCCGATGCGAATTCTGGACGGAAAACCCGTGTGGATTAGCTCCGGCATGTCCACGAGCCAATGCTGCGGAAAGAACTGCGGCAGCACGGAAAATGCAGCACCCGAACTCACGATGACGTCTCCATTGACGGCTAACGCCCGCGTTGAGCGGCCGGACGTACACGTGTCAGGCGCGCCAAGCGTGCACAATGTTTCGGGCACGCTTGGCGCGATAACAGCTGATGTATCACGGTCCGCTCCAACGCGTAGTTAGCCGTCATACCTCCTCCCACGCCACGGACTTGGGGAGATCGTTGACGGCGAAGAACTCCCGCGCAGCTTTGATGCCATCCGGCATAGGAATCACATTTCGACGCGCGAATTCGGTGTGGTGTTCGAACAGCAGAAAGCACGTGAAGACCGGATCGATGCTCTCCGCCTTTCCGCGACTGACGTAGTAAGGGGGATTGCCATGGCCGTAGACGAATGAAAGTACAGTCTCTTCGCTACCTACAACGATAGATGAGACGTTACCTCCTGGTACCTCCAGGTTAATTAAGCCGAGGTGGCCGCGCCGGTTGGACTCTTCGACACCAACAGCAACGGCGTCCATGAGTTCTTCCTCCGACCGGACGCCCAAGGCCGGCTGATCCTCCTGGATGGCGACGCGAAGATCGCTCATGGCGGCTAACGACCAAGATCACCGGGCGGGCGGACCAACGCGAGTGATCGTTGAAAAACCGAAAACGTAGCCCGCTCCGGTGCATCGCCTCGTTATCCGGCGTTCGCGTTAGACGATTGAACGAGCAACTGGAACCCACCGTACGCCATGCGGTTTGCATCAAAACCTGAGTTGGATGAAGCGATCAACTCCGCCATCCTTGGGTCAGCCGCGACCTTCTCGTTCGCCAGATCACGTGCCTCACGAGAATCAAAGACCACCCATCCAAACATGATGGCTTCCTCCTGCGTTGCTGCTATGAGATCAGTGAATGAGCGCGTTCCCTCCAATTTCAAATCGTCACCGACATATTCCCAGTAGTGGAGTGCGCCATGTTCCTTCCAAATCTCTGCAGCCGCCTGGGCAATGCGCTTGTACTCGTTCAGGCGATCGCGCGGAATGGGAAGGACGAATCCGTCGATATAGTGGGCCATATCTGCTCCTATTGCGGTAACTGAATCTCGTGTTCTCAGCCGGACAACGTCCGCGTTGAGCGACGCGCTGCTGTCTCGTGGATGCTGGCACTCTATCCCTCTCGCGTTCGCTCCAACGCGCAGTTAGACCTATGTCGTCTTGAACACATACCATTCCGACGCCGCCCTCTCAACGTAGATGTAGCTGTTCGGATCGATTTCGGGCGGGCCAGAGCTCTTCGGTACGAAGACGATGCCGACGGTGTTGTCCAAGACGCCGCCGATCATTAGCGCGATCGTTCTCTCTCCGCCTTCGATCGACTGCAGGTGCAAGGCACGAGCTGCGGCATTTGCCTCGCGTTCGCGTCCCGCTCTCCAGAGATCGATGATTCTGGTGAGGGCTTCCCTATTTGAAACCACGAATGTCCTGAGCTTGTCATCGCTCATGAACATCAGTTGAAGGTTCTTGTATGTCCATTCCTCGTCTGGTGTTCGCGGAGATTTGCTAGCGAGCTCGCTCAGGAGGGTGCCAGGGATGCCCGTTAACGCGAGCGTTCTCACCGCTTCAAGCTTCCACTGCCCCTGGTCTTGCGTGAGATAGGCGTACCAGTCCTGACTTGAGGCGTCCCTCGCCAGAGTCACGCCGAACGCCGCGCGGCGCCCGCTCGTTGGTAGTGCGCGAATCGCAATTTGAGTATCCGGGGGTAGTGTTTCACCAAGCGTCGGTTGAGCAGAATGCGCGAGCATTTCCCCCGTGTAGTAGCCAGCCTTATCGGCGATGCCCGTTGGCCCAAAGAATGCTGAAATCGTTTCCTCTGCGCTCCGCTGCCCTGCCGCCGCGACGCCCCACATCAGGAGCACTAGCAAAGCACTTGCTCGAGCAAGCATAGGTCTAACTTCCGCGTTGAGCGACGCGCTGTTGTGTGATGGATGCTGGCACTTTAATTCTTCCCGCGCTCGCTCCAACGCGTTGTTAGCCCTTGCTCTGAGATAGCCCTGAAAGTGCTCTCGAGAGCGCCTCATACGTAAGTGCCGGTGGTTCTAGCGCCATTGCCGTCACGAGATGCCTTCGAGCTGTCTCAAGATCACCCTTCCTCTCCGCCGCTTTCGCCGATTCCGCAAGGTTCGCAAGTTCGCGCATATATGCGGTGGGCTTTCTGTTCGGGTCGTAGTGGTACTCGAGCTCGGGCTCGATTCGGAAGATCTTCGCTTGGATCTCAGTGACCTTCGCGATGGCCCCTACGAGCAACGCGACACAGCTCCGAACCTCTTCTGCTTCGGTCTTAGTGATCGCGACTGCGGCATCGTTCAAGTCGCGTGCGCAGCGATTCAGCAATCTATTCAAGGCGCCGAGATCGTCCATGTTGCGAGGGCTAACGCCGCAGTTGAGCGGCCGCGTGGCCACGCGTCCAGCGCGCCGCGTGCGCACATTGAAATGACGCACATGCGGCGCGCACGCGACGACGGATCACGGTCCGCTCCAACTGCTTGTTATGCGGCTGGCACAAGGTTCAGTCTTCAATCGGCGCGGCTCAGAAAATATCTAGGTCATGCCCGGTAACGACGTTTCCGCTGTACGTCTGTCGGATTTCCTCCAGCAACACCTCTTCCGGGTTCGGACGGCCCACACCGCCGGGGTTCGCCCGGTGGTAGAGGATCAACAGGCCGGGCCTCGCTCTCTTCGCGAGCTCGGCCAACTCATGGGACGAGGTGTGATGCTTCCGGCGGTATTCCTGATACTGCGGTGAGACGCCCGCATAAGTCATCATGCTGTAAGCCTCGTGGATCAGCACGTCGCAGCCGGCGCAGTTGTCGACGATGGTTTGACTCGGCGCCGCGTCGCCGGATATCACGATCGTGCGGTCCGGCGTCTCGAACCGGTAACCGAACGCCTGCGCCACGTCGCCGTGGTTGACCAAGAACGCTTTGACCGTCACGTTCTCGTCTTCGTAGACGATACCAGGGCCGATCTCGTGCGCGCGGACTTTGTACCCTTCCGCTTGATCCGGCACTCCTAGAACCCGCTTGTCTCTGCGCCGTATCCTGATGTCTTCCTGATAGGCCTCGAGTATGTTCTCGGTCATCTCCGTTAAACCCCTTGGGCCGTAGACTTCGAGCGGGCGGTTCCTGCCGACCGCCCACGGGGTGAGGATGAGGTCGGGGTAGCCCGCGGTGTGATCCGAATGCAGGTGGGTTACGAAGACCACCCGAAGGTTTACTACCGATAGTCCTTCTACACCCTTCTGGAACGCGGCTGCGGCCCGCCGCACAACCCCCGGGCCGAAGTCGATGAGGTACGGCGTGCCGTTGACGACAATTGCCGTGGCCGGGCCCGATCGGTCGGGGTCAGGGCTCGGGGTTCCCGTGCCAAGCAAAACGACTTGAGTCTTGACGGCCGCAGGCTTGTCCGTGGACTGTGGGAAGGCCGCCAACGGAGAAAAAAACAGCACGGCACTGACAGAGGCACTGGTGAGCGTTGAAAGTCGGACGTTCGACATAGCTGATTGCTCCCGACGTCTCTAGGAGCTACCGCAGAGACACCTGATATGGGGCTCCGACTGCTGGCCGAGTTTGCACTAGATTTCGAGGACACTCCTACCGACGATGATCCTGCCATCGACCGTTGCCGCATAACGTCCGCGTTGAGCGACGCGCTGCGTTGAATTGGATGCTGGCACTTTATCGCTCCCGCGCTCGCTCGAACGCGTAGTTAGACAGCGCCACCCGAAACGGTCCAAGTCCCACCGAAATCACTTGTTATCAACATGGGAACTTCGTTTCGCTTTGGGTCGATCACATTCATCTTCATGACTCCGGTACCGTCAGTATTGAAGTGAATCTCTTGGATTAGACGGTAGTTGCAACATTGCCAATTTGGAAGATCTGATTCAGCGTTCCACGTTTTCCAGATCTTCCCTCCATCCGTTGTCAGTGCGTAAGTCCACCCCATAAACACCACTACAAGATCATCCGAGAACCTTGAGACGTGCGCCTCCTCAAGCGGGACCGCGTCGTCGTGCCGAAAAGCAAGCACTTCCGCCCATTCTCGGCCACCGTCGCGGGAGGAGTAGAGCTTGTAGTTGGCACCAGGCACGAATCCCTCGCGCTCAGGAAAACGGTCGATGCGAATTGTCACATGGGTCCCGACATCAGTTCGCGATGCATCGATCGGATCTGACGCTCCGCACGAAGAGAGTCCGACTGACACTGCGACAACGGCGTACCGTGCCTTCATGCGCTGTCTAACGTCCGCGTTGAGCGACGCGCTGACAATTGGATGCTGGCACTTTATCCCTCCCGCGTTCGCTCCAACGCGCTGTTAGCAGGCATCCCGTGGGATCTTGGTTCCTTCACTATCCAAATGCCTTGCACGGCTCGAAAGAAGAAGCTTACGGCAGCGTAGGCGGCGAAGATTCCGATTGCCGCTATGGCTCGATCGGCAACGTTGGGGAGGACGACGATTCCAGCGACTACCATGCCGACAAAACCGATCCCGTTTCTGGCTTGGGTCCAGCGACTACGGCCATACGCTCGAATAACGTCGACAAAAGTTGACGCGGCGCGTAGATGAACCGCGGTAGCGCGATATGCTAGCAACCCGAGCAGAGCGTCCAGAATTCCTACGATCGAGCCCCCCAATAGGCCAGTGGGCTCTCGCAAATCCACAGCCCACATTACGCCAATGCTGAATGCGCTGCTCACGCCAAGGCCGAGGTTCGGCCATGGCCGGACGTACCAGTGCGGTCGGCTCATCGATGCCTGCTAACGCCGCAGTTGAGCGGCCGCGTGACCACGCGTCCAGCGACGCCGTATGACGGTCCGCTCCAACTGCTTGTTATGCGGCACGCAGCGCCTCCAACCTCTTGATGGTCTCGCCGAATTGATCCGTGACGAGCCCAACGGATGGGTGGTACCTGAACCCCGAGTGCTCGAGTGCTGCTGCCTCGAGCGCCTGTTGAGAATGAGCCTTGGCCGTGCCCGATTCACCTGCGGCGCCAGCGATTAGCGCGCGGGCGGTATGCCAGCGGAAGTGGTCAACCGGGAACATCAGACGAGACCTGTGGAGAAGCAGCAACTCGAGTGCTCGTGCGTAGTGCTCGCGAATGCCCCGCGCCGCCACCAAGTATGGAAACGCGATATATGCCTCAGTCTTGAGCTTCGGAAACGCTGACTCGCGTGCGAGAGCGTCCTCGTATGCGCCCAAGGCGTCGGCGACGCGATCGAGCGCAAGGTATGCCGTGGCCCTATCCACATGAGCCTGGGCATGATCGAAGTCGTTAGGCAGCTCGAAGTAGCGATCAAGCAATCTCAGCGCGACATCTGGGTGCGCACGAGCGAGCGTGCTTGCTTGGATACGCAAGTACTGCTCCTTGCGCCGGGCACGGCGGAGCTTTTCATCGAACGCTTGCTCGATGGATGCGTTCCAGGCGTTGTTGCGGAACCAATCAGCGCTCATCTTCGTGCCGCATAACGTCCGCGTTGAGCGGGCTGCGGCACGCCAGTTGTAGGCGCCGCGGGCGCTAAGCTTTCCCAGGCGCCCGCGGCGCCCACCTCCGAACCTATCACGGACCGCTCCAACGCATGGTTAGCTCGCAATCCTGCGCTGATTACACATGTCCAGAAAGTCGCGTGCTCCCTCTAACCAATCGTGTACGCGTACTGAACCGAACCCATCAGTCGTCAAGGTATGCCAGTACATGAACGCCGAGTAGCTGGTTCCGGTGATGCTCGACCAGGGAATAACCCGTGACTTTCGCCACGGGGAAAACGTATGAATATGGTCGTCGTCAAATTCGATGCGAGTTAGGAACAGCTCAGGAACCATGTAGCCCAAGAAAAGAGCGTCAAAGACAAGTACAAAAACCATGACATCAACGCCAGCACGTCCTTGAAGATAGGCGTGAATAATAAGGATAGGTAGGACCGCCCCCAATGCCAAAATAACTACACGAGGAACTCTGCCGTAGAGAAGGACCGACCGGTTGCCAAAACGCTTGGGTCGACGACTAGTACGAACGATGAACCAAGACAGGAGAGCCATCAAAGCTCCCCGACGAGTCCGCTAAGTACTGGTGACAAGTCCACGACAGTTTGCGAGCTAACGTCCGCGTTGAGCGAAGCGCGGCATCTCCGCCGCTGATCGAAGCCACGTTATTCGGATCTGCAACATCCTTTTATCCCTTCCGAAGCTACTGGCCGCGCTCTCGCTCCAACGCGTTGTTAGGTGCCGGCAAGTTGGTGATGTCTGTACCTAATAGGCTGACTTCCTTGAGCGTCGCTATGTGCAACGTGTGATTTCCCACAGCTATACAGCCAACAATATCTGACACCCCATTTGTTTCGGCTTGAACAATTATGACAGGGACATCCGCGCCGGTGGTTTCATCGCGCAGGAGCGCGTACTGAGGAATGTCGATATTGAGCGGTCGCCCCTCAGGCTTCCCGTTCGATTCAAGAAAGAAAGCAGCGTCGCCGGAATTGACGTCCTGTTTGGTTGCGGCACGCCCTTTGATGAAGCCGGTTGCCGGTAAAGGGGGCCACATTGTCAGAGTCTCCTTAGGCGAAGTTGCTACGGAGTATGAAAGCAGTGAGGACATCACGAATATCGACAACGTACGCATGACTCCGGTACCTACGCCCGCGTTGAGCGACGCGCTGATATGAATTGGATGCTGGCACTTTATCCCTCCCCGCGCTCGCTCCAACGCCTAGTTAGACCGTTAGCCTCAGTTGCTCCAACAGCGCTTCAAGCCGAGCGGCATTCTTCGGCATTTCGACCTGTCCCAGCCGCCAGCACATCCGCACGGTTCTTGCGAAGTTTGAATCTGCCCGCGCCTGCTGCGCTACCTTCGGGAAAATAGCGTCGAAATGCTCTTCCAGCAGATGTTCGATGACGCAGGTCGCAATCGCTGCCCTTACGTCTGGGTCGGAACTTCCGCCCCACCGCGACGCAAAGGCCCAGACCTCGTCCGGGTTCGCCGGGATGTACTCGCTGACTTCGATAATTGCTTGCCACCTGGCATCGAGCTCGCCGTCCGGTGCAGGGGCACCGGGTAGCAATGCTTCGGCAGCGGAGATGGCTTCCTGCACTGTCATTGCTACGGTCTAACGTCCGCGTTGAGCGACGCCCTGCGTTGAAATGGATGCTGGCACTTTATCCCTTCCGCGTTCGCTCCAACGCGCTGTTAGGCAGCATGTTCTACTACGTGCCTTCAGGCGCGTAGTTGCAGTGCCGCTCGAAGCTCTTCAGCGTCCGACTGTCGAACGTCAAGTCGACTGAGCATCGGCAGCACGGCGGTATCGGAAAGCTCCACCAATCCAGATCGTGAACCTGTGAAAATTCGGTTGTTGACGCGCGAGAGTCGTTGTTCAGTCCGGCCCCCGGCACGAGCTTCCCCTCTTTCTGGAGCTCTAAGACTCTCGCCCACACGACCCGCTTCGGTTCTCCGATAGTCAATCCGAGGTCGCCGTTGACGTAGGCTTGCGTCACTTGCCACGGCCAGGTGCCAAAATCAGTAAGGATCGACGCAAACACCAGGATCAGGAACATACCGACGACTGCCACCAACGCAAGTTTGATCGCGCGACCCATGCTTCCTAACGGTTGAGCTGAGCGGCGCGCGCGCCGATGTATGAGCTTGGCACTTTATCTATCACGCGTCCGCTCCAGCGATTTGTTAGGCGCATTCGAAGTCCGCCACTATCCAGATTCCTTGACAACCGGTGCACCGGCCGACGCACGTGGTCCACGTGTACAGGTCTTCCTTGGCCTTGCCTGTATCGTCGAAGCTTCCATCGAACAAATCCTGAGGGTACTCGAAGCGAACAAAGGTGTTGAAATTGACGCTTGAGCAATTTGCGCACCGGAAGTGAGTGGCTTCCCCCTCGGCACGACGAGTGCTAGAGCCGTGACCGAGCTCGGCGTCATAGCCATGCACATCTGTATCAAGCAGCCCACGCCGAACAGAGCATTTGGAGCATTCCACCTCTAGTGGGCTCAGGAAAATGTACCCGTCTTCGACAATAAGCTTGAAACCGTGAATCTGATGCGCATCCGATCCGCACTTGCACTTTATCCAGAATGCGGGGTTCAGCTCCTCACCGTGACCATCGAACCGAATGTCCGGAAACGTCACACTCATCGTTTCGAACCCAGCAATGTTTCTGGGGGGATGCGATTCGAAGTACTCAAGCATTTGAGCGGAGTCCATGGCGTGCGCCTAACGCCCGCGTTGAGCGACGCGCTGCGAAGCAATGAAGAAGAACACCACTCTATACTCGCCGCGTTCGCTCCAACGCGTAGTCAGGCGTCAGCGCCCTGCGACAGTGGGAAAAGTTGGAAGATACGGCCCGCTTCGCTCCAATTGGGATCGTGCGTCATCCGATACTCCCACTCTCTCGTACCATCATGTGAGGCAATCATTCGCTTCAAGGCCACGTCGGCAATGTCGGGGTCATGCACTTGAAAGTGGAGCTCCCGACGTTCGTTCCATGTGCTGCGCGCCACGAACACGGCGTTCTTCGCACCAAGTTCAGTGCGCCCACCGAGCACGGTATCTTCAATCCTGTCTCCTACCTTAAAGAGTAACGTGCTCTCATCGTGCGTTGGCATCCCATTGTCCCCAAGTTTCGTTGCCTCCAGGCACACCCAAAGGTGCCAAGGAAAGACCTCCGTGTGGCGGAACGTTAGGAGGGCATCGTTCACAACGATTACTTCTGGCAGGGCGCCTCGTGTGGCGCTGAACAACGTGTAGTGCGCCTCCGGCACCTCAACCTTCAGCCGACGCTCGTTCATCCTGATGCCTAACGCCGCAGTTGAGCGGCGGCGCGCTGCGCTGTCCAGCGCGCAGCAAGCGCATAATGAAATGCCGCGCTTACTGCGCGCACGCGACGACGGATCACCGTCCGCTCCAACTGCTTGTTAGGCGTCATGGCGCACCGCGGACAGAGCCGCGAAATACTGTTCCTTCGAGAAGGTGAAACCCTCGAACGCTGAGTAATCCCAAAAAGACGCTTTGGACGCAGGGCCGCGGTGAGGTTGCTCGAAATCTCGCCAAGTGACCGCATCACCCAAGACCTCGATTCTGCAAAGTAACGGCCAGCATCCGGGACAACCGCACTCGCAGTCCAACAACAGGGTTTTCGTTTCTGACTCGCCCCACTGTTGCGAGTGGATACCAACGTAGTACTCCCCAGGGTTGTCCGGCCTACCGATCGCGTTGTAGCCGCCAGCGAGACTCGGATGTCCCTCGTTTGCAGCCATCCGCGCTTCAACGTCGCGCATGATTTCGGCCAGCGAACGGCCGTCGACGCGAATGTTGACCATGAAGCCACCGGACGAAGCAGGTTCCTTGACGAACTCGATGACGTTCACATGACGCCTAACTTTATCTCTGTTGCACTTACGCCGGAGAATAATGCGTCAAACACGCCGGATAATCACCTCGCATTGGACTTAACTTTCTGATTCCCTTACCGGGCTACGCCGTTAGCTGGCGGGCGGACACAGGGATGTTATATGGCAGCACCCCGGTTGCTCGATGCGGTGCGCGAGCGCGTGCGCGCCAGGCACTACAGCTACCTTACCGAGAAGGCCTACCTGCACTGGACACGTCGTTTCATCCGCTTTCACGGCAGGCGCCATCCCCGCGAAATGGGCAAGGCGGAGCTCGAAGCGTTCCTGACATCGCTCGCGACCGAAGCACGAGTCTCCGCATCGACGCAGAACCAGGCGCTGGCGGCGCTGCTGTTTCTTTATCGCGAGGTGCTGGATCTGCCTTTTCCCTGGCTCGACCAGGTGGTGCGTGCCAAGCCGCGCGTCCGGGCTCCCGTCGTGCTGACACGCAGAGAAGTCTGGGCGTTGCTCGGTCGCCTCAACGGTGAGGCCTGGCTCATCGCCAGTCTGCTCTACAGCTCAGGTATGCGTCTGCTGGAGTGCCTGCAGACGCGCATCAAGGACGTCGATCTCGAATACCGCGCGATCACAGTACGGGACGGCAAAGGTCAAAAGGACCGCGTCGTGCCGCTGGCCGAAGTCCTGCTTGCGCATGTCGTCGCGCAGGTGGAGCGCACTCGGCTGCTGTTCGACGACGACCGGAACTGCGGACGGCCGGGTGTTTCGTTGCCGCACGCGCTCGGTCGCAAGTATCGCGATGCGTCGACGAGTTGGCCGTGGCAATTTCTGTTTCCCGCGCCGGCTTTGTGTCGCGATCCCTACGGCTCCGGCTTGATCCGTCACCACCTGCATCCGCAACGCATCCAGCGAGCGGTGAAGGACGGGGCGCGGCGCGCCGGGATCGCAAAGCCCGTTTCACCGCACACGCTCAGGCACAGCTTCGCGACGCACCTGCTCGAGACCGGCGCCGATATTCGTACGGTGCAGGAGCTGCTCGGACATTCCGACGTCAAGACGACGATGATCTATACGCACGTACTCCAGCGTGGCGGAACGGGAACGCGCAGCCCCCTCGACACGCTGGACGGGGCGAGCCGGCTGCTTCCCGCC